>OLSL01000033.1_pt1 | contig 124304 bp, 146 predicted proteins | sample 1672511 | NCBI WGS metagenome assembly OLSL01 (sample SAMEA3136694, study PRJEB25190) | human gut metagenome | biome: human gut; feature: human-associated habitat; material: faeces | place: Austria | collected 2013
TTATTTCTTTTTAATTGGTGCCATATTACCTTTTATCATAATGTTACTGATTAAATATAAAGAAAATAGAAAGTTCATTATCTTAACTTTAAGTACCGTTGCTTTTACTACCATACAAGTAATAATTGATGGTATTAATAAATTATGGTACATGGGATGCTATTCAAGCTTTTCATTAAGCTTTGCCTTTATACCAACTTTTATCTTAATAATAATGGCAGCATACTATATTAATAAATATGATAACAAAAACAAAAATTATCTTAAATGTATTTCTATTGTTCCTATAACCTTTATATTTGTAAGTGCTATTTATTATGTTTATAAAAATTAAAAAAAAGATACAGGATAAAATCCTGTATATCAATTAATCATAGAATTTTCCTAAAAATTCTTTCATTCTTGGATTATCAGAAGCAAATACTTCTTCAGGACTTCCATTTTCAACTATGAAACCGTCATCCATAAATATAATTGTATCTGCAACTTTTTTAGCAAAACTCATTTCATGTGTAACAATAACCATAGTCATCTTTTCAGCTGCTAAATCCTTTATTACTTTTAAAATTTCACCAGTTAACTCCGGATCAAGAGCTGAAGTCGGTTCATCAAAAAATAAAATATCAGGATTCATTGCTAAAGCTCTTGCAATAGAAACCCTTTGCTGTTGACCACCAGACAATTCACATGGATAAGAATCTTCCTTATCACTTAAATCTAATTTTTTAAGCAAATTTCTAGCATCCCTATAAACATCATCTTTATTTCTTTTTTGAACTTTAATAGGTGCATTAGTAATGTTTTTCATAACTGAATGATGAGGGAATAAATTGAAATCCTGGAAAACTAAACCAAAGGTTCCATCAAAATCAATGATTCCACTATCCTGAGTTTCCAAATTAGTTATACATCTAAGTAATGTAGATTTACCTGAACCTGATGGTCCAATTATACATAAAACTTCACCCTTATCCACTTTAAGAGAAATATCTTTCAATACTTCATTTTTACCGAAACTTTTTTTAAGATTTTTAATTTCTAATAAACTCATGATATTTCCCCACTAATCATAATAATCTAATTTTTCTTCGATATATTCCATTACAAATGCAACAATTACATTGAATATATAATAAAATACACCCGCTATAAGCAATGCCATAATTGAAGCTTCTGAAGCAGCAATTTGTTTAGCTACTGTGAACATTTCTGGAATAGCTATTACAAAAGACAAAGATGTATCCTTTACAAGAGTAATTACTTCATTTGTTATTGAAGGCAGAACTATTTTAATGACTTGAGGTAAAATAATTATGAAAAATGTTTCTATTTTACTATAACCTAATACCTGTGCAGCTTCATATTGTCCTTTAGGAATAGCTTCAATTCCGCCTCTGTAAATTTCAGCAAAGTATGCTGCATAATTAATTGAAAAAGCAATAATCACAGATATCATCCTATAATCAGGAGATAAAGAAGCACCGAAAATATAATATGGTGCAAAGAATACCACAATTAATTGTAACATTAATGGTGTGCCTCTCATAATTGAGATATACACTTTCATTAACCATCTTAATGGTTTGAACTTACTCATTCTTCCCCAGGCCACTACAAGACCAAGAGGAAGTGAAAATAATAACGTAAGTAAAAAAATTTCTATGGAGGTAATCATACCTCCACACAATTCTGTTATTACAGTACTTAATAACATATATTATTCGCCTGACTTATTTTCTTATAAGAGAATCTTTAATATCATATTCACTGTATTTATCAGCAATTTTATCAACAGTACCGTCTTTGAACATTTCATCTAAAGTAGACTGTACTTGATCTCTCAATTCAGTATTGCCTTCTTTAAATCCAATACCATACTGCTCTGAAGATATATTGTCATTCAATATTACAAAATCATCAGTGTTATTTTTTGAATTTAATTGGTAATGTGCAACACCAATATCAACTGCAACAGCATCACAAGCTCCAGATTCCAAATCCATAAATGCAGTATTATAATCAGCTACTTCAACTAAGTTTCCAAATGTATCTGCCAATGATTTTTGATCTCCTTGAAGTGCAGCTAATGCAGATGAATCTTTTTGAGTTTCTACATTTTTACCTTTTAAGTCACTTAAAGAATTAATACCTGAACCATTTTTAACAACAATAACCTGTTTGTTATCAAAGTAAGGGTCAGACCATGTGTATTGATCTTCTCTGCCATCCATGGTAAATCCATTCCATATACAATCAATACTGCCTGAATCTAATTCACTGTCTTTAGCATCCCAGTCAATAGGTTGTTTAACTAAAGTCCAATTGTTTCTATCACAAACTTCTTGTGCTAAATCTAAATCAAAACCTACATAATCCCCATTGTCATCTTTGTAACCATATGGTGGAAATTCTGCATCAAATCCAACAACTAATGTCTTATCATCGTTAACTACTTTACTTTCCCCATCAAATACGCCAGAGTATGCCGCCACACCAACAATTGCGAGTATGACTATTATACAAGCGATAATTCCAATTTTCTTATCCATATTTTAACACCAAAATATCTATTAAACATATCTTAAATTCTTAAATTAAGTAAAAAATCTAAGCTATATAATAACTTTTATTTCTTTAAATATTTATTATTTTACACAATTACTGCTGAAAAAATAAATAAAAACAATAAAAAAAATTGAAAAAAAGAAAAATTAGTAATGACTTTGAGGAGTCATTCCTAAATGATGGTCTTCACTTTTTTTACCAGGAATCCCATAAGCATCTGCCCTACATTGGGTACATGCTCTAAATACCGGAATAATTTCTTCAACTTCTTCACGAACCTTTTCCATCATAGAACATCCCGGACGTTTATAAATTTTCATTTTATTTAATGGAATAAGTGGTAAAACATTCATTAAAGAAGCTCCGCGTTTTTTAACTTCTTTAGCTATCTCAACAATATGTTCATCATTTAATCCTGGAATTAAAACAGAATTAACTTTAACAACCATGCCATTTTTAGCTGCTTTTTCAACACCTTCAAGCTGATTTTTAATTAATATTTCAGCAGCTTCATAGCCTTTGTAAACTTTCCCTTCATATTTAATAAATGAGTAAATATCCATTGCTATATCTGGATCAATTGCATTAATTGTTACAGTAACAGAATTTACTCCAAGTTCAGCCAATCTATCTGCATATTTAGGAAGTAAAAGACCATTAGTACTCATACATTTTATTAAATCAGGATGAGTTTTACCTAGCTTTTCAAAAAACTCAAAAGTTTCCTCATTAGCCAGAGAATCTCCAGGTCCAGCTACACCAACTACAGAAATTGGTCCTTCTGCAGTTACATCATCAATATGACTAATAGCATCATCTGGTTTCATTATACAGCTAGTAACCCCCGGTCTATTTTCTTCATCATTTATATTCCTAGTACAGAAATTACAATAAATATTACATTTTGGTGCTACAGGTACATGAGCTCTACCTACTTTATCATGCACTTTTTCATTAAAACATGGATGTGCTTTAGTTATGTGTGCAAATCTAGAACCATTATGTTCATTCATATAACATCACTCCCCTACTTGTAATTATGTTTGTATATAATCGAACTATATTATAAAGTTATCTATAAACCTTTATTTAATTCTGCAATATAGTCATTAGCTTTATCAATCCAATCATCTTTAATTAATTCATCAGTAGCTATTACAGCCACAATATCCCCAACAGAAACATCTTTAATTATTTTAAACCCTTCCGGCAAAATTCTAAAGATTGCATCATAAATTCTTCTTTGAAGATTTGAATGAGGATCATCAACAACCAAATCTTCCAGATCCATTTGATTTCCTTCAAGATCAATATTATACCTGGTCGGCTGATAAAGCTCATCTCTAGAAAATCTCCTCCACAATAACTTCAAAATATTTGGGAGATAATTTTCATTTTCAATAAATATTTTAGTAACATCATTGCTTTTATCATAAGTGAAATTAGCCACATCACCAAATTTAATAACACCAGAAGTCTTTTTCATTTTAATAGCTAAAATAAAAACTGCTTCATCAGGGTTAGCAAAAGCTTTTAAATCTTCAACAGCAGGACCAAGAACCAAATCCTGAAAAATCTGTTTAATAATCATTTCATAGACTTCTGCGCCTTTTTCATCATAGCATTCTACTAACATCAAATCAACTCTTGACTATTTATTATCTTGCCTATGACCCATTCCAGATACTAAAAGAGCAGCACCTACCGCTCCAATATGTTGAGAATATTGAGGTACAATAACATCAATACCACCTAACATTTCACTAACAGCTTCAACAAGTCCAGAAATTAATGATGTTCCACCTACCTGTATGAGAGGTTCCCTTAAATCTATTTCCTGAAGTTGCTGTTCGTAAACTTGTTCAGCTACAGAATGACAGGTTGCGGCAGCAGCATCAGCTTTGGAACCACCTGCTGCAAGAGTAGTAACTAAATCCTGAATACCGAAAACAATACAGTAACTGTTAAGTAATGCTTTTCTGTAATCCCCTTGTAAAGCAAGAGGTCCTAACTCTTCAATAGAAACATCTAAACGACGGGAAGCCATATCTAAAAATCTTCCAGATGCTCCTGCACAGATTCCCCCCATAGTAAAGTTATCAGGAATACCATCATTAACAGTGATTACTTTGTTATCCATACCCCCAATATCCAATACAGTAGCTTCCCCTTTTTGATGATCAGCCAAATATACTGCACCTTTTGCATTAACAGACAACTCTTCCTGAACTAATTCTGCATTTAATTGTTTACCAATATTAATACGACCATAACCAGTTGTACCAATTCCATCAACATCATCAATTGTATATTCAGTATCAGCAAAAGCTTCTTCAACACCTTTATAAACAGAACCCATAATATCTTTTGTTTCTGTCCAGCCAGTACCTATAACTTTATTATTTTCCATAGCTACAACTTTTGTAGTTGTTGAACCAGAATCAATACCTAATGTAAGACCTTCCTGTTTTTCACGAGCAAGAATACTTCTACGTGTTACAGTAGTAGCTAATGCTTCCATACGAATAAATAATTCATCTGCTTTTGTTCTTTCTGTAAATGAATATGTAACTACAGGAATACGAGTATTATCCTGCAGGAATTTACGCACTGCATTTCTTACAAGAGCTCCTTCTGCACATCTAAAACAAGAAGCAATGAATACTGCATCAGGTTTACATCTTCCTTCAACAATTGCCATTGCTCTTGCAATCATTAACTTTAAACTTGAACTTTGAGCAGAAAATCCAAATTTGGCATAAGATTCATCAATATAATCCAAATCAATTTCCGGAAGAATAATTTCTGCACCAAAAGTATTGGCTGCTTTTTCAATTTCCTTTTGAATTCCACTATATTCAGTTCCACATGAAACTAAAGCAATTTTAACCATTATTATTCCCCCTTAAGAGAGTCTAAAAACTCATTAATTTGATTTACCATTAAAAATGCCCCATCCCTATTTTTTGGATATGTAACTTCAAGTATAGGAATATCCCTTTGCCTAAGCAGGAATATGGACAGTTCATTTGTTCTAGCGCAACCTACACAACCAAAACCAAATGGAGCACCATCAACTAAAATAGCTGCTTCAGCTTCATCTATTAAAGGACCTATAATAGACATTCTTCCACGAACACCTGAAGGAACTTCAATAGCTGCATATTTAAGACCTTTAATTGGGTCTTCTTCAGTAATATTCATAGGAGGAGAATCAATTTCAGGATCTTTAATTTTTTGTCTTATTTGTTTTTGAAGAACTAAAGGAGTGTGACCTTTCCTTTCAATTAAATCTGCTAAGATTAATGAATTTGGAGGATAAATAGCTACTTTCACCATGTTTTTTCACCTATCATTATTATTTTCTAAACATTCATTCATAATTTTTTTAAATTCATCAACATCAATTGGTTTTTCAACTGCAACTTTTACATCACGAGGATTTTCCAAAGCATCTGCCACATCACCAAGCAATCTGTATTCATTTTCCATCTGGTGGAAACCTTCCCTTGGTCCAAATCTGTGGCCCCTGCATCTTCTAGGATCCCCAGGAGCAAAACCTCTCTCTTTTGTGAAAATGTGATTCGAATCCAATTTTCTTATTTCACGAATCGCTTCAAAAACATCCTTTGTTTTTCCACTTACCATAGAACCATAACAGGTATTTTTTATTGTAAGAGGTAAATCAAGCATATGTAACTCATTAACAATTTCACTTTCACTAACATGAGCTCCAGGAGCAATTATAATCATACGAGTAATTACATCAGGATCCCAATCTTCTTTATCCAATTCAGGACTAATCGTTAAATTCCTTAACATAAACTATCTCTCCATCTTTAAATTTTTCAAGTTTGGAATAATCAGAAACAACATTACCAACAATGTTAGTTGAACTAAATGATTCTGCAGTTGGTCCAAATTCCTTATTATCTTCAAATCTTACTCCAATTAAACCAACATTTTTTGCAGACATATTAGTTACACCAATTTCACATGCTTTTACAATATTTTCAGGAGTATTTTCTGGAACAAGTCCTTTTGAAATATTTGAATCTCCTTCAAATATTAATATATGCATCCCAGGTACTGAAAAATGAACTTTAATTTTACCAATTGGCTCTTCTAAAAGACCTGACACTAATTTAAAGTATTTTACAGTTCTTGAAGCATTTTCAGTAAAGTCAATTTCACATAAATCATCTTTATGAATGGATTTGGTTGTTACTTTTCCTTCATTTAAAATATCAATCGTGTATTTTGGAGTTTGCTCTACAATTAAAGCATCTTCCCCAGTCACTCCCTCTTTAACATGTTCAATATTTAAACTGGCTAATTTTTCATCAATTTCATTTTGATTATGACCAAGTAACATCAGTCTATCCTGATTAGATTTAACAGTTATAAACTCTCCTTTTTTAGCTATATCAATAATTTCCATACCATTTATGATTTTACCTACATTGGTGTGATTTGGACTTAAAACTCTACTTTCCCTATAAATATATAATTTTCCAACACCTACACCACTGTTTCTAACAGTTATGCTTCCTCTTGTTCTGGAAGCAACATTTTCTTTAGGTTTATCTATCCCTTTCAAATCATAAAATCCTAAAAATGATTCTGATTCAAAATCAACTTTAATTCTGCCGTCTTTAATAATTGAAAACAGATGCTCAACAGAAACTGGAGAATTATTATCCACTTCCAGTGAAACATAAGTAAATAATTCATTGCCCTCTTTTAAAACAGTGTCTAAATCAGATACAGCAGATGAATCTGTAGTTGTACTTCTTTCAATAATAGGCTCAATAGCTTTTACTTCATCATCATCTGTTAGTAAGTTTAAAGTTTTTTTACCACCAATTACCTTTGCAAATATTCCTTTATTAAATGGAGGAACACTGTAAACATTAGTGGTGTTTTCCTTAATAAGAATTAAATGTGTTGACTCATTACTAAAACTAGATAAACTTAAAACAACATCCCCCTCATAATATTTATATTCATCAGAAGTAGGTTTCAAATCAGTGACAACAGGACCAATAGCTACTTCATTTGAAGTTGACCATCTAACAGATAAGTTTTCAAAATCTTTATACTGTTTTTTCCAGACATCAACTAAAGGCTGTGCTTCTTTAGTATCAAGAAGTTCTAAAATAACAGATCCTTGTGTTGTTTTAATTCTAAACTTGCTAACATTTTTTTCAAGCTCTTTTTTACCCTTAATTAAACAGATAATACTGCCGGGAGTGTATGGAGCATTAGATTCATCAATAACATCCTGAATTGTAGAACCTTCTGCCACATTCATTTCTTTTCCATTAATTTTTATTAACATATAATCTCCCAAAAAGAATTTTTTAATTAATATATAAATTTTAAAGCTTATAAAAATAATTACTCTTTTTTAAACTTGAAAACTGGATTTGTTTTTTGATTAAAAACTTCCAATTTTTCACCATCACCATTAACTAAATACAAAGAACAGTCACCAGTAATTTCGCCAACAACATTAGCTTCAATAGAATAATCCTTCAAATACTCTTTAATAAAATCACAATTTTCCTCATCAGCAGTAAATACAAAACCAGAACCAGGATATGATTTTAACCAATTTTCCCATCCAATATTTTTATTTCTTGGAATATCCATTAAATTTACTATTGCTCCTTTAACAGATGTTTCAAGTAACATTTCCAAAGTTCCTAAAATACCAGGGTTACTGATATCTTTTCCAGATTTAATATAATCTTTTTCAGCTAAATATTGAACTGCTGTAATTTGATCTTGAACTAATTGTTTGTCCTTATCATATGTAGTATCCCAATTTAGTGCAAACATTTCATGAGGTTTACCATCTAAATCAATAGCAACAATGATTTTATCACCTACTTCTGCCCCAAAACTAGTGATTAATTTATCTTTCTTTGCAATTCCCACAATAGCTACTCCCAAAGAATCAACTTCACCATCAGGATGTAGATGACCTCCAACCATAGGTACACCAAACTTCAAACAACCATCTTTAATACCTGCCAATAATTCTTCATAAATTTCATCATGTTTTATTGACATTATATTAACCATAGCCAATGGTTTTCCACCCATAGCTGCAATATCATTTACATTAACAAGAACAGAACAATAACCTGCCCAATATGGGTTAACATTCATTATTTGACCCCATATACCATCTGCAGCTACTAAAACTACTTGATTATTTCCAATATCAATAGCTGAAGCATCATCACCAATATCAATTACAACATCACCTGAAACATTATAAGATTCAGTTAAAAGAGATGTTACAGTATCAATAGAAGCTTTACGAGTTACTCCTTCAAATTCCTGAATTGCCTTTACAAGGTTTTTAAAATCTGAAATAAAAACACCTTCCCTCATTCTTTTTTAGATAGTTATAATATTATATTTACAATTTAAAAGATTTGTTATTTTAATGATTTCACCATGAATTTCATCAATATTTTTAGAGTTTCTAGGCCTGATTAAAATCTTTTCATTTTTAAAAATCAATCCATGTATTTTTTTACCGACAATATCATCAGTTCCACTTTCAAATTCAAATATTATGGAATTTTTAGCTTTGAAACCATCTTCAACAACTTTATCCAAATCCCCATCAGTAATGCCAATAATTGGAATATTAAATCTGTACAAAATATCAGAAGCTATTAATGTAGTATCATCTCCAACCGTAACAACCAAATCAGCATCTTTAAATTGATAAACATCTTCTCCAGCATGGTCTAAAAAAGCTATTTTAAAAATATCTGCTGATTTGTTTTTTTCTACAACTCTGGGTTTTACTTTAGACTTTCTTAAAAGCCCCGTTTTTACAATAGCATTTTCCAAATCAACTTTTCCTAATTTTTCAACACCATGCTCTTTTATAGTTCCGCCAATAATATCTGTAATATAACCATCTTTAGCTATTAATGTAACTTTATCACTCTTAGATTTACCAATGACCATACTGTTAACCATTATATTCTCATCAGGACTAACACCATGCACAATTCTTTGAATTTTACCATCATCTATTTTATCCTGCTTAAAATGATTATTATAAATTTCTTCAGGAGTAACAATATTCAAATCTAATTTTTGAGACAGATCTTTGATTAAAGCATTATTATCTCCATTCCAAGAGATTATACTGCCATCAATTTCACCTGGCCTTTCAATTTGAATTAGTGGAATGTTATTTTCAGCTACTTTTAATAAATAATGATTATAAACTTTATAACCAAAAACCTGGCCTGTCACTCTGGATTTTCCATAGTTTATTAAAAATATAACATCCGCATTTGCATCATTAAATAATTTTAAAGAGTCACTTGGAACTAATTTTTTAGATATGTCAATGATATCTTCTAAAGACTTGTCAATAACTGCAGTTCTTCCCATAGTTCCACCTAATCTAGCTGAAACCTCACCATATCCAGACAATAAATCAATTAACTTTAAAGCCCAATTCGAATCAATAATATTAGGTCCATGAACTACTACACCAATTTTCATAAAAACACCAATTATAATTTTATTCTTTTTTTAAATATTCTAGACCCACAAACATCACAATCATCAAAAGGATAATTCTCATCAAATTCTTTTTTACAACCTTCACAAATCTTTTTCCAATTGTAAACACCTTTAATCCCTTCAGTTATGATTCCTGAATAAGGAATATTAATAATTTTTAAAGTATTCTGTATAGTGTAATCATCACTTATAACTTTAATGTTTTTACCTTCGTCTTTAAGCATTAAAGCTAAAGCTATTAATTTTTTATCTGGAGCAGACAAACGTAGAACATCACCAGATTCTGATATAATCTCATTAACCTCATCAATATATTTTTCATCAACATCCCGAATAATTAATTTTCCATCTCTAATAGCCATATCCAATGTTAATTTTGACTCAAAATCTTTAACTTCCTGAGTAATCTCCGGAGCAGTATAATTATTATCTGATTCCAAGTCAAAACCATTGATAAAAGCAGATGCATCTAAAACAAAATAAATTTCCATGATTTTTATTATGATTTTAAAAATTAATAAATATTGTCAAATCGGATTAAATCATTGAAAAATAGTTATAATTAAGTTATTAACTAATTAACAAAATAATTAAAATTTACATCAAAGTGTACAAAAAATTCTTAAAAATAGCTTAAAAAAGATATAAGTGTTCAAAAATTTTATTAAAGAATTGGAGGAAAATTGGGAACAAATTGGAGGAAAATTTGATGAAAATTTGAAAAATCTATTTAAATCTGTATAAGAAACTTGATATTATACAATTATTGTACAAAAATTGAAAATTGAAGTACAAATTGAAAATTAAAGGAGACAAAAATGATGTCAACAAAATTAGAAAACATGAATCAAAAAATACAATTTTTAACAAAGTCTGGAATAAGACTCCATATATTAAACGTACTGAATAAAAATCCTAAAAATATAAAAGAATTAGTCAATACAACACAAATAACTTATAGCACCCTATCAAGTAATCTCCACAAATTACAGCAAGAAAAATATATCCAAAAAATAAAAAACAAATATTATTTAACTCAAACAACAAAAATGTACTTGAATATAATATTGGAGTTTAAAAATGCAATAAAATTAATAGATCAATTTGATGAATTTTGGGACAAACATGATGTAAAACAGATTAATTTAGACTCATTGAAAAATATAACCAGTTTACATGATTCCCAATTAATTAAAACAACCCCAATTGACATTTATAAAACTCACAATACAATAAAAGGGCAGCTATTAATGTCATATAACATTAAAGCAATATTCCCATATTTACATCCCGATTATCCTGTTATTATTGAACAGTATATTTTTTCGGATACCTTTCTTGTAGTATAATATGTATGTTTTATGATATTGTTAAGTGTAGTTATGAAAAAATAGTATGATTTGTATTATTCATTCACAAAACATGAAAAAAAAGTAGATTAAAATTGCAATCAATTAAGTTGTCCTGTTCATACAGGACATTAAAAAAAAGTTTTTAGATGAGATTTTGGTCAGCCATAATCCCATCAATAAATTTAATCATCCCCTTTTAACAAATTCCTGAATTTATCTGACTTTGTTTCGCCAGGCAAATCCAAAAATTTCTGATACTCCCTTTCACTTACACGAACTTCAATCCTACGATTTTTCAGTTCGTACTTCGCAATGTCACTCTTGTACAAGTCAAAGACCTGACTGAATAACATTCGTTTCCTACTGATTTCATCAGTTTCAGGTAATTGATTGTACAAGTCAATTCCCTTACTTTCAATAGCTTCTTCGTTGAAGTATGCATCTGTTGATGCAGATACTCCCATACCAGCCATAAATGTGCTGATAATGGAGCTGAAGCTCGCAGACTCCAACTCATTTAATCCATGTTTTCTGCCGTAGTAGTTGCTGAAAGCTGCCCACCTTTCAGCAGCCCCATCAATATTTAAATAGATGTGGTTTTCTGTGAGGAATTTTTCTAACTCCTCAACAGAAATATTTTCTATAATTCTGTATTCATGATTCTTATTCCAAAACATTATTTTACCTCCATTTCATCTAATGTTTTATTAAGTGCTTCCAAATTAGCACTTAATTTCTCGTAGAATTCTTCTCTTTTTTTATTTTCTTTTAAGACCTTGTCTATGATTTTATTAAGGTCTAAAAAGATATCTTCAAAGATTTCAATACGATTATAATTCCCGATTTCACATCTGGATTTCATATCATAACATTCATCTGCATAAGTTTCTTGAGTGAATCTGCTGTTCCCATTTATTTCTACAAATAGCGGGATATTTTCTTTTTCGAAATCCGTGGTATGCCTCCATCCTATCTGTAATATAATATGTTCTTCTGTCATTTGTTCGATTTTGTAGACAGCATCATCGATGCCATCTATAACTTTTTCTTGATATTTATACATTTTTATTCACCTTTGTACTTGTTATACATATATATTGTTATACAAGTATATAAACCTTTCGGTTAGGTTTAAAAAAAATAAAATTATTGTACGAAATCCTCGTACAATAACTCTGATTCATCAACACAATCAAATTCATGCCTTAAACGATTAATACTCAACTGCAAACCAATAACATTAGGAGTAGCTCCAAACTCCTCATACAAAAGGTTACATTCATTTTGTAAGTTATTTAAACATTTCTTCAAATCCATACATAATCATCTCCTTCTTAAAATACAAATACTTTTCTGACTAATACCTCTCCAATAACTCCTTTGAGTTGATTGTGACCTTCTTTCCTGATAACCACAATAAGCAGGACTCCTACACCTACTACCGAGACTGTTCAAGACATTTAAACTACCAATTACATGATTGGCGAAACTGTAATGCCCCCATTTATTCCTGTATAATTCATGCCAAAACACTACAGTATCTGGACCATTAATTAAACTGTTTAAACCATTCCAACCCAAATCACTGAAGTTTTTCCATTCCATACTAATGTTAGTTCCGTATTTCCTGTTTAAATAACTTAAACCTGTTGCTAATCCTTGATGGCTTGTTCCTGCTGTGGTTGTTCCACAGTTTTTTGCAAGTGTTAGTTCATTAACTTTGATTCCTGTGAGGTTGTAGTAACCTTGCATGAGGCTGTGTGGTCCGCAGTTGTAACTGTTGCATTGTCCGAGTTTGTTACAGCCTTGTGTGAGTAGGTATCCATGTTTCTTATTATTAGTTGTGTTGTTTACTGGTTTTATTTGAACATAATTGGGTGATTGTCCATTATGTTTAACCTCCCATTCACTTACACGGCGAGCCATATCCACATAAACATCACGAGAAAGCTTATTACCATTATTATAAGGTTCTGATACATAATTTGGTAGGAAACTCAAATCTTTATTATCCACAATCGCACATTCAACAAACTCTGCAATAAGGCTGTCAGGTTGAGTATTACTTGCTCTTTCCTTAATTACTTTAATAATTGTTCCATAATCAGCTGTACGGTTTTGATAACCGTATACTTGTCTTGTATTGAACTTTTTATTATTCCTTACTAACCAATAAGCTATATTATTCATTAATAACCAGTATTGTTCCATTGTTCTTTTATTATCCATACAAATTCACCTATTAATTATTTTTTCAAAAATGTAATCGTTTTTTCCTCTTTTTTTTAATCAACTATATAAGTTACATAAGTGTGTAATGGGGGTTTGTCTCCGTTTCCATATGCAAATCTTATTTCTCCGGTACTTTTAATATTTAATTGTGCTGATTGTCCTTGTTGCCCTTGAACATGCCAAAAAACTAATGGTGCACCTGCACCATCACTTAATTTAGGCATATACCCATTAGGGATAGTTCCAACAACATTCCATGTACTGGTGAGATGTACTTTTAATAAATCCAATTCCATGACTACGATTTTCCCAAATTTATAAAATGTAATTGTCCCCTGATTATCTGTCCCTGATACTGTAATAGAGGTGCTTGTTAAAGATGGTATTGTATCCAATTTTGATTGTAAGTTAGTTACATTTCCTATACTATGTGTATGACTACTATTAGCCTTGCCATTAAGTTTCGTATTCATTTCTGTTTCAGTATAATAACGATCATCATGAGTATGTACTGAATTTGCTTTCCCATCAAGTTGGGATTGTAGGTTTGTTATATTTGTGATACTGTGTGTGTGATTGGTGTTTGCTTTTCCAGTTAATGCAGTGTTTATTACCTTGTTTTGTACTGGATTAGTACTTGTTGCATTTATTGTGGAGTCTACTGTTATTTGTTTCAGATTATTTAGTTTTGTTTTGTCTTCTGCTGATAAGAATCCTGGAGTGGTGGTTGATGCATTTGTGTGTGTGTGATTAGTATCGGATTTTCCATTTAGAAAGTTGTCTATTTCTGTTTTAATATAGGTTTTTGTTTTTAACCATGTTAACAGGTTTGTTTTGAATGATTTAACCATATTATCCCCTCTATTTAAAAATAAGGATAAAAAAAATAAGATTTTATCCTGTTGGTTCGTTAATGTTTAAGCTTAATTCACCATCATCGGATAATGTTAAGCTACCATTATTCCCTAAATATTCTACAACTTGACTCATTGTTACGAAACTGGAAACATCAATGTCGATTCCTCCGAATTTTTCATATCCAGGTATTTCTGATGCTGTATTCCAGAAATATTCATCATAAGTGTTTTTATCGTTTCCAGTTCCTTTTACGAGGTAGATTGTTCCTAATGCTCCTGTTGCTGGTAAATCTGTTACTGATGAAGCTATTTGAACATTCCATTTTGGAATAGTTGAGTATAGGTCGTATACTGCTTTTGCTGATGGTATTTGAGTATCAGATGAGGTGTTACTTAATTCTGTGGTTTTTACACTACTGTCTATTTTAGCACCTAATCCCTCAGTTAATTCTGTTTTTGTCGCATAAGTACTGTCTGCATTTGTTTTTGCAGTTGCTAATCCATCACTTACTGCTTTGGTGGTTGGATATTTAGTATTGTCTGGTGAAGCAAGACTGGTTGCTTTATTTGCAGATTTCTCGAATCCAGCAGTTGCAGTATCCCAATCAGTAATATCAGTGTGCTTCATTCCTGATGGTATACCAGCCTCCACTTTTTTAATTTCATCGTAAACAGCTTTACCACCAACAACATCATCATTGGTTAATTTATCGTTTACTACGGTTTTAATACTGATTTTATCAATCTTTCCCCTTAAAGCAGCGTCCATGTTTTCTGTAGTTGCTTTTTTATCTAATTCGGTTTTCACAAGTTTCTCTGAAGGAATTTGAGAATCACTTGCAGTAGTATTCCACGCTGTGAGGATACTTGTTTTTTCTACAAACCATTTTTTTAAACCTGGTAATATGTTTAAACTTATTTTAGTCATATGTAATCACTTCTATTTTTTTTAGTTAAAATTTAATAATAAACTGTTATCGGTTTCTATTACTTCTCCATCAATAATAAATTCATCTAAACGATTATTAACTTCATTGAATTGTTCATCAATTTCTTTCCGAGTATAAAACTCTTCAATACCTGTAATTGGGATTTTTTTACGAAGTTCACCATTAATAAAACATAATAAACTCCCATTTTCATATGTGAAATCATCATACTTCTTATTTAACTCTGATTCAACATAATCCTTTGTAGGATAAGTGTTGAGGATTAAATCATCGAAATTGAGTATTTTCAAACATTCATCACCTGAATAACAGTATAATTTATTTTCTTCAAGAACAAGATCATCATATTTCATGTTTATTTTCTTGTATATGTCATGAAAAAAATCGGACTCACCTGTTGATTGTTTAATATGTTTTGTGAATCCTGAATTTATTAAAGGGAGTAGAAGATTATTTGTGGTGATGCGGTCACCACCAAACACTCCAATTTTAAAATAGTTGCCAGTCATGACTTCTTCTGGGATTACACATTCACAAGTCATGTCTTTCCCTAAACTACATAGGTAAGTGTCTTCTTTGTCATTTGTGAAACTTGCGAACTTTTCTATACCTTCCCAGTTCGTAGGGTCTGTGAATTCAAAATTACAGGAGATTACATTCTTACTTTTATTAACCAGTATGTTTTTACTGGTTCTTTTCAGTTTTTGCTGATTTATATTGAATGTTAATGTTATCATAGTATCTCACACAACTGTAACAAGTTTCATTGTATTTGCAGAATTCATACCTTCATATCCTTTTATGAATGTTTGTACTACATATGTTCCTTTTTCAAGGTTGATGTTTAACTGATTTGTTTTACCATTTTTATCAGTAGTTCTTTTATAAGGGACATTGTTTATGATGAGTATTACTTCTCTGTTACTGTAATCAAATAATGGATTGTCACAGTATATTTTTGCATATACCCCATCTGATTTGTAGTTTACTTTTAATTCTGTGTTGTCTTCTCCTGCATTGTCACTCCATCTTCCAATTTTAATTCGCATACTGTTTCGAGTGTAGTTTTCGTAGACATTATTTGCTGTGGATTCCACCTCTGATAATCTTTTTCCTATTACTTGTCCTTGATATGCACTTAATGCTTCACCATTAACATATGTTGAGGCTGTTAGGTTATTTCTTACACGACAATGTCCGTATTCACTTGTACTGCTTAAACCATAGTCAGGTTTATTGCTTGAATGGTTTTTTGTAGCGTATTCATCATGTGTATGGTTTCTTAATGCGAAATTGGCACTGTTCAGGTTGTTTAAGTGTGTTGCATTAATTTCAGTGTCTTCTTTTTCATTTGTTAATATTTTAATTAACTCTTCTTTATGTAAATAAGTGTTGTCTAAATTGTTTAAAGTGTCTTTAAGTGATTGTAAGCATTTTTCTTCCACTATAACAATTTTTTCCACAATATCTTCAGTGTCATTGTAAATTAAAACATTTGCTCCAATAATGTCACCATTATTGTCTTTGTAGTATACTTCTGATTCAATATCCATTAATCTCACCCTTTTTTTATGTTTTGTATTCTATATAATTCGGTTTAATGTAACATTGTTTACGAATATTCTCTCTTTTAGCATAATAACCAAGACTAATACCACTATCATCAAGATTAGGAGTGTAAACAATTGTTACAATATCATTCAAGTTCAATAATGTTGATTTATCATCATTATTAATAATATCGAAACATAATTCCTGCTTATCATAATCTACAGTATAATCAACATCTTCTATTAGTTCAGTGTTATCTGATGATGGATTTAAAACTACTTTTCTTATAGGGTCTACTGGAGCAGTTCTTAAAGGTATTCTCCTTGTTTCTATTTCTTTTTCACTTACTTGTATTGTTTCTTTGAAATAATCAAGTATTAAAGGCATCTCATCGTTACTTAAATTACGAATAAACAATGGATTATAACTAACACTCAAAGTACCTGCAGGTAAACTGTTTAATACCTCATTATAGAATAATAACTCATCTTTATCATAATCAACATGATAATCAATAAACTCACTAAACACCATGGTTGAACCTGATAATGGTTGTAAACTACAATTCAACATGGGATATGATGGACTGGATATGAAATTTATCTCCGTAAATAATGGTGGTTGAAGTGCTCCTGACTTGTCTGCGTATCCTTTCACATATACTTGATGTTCTTTCAGTATTGTGATTATTGAAGGATTTTCCTTCAAATAATTATAGGCTTTTTCATTGTCAGCATCTTTAAATTTTTCTTCAGGCACCCCTTCCAAGTTTGTGAATTCCTGCACCTGTGAAGGTTCTATAATTATATAATGTTCTGTTACTTCCTTATCCCGGATAATGTCCACATTACAAGTTACAGTTGGTTCAACAGAAAATGGAGCATTTACACGACCCCAAACATTAGCACCAAGCATTGGAGCAGTTTTCGGATAATAATAATGTGTACGAACATACATTTCATCAGGAATATCACAAGTCAAATATAATGTCAAATTTTCAATTAAAGGTGTTTCACCAGTCTTCTTTGTCTGTAATCTTGCACGAACAAATAAAACATTACGAAGATCAGATTCATCAAAATCATGTTGATGATTAATCCCTATTGTTTTCCAGGTTCTGCCATTGTTACTGACTTGATATTCACAAGTAAGGTCCGGTTGTGTTGCATCTCCAGTATCTGAGGCAGATAATAAGACTGATTTTATCCTGTTTGCGAAGATTGGTTTCAAGTATAACCAGTAATCCTTATTAACAGGATATCCTGTCTTGAATTCACGGATATGTGCTTGGAATGCGAAATCCTGTGGAGCATATTTTCCCTGATGATATTCAACATCATCCTCTTTCCCATATCGTATCCAAGTCATTCCATTATTGAAAGTGTAAAATGCGTTTCCATCTGTGTATACATCTGCATGGCAGTGTTTGTTCCAGCCTCCTAACCAGTAACAGTGACTGTAATGAGATAATGGGGATAATAAGACTATTGCGTAGGTTTCCCCTGCTTTTACGGTGCATGGGTGGTCAAATAGTATACTTGCAATGTCCGGACTACTGTTTTGGAATCTTACTTCCTGTTGAGCTAATACAGTATATTTTCCATCGTAATCACAGGCTAATTCTTCAGGATATAATACTCCATCTTTATTTATTGTTTTTCTTATCTGTACGATTAAAGGTGATGCAGTATTATATTTGTCTTCTCCTGCACTTGCTTTAATATTCAGTACGATGGATTCAAGTAAACCAGTTTTCTTTGCTTTAAAAGTTTGTGCTCTTCCAATACTTGGTATTTCGTTGTTTAATTGGTTTTCTAACCAGTTAGGTCTTGTTTCATAATGTCTGTTTTTATCAAAACCAATATACCAATGTTCATTTGCAGTCATATCTCCACCGATAATTTTACCTGTACTGTCTTTAATAGCCCATGGGCTGTAGTTCCTTGTTGATTTGTCAATTGTACTGGTTGTTTGTTGTGGGATTTTAACTTGATGAATGATTTTATCGTTATCAAGTAATCCTTCTATAACTGCTGTGGTTTTGTTGGTGTCGATTAATGTTGTGTCATCAAAATCCATGAATACTTCTTTATTTGTACATGTATCAAATACAACATTGTTATCTGTAGTTATTTTGTATCCATAACTTTTATTAGTGTCTACAGGTACCGGTGTGAATCTTTTACGAATTGCAGGAGGTGTTAAGTATTCTATTTTTTCAAGGTTTTGTTTTAACCATTCGTCATTTTTACAGATTTGTCGTAGCATTTCAACTGTAACTTCTCTTTGCTCATCAAAACTCATTAAACCAAGATTCTTATAAACTGGTGGACATTCTTTCATATATTATCAACTCTCTCTTATTTTGTTTGAACAATTATCTCCTCATTTCCAGGTTTCACATTATTTGCAGGGTAAATATACAAGTTTTTACTTGTAATATTATAATAATAACAGCCGGGTGTTAATTCATTGATACTGTTTTTTCTTGTGTATCCATCGTTAGTATTTGCATTTATTACTCCAACAACATTAGCAGGTTCGTAGATATAATAAATATTTGGGTTTTCAGTACTTGTTTTCCATTCTCCACGATAACCTCCAGTTGTTAGGTTGAAAGTGTAGGTTAAATGTATTATACTTGTATTGTCTTCTTGTAATAATGATTCGGTGATTTTCTCGTAGATATCGTGGCTTATTAGGATTTCTCCATTGGTCACTCCGATTTCAGTAGTGTTTAATATTTCTGATGCTTTGAAATCAGTTGTAAGGATTAATTGTTTGTTTTTCAAATCAACACTTGTTTTACAGCCTTTACGGATTGTTTGTTTTCCTAATATTGTATCTGTTTTTCGTGGTCTTCCAGTTCCTTTCCCTAACAGGATATAGGTGATTGGTTCGAATTCATTGTTAATCCATCTGTTCAGGAAAAAAGACTCACCAAGCAAGGTTATCAGGTTATCATTTTCCATGATTATTTTATTCTGTGTATGGAATTTGTAATGTCCTTTAATCTGTATATTCATATTATATTCACCGTTATTTCATTCAATTTTAAACTTGTATATACTTGTACTGTGTGACTACATTCTTTTAAATCAGTGTTCATGTTCAAGTGTATTACCTTTGATAATGGCATATACTGTTGTAATCGTTTACTTAAGTTGCTTGCATCTTCCATACGGATATTGGAGGGGATTTTTGTGTAATCAAAGATTAAATCATAATCTGAAGGAGTGTAATTGTATTTGCTTCTTGCATACATACATTTTTTTTGAACCATAAATTTTATTCTCCTTGTTTTTTATCACGAATTACTTGAGTAATATCTGTGGTACTGTTAATCCATACTTCATCGTTTTCTGTTAGGTTTGCAGGTGCTTCTTCTTCAGTATCTGTAATATGGATTGTATTTTCACCAGTATTGTCTGCTGTTATAATTACATCATCAGTTTGATACTGTGTAAGGTCTGATGGTAATGTGTCAAGGAATTCAAAGGAATTTGTGAATGTAGTTGCATTATCTACAAGTTCACGAGTAATATTTCCGATTGTTACTTGAATATTTCCTTGTACAGTGTTAATATATTCATTACCTTCAACTATGATAGTTAATTCTTTCACACATGTACTTGTTGAACTATACATGAATGATGCTTCACATACACCATTACTAAAATGTAATTCCATTTCATCAACAGGAGTATTATTTTCTTTAACAACTGCAAGTAAACTCCCATTAAAACCTGTTTTTGTTTTAACAGTGAATGGTATTTCCAAGTCCTCATTTGCACTACCATAAAAGTGTGATGGAAGTATTAATTCCGGTGTAATCTTTTTAATATTCATTAATAATGGTTCTGATATGGAATTACAGAATTTATTACTTTTCTCATGTATTACCTGATACTCAACATCACCAGTATTTGCTCCTGTATTAATGTTGAAACTGAATGCTCCACTCGTATCAACAGTTGTTTCATCAACAACCGTATTATTTCGAAGTAATTTTACAGTTTCACCATTTACATTTTCTGTAGACATTAACTCACCAGTTAAAATATAATCTGTAAATGCTTCCCATTCAGTTTCAGAAGGCTTGTTTAAAACAATACTTGTACTAATTAAGCAGAATTTGCCATTAACTTTCACATTTAAAGGATAATTAACATTATTTTCATTCTTAAACACTGTAAACTTTGAATACAAGTCACAACACTTATAATTTAACTGGATATTTTTCAAAGTTAAACTTGCATTCTGATAAACTCTGAAAAAAGTTGGATCACTACAAGTGATAATTGGATTGTATTCAGGACAGGAGGTTATGGTGGTGTTTTCTGTAATGTTTTCAGGAGTGAAGTTATATGTACCATTTAGTAATGATATGATGTTTTTTTCACCTTCAACATGAGATAATGCTTGTTTTAATGTTTTGAAGGCTGTTGTTTTACTGTTTCCATTATTAGTATCGTTCCCATTTTCTGCATCTACATACCAATCAGCACTGTTACAGCCTTTTACGGTTATGTAGATTTCTTCACTTGTTAAATCATTTTCATGTATGATTAGGTCAGGTGTTGTGTCTTTTTGTGCATCTTCTATTGTTTTGAAGCATTTAAATATGAATGTGGAATCCATATTGTTTATGTCCTCGGTTTTTAAACTCCATGTTTCATTGGAATTCAGGAACAATCCTTCTTGGAATAGTTTGTTGTTCTTATATGGTACTATGATGTATGGTTTTTCAGATTCTTCAATGATAGTTTCAGATATTGTATTGTAAGTGTTATTATTGTATACTTCTTCACCTTTACTATTTAAAATTTTAAATGTGAAATTAAATTTCTGACCTTCAAGTAAGTTGTTGTTATTCACATTTGCGAATAAAAATAAATCATCAGATAATCCCTCACACCAACCATCTTTATGCTCCCATCTTTGAGGAACCCAACCACGATTATAAACACCATTTTCCAAATGTTTGCTTGTATCAGTCATTCTACAAATTAACCTGCTACGATTTAATAATTGTGCATCTGTTATACTGAACAATTTGAAAATTTCCAAAACAGGCAACGGTGTGTCCTGTAAGTGACTTGTATAATATAGTAATCTTTGCAAGTAATGATAATCATCTTCTGTTTGTTGATTATCATAAGCAGGTACGGTATTAGGATAATCCCCTGGTTCTACAATGTTGTAGGTTCTTCTTGGGAATTTGAGTATGTTTCCGAAGTGGTCAAGGCTGATGTCGTGGTCGTATTCGTTGCCTTGTATTGTACTGTTTTCAGGAAATCCTTTCACAGCTGTGTATTCATTCCATGTTTCCACACTTATAGTGTACTTATCAGTAGGGATTACTGTTTCCGAGGTCATACTTTCAAGATACTCAAACTTGTTAATGTGTTCATTGTACTTGTAGGTTTCAGTATATATGTCCTCATGTTTTTCTTCAAAGGTTTCCATTTCTTGAACAGTACCATCATCACCAACAATTTCCTGAACCACCATTTCCATGTAATGTCGTGTAACAGTAACACTTTTCAAATCAGGTAAACTAACATGGAAACACATATCATACTCAAAAGGTGCCTCCTGCACCTTCCACAACAATATATGCTTATCAAGTTTACTTGCCAAATAAGCATCATATAATGTATTATAAATCCTTTTAAACTCCTCATTAAAAACAGTTTCAGATTTACTGAAATTACTATCCTTATTTTTATTAAGGAAATATGGGAATTTATCTAATAATTTATCAAAACTCTTATACACCATAATTGTTTACTCCATGATTATTGTAACATCACCTAACTCGCATTGCTCCTCATCACTGATACTTACTGTCTTTGTAGGATAATCAAACAATATATCCTGTAATTCAGGGATAAAACGGTCAATATACACACTTAACTTATGAGGAATAAAATCCTCACCAATTTTCAAAGTATCAAAATAATCCTTTATCGCCTGCTTGATTCTGCCTTGAATCTCGGTTTTCTCATCACTACTGTAAGGATTAACACGATCAATATCAACATCAACATGAACATAAATATCAATAGGCTTCATTAAAGGAGCTGTTAAAACAATATCAGTATCTACCTGTTCAACTTGTGTTGTTAAATCATTATACACTTCATTTAAAAGATAAGGTGCTCCAGGGTCAATTATGATTTTCACAGTTCCTGTACCGTCCCAGTTTGGAATTAGTTTATAATCTTCCACAGCATCTGCACGACTGAAATACTCTTTATATGCCCAGTAATTTCCTTTTTGATTTAATTCAACCCAGTGAGATAGTAATTCACGATATTCCTTATCCGTGTAACCATTTGTTCCACCTGTTGAGGCTTTTTCATTTGTACAGGTTAATGATTTAATATTCTGCAATACTGAAGTAATCCTGTTTAACTGGTATGGTACAACATTATAACCTACACCTGACTGGATACTGTATGCGAATGCTTTACACTTTGTTTCTCCTTCAGCAAAGGTTAATGCTTCATCTGTACGGTAAACTATTCCTCCCTGACTTGTTACTTCCACACCAGCTGGTTCAGTTAATAATTTGTCTGCAGGTTGAGGTAATTTAAAAGTTATTTCCACTCCTGATTTAGTAGCAGAAGGTCTTGTGCAGTTTAAAATCACTCCAATGTCATCTAAATCAGTTCCAGTAGCTAATGGGAGTTTACTTGAGGTATACACTTGAAGCATATCATTATAAACCTGTTCAAATACTTCACTATGAACACTTAACAACATCACATAGAAATTACTAATATCCTGTTTATTCTGAACATATTTCGCGAATTCTTCTTCTCTACTGATTAATTCCTGTTCCAATGCTTTTTTCAATGATGTATAGAATATTTCATCATAATCTCGTATTTTAAAACTCATAATAATACATCCCCCCTTATGGTTTCATCTGTGATACTGGTGATGTTGAAATGTACATTATATTCGTATGCTCCTGTTTCTGTTATGATTATTTCATTCACATTTTTCACTCTTCGCATACTTTTCAGTACTTCTTCAATATATACTTCAAGTTTGTATAATAGCATTTTTGATTTGTTGTCTTTGATTAATTCATGTACACGACAACCAAAACTGTTATAGGTCTTGTTACTTATTAATTCCTGATATCTTGTCATTATAATAAGGACACAAGCATTATACAAACTTTCCAAACCAGTAACATTATGCAAGTCACCATTAATGAATTCCATATCATACACACCATATTTATCAGGAACCAGTTTAATATCCTCATTCAAAGTTTTAAACTTGTTATATTCATCATAAGGTAATGTCATTGTCCAGTTTCTCCTTTTAACTCATTTTTAAGATTTTCCAATAATTCATCAACTTCAGCTCTTGTATAATACTCTTTTTCCAAGGTTTCAGTAGTAGCTAAATCCTCAATAGGTTGCTTATACTCCGAATTAACACCTGTATACTGATTTAAATGATTAGTTATCACATTAAAGCCATTAGCCCCAAACTGGACAAGGTATTCATCAACAGCACTAACATAAGACAACTTCACATTACCCATACTTGGAGCAGGAACTGGATCCGGAACATCATTACTGTTGAAGTAACCTATTAGGAAATAATCCGTGTGTCCTGTATCTGCTCTTGTAGGTAGTACTGCACATTCTATCCGGGTTCTTGGTATTATATATCCTGCTCCATTGGTTTCATCGTAACCGTAGTCACCTTCAGGTGTGTATTTGAGTATTAGTTCGTTGCAGAATAATTGCAGTACTCTACAGGTGACTGTTTTACCTGTACTTAATTCTACTTCTGCTTTATTCAAATCCATATAATATTTATTAATAGTTCCGGTGGTTAGTTTTGCATCTTCTGTTGCTTCTTTTATCTTTTTACTTGTACTGCCATCGTTTGTGATTTGTTGCAGGTTTTTGAATGCTTTTTTTAATCTTGCATCACTAACTGTTAAGTTTCCTGATTTCATACACTTTCCTCCACATCAGTTTCAGTTGTTTCCTCCTCTTCTTCAGTATTTTCTTCCTCATCATCAGTTGTGTCAGGATTGTATTCTCCAAAACCCGGAGGATAATCTGTAAGACTTAAATTACATTCTGTACCATCACTTAATGATTGTGAAATACTTTTAATATACAGGTAATCATCAACATCAAATAAAGGCATTTCTACCTTCACCCATTCTCCGGTTTGCCATTGTGGAGCTGATTGTGTTTTTAATTCTATAGTGTGTCCATTGTTTCGTTTTATTTTCGCCCATTCACGGTCTGCGAAAGCTTGTACTTCTTCAGGTGTTTCACAAGGAACTTCCTCCACCTTTGTAGTAGTTTGTGTTTCAGTTTCTGTGGTTGTTGTGTCTGTTTCCGTAGTAGTATCATCTGTTGAAGTATCAGTTTCGGTATCAGTAGTTGAAGTATCCGTATTTGATGGTGTTTCCTCTGTAACTGTAACATATTTCACAGCATCCATTTCCATACTTTTCTCACCAAATCGCCAAATAAGGTCATCATTACGATAAACAATATCCTCCATAACTGTAGAATGAACAGTTAAAACATTAACAGTGTCAGGATTATAATCCGTAATACTAACACTATCCATTACTATATTAACCCCTTGTTTCAACTTCAAACCACATTCCTGTTCAGGTACAGGAATTTTATGGACAAATACAGTATCACCACGACAATAACATTCCACTTCCGCATCCCAAAAACTTAACAATTCTTTCAATGCATCTTTTATTGTAGAAGCTGATGAACCTTTGTCTTTTTCTTCATTTCCACCATTCAGTATCATTTTTGCTAATTCTTCAGGACTATTTCCATAAGCCATTTTAATATACTGACTGTTTTCACTGAAGTATTGTGCTGCAGTTTTACCCACGAATCCACTTGTATCTGTACTGAAATTATCATCGTGTGCCCGTACCATTGGACGGTTTTTGAGGTCTTCTGGTGTAATCCATGAGTGTGCTGTCCAACTCGCGAATGCGAACCAGCATAGGTCGTAATGGTAGTATCCTCTGCTTATTCCTTGTACGAAGTCTTGATATGTTCCTCCATCGTTTCCTCCTACGATGAATACTGCTGTTTTCCCACTACTATCACCTGATAATCCATATCCTTGCACATATCCAGGTCCTATTGGTCTTTTTTCACAAGTGTTTCCTGCTTCGGATAGGATTTGTGCTACTGTGTCGATGTAGGATTGTTCTTTTCTGTCGATGTTGTCTGAACCTACTACATATGTTGTCATTATTTTTTTTCCTCTTTCTTTTTTTTGTGGAAGTTTTAATATAGGTTGAGTTATAAATATTTATGTTATGAGTACTCGTGATTTAATTTTAATAATGGTAGCTATCATTATTAGTGGTGGTATTATTGGAGGTTGTGTTTTAATTGCTTCTGAACCACAGGATAATGATAGTAATGTTACTGTGGTGAATAACAATACAACAAACAACACAACAGAACTAAATACATCTTCAACAGGAGATGATACAGGTTACACCTATTCAAAACAAAGTGATTCCTATGTTAAGAATAACGGAGAAACCTATGATACTGGAAGCAAAGATTCCAATGGTGAAAAAATTTATGCTCACAGATATGCTAAAGATGGAGTAGTATACGAAACCTATAAATCAGCCTCTGGAAGGGAAATAGACCCAAACGAATATTATGCTTAACATTCAGGGAACTCCCATAACCTGTCCATGCTCATGCCTTTCCATGTTGAACCAATACTTTTTCTTGAACTTCCTGGGTCACTGTCAATCCATTGTCCATCAATTTGATATTGAACCCAAACATGGTTAGGTCCATGAACTCCTCTTCCAGTTAATCCTACTACTTTTCCCATTTGATAACCAAGCCTTGCACGGTCACAACAGTTGCATTGACGATCTTTTAATACTTGTGCAGGACATTTGTGATGGTCACTATAATTTGGGTGAGGATAAGGAATATTTGTTCCAATCCAGTTACAAATTGCATTTGCTTTATCTCTTGCTCCTTTTTTACCTTTACAGACTTGTTTAGCAAGTTTTACAACATCTCCATCAACTCCACTTGTATCTCCTGAACCTGTATCATCACTATTGTCTGATGAAATATTTGTATAATCAATAACCTCATCTAATAAACCTTCAGGATTAACCTCTGCTTTCAAACCGGCAGTTTTAATAACTTCTTTAATAATATCAGACCTTTTCATCTGTGTGAAGTTAAACTGATATTCTTCTTCAAGGAGTTTTGTCATTCCTGACAAACTTAACTCCATACCAGATTCATTAAATGTTTGTTCAGTAATGAAACCTAATAAAACATCTTGTAAATCATCATAAGTTAAATTATTGGTTAATCCTTCGTTTTCATAACTGATTAAACATCTTACACCTTTGTATAATCTGTCCAAATCAATTATTTCAGTTAATTTAATAGAACCATTATTGTCAATGTCTTCATAATTGTTCTCCCAACCGACTTCTGTAATGTTTTGATAGTAGTAGGTTTCTAATATTTCTCCTTGATGTAATGTGAATCCTTCAGTATCCTCTGTTTCCTCCTCAGTAGTGTCTTCTGTTTCAGTTTCTTCTTCAGTAGTTTCCTCCTTTTCAGTTTCTGGAGTGTAACTTGACACTGGAGTATAAGGTTCAAAGGATTCCTCATCAGTAAAATAAGCCTCAAACAATACACGAGGTAACGAATAATTATCAGGAGCTAAAAACAATTCCTTACCATTATTTTTCTGTTCTGTTATCATTTTTTTTAAGCTCCTCCAACTTCTTCGCTTTCCTTTCCTCGTAATCTGCTCGTTCAGAATCAGTCATCAACTTATCAGCAGGTTTACTGAAACTTTCATTAGGAATATTAGAATCAACACCAGGTATTTCTGTTATAGTGAAAGTTAATTTCAAATAATCAGGTGTTTCATGCTCTCGCTTCACAACAACCTCCGCATCAAACATTCCACCAATTTCAGGACTAATAACCTCACAAGGTTTACTCATCATCTCCCTGAAAATATTATCATAAATATCAGGTCTGTCAGGTGGACAACGAACATGAGTTGTAACTGTAACAGTTCGAGGAATATAAGCCCCCCTTGTAACACTTTGTGTACCACCAACAATACTTGTACGGTTCAATTCACGACGATTAAAGGATTCTTCAGGTGAACAGGACTCAACAATAAACGGGAAACCATTTACCTCAACACTCATACCATCTTGAAATAAAGCATCATACATTTTCATATTAATGAGCCCCCCTAATATTACTATTTTTCATACTATCCAAACTTTCAATAGCATTAATAACAATCGCTTTACACTCATTTGGAGATAAATTATTCGCATTAATCTGAATACTCCCCTCACGGAACACAACACTACGAGTACTCCTTGAATAATCAGGATTATTATAAGTCTGACCTGCTTGTCTAAAACCATTAATATTACTTGTCACCGGTTTACTAAAACCATTCAACAAACCAGTAGCATAACTCTGACTTGCACGAAATACAGCAGGTCTTGACTCATCAATCCTACCAGGAATATTAGCAAACTCTAATGCAATCTTCTTCTGAATAATACCTGGTGAAGCAATATGTAATGCATTTAATACTGCATTTTTAATATCTGAACCAAAACTTGTAGCTGCTTGAACTGCTGATGAAACAGCTGATTTAATCTTTTTTGGAATATTCATGAATTCAGTGTACACTTTCTGTGCAACACCTTTAATCCCATTTCCCACAGCATTCACTACTTGTGTTGCAAGACTTATCGCAGCAGAAACAGCTGATGATGCTACTTGTGCAATTTTATGTGGTATTTGACTTATAAAATGCCATACTTTACTTGGTAATTGTCTTAAACGGTTTACAAGACCTGTAACCATTTTCACACCAGTTTGTTTCATCTTTGCAATAGTTTGCAAAGCCCATATCCTTATCATGGTTAATACACGAGTAAAAATCATTTTCACTCTTGCAGGCATACTTCTTAAATTAGCTACAAACCTTGTGACTAATTGTCTTGCATATAATGCTCCTTTCAAAACAAGACTTGAGAAAGCAGTAACCATACCCATAACAGCAGCTTTAGCTTTACCCGGTAATTGTTGTAAGGTTTGAGGTAATTTCCTAATAGCTCCAACAGCACCACTAATCATATTATCCAATTTTCCGAAACCACTAATCAAACCACCAACTGGATCGGAACCTGTGCCACTTCCCAACATTCCCATGAATCCACTCCAAGCAGCACCGACTGCAGAGATAATTGGCATTACTATGCTTTTAATCAGGTTGAATTCTTGTCTTAAGGCTGATAGGTATCCTTGTACTACTTTACTGCCGACAAATGCATTCCATAGTCTTTGTATTCCGCTACTGAATGCTTCTATCATACTTCCCCAGTCACTCCACCAACCCATGTATTCTCCTAATTGTTCTATGATAATGATGATTGCTGCAATTGCTGCGATGATTAGTATGATTGGTGCTAATGCTGCTAATTCTGCAGCAGCCATTGCGAGGAAGCCTGTACTTGCAAGACCTGTTGCTCCTGCTTCAGCTGTTATTGCAGCAGTTGAACCTGCATGAGCTGCCGCGGAACCTATTTCTTCAGCTGTTAAACCTGCTTTAGCTGCACCTGCTGCTAACTCTGCACTTGTTAATGCAGTGGTTACTGTTTCAGCTACTTTCATTGTTGATGATACAGCACTTACTGCTCCTTTTAAAGATTGTACTGCTCCAACTACAGTTGTAATTGGTCCTGCTACAACTCCAATTACTGCCGCCAAACCACCAATACTGAATAATATTGTTTTAATCGGACCTGGTAGACTGTTAAAAGTGTTAAGTAATCCTTGCACAACTGGTAATAATGGTTGTATACTTGTTAATAATGCTTTACCGAAATCAGTTTTAATATTCGTTATTGCTTGATTTATACGGTTCATATCCGCTTGAGTACTTCCCGCATATTTACTACTTGCATCTTTGGTTTTATTAGTAATATCTCGTAACAGTCTTTGTTTATCGATTGCACCAGTTGCTTTGTCTTTATAATCATCAAGGTTGATTCCTAACTGTTTTAATCCTCTTCCTTGACCTGCGAATGCTTTAGTTAATTTACTGGAGGCTTCTTCTTGACTGATACCTAATTGTGCAGCCATACCTGAAACTGCTCCCATGGATTGTTCAGCTTCTTTCGCGGATAATCCATAAGCCATTAATGCAGTCATTGCAGACCTTGTGTCCCCAATACTTCTTCCCATTGCATTACTGTAATTACTAACCCATTTCTTGATTTCTGTGGATTGTTGTTCCCAATTTCCACCAGTACTGTTTACCGCTGCTCCAAAACGATTCCATTCTGTTTCAGCAGTGATGGCTGAAGAAACAGCTTCTTTCGCAAGGCTTGCCATTCCCACACCTACAGCAGTCATAGCTCCACCGAGAGCCATTTTCATTCCTGCACTACTGTTTTTAATCTTATTAAAAACACCTGATGCTTGGTCTTCTCCTTTTATCCTTATTAAGATGTCTTCAACCATACTCATGTTTTATTCGCCTCTGCTTCTTCCTGTAATTTTTGTGCTGCTTCTTGTTTTTCTCGTGTTATTAAACTATATTTCATTATAAGGAATTTTATGTCTGGATTGAACTTGTTTCGGATTACATAAGATACAGGTTTATGTAAGTGTTCACTTACTTTGAAATATATGTGCCCCATAAAACTATTCACGAGTTGGAAATAATTCCTCATTGTTCTGTTCAGTTAAACCAAGCATATATTGTACCTTGGTGAATATGCTGAATTTTGCAGTGAATGGGAATCTTTTCCAGAAATATAAACGGTCTTCGTAACTTTGTGATGATTCAGGTAATCTTAATTGATTAGCTAATAATTTATTACAAATTTCCTCATTGTGTTCACTAACCATTTCGTTTATTTTTGTTTCCATGTTTTTAACAACACTTGCTTCTTCAGGTGTTAATGTTTGTCCTGCTTGTGCACGAGTGTAGGTTTCTTTTTCGGATTGTGTGAAATCACGGAATAAGTCTAATTGTGCTTGTAATGACTCAACAACCCTACTATCATCTAATGGTTTAACATCAAAATCAAGACTTACTGTTTGGTCCCCAATTGGTAAATGAACGAGTAGTTTCCTTCTTTCAGGAGCATCAAGTAAATCAAGTAAATCTTTCTCTGTTTTAATTATTTTAATAGTTTGTTCAATATCATTAACAGTTTCATCAGGCTGATACTCATTTATAACTTTACGATATTTCTGTAATGTCTGTTTCAGCAAACTGAAATCAGCATCATTAAACTCTTCCCCATTAATACATTTAGATACTACTCTCTGTTCTTCACTATTCAAAGACTCTAACGGTAAACTTTCACATTCTAAAGGATATCTTGTCTTTAACAATTCTTTTTCAATATCCTGTGCATTTCTTCTGCGAGTTCCTTTTGCTTTGTTTTGTTTTTTACTCATATATCAACCAACTCCCCATTTAAAAAAAAAGTTGGGAGAAACACTATTGTTCTCCCAAATTCTATTTTTTCATTCTTAAACATGAACCTTTCACACTGAAAGGATTATTCACATTTTCAATACTCATTTCAGTAATATAAGCTCCATAGTATACATCTGATTCTACAAGGTCACCAGTATGCTCATTCCAATCATATCCTGCGATCATTGGTAAATCTGATGGATTGGATTGTTGTGCAGTCATCATTTCATTGAAAAATTTTCTTTCTAATGGATCTATGTCACTTAACTCAAATTCCAATGTTTCACTTTTGAATTGTACTGCATACGGGTAATGACTACTGTTGCAGGATAATTCTTCAGCTTCTTGTTTTCTTGTGATTTTTAATGTGTCGTGTATGATTTCTTTGTCTTTAAACACTACTTGACACAAATTATATCTTTTTTCATCAGCCATTGTTTTAATTCTCCTCTTAAATGTTTGCTTTCATTACAGCAGTGTTGATGGTTACTTGTACTTCTATTGCATGTGTGCTGTTTACTGGTTGAGCAGGTCCTTTAATGCATAAATCATATGGATTACTGTCAGATTCGGATACAACTAATTTAGTTCCTTCTCCAAGGTCCTCATTCCATTTAATCATTCTACCTACTCGTACTTCTTCATCAATTACCTTGTCGATTCGTGTTTGTAATTTCACAAAAGTACTTGCTTCTTCATTTGCTTTGATTTGAGGATAACCCTCATCAAATATTTTCCTTAAAAGGTGGTCTACATTGAATCTTGCATGGAATAAAGCATCAGCAGGTCTTGGAGAACTACTGAAACTGGTTGCAGTACATAAATTAATCCTACAATGTTTTTTATTACTTGTTTTTTCGATACGGTTGAAAATAATTCCTGCATCTTGTAAACTTTGTTCCTGTGCAGGTGTACGGTCAATTAAATCAGATGGTTCAATACTACGGTATTCAAGGAAACCAGGTTCAACATAATAAGGTGTTACACAGATACGAGCAATAGTTTTCCCAAACCATAATGGTTCAGCGATTCCTATTCTACTTCTTTGTACTCCTGTTTCATTACTGGTTAATTTGATTAATTCAGTATCAACACTCTGTGAGGTTTCATCAGCAACGGTTATGGTGGTGAAACCATTTCTTAATTGGAGGCTGTGGGTTTCTGTTTGTATACTACTGTGTGCTGATTCAAGTAGGTCTTTTAATTTAATATTTTCTTTAACTGCTTTATCTAAACCAACATATGCTTCGATTAATATTTCTGCCTCACTTTTACAGGTGCTGAATGCTTTTAACCATGCTTCTTTGTCTTCAGCTGTTCCTAGGTCTATTACGTAGATTCTTGGTACTCCGATGTCACTGGTTTTGTGTATTTCTGCTTCTTCATAGAAGTCATGTATTACGGATAATAGTTTGTTGGTGGTGTTTTCTGTGTATACTCCGATTCCACCTTTTTCTATTGCTTGATTTACTTCACTCCATTTACTGAATTTTTGAAGTACTGTTCCATCGGTTTTATAATTAGTTGTTGCGGTGTTTCCGGAGTATCCTATGAATACTGGGATTTTTGCTCCGTTCCCATCTAATTCGAAGTCTACTTCTTCGTTGAAGTATACTCCTGGTCTTTTGGTGATAGTCATGTCTTTTATTCTCCTATGAGTTTATTGAATTCAGATTCGGTCATGCTTGGTTTTACATACTCGTTAGTGTGTAATTCGTATTCGTATTGTTTTAATAAGTTGTTTGCTGATAACATGAGTATGATTTTAGGATAGTGAATGTTGCTTTCCTCTACTAATTCCTTTAAAGTTTTCTTTGTATTGTTTCTTTTAGGTGTGGTCATAATAATTCCTCATCAAAAATAATATTGTTAATGGTGTTACCGCCGATATTGTAATAGGTGTGGTAGGTGAATGAGCATTTGAAGATACTGTGCAGAACTGGTTGTTTTGTGGACAAGTCATCTACACTAAATGGTGGTTCAAGGTTGAAAGTGTTTCGTATGATATGATACTTCGTGAAAAGATTAACATAACCATAACTTACAGGTTCAGGACATTGTTTCTTAACACCTCTCTTATCGGAAATGTTATTCTTCCCTTGACAAGTTCCCTGCAAATACCTGCAATTCCCATTACTTTTAATATAATTTTGGCAGAAACGATAATGGTCAGATTGCACCTGATAAAACAGGTTTTGTATTTGAGTATTAATCTCTTCACGATCATGTTCATTATCACACCATACATGGATTTGTATTGTGGTGTTTTTTCTTTCCATTAAGGCTTGTACTGGTTTGTTGTTTATTGTCCTGTTGGTGATGTGTTTTTGAGTTGTAGCAATTCCACTACTGTCATCTATAGTGATGCATGGTGTTCGGTCGATTGGTGATGTTTGTTTAATTAAACGGATTGGAGTGTTGTTTAAAATGATGTTGTCTTTTAATATTTCAATTATTACTCGTGTTGGTGTTATCATTTTGTCACTCCCTCATCTCTTAAATGTTTCCTGAACCTGTTAGCCATATACTTCTCACTTCCTAATTCTTTACATACTTCTGAAGGATAGTTCCTTGCAGGCATCTTATAAGTCCCTGTAATCACATATACTGCATAGTTGGCACTGTTATGAACTGTACCTTCATCTGCGGAGTATTTGGAACTGTGACTTCTTCGTAGGTTACCTGTGTCATAGGGTGCTTTTTCTTTGCATCTTTTTTCAGCTTCTAATGTGGTGTCTTTTATGGTTTTCGCAACACATTTCTTGATGATTGCTGGATTGGTTTTTTTGTAGAAGCTGGGATTGAATTGGAAGCTTATTTGGCTGGTCATGGTAATGGTGTTGGTTTTCTTTCTTTCTGAAGTAATAATTTGATATGGTGTAGGAGGTGGTTATTGTGTGATGGTGTACCGATTACTTTGTAGGTTTCAGGTTGGTTTTGTACACGACATATCATTGTATCGGTAACAGGTACATCAATATTTAAATATGTTTTGTAGGTGTCTTGTAATATCTCACCATATTCTTTAAGGCTATCGGTTACACTTAAAGGTTGCATATCACAATCCACAGTAGTTATATGCTTGTATTCAAGTTCAGGTTCACCATACAGGTTGAACTCTGTAGTGGATTCCTGATACCCCCACAATTCTAATTGAGTATTTGGGAAAAATGGCATAATTCATCACAACATTCTTATTTTTGCTTTATTGTTACGGAGGTTGTCTAATCGTTTAGTAATGTCTGCTCCTAAACCTGTATTCGTGTTTAAGTTAATACTAACATCTCCTTCCTTAATACTGGAAGCATCACGAATTAAACTATCCTGACAAGAATACAAAACCATATCCATAATTAAAGATTTCAAATTACTATTAATCCAAGTATCAGTTTCCTTACTCCTGTAATTCACATATAACACATCATAATAACCGGGTAATGGTTTCAGGAATTTAATAACACCATTAATATTGTCACAAATATAGTCTGTTTCAGGAATAGGTAATGTATCGACAAGAATGGATTCTATACTTTCAACAGGATAATATTCTGTACGATAATAACCATTATTCGGTTTAGAATAGAATTCAGTATCCTGATGTGGTGTTGATGTTAATTCCAAACCAGTTTCGGAGGTTATTTTAGCTAATACCATATTAACAAGACTGGTTAATTCATCAACACTGAATTCTTTAGTAATCTTGTTTTGTTGTAAGTATAATGTTAATTCATTCTCATCAATAATCATTGTTCTTAACTTCCTTCATTATTTGTTTCAGGTGTTTTACTTTCCTCGATTTTACTCATAATATAGTTAAATCTTTTCTTTTTACTCATGCGAATACTTGCAGGTAATTTACTATAATAATCAGTCATCCCATATCACCATTATGCTGATTTGTTTAAAGTAAACGGTAATGCAATGGTATCTTGATCATATAAGACTTTAGCATCTCCACTACATAACATTGCGACTTTAGTACCTAATGCATCAATACTCCATTGGTTTTTAACCTCGAAATCTTTTAACATACCAAATACAAGGTTGGAAGCTTTACCAAGGAAACCATATTTCATATTAGTGACTTTAGTACCATTTCCTTTTAATTCATCATTAGTGAATTTTTCTTCGTTGAAACCATTACGGACTTTTCTCAAAATATTATCCTGTACGACAGGAATACCTAATACTTTAGTAATGTTCCCATCCACGAATACTGCATCACCAAATTGGGTTTCACGGTCTACTGCAATTTCTGAAACAAATCTACCATACATTTCAGGAGGTAACACGAAATTAGCTCCCACAATATCCCCATCTTGGTCGATGTAGGTTTGTGCAGCATTAATTAATCCTTCAGTTACTTTATTACTGTAGATAAGTTTACTGTACCCTGCATTACTGGAACTATCCGCACTAATGTTTTTTAATTGTTGAAGTATTCCATCAGCCATTTTATATCCTGAACCTTCACCTTCTACAGTTGTACTTCCTTTCACCGCATAGAGGCCGAATTTTTCAAATGCTGGACCCATATTGTCTGCTAACATATCCATATATGTACTCATGAATCCTTCTTTCTCAATGTTTTCTTTGAGGAAATTGTCAGAAATTAAGGTTTTTGCTTGTAATGGTACAGCTAATAATTGTTTCCTTTCACGGTCTGGTGAGGTTTCCACATTGGTTAATCCAGTGGATTGTTGAGTGGTTGGGTCCCTTTGGGTTTCTAATTCGACATCAACATCTAACATATCAAGGTCATGCATGATGCTGGTCATTGGTACGATAGTGGATTGGTTTAATAATACTGGTTGTTCTACCATTCTTGTGAAGAATTTATCATAAGATGGTTCTGCTACACCAGGCATTAAGTTGCTGTCGCTGTCAAAAGGTATATCTGCAAATTTGGTTACAAATGGTGTATGGTCTTTTAAATTGTTTTTGAAGGTTTTAATATCCATCATAATATATCAACTCTGTGTGGTGTTTTTTTTATAAGAATTTTTTGTTTCTTCCGAACTGGTCACGAGTTTCGGAGTTTAAAAAGGTTTCAGGTTCAAGGTTTTTAGTGTCAATGAATTGTTGTAGTTTGTTTTCTTTTTCTTGTATTTGAGCATCTTGTAATTTTTTAACTACAATGTCTGCTAATTCATTTAATCTTTTTTCCTCTTTCTCTTTTTCATCATCTCCTTTTACAGGTTCTTCCTTATCTTCGGAAGGTTCTTCTTTTACTGCTTTATCATCAGTACCTTCTTCGGTTGTAGGTTCAACAGGTTCTGGTTGATTTTCCTCGTATTCTTTGAGTTTTGCATTAACTGCATCATCAATTTGAGATTGAATATTACTCATGATATCAGCAGTTATTTGTTCTTCTTTCTCTGTTATTGCTTCATCAATAAGGTCTTTAACTTTATCAAAGGTTAAAGTTTCCTCATTGTTGTCTTGTGGTATATTTTCAGTCATATTTTCACTTTTTAACATTTTATAACATAATTGTGTTATACAATTACCCACCATTACCCCATTTTTACTTGTTACTGAACCGTAACTGTCCCAATTGGCAGGTAATGGAGTTAATGATAATTCAATTAGATTAAAATTACTTATTAAATTAGTATTATTCTTATCACGGTCTGCGAATCCACCAATACTGAATCCGAGGTTCACACCGAATTCAAGTTTAGCTTTAATGTCTTCTTGATAATCTTTAGTCACAGCAACAGTAGCATATAATTTATTATCAGATAATTCACTACTCTTTACTACTCCAATAACTTTATCATAATTATACTCATGGTCAAGGAATACATTTAAGCCAACTAATTGCTTACTTAATGATTCCAAAGCTTCACGAGTTACAATATCCCCATACAAATCTTCTGATGTGGTGGATACAACTCCAGTAATCAAGAACTCATCATCAGTACTGTTAGTTGTGATTGGACCGATTGCTTTAAATTGTAGATTTGTGATGGTTTTACACTCTCCAAATTGTGGTGTTTAGGTGATAAAAAGGAAGAAAGGGAAAAATAATATGAATTAAGGTGAATGTAGAAAATAAGGTACAATTCCCATCCTCCTTCAATAGTACAGTGTAACGATTTAGAAATCTTCAGTCAAGTTTGCAATAATTGGATCTGTTTCATGATTAATAGAATCAATTACAGGTGTGTATGAGCATCTGCAATTTGGGTGAGCTGGAAGCAGGTTCATTGCTTCCTCTAAACTGTATGGATTATTAGCTTCTAAATCTAAACAGTAGTCACAAACATCACTATCTCCAACAGTTTGGATATTAACTTCTGTGACTCCCATATTCGAGTAGGCTTGCATTGTACCTGTATTAACTGCTCTTGCATGTTCTGTTCGTGCAATCATCTCTGCCCTTTGCCTTAAACTGATACGACTGTTTTCCAAAGGAGTTAATGGTATTTCTAATAGTAATCTTGCAGTTTCTTTGTAACCGTTTCCTTCAAGTACTGATCTTGTTATTACTTCCTGTATTCCTTCTTGTAATTCCTTGTTCAGGTCTTTGATTAAATCGAAATTATATTTTTTCAGGAAATAAAAGGCTTCTTGGTCTGCTTGTGTGAATAATAATCTGTGGTTCAAATCAGCATATCCTAATTCCGCTCCCACCTTATAGAATTGTTTAAGGTATGCTTCGCTTCCTTCAACATTCGCTTGAATTATTGGTTTTAATTCTTCACGAATACCTGATTCCTTGAAGAAATCCTGCACCTCTTGTGCATGTAATCTGAAATACCGTCTTGCTTCAGGTGTAGTTAACCATTCACTTGTACGTATTAACTGTTCATCCATTCCATCAAGTAAATGTTCCATGTACCTTTTTTCCGCATAAGACAAGTTATTTGAGTAAGGTATTCTCATCCTCTTTTTCTCCATTCACTTAATAAGTTTGCGCGGTATACATTGTTCTTATATCTTTTAAAACTCATCATATCCTCCGAATTCCAATCAGACATGGTGTTTAACTGATTTTGTTGTAATGGATAATTACCCCATTCTACAGGTGTTAAATTATATCCATCTCTAACTTCATTAACAGTCACTACTCCGGATTGTATTTGTATCTGCTCAATTTGTGCTCTGCGAAGTTTATCCTCAATGTCAGGTAAATTAAATCTGAATCTTTCACGGAAACCTGATTCTCTTAATGCTTTATTAATACTTACCTCAATAATTGTACAGTAAGCAGACAACACATCACGAAAGGTTTTATCCTGACTTTCACCAGAACCATTTCCAAGATTGCTTGTTTCAATAATACCTACTTTAGAAGGAGGTACACCGTAAGCGGAAACAATCATGTCCCTACCGAATTTTAATAATTCAAGGAAATCCAAGTCTTTATTGGATTGTGCGACATTGGAGAATGTTGCTCCTTTAATAGCTAATGTCCCACCATTTTTTTCTGTTTGGGATAATGTTGATAATCTTTGCAATTCCGCATTAAAGGAAACATCACTAATATCTTTATCAAATGATAGTATTGTTGAAGGATTTAAACCATCATTATCAATGATTTCAATATTATGCTTTAATCCACGATTAATTAATTGTAAAGGTTCACGGATACAATCTAATACACTAACTCCCCATTTTTGAGTTTTTAAATGTATTCCGGGGTTAAATATATGTATTAATTCATCAGGGTCATACTGAATATTTGGTTTTTCACGGAAACACCATCTTCCTGTATGATTATCCCATCTTAACAGGTCAGCAGGTACAAATGTGAAACCTGTAATAATATCATATTTTTTATCTTTGTTGATTTGTAAGAATGCATCACCAGTCAGTAAATAGGAGTGTATTATTTGTCTGAACAGGTGATAAAAAGTGGTTTCTGATGATGCTCCTTCAGGACTGTTAAAAACAGCCTCTAAATATTTAACTCGAGAGGGATTGGGTGTTTCGTTTTTAGGTGTTTCTATAATGAAACCATTATTAATCATACCTTCAATGATACTGTTAATACTTCGTGTTACCCATACATTTTGCTCTGCAAGGTAATATGTGCTGAAGTTTCCCAGGTTCTTGTTTCCTTGAGTGTACACCCACCCATAATTACGCATATATTCCTGATAACCATAATCAGGTGAGGGTTCTCTTAAACTGGGTAAATGTTGCTTTGCTATTGTTTTTATAGTGTCTATAATCTTCAATTTTAATCAATCCTATCTTCTCTTTTTTTTATAGGTTCACAACACCTACAAGTGTTGCATTATAAATATAATTAGTATACAAGTAGTTAAATCCGTGAGCAGTTGCATCTACAAGGTCATCATGCTCACTATTAGGGAAAGTCCTGAACTCATCTTGAAATGTTTTACGAAGCCTATCATCCTGTATATCAACATACACATGCCCATCATAAATATAATCCTTCAATGGTGTTGCACGGTCTGCTTTACTATTATTAGGAACAGCCATAGCTCTTTCCACAAAATAACCTGGCAACTGTTGCTCCCAGTTATCATATAATAATGCTCCAGCAGCAGCCACACCAGTTTCAATTATTGAAATATTATCAACCCCATCGAGGTGTATTGTGTCTTTGATTTTTTGTGTTGTGTCTGTTCCGAATTGCCCATGAACTGGATCAGTTATTAAGATTGATTTATTGTCAGATAATAGGTAGATTGGTACTCCTGCCGTATAATCATCTTTTCCAGGGTCACTGCTTGCTGTATCCCAACCTCTGACTTTTTGTTGTATTGTCAAGTCTGATGGTGGGCTTGTCCAGTGTATGTGGTTTAATGCGAAGAAATCACTTGTTTCATCAATTGGTTTTTGTTGGAAAATGGATTGGAATAATCTTTCTCCAATACTTTTTCTTTTCTTATTCAAGATGTCTATATTGTATTGTTGTTCCCATAATGGTGTTCCATCAGGTTTTATTGCGGGGAATTCTATGAAATGATAATCTTCTGCACGGTGTGATTTAAAATATCCTTGTAAATCATTACTATGCCATCTTGTATGCAATAAGATGAATCGGGTATGTGGTTCTATTCTTTGTTCGATAATAGTATCAAACCAATCAATTTTTTTCCGTAGTAGTGTTGGTGTTATGTCATCAAATCCTTTGTAAGGGTCATCTATTATTAGGTAGTCTGCATCTTGACCTGTAATACTACCATTAGCCCCAGTTAACCTTATGCTTCCAGTGTAGTCTTCTCCTTCTTGATTACAAAACATAATATGTGTGCTACTGTGTTTTGTTTCTGACAAGTAGACATTGAAGTATGCTCCGTATCTTCTAATATATTCCCTGATTTGTATACCGAATTTTTCGGATAAGCTTCCTTCATTATTAACAATAAGAATGTTAAGGTCTGGTTTTTGGAATATTAACCATAAAGGATAAGCAATAGTCACCAAACTCGATTTACTATTATGTGTAGGGATTAATTGTTTTCCTGCAAGGTATATTCCATCAGGATTTTCTATTTCAATACATTTTCCTTGTTCACCTTTAACAGTAGTAATATCTGTGATTGCCAATCTGCGATGTGTAGGAGTTCTGTTTATCCTTTTTCTTGGTATTTGTGTTGGAATACTATATTTCGGTTGGAAACCTACAACATAAGCATCATGAGTTGATTTAATATTATATTTTGAATTTCTTTTATAATGGTTCATATCCTCTTTTTTTCTTACATTGAAATAAGGATATAATCCTAAACCTGTACATAATTCAAAAACATCATTTATTAACTGTTTGTTTATATTAATAAATCTTACACGACCATTTTTATCAACACTACCATCACTGTCAATTAAACCAGCTAATAATTGTAATCTATCTTCAACACAGGCTTCCAAATATATTCTTGGAATATGTTTATTATTGTATAAGTGTAATTCTTTAATCTTTTTAATTATTCCTTGATGGCTGAAATAGGTTGTTTTAACACCTGTTTCAGTATGTGTGCAGATAGTTGAAATTTTATATGGAATGTGTTTTATTGATTCAATGTCTTTAGGATCATGTGTAATGCATGGTTTAGTACTTGAACCATTACCTAACCATAATCCGAGGAAGTATGGGTCAAGTGGTAATTCTGTTTTCGGATATTGTATTGGTTTTATGAATGGTAAATGATATCTGTATCTTTTTTTACCATTTTTTTCAGTATATTGGTAATCTTTTTTTATTTCAGATGTTGTAATGGTTAATGGATTTTTATTACCTCTTTTTGATACTGTCCATAAGTGTTCTTCATGTGCAAGTATCTTTGAACCATTACTAAAAGTTATTAATTGATTACAATTTGATTTATCTGAAATACCCATAATTTTTGTAGGTTCTCCGTTTAAACCGTAAACATAATCTCCTATTTTTAAATCTCCATGTGTTGTCCAACCACGATTACTTGTTAGTATTGGTGTACTGTCTGCTAATTTATGTCTTGGAGGCATTGCAACACATAAACGGTACGGATTAGTCTTATAAAGCTTCATTAACTCTTTACTCAACACTCGTATATGTGGTGCAGGTAAATTATCATCATACCGGCTGGTAACAAACAACCTGTAGAATTTGTATAAATCACTGCAACAGGTTTGCAGTTTCTCTTCAAAACTAGACATTATTCTTCGTTTATTATTTCATCAATTAACTCTTCACTGAATAATTCTTTCACATTTTTATGTTCATGTTTCAGGTCACCTTTTAGTGAGAGTTTGTCTTTTCTTCCAAAGTTTTCCGGGTCTACTCTTTCCAACCACCAAGCATCACTCTTCCAATCAACTTCCCCAGCTTTATATATCCTCCTAACACGAAGACCAATCGCAACACTTTTCGCTTCTTCAACATTTAGGTAAAAATCCCTAAACTTACCGGATTTAGCAACTTTTCCTTTATTATACCATGCATAAAAAGTAGATGCATCAATTCCATGCATTACCGCAGCATGAGTAATTGGCACACCTGCTTTAATATCATTGCAAATTTGTTTTTCTAAATTTTTGTTTAATTTTAGTTTTGCTCCTCTTTTTGCCATATTTAACTCCTTCTTTTTTTTATTATTGGATTTTTTGGATTATTTGTTCAAAATTTTATCCATAATAAGTTTGATTTTTTCCCTTTTGAGTTTTTTTTTAGTTTATTTTTTCTGCTTTTTCACCTGTGAATGTTTCCCAGCGGTTGATGATTACTTGGCAGTAATGTGGGGAGAGTTCCATCATGTAGCAGTTACGGTTTGTTTGTTCACAGGCGATTAATGTTGAACCAGAACCACCAAATAAATCAAGAATATTACTGTTTGATTCCACGAAATCATTTAAAATATTAATTAACAACCCTACTGGTTTTTGAGTAGGATGTACTCTTTCTTTTAATTCTAATTCCCTTTCTCCTTCTCTTAATAACCCTGACCATAAGTAATGATATAATTTACAAGTTTTGCCAGGCATATTTGTCCATGCTAATTCCACATCACTGAAATTATCATTGTTCTTTTTGCCAAATGGTTTTTTGTACCATACAATCCATCGTGGACTGTCCGGTAGTTTTGATGAGAAATTATTTGCCCCCCAAATTATAGAATCTACTTTCAATTTCAGTAATGGTTCTGGGTTGAATGGTTTGTCATCATTAATAATTGGATAATATTTTCTTGCTTTAACAATACATGGACCTCTTACAGTTCCTTTATTAAACCCTACTTTGGAAGTCGTCCCGACTTCCCCGATTGTACATGGTTTATTTCCCCCTATAGTGTTTGTGGGGTTTACTATGTTTATTCCGTATGGGGGGTCGGTTAATAATAAATCAATACTCTCTCTCTCCACTCGCCGAGAGTAATCGTTCAACATCTTCTTCTATTGTAGCATCACCACAACACAAATAATGATTACCCAACCTGAATAAATCCCCATGTTCAATATCTGTTTCCAATTCTTCAGGTTCAACATAATCATCTTCAACAACCCCTTCTCCTGTTTCTTCTGTATTATCAATATTCAAGTCTTCCAGTTCAGGTTCGCTGAAACCTGTTAATTGAATATCAATAGGAGATAATTCTAATTCTTCTAATACTTCAGCTAATTTATCATTATCCCATTCTCCACTAATCTTATTCAAAGCCAAATTCAAAGCCTTCTCATGGTCATCATCACGAATAGACAATTCAGTATCAGTAAAAACAAAACCAACATCCCCCAAACGAATCATAGGCAACTCTGCTAAAAAATCATTATCCAACATATGCTCATCCAATAAGACATCATATCTCTGATGTCCACCAACAATATGCATATTCTTCAAATTCACTATAATCGGATCCACCAATCCAAAAGTACTGATACTGTTTTTTAGTTTCTGATAATCCTCATCACTAATTCTACGAGGATTATATTCTGCTGGTTTTAAATCCGTTATTTTAATATGTTCTATTTCCATATTTCAATCATTCTCCCTTTTTTTTAATTATGTAAATTATGTAAAATTTATAGTAGTTTGATTAATCCTATGATTAAGAATCCGAAGATTCCACCAAATAATGCTATGCTGATTCCAAGTACCCATTTTAGGGTGGATAGGGCACTGGTGACTTCTGCGACATTTACACATAGTTTGTCGAGGTTACTGTCCAGTTTATCCATTTTTTTTTGAATTCGTTTAGTTCTTGTTGGCGGTGGTTGGCTTTGGTTTCGAGTGTGGTTATTCTGTCTTCGTTGTAGCAGAATTGGTTATGCTGTGTCATCATTATCATACCCCACATTATCATTATTGGTAGTGTTGTCTAATATGGTGTTTGGGTGTTTCGCATCAAAGTAGGCTAAAACAAATCCGATTATGGCTACGAGTATTGCGATTAATTGGTTTTGCATATCATAGGTTAATGCGAGGTATGGTGCTATGGTCATTACAATAAATTTTATTATTGTGGTTATGTTTCCTAATAGTTCGTTATTCATATATATTCCTACTATTATATTTATTAATTAAATAAAGTATTATTAAAAATATTAAAGGAGGATATTATTTATTCATGAACTTTCCCTGATTCATATATTATTAAACCACACTTCTCACAGAATACTTGGTCATGATGATGGTCATATAATAATCTACAAGTACTGTGACAAACAGTACAAGGCACAGGTATGTGATCGTGTTGGAAATTCCTAAAAATAATATTATATCCTCCTTTCTTCTATATATACAGTGTAACGATTTACAATTTATAACGGTTTTTTTCTTTCCGTACAAGTACTGCTTCTTTCACCATGTTCTTATCTGGGTGTGGTCCGAGGTGTCCGCTTCCAAGGTTTTTCACTGATTCGTAGCCGAATTGTTTTCTTTTTTGTAATCGGTATTTTCTGACTCGGTTATTTGTTTTTTCCAATTGTGCATAATAGTTGCATTTTGGTGTGCAGTATATTTGTCGGTTGTGTGTTTTCTTGAATGGTTTTCCACACCATTCACATTTGATGGTTTTCATATTGTTTGTAGTATTTTTTTTGCGGTTTTTTCCCCAATTCCAGGTACACTTGTTAGGTCTGTTAAGGTTAATTGTGTTAGGTCATTTATGGTTTCAAGTTTTAAAGTTTCCGTTATTTTTCGTGCCCTGGTATTGCTGATGTCTGGTATGCAGTATGCTAATATTTTATAAGCCATAGGTTCGTGTATTACCTGTTTTTTACTTTTTTGCACAGTACCCATAGTATTGGTTAAGCATTTTTGTGCTTGTGTTATCATCATACGGTAGGCTTGTTTTTCGGTTGGTACTTGTATTACGGTGGTGTAGGTGTTTAGTCTTGCGATTGCTCCTACATATTGTTTGATTGTGAAGTGTCCGTATCTCCCATTATATTTACTATATAAAAGGTGTGTGAGGTCTTTATCCGTTCCAGTGATTATTACGAAATGATAGGGGTAGTGTTCTTGTTGTCTTATTGTTTGTCTGAATACTCGATTATCCCTTACACTATTTATGAAATCTGTTTGGGTTTTGTATTCAAATACAACCTGATTATCAAATAAATAATCTCCTATTGGTAGTTCTTTTACTTGTACTTTGCAGTCATGTTCTGTGTAGTATTGTTTTGCTGTTTTTATTCTATGATGTTCTCTGCTGTCGATAACTACTTCCATTATTCATATCCTCCTTTATTTGAATGGTAAATGATTTAACTCATTATACATATGTTCATTGTATAAACTGTTTTGTGCTTGTATTAACAGTAATGCATCTTTATCCGAACTTGTATAAAGATTCAGGTCTGTGAGGAAGTATACTATACTTGCACGAATAATATCAGATATGGTGATATTGTAATCTGTTTTACCTGCTTCCTCCTTAACCTTCGTCAAATACTGATGTAAATCATCATGTATGTTTAAATGTACAGTTTTCATTTCATTTCACCTTCTTCTATTACGGTAATTATTATGGCTCCTCGTTCGCAAATATCTTCACATGATTTACAATAAGTGCATTCCCAAGCATGTATCCTGAGATGATTGTTAAAGCGTTTTAACGTAAGAATTGTGTTTATACGGTCTTCTCTTAGTACTCCACTTTGACAGCCCTCTACACATTCCATACATCGATTACAATTATCATTAATATATATTAGGCCTCCAATCATATTTCCTCCATTTTATCGATTATTTCTTTAATTAACTGTAGTTCTGCATCTGCACAAGCAATAGCCAATTCATCATTTCTTTCTAATGTTTCTATGTAATTTCCATTTATTTCCTCATACAAGTCAGTTAGTAGTTTATTAGTCGCATGTAATTTTTCTATTAATATATGATTTTCTGCCATAATTGAACGATTTATTTGCTGTGTAAAATCCTCTGTAAAATCTAATAATAGTTTAAGTCGTGCTTCAAGTTTCTCATTATCCTGAGATAATCCATTTAACTGTGCAACACAATATTTTGCAGTGCAAGGAATTCCATTTTCTGCTACACTCTGTCCACGAGGTTCTTCTTTATTAATAACATTATATCTATCACTCATATTATCTCCAGACTCAATCTTTTGTGTTAATTTATTTCTTTCTTTTTTTAATCTCCTTTAATTTATTTACGCATTTTATATAATGAAAATTCTCTTGCTAAATCATTACAACAACAATTTAAAAAGAAAAAAAGATTAGACATACTTAAATACTTATCAGGATTTTTTTCTTTCATTTTTTCATATTCCTCAAACATATGACAAATATCAATATATTGTTGACAAAGACGATATACACGATTATAATCAAAATCTATAGCTTTATCTGTCCATTTAGGACAAAAATACGCTACTTCGGTATAATAACAATGTTGCATACAAAAACCATCATCATACCAATAAGAACAATTCTCACAGGCTTTTAAACCATTATCCTTCAGAGCTTTCTTCTCCATCTTCCCCCACCTCTATGTCATATTGTGCAAGAATAGTATACCCTTCATCAATCCAATCATTAATCTGTTTAAATAAAAACTCAATATATTCATCCTCATTAATATTACTATTTTGACAAATACTAATAACAATATCACATAACTCTGTACATAGTAAATGAGCTTTTGCTATATCAATATCCTCAGATTGTGATATATTTTGTAAAGTAACATTATGATTGAAACATTCATCATATGTGTGTGTCACTAGATTAAATGATGGATATTTGGCAATTTCACCATCTTCATCTATATGTCGCCCATAAGAATAGAAGCTAAATTCAATATCTGATGGGTCTAATAGTTGACCACTATTTTTACCAACGTATATATCTTTTAAAGCATGTTTAAACACTTTAACACCTCTTTATCTTTATTGAATTATAATAGCAAACTTCTTGACATGAAGCAGGTTTACTAAAATTTTTAGTTTTCATTCTTTCACTCCAGTTATCCAGAAACCATTTTTGCCTTTTTGAAGAATAAAACCATAATTTATGAGTAGGTTTTTAGCCTTTTTTTCGTCAGATTCCATATCAAAAACACATAAAATGTCCCCTTCATGTATTTCTTTTTCTGATGTTCCATATTCTACCCAAAAATCATTTAAATTATTATTATCAAAAATAATAGTAGTAGCATCCGATACTATTTTCATATCTTCAAATGATTTTTTCGAATTATTGAAATAAAATTTAATTATTTTGATATAGAAATCATCTTCATTATTATTTTCAGTTTCTTTTTCATTTAAATTATAACCTTTTGATTCCACAACAAGTGTAATAGGTAAACTGTTATCTTTTCGTACATTTGGTACAATACATTCATCTCTTATACATTTCTTACAAGGGGGAAGTGCCTTATCCAAATATCTCTTTTTTAATACAGGATTTACTGCCCCATCATCAAGAAATAACTCTCCATCCATAATGGAACAAGTTCCATCAATTTTAACATTAGTAAATCCATGATTTTGTAACTGTGCAGGAAGATATTCTTCAAAAATGATTTCAACTGCCATTCTGCATGGTTCTTCACCTTTATCATATGATAATTTGTTAGAGTATTTTTCTATACATTCATCAAATGCTTCTTGTACAATAATATTCAGTTGGTGGTTATCAAAATAATACTTATGGCTCATTATCATATAGGTCGGTTCAGTAAATGAATGATATACTTCTATTCTATAAAAATACATTTATTGTCACTCCTTACTTTGTTTATATAATTTTACTTCTTTTTTATCATCATCCAACACTATATTATGTTCTTTTAGGTATGATTTTCCAAATAGTTCTTCAGCATGTTTACATAATTGATATGAGTCAATTACTCCTTCATCAGATATGATTCCTTTCTTCTTTAATTCATCACGTACATCTTTCATATTATCTCCTCCTTATTGTGTATAATGCTAAATCGTAAACTGGATCACCTGCAAGTTCATATAATTTTTTTTGTATGTTCCTTGCTTTTTCACGAGTGTATTCTGCAACTATTTTCTTATAATGATGCATTTCTAATTGTCCGGTTTCCAATACTGTTTTTGGTATTTTTAATTGTCTTAATTCGTGTATAAAATCACAATATTCTTTTAATTCATTTAATGTGCACCTCACTATATTATAATCTATTAGAAAATTAATTACTCCGGTATTTCCAGTGTTGGGTACTTGGTTCATCATTATCCACCCTATTTTCTGCCATGTCTTGGTTAAATAGATATAGAATGGTTTATTTGGTAAATTGAAGACTTGTTCTTTAGCTTCTTTCTTTTTAAAAGTTATGAATTCATTTTCTGTTAATATGAACATTGTTCTGCGAAGATTATTACTATTATTTGATACAATTTTGCATTCTGGACATAGTACTTCACCTGTGCTGATGTATTCTGCGGATGTGAAGTTACCACTAAATTTCTTCTTAAAACCGGTGTTTGTATGTTTTCCACACATGCTACAGGTTCCTGTTAGTTCGCCTTGTTCCGGTTCTTGTTGTGTTGCTTTACAGTACATTTCACTAAAACTCATGTTTTCACCTTAATTAATCTTACCCCATTCCTATTACTTCGAATATAACCTGTTTCCTCCTTAACCTGCTTCACCATAGTTGTATATTTACCATTACCCATACCGAACTTTTCTTTAATCTCTTTAGCAGACACATCCAATCTTTTCAAATATAATTCTTTGAAACAATCATACTCCTTGTTTCGTTCGGTACTACTTGTTTCAATAATCATTTTTTATCCATTCTCCTTTGATTCCTTTTAATATAACCTGTTTCCTTTGTAACTTTCCGTTGTAACTGGTCATAAGCATATCTTGATAATCCTAACAGTTTACGGATTTTCAAACTATTATAATCATTATTCAAGTATAATCTTTTAAATTCAGGATACTTCTCCCAAAACAAACCATAAGTAATCTTATCCGTATCCTGTATGCTTGTTCCATTAGTTCGTGTTCTTTGTTTACCAGTTTCCTGTATTGTATGTCTTCTAAATTTGTTTAACTGTGAAGATGTCAAGTTTAATTTATCTTGTATGTCATGTAGTGTTAATTCAAGATGATTGAAGTACAAATCTTTAAAGGATTCATATAATTCCCAATCAGTAGTGTCACCTTCAATTACGCGGAAATTCATTATTATTTACCCTCCATTCTTATTAATTGATTAAAATAACAGTTTCTTTTCAAACCAGTTTCATTATTACATTTTTTCCTCAAAATATTATATTCATACTCTGTTAATTCTAATTCCTTTTTAATCCCTTTTTTAGTGTAATCTAATCTTGTTAAGTATAATGTTTTAAATTCAGGATATTTCTCCAAATATTTTTTAGGATGAACAGTACATTTCATAGTTACAGGAATTAATTTTCTACTACTTGTACTTCTTTTTAAACCAGTTTCACGGCTTACTTGTTGTCTTAATGTTCTTGTTTGACTATGTGTGAGGTTTAAACGAGTCATAATCTCAGCTAATGTTATCTGTTCAGGGTGTAGGTAGTAATCTTTGAATACTTCGTATTTGTCTTGTAGGCTGTAATCATTTTCAATAATGTTGAATTCAACCCTATTAATCCTCCTTTATTTTTTTTAGGATTATTGTGTTATCTCTTCCGATTTTGTATCTTCTTAAACCTGTTTCCCTTGTTACTCTTCGTGTATATTCTTTTAATCGAGTGTAACTTAAACCACATAGTTCTTTAATATCTTTTTTATTATATTCCAGATGATTGAGGTAGTAGTTTTTGAATTCCTCGTAATCTGATTCTGTTAAGTATTCTCCTTCTATTAAATGGAATTTAATGTTTTTACGATTTTTTAATTCGTTTTCACAAGCGATTCTGTCTTGTACCACCATTTCATTCATTTTATCATACATTGTTGGCAGTAATAATAATTCCTTATCGTAGTCGATTCTTCTTGTTAGTTCTTCTTTTGTCATTGCCTGATAATCAGTTTCCATTATTCTATACCTCCTGTTTATATTAGTTTTGCAATTATTCCTCCCATGATCAACCATAGTAGGAATATAACACAATAATATGTTAATCCAGTTAAACCAAGTACTGTTCCTGTAATATAGGAACAAACATATAAAACTATAAGATTATAAACTATTATTGCAATTAGAATGATACTTAATAAAAAGTATCCATAATCAGAACTTTCCATATATATTAAATCCCCCTCATAACATAATCCTTTTTCAAAGGCTTATCATCATTGTTATCATTTTTTCACCTTTTTTTCATATTCTTTTAAATTCTTTAAATCATTTTTAATTGCTATTAAATCTTCTTCTGTAAATATTAATTCTTCACCATTAATTAATTGCTGATTGTATTGTTTTTCAGCTTTTTTTAATATTTTTGTTAGTTTATTTATTGTTTCTTCTAATTTTATTCTTTCAGGATTGAATATGCACCAGTTTTGATGTGGGCATAATTCATGTTTTGTTCCTTTTGAGTAGTAACAAATATTATTTTCAGTTGTCATTTTTTTTTATCACCTTTATAATTTTGTTGAAGTTACACGGTTACACGGTTACACGCTATTTTGTATACTTGTTGAAGTTACACGGTTACACGGTTACACGCTATTGTCATCATGTTTTTTTTCAATAGTGGGTATGTTTTCCCAGGGTCAGTAACTTCAAAAATTACTTGAAAATAACCAATGGAAAATCCTCCAATCACTCAACAAACCACTCTAAAGGATTTTCCGAAGTTACATCTGACCCATGTAACCTCATGTAACTTCAGGTAACCTCGTCATCCCACTCCAAATTCGGATATAAAAATTCCATAAAATCACTAAAATTCACCTTCAACACTCTCGCCGAGGATTTCCCAAATTTCACAATTGTATACTTCCAACCCAGTAATTCCCCAATACTTTTTAGGTCACTGCAGAAATCAACATGCTCACTAATTGCTTTTCTTAAGCCTTGAGTGAAACATACATATTTCGTATGGTTACGGCTGATTTTAGGTAATGCCCACGGAAACATACGGTTATTGATAATGTTCCAGTTAATGTCTTCGAAATCAAGGCTTGTACTGTCACCTTCAATTTCATGGTCTGTAATGAAACCATTCTCATCACGAAATGTGATTTTCTTCCTTGCTTGATTGAATTGTTCATTAAAGAACATTCTAATGTCCTCTGTTTGTGTATTATCAAAATCTTCTAATGATTCTGATTTCTGCCAAGTAAACAACCATTCCGGCAATGCACCATCCAAGTCTGCATTGATAAGTGATAGTATTGAGTCAATACATTCCCTCCAATCATCATACAAGTATGCAGGATTAGCTATTATTTCACAGATTACTGCATCTGCAAGATAATGTAATGCCTGTAATGGGCTTCTGTCAGGTGAGTCAATATTGAATTTTCTTTCAAAATTCTTCTTCTCTGCCTCTGTTTTCCTCATACTGTAACTGAAACTTAACACATAGAATCTACGGAGTAATGCATCATCTTCAGGCAAATACTGATTCGCAGTAAATACTACTGGGGAGAATGCAGGTATTTGCCTGTAACTTCCCCCAATCATTTTACCACGACCTGTGATTGATTCTACACATACTTTTATCATTTCCACGACACTGTATCTGTTGAATGCCCCTGCAGGTTCATTTACAAGTAAAGGATCGCAGGATTTTGATAGTTTTGCTCCTACACGAGCTTGTGTGTCAAAACCTGAACCTCCAATATTGTTTTCTGGTGTGGGTGTTCCGTGCAGGTATAGTATGATTTTTGCAAGGGTTGTTTTACCTGACCCTGCACTACCTTTCAGGTATAGCCATGGCATCCATTTTCCTACTTGTTTTTTCGCATAACTGAATATGCTTAACAACCCCCATTTTAAAACAGTACTTAATAATTTTGTATTGTTTTTAAAGACATCTCCAAGTTGATTTAGGACCTTAACTGCCTCCAACAATTCAGGTTGTGAAGGTTCACGAACATCTTTTTTAATACTGATGATCATGTCTTTTTCACTATCATAATAGAACCCAGGATTGTCAATATCCTTCTGAACAATTGCTAAACCATTTTTGATGAACGTGTTAATAGTGGCGGATACTGCTCCACCTACTAATCTTGGTGATGAACTCCAACCAGCATTAATCAAGTATTCTTCGATTTCTTTGACTGTTGCACCTCCTGCTTCACCTGCAGTAGTGAATGGTCTTGTACTTAACTGTGACTCCCAAGTAATTTTAAAACTCCGTGGCTGATCTAATAGGATTGTATCATATACGATTAATTCTTTAGGGACACATTTTAGGACTGTGGTTATTGTTGGGTGTCCTTCTTTTTGCCGTGATTCTTTTTCCTGATAGATTTCACAGGTTTTGAAGTTCACAACAAACCTTGTATGGTTATCTATGGTTTCCCATATTGTACCCTCATGTTTTTGAGGTTCAATAGCCTTTTCAATGTTATGATAATCCTCTTTGTTGAGGATTGTCATTAACTTGGTTTTTGCAGGTATTGGTGGAATAGAACCATTGTAGATTTGTTCTATCCTTTCATCATGCTTTAATGGACTCCATTGACTAATGATGTATCCACAGGTTTCCTTTTCAATGTATTCATCTTTCATGTACTGGATTAATGATGGGATAATTTGAGTGTCTAATTGTATGTCTGTGTATCCTCCTGTGAAGCTGTCATAGGTTTCTATGATTGCTTCTGTTTCCTTGTCTGTTAATATTCTTCCAGTACTCATACAATACCTCTTTTTATGCTTTACAACTTGTTACTATGAATGTATTGTATGTGAAATTGTTTCCGTATTCTGTTTTCACACGAATAGTCATTTCTGACAAGTTATTAATAAATTCCCTAAACTCATTAATGTCCACTTTTTTAATAATATTCATGTTCTGTGTGACTCCAGGATTTTCTAATTCCATTAAACCACAGCATAAGGCATATAGTTTTGATTTGTGATGAATTCTTTCCTGTAGGTCATCAGGTTTTTTCAGGTTAATTCTAATGTCTAAATATTCCTCTTCTTCTTCATCGACAAGGAATAAATGAATACGGTGTTTGGTTTCTTCTTTCCCATCATTGTCATATGTGTATGTTTCAACCTGACTTAATTCAGGTTTTCCACTGTAATAGTCATCTTCTTCTAATTGACTAATATCTAATTTATTATATTCTAATAATGGTGATTCTTCCTCATAAGCTAATTCCACACTATTAAAATGTGTTCCTGTTTTTTCTACTGCCATAAATTTATTCTCCTTTTTTCATTTCTTCCGCAGGTGTAGGTTGATATCCTGCCATTTTCATGATCCATGATAATGCCATACGGTATGCTTTACCTAATGCTCTTGTCTGTGCCATGCTGTAAACAGCTGGTCTTTCTTTTTGATTATTGTTTCTTTCTGCCATTGCTGATGCTCGGCTTATTATTCTTTCTCCTTGACGGATACTGACTGTTGCCACATATCCGAATTGGTGTCTTTTTTCACCTAATTGGATTTCTTCAACTGATTCCACATAAGGTGTGCAGCCAAGCATTGTTCCAAGTGTTTCCCAACCTTCTGCTGTGACATAATCATTTCCTTGTATGTTTATTGCAAGGTTTTGTGATTGTATGACTTTTTTTAGGCTTGTTGCTACTGTTGTTGCAACTCCTATTTTGTCATCGAAATCATATTCAGGATTCAGTATATCTGAATCCCTGATAGTGATCGCATTTGTAGGTTCTTCTGGAAGGATTGTTACTTCTTCTTCTTCTTGGATTAGTTCTGTTTTTTTTACTGCCATAGTTTTATTCTCCTATTTTGAGGTTTTCTATGATTTTTACACAGTAGAATCTTAATTCTACTCCTTCAGGTAATTCGGTTGTTCCTTCAGGTAATCTGCCACCCCATACTTGAGCGACAAAGCATATATCATCTTTGTTTAATTTGATGTTTTCCCTGTTAAAAGGAACATTTAATATGTTTGCGAGGTCTTCGTGTCCTACAACACTGTATGCATCGTAGGATAATGCTTTGAACTCATCATATTCGAGTTCGTGGAAGCTAACAAGACAGTTAGGCTCCCTTAACATTTGAATACTGAAAGCATTTGTCAAATACTTCATAGTACTTCCTCCTCTTGTTTTAGTAGTGTCATGCAGAAGTTTAATCTTCTTTTGAGGCTTTTCTGCATTGTTTTATTAATTTCTAATTGTAGACCTGTGTGGTCTACTTCTTTTTGTAGGTTTTCACATTTTTTACGAATATATGCTTTCCTACCGGATTCGTTTGTTATGTTTAATGTTTTCCAATCCTCTTTACTTGTAGTAAGTAGGATATGTGCTTCTTTCGTTTTCAGGTTACTCTCTGCATCGAGATGTGATTTGAGTATTGTGATGCCTTCTTTTTCAGCATCATCTAATTCTTTGTTTAATTTTTTTATTGTTTCTGTAATCATTGATATTCCTCTGTTTTAAATGTTTTTTAGGTGGTTGTAGTAGTTTCCACTTTCTAAACAACCTCCATTTGCCCCTACAATCATGCAGGTGGCTATGATTGTTAAAATTAGTATGAGTAAGGTTATGATGAATAGGATTATTCCTGCATTTTGTATGCAGAAATAATTAATCCTACACCATAAGGACGGTTGTACTTTCTGTAACCTGACAGGTTCAGGTTTACGATGAAATAGTTTCATCATAAATCCTCCCTGTTTTTGATGCTTGCACATTGAACATAAGTACAATCAATATACATTGTTTCAGGTTTTCCTCTGGAATTTCCTCCTTTATGTATTTGGAGGTCATTTCCAGAACCCATACACATGATGTCCTCATGATAAAGGACATAGGTATGTTCTGCACAGGTTAAAATCAGTTTCTGGTCCTTGTTTAGTTCTCTGAATGCATTATGGATTGTTTGATTATCCATACTTTCATTCCTCCTTTGTCCATGATGGGATTTCACTTAATTCGGATTCGAGGAATTCCTCATATCTGATAAGGAGCTCCCATTCCCTGTCTTCAGATGTTTCTCTGCAATGGAGGTAATCAAAGATTTTATCTTCGATTATTTCCTCAGGAGATAATAAGACCATAATTAATCATCTCCTTTAAAAATAGTAGTTTCCGGATTGCTTAATGATAATTTCATTAAGTATCCACTTAATGCGAGCTTTAATTGTTCCTCTTCAGACATTTTGTGATAGTCTGATAGGAATTTTTCTGGAAAAATAGTATTTGTGGAGGACATTATTCAGCCTCCATGAGTTCCTGTACAAGATCGATTTCCATTTCCTCAATCATAGCCACCGGTACATCAAGTGGCTGATTAATGATGGTTTTTAACCTTGCCCAATTTGTTTCATCAATATTAACTGTGTAGCTTTCAGGAATCATATGTTCCTCAAAGAAAGCGGTTAATGTGAGTACTTGTATCCTGTTGAATTCAGGATGTTCAGTACTTATTTTGTTAAAAATAGTGTTATTGGAGGACATTTATAGATTCCTCCTGTATAATGCTTCGCAATGATTAATATGGTTAATAATTGCGGATTTTGCTTCTTCTTTGGTCGCAACACCAATCATTGCGAACCCTTTTTCATCGACCACAGTGTAGTGGTCACCATTTGGAAGTACCTCGTAGGTCCTTCCCCTAACATATATTTCGTTCATTTCTTTCACCTTTGTGCCAAGTTTTTTCATTGATAAGCTCCAACTTATCAAGTTTTAACTTGTTATATAATACTTTGTTTTTATAATATATAAAAGTATCTATTTAGGTATCTACTTTTTAGTAATATATATAACTACTATCATACCAAATATATATACATAAAACAACAAACAAGGAGCATATGATAATGTTCAACTATAAAAGCAAAATACATTATGCAAACCCCAAATCCAAATCATTACGAGTAGGATTACCGAAAGAAATAGTGAAAGTATTAAATGTAAAACCAGGAGATACTATGGACTGGGAAGTAGATATTACAGATAACAAAATAACAGTAATCGCTAAAAAATTAGAAAAATAATATATTATTTTTTTTAAAAAAACAAACACAGAATCAACGATAGCTCTCGCTATGAATGATATAACCTCTTTTGCTCTTTTTCCGTAAATCCTAAACCTTAAATAAGATTTAGCCATAAATATAATATTGGTTACTGAAATATTTTCACCTTTGTGCGGTATCTTATTTTATGTAGCCTGCAATAATAATGTAGGTGAGGTGCTCCAACACCAGATGAACCTACACTATTTATTGCGAATACTATTTTTATAATTCGTTAATATAAATATCTTTGTCCAATTATACTTATTATGCTTCTGAATATTTAAACCTTCCGATAAACCTTTAACAAGCATTCGTTCAACAAAACAACACCAACACTATCAATATGTATACTGTTTTTTGGAAAAATATATGGGTCACTTTCAAACAAAAACCTAAAAAAACTATACATCATCAAGCACATTCCTTAAATCAGGATCATTACTAAACAATATTTTTTCAATTGTCTGTATACGATCATGTATCATTTGAACTTCATCTTTTTTAGCCTGATATTTCTGCTCCAAATCCAAGTATTCAGGTGATTTGTAAGTGATATTATTCCAGTTAATCATTAGGCAATCTAAATGGTTAATGTATTGTTTTCGTAGTTTTTCTGGGTCCTCCATAAAGTAACTGCTGTGTGTTGTGTCTTTTCCACGTCCTTGCAAGGCATCAACAAATTCAATACTGCAACCATCATTGAATAATTGACTTGCATGGTATTTGCGGAGCATGTGTGGTCTTAACCTGATGTAACTGCCTTTTTTCCCTAATCCGAGTTTGTCATTGGTTTCTCTGAATAATCTGTTTAAGTATTTTATGCCGACATTGAATAATTTGTCTGTATTTTGTAAGTTTCTGTTTGATGAGATGAGATAGTTTATTAGTTCTGATGTAGCTTCAGGACTTGTGAAAGTAGTATAAAATTTATTGGTTTTGTTTCTGCATAATTCCCATCTTGGAATTATGTCTTGTTTGTCTTTCAGTTCATTTAGTACCTGATAGATTTCAGTATGGTGGTGGTAGTCACTTGTTGCATTTATGAAATCTTGTATTGTGAGGTTTACGGTTTCGCTTCTACCGCAACCGCTACTGCTGATGAATAAGATTATTGCTCTCATTCGTGGTTTACTGATGTCTAATGCTTTTTTTATTATTTCTTTGTCAGGTAAATCGTTAAAAGTGATTGGAGGGTTTTGATGTCCTTTTTTTACGGAGAGTTTGGGGAGGTCGTGGATTTCTATTTCGTAATGTTTGTAGATTGTTAGTATTTTGCTGAACATCATTTTCGCAGTACTGGACATATAATTTTGGTACAGGTATGTTCTGTATTGTATTAATCTTTTTTTCAATGTACGATGTTTCCATCTTATGCCTTGTTCTTCTTCGTTTTCTGCTTCTTCGATTAACTCCACCATGGAAGCTCCTTGTTGTTTTGTGTAGTTTTTTATGAATATTGTGTAGCTTTCGATTGTGGTGGGTTTGAGGTTTCTTGTTGTTGTGAAGTCTTGCAGTAGTTCTTTATCTGTTTTCATATACATATTATATCATTCACCTTATTGTTTTTGCTCTTTGTGTGAGCATTTGGAAAGTTCTATGAAAATTTGTACTGTTATTATTGAACAGGTACTACAAAAAGGAGGTAATGTTGAATTAATAATAAATGATGAAATTTTTGAAAGTTTAATAGACAGTATAGACCCGGAAATTAAAAAGAGAAGTATTGAAAACGGATGTTTAAAAGTACATGAATTAAAAGATAATTTAAACTTATATTTGATTATATCTGATAAAAATACTAATTTAGGACTTTTTAAAAATGACGGTAGCTTTGATCAAAATAGACTTTTAACATCTGAAAACCAACAAGCCATAAAATGGGCGAATAATCTCTTTGAAAACGTGAAAGCAAACTGGTGATTATTATGGCAACAAAAATTAAAAATGAGTTGAAAGAAGAATATCAAGGTATCAAATACATACTTACATCAACTATGCGGACAAAATTATTGTTAAGTATTTATAATGAATCAAAAAATTTAGATGATTTACGAATAGAACTAGAAAAGCCATCAGCAACAATACTGCATGGTTTAAAGGAATTGGAAAATTTAAATTTTGTTAAAAAAGTTCAAAAATATTATCAATTAACATCAAACGGTTATCTGTTAACCACAAACATGATTAAATTAATTGATAATTGGTATGCAACTAACAAAAATGAAGATTTTTGGAATATCCATGATTTAACAGCCATTCCCCAAGAAAATCTCAAAAACATTTATCTTTTAAGAAATGCAGCATGCATAACTTCTACAACAAGCAATCTATCAAAAGCTTACAATAGCTACAGCAAATTAATTGAAAATGCCGAAGAATTAAAAATAACTTTACCTATTTTTTCAGAAAACCATTTGAGGAACATTGTTCAATTAATACAAGAAAAAACACTGCATAAACTTGAATTAATCACCCACCAAGAAATATTAGCATTAATTCATAGAAATCCGTTATTTGAAAAATGGCTAATTAATAATGAAAATGTGAAAATAATTAGCATAAAAAATCCTTTAAAAAGCTTTTTAACATTGGGAGAAGAGTTTATGTCACTTACATTATTTTTTAAAGATGGTCACTACGATGACTCACAAATTCTGATTGATAAAAGTCAAGACGGATTAAAATGGGGAAAATTACTATACAATCAGATAAAAGAGTGGAGATGAAAAACAATGACAATCAACAAGCTACTTCATCAAATCTTTTTAAAAAGAAAAGGAGGGAAAACTTCTGCAAAAATTGTTGATTTACTGCTTGTACGTCCATATAATGGAAGTCAAATAGCAAAAATCATAGATATGGATTATAATACCATTGAATACCATTTAGAGATTTTATGCAAAAGTAAATTAGTTATGTGTGAATCTGACAGTTATGGCTCATTATACTACCCTACAGATTTACTATTAAAAAATCATGAGGAATACGAAAAAATAAAAGAGATGATGACAATAACTGCATAATAAAGGGGATTAATTATGAAAAGTGAAACAACCGAAAAACATAAAAAATTATCATCTAATGATATTGCCTGTGGTGTAATAACATTAAGTGACAGCATCACTACAGATAAGGATGATCTATCAGGACAATATCTTGCAGATGAAATATCAAAAAGATACACATTAAAATCCAAAACAATAATACCTGATGATAAAGAATCATTAATTAAAACCATTAAAGAAATGATTAATAAAAATATTGATGTTATCTTAACAACAGGTGGAACAGGACTAGACAGTAGAGATATAACTGTTGAAACTGTAGAGGAACTTTTTGATAAAAAAATTGAAGGTTTTGGTGAAATTTTTAGACATCAATCTTTTTTAGAAATCGGTTCAGGAGCACTTATTTCAAGAGCAACTGCAGGAGTATATAAAAAAACAGTAATCTTTTCCATGCCTGGCTCTCCTAATGCAGTTAAAACAGCATCTAACATCATAATAGATGAATTCCCTCATCTAGTATTCCACGCAAAAAAATAAAAATTTGAAAATGATGAACTTAATCATTCATCATCTTTTTTTTAATTAAAAAAATTCATCAACAGTTATTAAAGGTTCTAATTTAATACCTTCACTATCAAAAGCTTCAATAGCTCCTTCCTGCCTATCAACAACAACAAAAGCTCTTTTTACATTTCCTCCATTGTCTTGAATAGCTTTAATAGCTTTAAGCAATGATCCTCCAGTAGTTGTAACATCTTCTACAACAATAACATCATCACCTTCGTTTAATTCACCTTCAATAAGTTTAGAAGTCCCATAACCTTTTTTCTCTTTTCTAATCATCAACAATGGAATGTTAGATTCAAGAGAAACTGCAGTAGCTATTGGAACAGCTCCAAGTGCAGGACCTGCTACTTTATTAATATTATCTTCACTAATGGATTTTGTGATTAATTTAGCTATTGTTGATAATATTTCAGGGTCAGTAATAGCTTTTTTCATGTTTATGTAATAATCACTTTTCTTACCTGAAGATAATGTGAAATCCCCTTTTAAGAAAACACCATTTTCTTTTAATAAATCAATTAAATATTCTTTAGTAATCATCTAAATAACCGAAATTTTAAATATCATCATCACTTTTAAGTAAAATTTTATCCCCGATAACTTTTACAAGTTCACTAGGAACAACATTTTCCCCGCCAGCTTTAATTTGATCTGCAATACCTGTTTTTTTAATAACCAAATCAGTTACTTCAAATGTATCCTTATCCATTACAACATCAATAACTTTACCAATTAAATCAGCACCGCCGTCAAGCACTTCTTTGTTAATTAAATCTTCTTTAATCCTCATAAATAATCACCTTAATTTTTAATATGTTTTATTATAATCTTTGACATATATTAAATTTTTCTAAATTTTATTTATTATCCATAATACAAATACTCTCATCATTTTTCATGTCATGATAAAACTCAAGCTTGTTTTTACTGAATTCAAAAATTTTAACCATATCATACAATTCTTTATTAAATTCAGGAATGAATTCACATAATTTATTCGGATAATCTTTAAATAAATTTTTATTGAAATCCAATCTGTTGCTGTTTTCAAAAATAGCTCCATAATAAATATCCGCTTCAACTAAATCCTGAAACATATGACTTCCAAAGGACAATTCAGGAACATAACCCACTTCACTATATGACTCTTCCAAAATAGCTGAAAATTTGCTGATATCTGCAAATACTACTGGAATTCCAAGTTCCGGTGAAGAAGTACCTAACCTTCCAGGAACAATTAACATAGCTTCCTTATTATGATTTTTACAATAACTGTTAATGGCACCTATTAATTTAGCCAATGAAGCTTTTTTAGTAAAAGGATATTCATAATACTTATGCGGGTCAACATAAACTAAAATATCAAAGTCCTGTTTTCTTGATCTTCCCATTGAAGAATTTTTAATATGGAAAAATACTTCTCCTTTATCCTGAGGAATTTCAATAGCTTCTTTAGTAGTTGCAACCTGCAGCGGCCTGCACTGCAATAAATTAATAACAAAAGAACCTTCCTGACCTACATTTACTGTATATTCAATGTCAACAGGGTATTCATAAGCTGCCTCTAAAGTTTGAAGTAATTCCCTCATCAGTGACGTAAATCTGTCATTGTTAACTAAACCATTACAGTTTACAAAAGTAACCTCCCTTCTTTGACCTCTTTCACGGAATCTGCGCTCTGCATCAGTATCATGTTCCACCACAGCTCTTTTTGCATAAACTGGAACTACATCAATCCCTTCATCAACAGAAATTTCACTTACCTTAATGTTTTTTAAATCTAAAACATCCAAATAATGTTGGGAATGTTTATGTCTCTCAACAACACTTGGTACATCCATAGCTTTCGGTTTGTCCAAATTAACAATACGGGGATAATCTCTTTGAGTTCTGTCTACTGCTTTTGTACCTAAACCCATAACCAGCCTTAACATTCCACCATTATGTCCCATATCAGGCAATGGAGAATATGGACTATATGAAAATCCAACTCCTGCTGCAGAAGGGAAGAAATAATCCTGATAATAAGACCCGGATACTCTTTGAACAAGTAAAGACATCTGTTCATCATTATCATCCAAATCATTTAAGCTTCTATATTCCAAAGCAGATATATTCATTGTACTTGCATATACTGTTTTAACAGCTTCTTCAAAAGCCTCCAAACGTTCTTCAAGAGATCCTCTGTTAACACAGAAAACTGATTCATATTTTCCGGCAAAAGCATTTCCAAAACCGTCTTCCAAAAAACTGCTTGATCTTACAATAATCGGACTTTGACCGAAATAATCCAGAAGCCGTCTAAACTTCTCACGGATATCATCAGAAAATGTACCGTTTTTCAAACCTTTTTCAAGCTCTTTTCCAGCTTCATAATAACCTTCTTTAGTTCTTTGTTTTACCCGAATATCCCATAATCATTTGAAACAATATATGTATAAAACAAATCAGAACAGATGTAAAATGAATCATCAGGTTCGAAATCAGCATAAATATCAGGACGGTCATGCTCTATGATTTTACGTGCAAGCAGCATACCGCATGCCTTACCTCCAATCATACCACTACCGACAACACGGTTATAAACTGAAAAATAATCAGGTGGGGAAAAATACTCTTTAACTTTTTCAATCATGTTTTTATCTTTAGTCATGAGCATATTGCACATCAAATCACATTTTTCAGATATGTCTTCATTGTTTTCATATTGTAACTTGGTTAATTCAAAGAATCTTTCCCAGCTATCACTGTTCTGCTCATTATGATAATCAGCTGCCCGATTAACAACTTTATAAAAATTACTTACTTCCAAACCATCAGTTAATGTTGTTAAAACTTCTTTTTTAGTTTCATATTTATGGCCTAAAAACATATTTTGAGAATATCTGTTCCATACTTTCAACGGATGTAAATATACATCATCTTTATGAGAATATAAATCTAAAAAAAGTTGTGTTGTTTCACGAATCTTAGCTATTGCTTCAAAGGAATGTTTACCTCTAATAATTGGAAAATAAGCTACTGTATCAAGAGAAAATAAATACGGGCATGTTACTCTGAAGAAATTTCCCATCATCAAATCTGTAGACCATGCTGCCTGTAAATCAGACAAACAGTCAAATACATAAAAAGCATCCCTTCCCTCTTTTGTAATAATATTATGAACTTCCAAAGTAAAAGGTTCAAATTGCTTGTTTGGATCTACCTGATAAATTTTAATCCCGTCACGTTCAATCATAACAAATTCTGTTTCAGGATTATTTTTTTCAACATCCAATTTTAAGAAATCATCAGCAGTCATATCTATTAACGGCTCATGCTGACCAAAATTTACATAAATCAGGTTTCTATTATCTTTTAAAGCCTGTTTAACAAAAGGTTTGACAAAATATAAAAATTCATCCAGATTAGAAACCTGCCATACTACATTATCCCCTAAACGAATATTATCTAAGGTTTCGTCTAGCTGCAGAATACCGGATTTTATTCTTTCAAAAGCAACCATATTAAAAACTCCTAAAAACATTCAAATTTTTCAGCTAAATTTTAACATCAATTATAAATATGTTCAAAGAAGTATTAAAATATTTAAGTTTTATAAAATTTTTTCCATACATATCTTCTGAAGTTTCATGCCCCTGCCTTTATAAAATTCCATTGCACTGCCATTGCCTTCCCAAACATTTAAAGTAACATTATAGCATCCGATACTTTTTGCATATTCCAAAACATACTCGTACAATGCAGTTCCAATTCCTTCATGCCTTGTTTTTTCATCAACACACAAATCATCAACATAAATAGTTTTATGATTACAAAAAGAGGTTTCATTATGATGATTGGTTATAATGCAAAATACATAACCTACAATCATATTATCTAATTCATAAACAAATATTGGAGTTTCACTATTTTTTATAATTTCCTCAAGTTCATAATCATTATACTTTTTTCCACCGTCTTTAAATAGATCAGGACGAATATCTGAATGAACCTTTTGAACCTGAAGCAATAATCTATTAATTCCTTTAATGTCTCTTATACTTGCTAATCTTATCATACAATATCATTACTAATCATTATATAAAAAATTAACTTAAAAATTTATTAATCCAAAATGTTAAAAGCTTTTGAATGCAAAAATCATCACAATTATTTTCAAGAATAGAATTAGCTAAACTATAAGCTATTTTCTTATCCAGTAAATTATTTTCAACTTCATCAATTAAATGTAAAACCGAAGTAGTTAATGCTACATTTTCCTGTTTTCTTGCAGCCACTTGTAATGATTTTACGAATTCCTCTTTATTATCAATATCATCATAAAATTCATTAATATCCAAATCATACCTTCTTAAGCGAGCTAAAACACTGCATTGTGACTCTTTTGTAATCCAGACTTGTCTTTTAATAGCTTCACTTATTGATTCAATAACACATTTAGCTATTAATTCTCCAAGTTTTGAATGTTTTCCTGCATTAGACAGCATATTATCAGATTCTGAATTTGAAAAAATAGCTATTCCATCAGTTCCAGTTCCTGTTGCAAATCCATTGGAAAACTGACTTGGAATTCTTAAATTACTTAAAGCTACAGTTTTTGCTTCAGTAGCTGTTACTAATCCATTAGCCAATGTTCCTGGCCCTAAACAAACATTAGTTAAAATAATTACATTAATTGTTCCAACATCGAATTGAAAGTCTCCATTTTCCTCATAATAACTTGCACTGTCCCCTGCTCTTGAGGCATTTACTCTTACACCGGCAGTAGTTATTGCACTAACTTCCAAGTTCCTATACTGTTTTGTAACAACACATGCATTTTCCATTTGCGCAGAAGTTAAAAGACCCGTAGTAAATTTAGAATCAATTCCTAAAATTCCGCTTTGTCTAATCAAATAATCTTTTATACTATGATTTTCTAAAAAATCAATGTTTTCCTGAGATAAATAATGATTAAAAGCTATTTTAAAATTTTTTTTGTATCCGCCATTTAACTCAGATGTTGAAATTCCATTTCTGCAAACTCCAAACTCAACTACTATGGAGTTTTCATAGATATATGCCCTATCTCCAGTTGAATTTTTAAAAATAAGTCGTTTGGTTTGCAAGATAATACCTTAAAAAAATAAAAAGAAAAAAAGAAATTAAATAATTTCTTTAAATTTACATCATTGGAGGCATACCGCCCATAGCAGCAGGATCCATACCGCCCATGTCAGCGTCACCTTTACCGCTAGATGCGATTACATCATCAATTCTTAAAATCATTTCAGCTGCTTCAGAAGCAGATTGGATAGCTTGTTTTTTGACACGTTTAGGTTCAATTACACCAGCTTCTTTCATATCTGCTACTTTACCAGTAAATACATCTAATCCCATTACAGCACTGTTTTCATGAGCAGCTCTTAAGTCTACTAATGAATCAATACTGTCTAAACCTGCATTTTCAGCTAAGGTTTTAGGAACAATTTCTAAAGCTTCTGCAAATGCATTAACTGCTAATTGTTCTCTTCCACTGATTGAATCAGCATAATCTTTGAGTTTTTTAGCCATTGCAATTTCTGGAGCTCCTCCACCAGCTACAACTTTGTCATCTTCAACAGTAGCTGCTACAACACCAATTGCATCTTCAATAGCTCTTACGATTTCATCAACAATGTGTTTGGTACTTCCTCTTACGAATAAGGTTACAGATTTAGCTACACTGCATTCTTCTACAAAGATCATTTCTTCGCCAGATACTTTTCTTTCTTCTACAATACCTGCTTCACCTAAGTCGTCAGCAGTTAAATCTTCTAAATTAGTTACTACATTAGCACCAGTAGCTCTAGCTAATTTTTCAATATCTGATTTTTTAACCCTTCTTACAGCTAAAATACCTGCTTTAGATAAGTAATGTTGTGCTAAATCATCGATACCTTTTTGTGCGAATAATACATTAGCACCAGATTCAGCTACTTTATCTACCATATCTTTAACCATTTTTTCTTCTTGTTCAATGAAAGCTTGCATTTGAGCAGGGTCGGTTATTCTGATTTCTGCATCAACTTCAGTTTCTTTTACTTCAAGAGGAGAGTTAACTAATGCGATTTTTGCATCTTTAACTTCAGAAGGCATACCTGGGTGTACTCTTTCTTTGTCAACAATTACTCCTTCAACTAAAGTAGAATCTTCTACAACAGCACCATCTTTTTTCTCAATTTTAATGTTGTCAGTGTCTACTACACCATCTTCAGCTACTTTTTGAACTGCATCTACGATTAATTTTGCTAATGGTTCACGTGCTGCTTCAGTTCCTTTACCAGTCATAGCAGTCATAGCTACTTTAACTAAAGTTTCTTCATCAACTGAATCAATTGCAATATCATCTAAAATTTCTTGTGCTTTTTCAGCTGCTTGTCTGTATCCCATTGCAATGATTGTTGGGTGAATATCTTGATCTAATAAAGATTCGGATTTTTTCAATAATTCTCCAGCAATAATTACTGCAGTAGTAGTTCCATCTCCAACTTCGTCTTCTTGAGTTTTAGCTACTTCCACCAACATTTTAGCTGCAGGATGTTCAATATCCATTTCTTTTAAGATTGTAACACCATCATTGGTTACAACAATATCTCCAAGTCCATCCACTAACATTTTGTCCATTCCTTTTGGACCTAATGTGGTTCTTACAGTTTCAGCAAGTACTTTTCCTGCTAAAATATTGTTTCTTTGAGCATCTCTTCCGACGGACCTGTTTGTTCCTTCAGGTAAAATAAAAATTGGTTGTCCACCTTGTGCCATTAAAATCACCTTTTAAAATTAATTTATTATTTATAGAACAGTTTAAATATCAACATGAAAAATAATTATATTGTTGAATAACCCTTCTACCATATAATGAGTTTAAGGTTATATAAATACTTATCGGTTGTAAAAAAATGGAATATATTGACCTCACATACAAACTAAAAAATGAAATTCCAGAATACCCTGGAGATCCCAAAACAAAACTTGATTATTTTAAGAAAGCTGATGAAACAGACAGTTCCACATTGTTTAAATTAGAAACTGGACTTCATACAGGGACACATATGGATTCACCATTCCATTACATCACAAATGGGAAAAAAATATCCCAGTTGCCTCTAGAAAATTTTATTGGTGAAGCTAGCATAAATTACGTTGAAAGTAAAAGTAAGGAAATTTTAGTTAAAAATTGTAATTTAAAAAATTCAAAAGAAAAGATAGCTATAATAATCACAGGATGGGGCGAATATTTTGGCAGTAAAAAGTACTTCTATGAAAATCCTTACATCTCTAATGAATTAGCTGACATGATTATAGAAAAAAATATTAAAGGGATTGCAATAGATACATGCTCAGTTGATAAATATGGAGAAAATACAATTCATAAAAAATTACTTGAAAATAATGTTTGGATTGTTGAAAATATAACAAATTGTGATGATTTAAATAAAACTAAGTATAACTCATTCTTTATTCCATTAAATATTGAAGCAGAAGCTTCACCAGTTAGAGCTTTTCTAAAAAAAGATTGAAAAAAGAGATTATTTTTTATTAAATCGCTTTTTCTCCAACCTAAATGGAGGAGTCCTGTCCATAGTTTCATAAGCTTCCTGTTCTTCCTGAAGCTCATTAAAGAAATTGTTAATTTCTTCCAAACGTTTAATCTTATCATCTTTAGAAGATAATTCCCTTTGAAGATTAATATAATCCTCTTTAGGAATAGTAGATTCTCTTAAAAGAGATAATTCTTTTTGAAGATTAATATAATTATCTTTAGGAATAGTAGATTCTCTTAAAAGAGATACTTCATTTTCTTTAGCAGTAATTATGTTATTTTTTTCAGATAACTCATTATTTTTATATTCAATTTCTCTTTCAAGATTAGAAATCTTACTTTTAAATTCAGCATTATTTTCCAATTTAATAACCTGAATTTTATAATCATCAATAGTTCTTGAAAGCATGTTAATTTGAGCCTCTTTCTCAGCAATACTTTTAAAAGATTCATTTAATCTTTCATTAACTTCAGCAAGCTCTTTTTTCTTATAATCCCTCAATTGTTCTGCAAAATATTCTTTAATTTCATCAAGAGAATTATTTACATAATCTAATTCATAAATTCTATCTTCTTGATTTTTAATTAGAGCATCTTTTTCATCTAGTTGTTTTTTCAAAAGATTAATTTCATCCTCAGCTTTAAATTTAATAAGAGAAACTTCTTTTTCTTTATTAAGAATATGATTTTCAAGTTCCTGAATCTTCTGAGGAGTGGTATCTTTAGCTTTAGCTATTTCCAATTCAGTTAAATTGAATTTAAGCCTGTTTAACTCTAATAGACAATCACGAATTAAATTTTGTAATGTTTCATTTTCAATACCAGCACCTAATTCCATGTTATCCCTTAATTTAAAAATTTTTATCCCAATATCTAGTTGAATAATAAAAATTCAAATATTATAACTAATAAAGTATTATGAAATTCATACTATTTAAATTAAACTCTAAACATCATCAAAAATTAAAACTAAAAGTAAACAGAAATTATCTTAAAAATAAGAAAAATATTAGGAAAAATAAAAAAATAAAAATGATAAAATCAGAGTATTTTATCATTAATTAATTCAGCATTTAATACAGAAGCTCCAGCAGCTCCACGAATTGTATTATGTCCAACTAACACATATTTAAAACTATTATCAAATACTTTGTCTTTTCTCAACCTTCCAACTGAAACAGACATACCATTACCTGCATTTCTATCCATTCTTGGTTGAGGACGATCAATTTCTTCTTTAACAATGACTGGATTTTTAGGTGCAGAGAATAAATTTAATTTTTGAGGCAATGCTTTGAAATTAGCCATTTTATCTTTAACATCGTTAATATCAAAGTCATCATCCAACTCAACAAATACTGCTTCAGTATGACCATCAATAACCGGAACTCTATGACAGGAAGCACTTAATTTAAAATCAGCATCAGAAACTTTTTCCCCATCATAATTACCCAAAAGATGTAATGTTTCACTTTCCATCTTTTCTTCTTCATTACCAATATAAGGAACAAGATTATCAACAATAGCCATAGAAGGTACACCATTATATCCTGCACCTGACACTGCTTGCATTGTTGAAACCCTAATTGCATCTACATTAAAATTATCAACAATAGGTTTTAATGATAAAGTTAAAGCAATAGTTGAACAATTAGGATTAGTTACAATGAATCCGTCCCAGTTATTTTCCTTTTGCTGAGCATCAATCATGTCTAAATATTCTGGATTAACTTCAGGAATAACTAAAGGAATATTTTTCTTCATCCTGTGAGCACTAGCATTACTTGCAACAACATAATCCCTAGCAAAATCTTTTTCAACTTTAGCTGCAAATTCTGTTGGAAGAGATGAAAATACAATATCCACATCATTATCCATTGCATCAGCATCAGTTTCTTTTACAATAATATCTTTAACAGATTCAGGCATTTCATTATCAAGATACCATGTAGTAGCATCCTCGTATCTTTTACCCGCAGATCTTGAAGATGCTGCTAATGCTGTAATTTCAAAATCTGGATGATTATCAAGTAATTGGATAAATCTTTGACCAACCATTCCAGTTGCACCAAGTATACCAACATTTACCATAGATAACACCTATTCTAATCCTAAAACATCATTCATACTACTTACAATACCAGATTCAGCATCTGGAATGTATCTGATAGCTCTAATTACCCCCGCAATAAAAACTTCCCTTGTGTGAGCACGGTGAGTAAATTCTATTCTTTCACCATCACCAACAAACATTACAGTATGGTCTCCAACAATGTCTCCACCACGAATAGCATGTAAACCTATTTCTTCTTTGGTTCTTTTACCGACCATTCCCTGTCTTCCATAAACTCCTACTTCTTCAGGGTCACGGTCAAGTTCATTAGCTATTACTTCAAATGCAGTCATTGCAGTTCCAGATGGAGCGTCTTTTTTCTGATTGTGATGTGCTTCAATAATTTCAATGTCAAAATCATTTAAGACAGGAGTTAATTTTTTCAAAGTATTGAAAAATACATTTACCCCAATAGACATATTAGATGAAATAACTGCTTTTACATCATTGTCTTTTACATTTTTAATATTTTCAGCCATTTGTTCATCAGTAAAACCAGTAGTGCCCACTACAACATTAACACCACATGCAGTAGCTTTTTTAACTGTTTCCACTGCTGCATGAGCTATAGTGAAATCAACTAAAACATCTGCTTCAGATTCTTTTAATGTTTCTTCTAATTTTTCAGCACCGACAATTTTAACTCCAAGTTCACCAGCACCAGCTTGAATACCTGCATCCACTCCAGCTAATGGAGAGTTAGGAATTTCAATAGCTGCAACTACTTCCATATCATCTTGCTGTGTTATTTTTCTAATAATACCGGAGCCCATTCTTCCAGCTGCTCCAGTGACTGCTACTTTAATCATAATATTACCAACTTAAATTAAATCTGCTTCTTTTAAAGCTTTTTTGAGAATTTCAACATTTTCATCTTTCATATCTGCTAATGGTGCCCTAAGAGGTCCTGCAGGAAGACCCATTATATTCATTGCTGTTTTTGCAGGTACTGGATTACTTTCAATGAAAAGAGCATCAATTACATTAATCATTTCGTAATGAAGCTCTTGAGCTCTGGTATAATCATCATTCAATATACTGTCAACCATTAAAACCATCCTTTTAGGATCCACATTAGCTGATGCACTAATTACACCAGTTCCTCCCAAAGCCATAATAGGTAAAGTTAAACCGTCTTCACCAGACAATATATTGAAATCTTCTTCAAGACCTTCTTTTGTTAAAGCTTTATAAAGTTTAGATACTTTATCTATGCTTCCACTAGCTTCTTTAACTGCATCAATACCATCAATTTTAGCTAATTCCACAATAGTTTCAACACTTATGTCCACACCAGTACGTGACGGAACATTATATGCTATAATCGGAATATCAGTTACATCACTAATAGCCTGATAATGTTTAATCAATGCATGCTGTTGTGGTTTATTATAATAAGGGGTGATTACTAAAGCAGCATCAGCACCTAATTCTTCTGCAGATTTAGTTAATTCAATAGCTTCATGTGTAGAATTACTGCCTGATCCTGCTACTGTTTCAACTCTGCCGTCAACTTCATCAATTAAAATTTCTACTACTTTTCTGTGTTCATCATGAGTTAATGTAGCTGATTCACCAGAAGTTCCGGCACCAACCAAACCAGTTACACCTTTATCAATCAAATAATTAATATTGGACCTAAATCCTTCTTCATCAATTTTCCCATCATCAGTAAATGGAGTTATCATTGCAACATATGTTCCTTCAAAATTCATTTTAAAACCTCTTTAATTAATTCAAGTGCTTTTTCACCATCTTTCCAATCGACAAATAATACCACAGCAGTTTGAGAAGAAGATATCTCAACAATGTTGATATTGTTTTTCCTAAGCGGGTTTGTAATATTAGAAATGATGCCCGGTTCATCAATAAACTCAGGACTAACTACAGTAATCATAGCTGTATCATCACCAAGAGATAATGAACTTAAAACATCTTCATCAATTACCCAACTGTGCAATAAATGATATGCTTTATCAGAATCCTTTTTTTCTACAAAGGTTGTTATAGAATTCTGACCTGCTGAAATGCCAAATATATTAATTTTATTTTCTGCAAGGCATGAAGTTAAATTTGCTAAAAGTCCCACTTTCTTAAGCATTTCCTCTCCAACAATAGCAATGACAGAAATAGGATTTTTATATAAAGATACTGTCTTTAACATGTCTCCTTCAAAAGGACCAGTTATTTTTGTACCTTTAGCACTTAAATCACCATTATTGAAGTTGATAATTTTTGCACTTATCAATGGGTCTTTATATTTTAGAGCATGAGGATGTAAAACCTGTGCTCCATGAGTAGCTAAATCTCTCATTTCTTCAACAGAAATTTCATCTAATAATTCAGCTTCTTCTATTTTATTGGGGTCAGTTGACATTACTCCATCAACATCAGTAACAATAACTACATCATTAGCACCTAAACAATGGCCAAGTAAAAATGCAGTTACATCACTGCCACCTCTCCCAATAGTTGTAATTTCACCACTAGGGCCTTTTCCTAAAAATCCGCAAATAACTGGGATAATACCTTGACTAATAAGATCTTTTATTCCATCACATTTTTTATCAGTTGTTGCAAAATCAATTTTGGCATTGAGTGAATTAGAATCTGTTATAACCGGCCATTTATCATTGTATGGATCAATAAATTCTGCCTTCACACCTAAAGATTCAATAGCTGCAGCAAATAATCTTGAGCTAGTTAATTCACCCATAGCCATTATTTCTGCCTTTTGCTTATCAGTTAAACCTCCACCAATAGCTTCAGTAGACAATTCAATTAACTCATCAGTTGAATTATTAACTGCAGAAACAACTACAACTAATTGATTGCCTTTCATATATTCATTTACCACAGATTGCGCTGCTTTTCTAATTCTGGAGCCATCTCCAACCGATGTACCTCCGAATTTTGCTACTATCAAATCCATTAATATTCACCTATTTCCATAAAAATTTCACTAGATTTTTGAATAAACAAAAATACCTAATTATTTATATGAATAAACACATTAATAAACTTTTAAAATAGGCTACAAAAGACTAAAATTAAAAAAAGTAGAATACTAAAATTGAACAAAATAATGATAATAATAAAAAAATTAAAAAAAAAATGAAAAAGACTTATTCTTGAGTTTGTTCTAATCTCACAAGTCTTGTAACATATCCTGCGATTTTATTTCTTAAATGTTTAGTACTTACAGTAGAATATTCCATAACTAATTTTTTATTTTGATCAAAATCAGTAGTGAAAACACCTTTGTGAGTTTCTATAAGTTCTTTTGCTAAACGTTTAACAAATGAAGTTCTAATATTACCCATTAACATTCCTCCTTAAAATTTCTTTTTGCTCATTTTTACTTAATGTAGTTAGCATATCCATGATTTGATTACTAATATCAACATCAATATGGTTTTTTTCAGATAACTTCTCAATTTTTTTATGAATTGAATCCTCTCTTTTCTTATCATATACAGGCATGCCAATATAGTCCTTTGCAAGGGCTATATCCATAGCAAATGAAGTTCTCTGACAAATTAAATCAAAAATTTCATTATCAATTTCATCAATGCGTTTTCTAGAGTCTAAAAGCACTTTCTCGGCATCTTTTTTATCTTTAAAAGATTTTAGCTTGTAATTATTTTTCAAGAAATCACCATCTTTTGATAATAATGATAATAATATAGTTTATTTGTATTATACTATTTAATACTATGGATTATTTGAAAACTTAACACTAAATTAAACTGCAACCGACATTATCCACTTTAGTTTCAATAATCCTTCCTTCATATTTAGACCAGGTTTCTTTAACATCATCAATTGCTTCATCTTCGCAGACAGCTACAAATGAAGAACCTGTTCCAGATAATCCTGAAGCTATTGCTCCAACTTCCAGAGCATCAATAGCTATATTGGAATCGAAACCTAATGTATTTGCATAAATCAAACCATTTAAATTAAGTGCTTTAAAATAATCCTTGGATTTAGCCAATTCAAAAGCAGTTTCAACAAGTGGAGACAATACTTTCATACGGTTAACATCAGAATTTCCAGATTTGGAACCAAAATTAGGCATATAAACTAAAACAGGATATTCATCCATTTCTTCTTTGATGATAAATTCTCTATTTTTATTATCTGTAACAACAACTCCTCCAAAATATGAAGCTGTTGCATCATCAAATGATCCTGTTATAGTAACTTTTGCCTCCAGGGATGCATCAATAGCTAAATTGATTATTTCCAAATCATCAAGTGGCTTCAAATTAAATTCATCTGCAATAATTTTGGAAGATACACTTACAACAGCATTAGATAATGCACTGCTGCTTGATAATCCTGATGCCATAGGTAATTCAGATTCTGTTTTAATATTTATTCCAAAATCATCTGGAGAAATTTCATATTTTTCAAAAGTTTTTTTAGCACAGATTTCCATTAATGTAGTTGGTGCTCCAACATCATTAGAACAGGTTATGGAGTTATTTTGAGTATTGGCACTGCATTTTATATCCAAATCAATACCGAAAGCAGAACCAAAGCCTGTAGCTATTGCATTAATTACTGTTGCTGAACCTGGAGACCTTACTGATTTTTTCATTATTTAACCTCATCATAAGGAATTTCAACTTTACTGAATATTTTAGCTCTGTTTCTTGCATTTGAAGCTAAATTAGTTCTGAATTCATCATCTAAAATTATTTTATCAACAGCATCAGCTATAGTTTCAGGACTGTTCGGGTCAATCAACAGCCCCACTTCAGGAGTTATGATTTCTTTAATTCCCCCAACATCACTTCCAATAACGGGTTGTCCAGAGGCTAGAGCTTCAATTAAAACTAAACCAAAACTTTCTGAAAAAGACGGCAACACAAGCACATCTGCACTTGGTATAATCTTTTCTACATCTTTTCTAGCTCCAGTAAAATAAACATCAGAAATATTTTCTTTTTCTGTTTTATCTTTAAGCTGTTTTAAAAGAGGACCGTCACCTACTATAACGAGATTATAATCACTTTTGGCTATTTTTTTAGCTTCCAATAATGAATTTACATTTTTACGTTTGATAATATTACCTACAAAAAGAACAACGGGTTTATTATTCTTAAAATCGGATTTGAATGAAGTGTTTCCATTATTATTAAACTTGGCAATATCTACAGAATTCCAATATAATCTTGTTTTATTTTCAATTCCAGGAACTTCAGTAGCTAATATTTCATCTTTCAAAGCATTACTTACTGCAAAAACAACATCTGCCTTTTTTAATACATTTTTAATAATAGGTCTCATGAAAAATTGTTTTTTATACATTTCAAACATGTCAGAACCATGTGCAGTTATGTATGTTTTAATATTATGTTTTTTTCCAACTTCAACACTGGCTGCACCTGCCGGAAACAGATAATGGCCATGAATAATGTCAATATCAACTTCTTTCAATAATTTTTCCAATGCCTTTTTTGCATTTATCTTAAACATCAATCCCCGAATTCCGGGAATATTAACTCCTTTGGTTCCGATTACATGAATGCCATCAATATCCTTAATATCCTTATGGGGATAAGTTATTACATAAACTTCATGGCCCTGTTTTACAAGTTCCTTGGATAACGTATGAATATGAACCCCTACGCCACCTATATGAGGTGGAAACTGACCAACCATTGCTATTTTCATAATAAAAACCTTTCAAAATTATCATTTAAATAGTTACCTTCCATATCAACCAAAATAACATTTAAATCCAATTCAAATCTCTGCATACATCGCTCTTTGATAGCTAATGCAATACTATTACAAACATCCAAATGCAAATTTTCTTCATCTAAAATATCCAGCATGTCTTCAGTTGTTTTAGAATCATACAGTTTCTGAAGTGTTTTTGTATCAGCACCGCAAATACCTGCATGAGTAATCATTATTTCCCGTCTTCCGTCTGCTATTGCATGTTTGGTGTTAAAAATTCCGCCGGCTATTTTAATCAGCTTTCCAATGTGACCAAAGAAAGTAAATTCATCAATTCCTCTTTTTTTGGCTTCCTCAAACATAAAACCAACATAATTTCCAGTCTGAATAATGTGCTGCTTTGTAATGTCAAGTTGCTTTAATGCCAATTTTTCACCAATATTTCCCGGAACAAAAACCAGATTATCCAAATTTAAAGCCAATGCAACATCTATTTGAGTAACAATGGAATTTTTATAAGCTTCACTGGACATGGATCTGGCTATTCCAGTAGTTCCAATGACAGATATTCCTCCAACAATACCCAATTTAGGATTCATTGTTTTTTTAGCTATCTTTCGACCTTCAGGAATTGAAATTGTTACTTTAGCTACCTTATCTTCCGGCAAAATCCTTCCCAAATTTTTCCTAATCATTCTGCGGGGAACCGGATTTATTGCATATTCCCCCACCGGAATTTGAAGGCCAGGTTTTGTTATTTTACCAACACCCTCACCACCAGTTATTATGACACTATCTTCATCACTGGTTTTATCCAGTAATTCAACAGTAGCAACAATAGCCAGACCTACCGTAACATCAGGATCATTATAAGGATTCTTATGAGCTACAGCACAGGCAGAAGAATGAGATAATCTTTTGCATTCATCAATTATAATGTCTAAAGTTTTTTTAGGTGTTTTGACTTTGACACAATCAATATCTGAAGTATCCAAAATAGATTCCAAAGCTGCAAGAGCACAGGCAGTGGCTATAGTTCCAGTAGTAACTCCAGTATAATTTTCATTTGTCATGTTTACAAGTTATAAAAAAAGAAGATAAAATTAAATCAAAGATTTAACTTTATTAACAAGTTCATCTAAAGCAGGTGCACCAACAAATGCCACTTCATCATTAATAGCTATTGTAGGAACAGCCATAATTCCAAGGCCAATTGCTTTTTGCCTATTTTCTTCTGAAGCAATATTGCAAACAATAATATCCGCAGCATCACCTAAAACTTCTTTTGCTTCATTAGCAACATTAACTGCAGCCGGACAATGCGGACAGCTATCAGATGTAAATACTTCTACTTTCACTACCATGGTTTTTATCTCCTATTAAATTAATTGATTGAATAATTTATGAAAACTTATATATAACTGTTAGCACAAGTTTTTAAGAAAAATTATTCATCAAATGGACACTACAAATATTTATTATATATGAAAAAAATAAATTTTAAATGATTAATATGGAAAATTTGTCAAATGATATAAAAACAATAATAAATACTGCTTATCCTTACATAAAGGAATTCAATCCCGCGCAAAAAGCAGTAATCGAATCAGGATATTTAGAAGATAAATCTAATTATATTATATCAATTCCAACGGCCAGTGGTAAAACAGTACTTGGAATTCTGCCTGCTCTGAAAACCATTTTAAATGGTGGAAAAGCAGTTTATGCAGCACCACTTCTTTCAATTCAAAATGAAAAAGTAAAAGAATTTAAAGCATTTGAAGAACATGGAATTAAAGTAGGCAAACACCCCTCCAACTCCGATTTATCCGTTATGGTTTTTGAATCATTTGATGCACTTACAAGATTTTCCTGGAATGTACTTCGTGAAGTAGATACGCTGATTATTGACGAATTCCATATGATCGGAGAATACTCAAGAGGACCTACACTAGAATCAGCTATTACAAGAGCTAAAATTATCAATCCAAGTTTAAGAATAATTGCTCTTTCAGCTACTTTAAAAAACATTGACGAAATTGAACAGTGGCTTGACGGGAAAACTGTAGAACATGATTACAGACCAGTGCCTTTAAATAAAGAAGTTTTGGATGCTGAAATGTTCAATACAAAAAATAAAAACGATGTTATTGTAAAAATTGTTGAAAAAGCTATTGAAGACAATTCACAGGCATTAAGTTTTGTGTCAACAAGAAGATTTACAGAAAGCTTAGCTACCTATGTCGCTAAAAAAATAGATAAAAAAACAACAAAGGAACAAAAACATAAATTTAAGCAGGTAGCTGATAAATTACTGGAAGTTCCAAAGAAAAAAGGGTCACTTCCAACTACAACATGTCTTAAATTGGCTGAAGCTGCTGAAAAAGGAGTTGTATTCCACCATGCTGGACTTTTCAATGAACAGAAAGAAATAATTGAAGATGAATTCAGAAACGGGAATATACTGATGATTACTGCAACTCCAAGTTTGATGTATGGTGTTAATTTGCCATCAAAATATGTGGTAATCAGAGACCACACCAGATGGACAAGCAACGGTCCTGCATCAATACCTGTTTTTGATTATGAACAGATGTCCGGAAGAGCCGGAAGACCACAATATGATGATGTAGGGTATTCCTATTTGGTAGCTAAAACAATGGATGAGGCATTTGATTTGGAAGCACGTTATGTTAACGGTGAAATTGAATTAACAAATTCAAAATTAATAGATAACAAAGATGCCATCTACAAACAGATTATAGCACAAATCGCATCTTCACTTTCCAAAAACCTTGATGATTTAAATGATTTCTTTGGAAAAACATTATACGGATTCCAAATGAAAAACAATCCATCCATGTCCATGTTTGCTCAGGACAGTTTAAACTGGGAGCTTGAAAGTGCTCTTGAATTCCTGCTTCAAAATGGAATAATAAGAGCCACCCCAGAAGGACTTAAAACAACAGACTTCGGTAATCTAATAGCTAAATCAAACTATGCAGTTGAAACAGCTGTAAAAATTAAGGAATATGTTTCAACTATGGAAAAATTAAACCCTGCAGAAATGATTTATGCATTAGCTGAAACTCCTGATTTACCATTAATTTCATTTAAAGGAAGAAAAAGCAAAGATCCTGTTCGTGACAAACTGTCTGAATGCGGCCTTTTTGCAGTTGATATAGGAAACCCCGAAGCCACTGCCGTTTCTTTAATCGAATGGATTGATGAGCGAAATGAGTATGAAATTGAAAATGCATACAATGTTTATTCAGCATCTACCCGAAGATCAGCTTATGAAGCTTCCCGTTTAGTTAAATTTGCTAAAAACACACTTGAAGTTCTTGGAAATTATTCCAACCTGAAAGACATGGATTATTTATCTGCCAGATTATATTACGGAGTAAAAGAAGATATAATCCCTCTTGTTGTAGGAGTTAAAAGACTTGGAAGAAAAAGAGCAAGACTTCTTATGAAAACATTCGGCGATAATTTAAGTGAAGCAAGTGAAAAAGATTTACAAAAAGTAGAAGGTATCGGTCCCAAACTTGCAGGCAAAGTTAAAATATTTACTATGAATCATTAAAAAAAGAAAGGATGAAACTATCCTCCACCATTAGCTGCACTGGAAGATATTTCAACATCCTCAAACATTTTTTCAGAGTTTTTAATGGCTTCAATATCTATATCCTTATCATCATGATAAGTTTTAGTTTTAAAATCTTCATCATTTAATAATTCTAATTTATTTGCAAGATACCATAAATTAGTTTTATCGATTTTAACCCAGGAAGCATCATTTTCCACTTTACTGTCAGTAACCTCACCAACAGTTCCAGTATCTACATATCTTACATGTGATCCAAGATTTATTTCCCTATTTCTTGCATCAACAATCATTTTTAAAAACCCCTTTTTAAGAATACTTATTTATTCTTCTTTTTCTACTTCAACTTTTTGAACTTCAACTTCTTCTTCAGTTTCTTCAGCTTCAGGTAATTCTTTAGATAAAATAACATATCCTCCAATGGTTTCAATGTCTTCAAAAGCTACTTCAAGTTCTTCTTTAGAAAATACTCCTTTTTTTAAAGAAACAACCATAGATTCAATAGTTCCTTCTTTTTGATCAAAATCAAAATCACTTACAGTTCCAACTTCATATGCATTTTTATCTAAAACTTTAGAGCCTAAAACTTCTTTAATATTCATAGTTATCACCTTATTCTTTAGATATTTTAAAAAAATATCCTCTATAAAACAGTAAATATTATAATTATATCAATATAAATAATTAACTATTAAATTTATAAAAGGTTAGAATAATATGGAAAATGCCTGTCGCATAATAATTGAGGATATTTTAAAAAACAACATAAACACCAGAAAAGAGCTGGAAGTTAAAAAAAGACAGTTATGTCGTGAATTAAAACTATCTAAGTTTATGAGCAATGCAGATATTTTAGAATATGCAACTCCTCAAGAAAAGGAAATTGTTTCAAATATCTTAAAGAAAAAACCTACCCGAACAATGTCCGGCGTTGCAATAGTAGCTGTAATGTGCCATCCTCATGAATGTCCTCATGGAAGATGTTTCTACTGTCCAAAAAGTAACAATGCTCCACCAAGTTATACCGGTGAAGAACCTGCAGCTCTAAGAGGCAGAATGTATGAATTTCATCCATATGTACAATGTTTTAACCGTTTGAAACAGCTTAAAAAAATAGGTCATCCAATTGATAAAGTAGAACTTATCATAATGGGGGGAACATTCCCTTCCAGAGATTTATGTTATCAGGAATGGTTTGTATCACAATGTTTAAAGGCAATGGTTGATTTTGGATTGATACTTAAAAATAAACCCGAAGATAATGAATACAACTTAGATCCGATAGAAATAAAAGGATTTGAAAAAGGTATTCTTAAAAGTTATGAACCAAACAGCTATGTTCTTATTGATGATGTTCAAAAAGCTAATGAAAATTCCAAAGTCAGATGTGTTGGAATGACATTTGAAACCCGTCCAGATTACTGTAAAAAAGAACACATAAATAGAATGCTGAATTTTGGAGTTACAAGAGTTGAGTTAGGTGTTCAAACTTTATCTGATGAATTGTACACAAAAATTAAAAGAGGGCATACAATAGCTGATGTAATAGAAGCAAATACTCTCCTTCGTGACAGTGCAATAAAAGTAGCAATGCATATGATGCCGGGATTATTTGTAAGCTCAGATGAAGATTTAAATATGTTTAAAAAGCTGTTTAGCGACGATAATTTCAAGCCAGATATGCTTAAGATTTATCCATGTCTTGTTACAAAAGGCAGCGAACTATATGACCTGTGGAAAGAAGGAAAATATAATCCATATACTGATGAAGAAGCTGTTGATTTAATTGTTAAAGTTAAACAAATTCTCCCTAAATGGGTTAGAACCATGAGAATTCAAAGAGATATTCCGTCAACATTAATCGAAGCAGGTGTTCAAAAATCCAACTTAGGAGAACTGGTTTACAATAAACTGGAAGAACACAACATTAACTGTCAGTGTATACGTTGTCGTGAAATTGGCCATAAAAAAGCAAGTCAGAAATATGGCTTAGATGATTTTAAATTATTTAAAGAATCATACACTGCGTGTGGGGGTGAAGAAACATTTTTATCAATTGAAGATAAAAACGAAGAAAGTATTGCTGGATTTTTAAGATTTAGAATTCCTTCCCCAAATCATTATAGGCCGGAAATCACTGATAAAACTGCACTTATACGTGAATTGCATGTTTATGGAAATATGATTAAAATAGGTGGCAAAAATTCTAAAATAGGTCAACACACAGGATTTGGAGAAAAACTATTAAAAGAAGCTGAAAAATTAGCTATCAAGAAAGGAAAAGATGAAATAGCTATAATTAGCGGAATCGGAACCAGAAATTATTATCGTAAATTTGGATATGAAAGAAAAGGTCCGTACATGGCTAAAAAATTAATCTGAAAAAATCAAGACAAAAGTATTATATAGATTATTCGTAATAGTACTAATTAAATTACTTATATAGGAGTGTTATATAATGTATAAAATAAAAAACTCAAAAGAGTTAGCAAGCCTTATCAACTGTATAAACTTAAATAACATGATAAGTGAAGAAGAAATGGAAGAATATTTAGATAAAGTAGGAAAACTAAACTTTAATTCCATTACAATAAGTCCAACATATGTATCATTAGCTAAAGAAAAATTAGCTGACAGCACTACAAAAATAAGCACCGTTGTTGGATTTCCTTTAGGTTTTGAAACAACCGAAGGCAAAATAGCACAAGCAGCTAAAGCTCTTGAAGATGGAGCAGATGAAATTGAATCAGTAATCAATTTAAACCACCTAAAAGACCACAAATATAATTTAATTCATGAAGAACTTAAGCAATTAAGAGAACTTTTAGGAGACAAAACTTTAAAAGTCATTGTTGAAATGCAGACAATAGATGACAGCGAAAAAGCAAGTATTGCAAAAGTACTGGAAGAAAATAAAGTAGATTTCATCAAAACATCTACAGGCTTTATTGCACCAGACAATATTTATTCAAAAGTTAATGATATTAATATCATCCAAAAATATGCACCTCAACTTAAAATTGAAATTTATGGTGGTGTTGATACTTATAAATTAGCTAATCAGCTTTTAACCGGTGGAGCTGATTTAATTGGAAGTAACTGCGGTTATGAAATCGTAGAAAAATACCGTACTTTAAGAGAAAACACACAAGTAACTCCAAAACCTATAAGATTCGACTAGAATCTTCCATCACTTTTTTTATAATTTAAATAATAAAAAATAGCTTTTTTCAATAAAGATAATAATATTTTAAAAATAGTTAATGCCATGGGCCGGACTTGAACCAGCGACATCCAGATCTTCAGTCTGGCGTTCTCCCAACTGAACTACCATGGCATATGGACCGAACGAGATTCGAACTCGTGATCTCCTCCATGTCAAGGAGGAATCATACCCCTAGACCACCGGTCCTGTGCAACATTACTTAATTTATCAAACATAGTATATAAAGTTATCTATTACAGCTAAACCGATGCAAAATAAAAATATAAAAAAATTGACCAAGAAAATGGCCAATAGATTTAATAAATTGTTAAAAAGCCTATTTGATAGCTAATTTGATATCTTCAGCTTTTACAGTTTTTCTACCAGCGTGGCGTGCGAAATTTACAGCTTTTTGTGCAATTACGTCACCTTTTTCTTCTAATGCTTCAGCTAATGCAATTTTTGCATCATCACTAATTCTTTGTGCGCCAGCATTTTTTAAGATACGACCGACTGGTGCGATTGGTAATTCACTCATAATGACACCTCCAATTAAAACATAGTACCATATAGTATATAAATGTATCGACAATAATGGCTATTTACTCTCTATATAATAACCATGAACATAATAGGATATAGTTTTCTAAATTGAAAAATTTAAAAAACAAAGTTAAAAATTAAAGAACAAAAATAAGTAATGATAGAAAAATAAACCATAACAGAAAAATAAAAAATTATTTTGACACAACATCACCCTTAAGGTAAGTAGCTGTTGCATCTGTGATTTTAACTTTAATAAAGTCTCCTAAGTTAACATCATCAACAATTACTGGAATATAAGAATCTGTTTTAGCTATAAATCCACCTTTAGAACCTACTTCCACAACAACGGCATTTTGAATAGAACCAACTAATTCTTTGTTTTCTTCTTCAGTAATTTCTGTCTTGATTTTAGACAAATCCTTAGACCTTTTTTTCATGATTTCGTGAGGAATTTCTTTAAGAGAAGATGAAATTGCACCTTTTCTATGCTGATATTTTGACAAATGAATCAGACTTGGCTTTATATTTCTAAGTAAATCAACAGTTAACTGGAAATCTTCATCACTTTCAGTCGGATATCCTACAATAATATCTACTGCCAAAGTCAAATCCGGAATTTCACTTTTAAATTTTGAAACAATATCAATATACTGATCCAATGTGTGGCCTCTTCTCATTTCAGATAAAACTTTGTTACTCCCTGTTTGTACTGGCAAATGGATAAAATTATATACATTAGGATGTTTAATAGCATCAATTATTTCATCAACATTGTTTAAAATATTTTTAGGATGCATCATTCCAACACGAACTCGAAATTCGCCATTTAAATTAGCTACTTCTTTAATTAAATCAGATAGTTTTTCACCACTATCATATCCAAAAGCAGCAGTGTCCTGAGCAGTAAGTTGAATTTCAACAGCACCATCATCAATAGCTTTTTTAGCTTCAGCGACTATGTCCTTAATTGGATAACTGTTTAATGGCCCTCTTGCAAAACGAGTGCAGCAAAAAGTACATGCTCCTAAACAGCCTTCAGCAATTTGAATTATATGAATTAAAGAACCATCAGAAACTTTAGGAACACCAACTTTACTTTCTTTTGAAAATCCTGACTCACGAATAACATTACCGCAATAAGTTTCATTAACTACATCTGCTGTTTTATTAAGTTGATGAGGTCCTATCCAGCTACAATTCGGAGCTACTTTTTCTAATTTTTCAGGATCAATTTCAACCATACATCCGCTTACAATAATTTTTTTATCTGGAAAGTTTTTTTGTAATTGCTGAATTTTATAAACTACTTTATTTTCAGTCGGCAGCTTTACATAACATGTATTTACAATTATAACATCTGCCATTTCAGGAGCATCCACCAAATCAATTTGATTTTCCTGCAGGATTCCCCCCATTATCTGAGCATCTGCTTTATTAAATGTACAGCCATATGTGTCAATATATACTTTCATGAAACTTACTCGCTTAATGTTTTCTTAACAATATATTTAGTTAAATCATAATCAAAATTATTGAATTTAACAGGTTTTCCATAAACTCTTTTAATTACTTCAGCTCTGGCAAATCCAGAGGTAATTTTACGTTCCTGTGTTTTAATAACATGAATTCTAACGATATGCTTGTCAATTTTAACAATATCTTCTGTAGATATTTGGAAATCCCTATCTAAATCCAATTTATAGGAATCAACTTCCCCATGTAAATCAACAGAAAATCCAATACGTGCAGGAATCTCAACTGAATTAGCCCATATTGTAACAATATCCTCAACTAAAGCTTTTTTAACACGTTTATTTTTAATTTCAATACTTGTTATTTCAACATGCCCTTCATCAGTAAGCAAACTATCTCCAACAGCTAATTCATCATTAGGTGATAATTCAATGAATGTTTTTATAGATTCTCCCTGTTTTGAAATGATAACCCTATACAATTGAGGTTTTTTAGATGAAACAACATTTTTAAAAACATATCCGCAATCCACACATTTTAATAAATATTCTTCCATAATCTTCTTTTTAGATGATTTCTGCTTTGAATTTATAACATCAAAATCATCCGAACCACAAATTGGACACTCCATTATTAACGCCTCCAAAAAATAAAAATTATTGTTTTTCTTTTAGATAATGGTTAACCAGACCATCATCTTCTAAAATATCCAGCATAAACTCTTTAAAAGGTTCAAAAGTAACTGATTCGCCAGTATTTTCATTAGTTAATATTCCCTTTGATAAATCAATACTTATAATATCCCCATCTTTTGCTTGGATATCACAGACAATAACCGGCAATCCAATGTTAATTGCATTTCTGTAGAAAATTCTGGCAAATGATTTAGCTACAATAGCATCTACACCTGCAGTTTTAATAGCTACTGGAGCCTGCTCTCTTGATGAACCGCAGCCAAAATTTTCATCAGCTACTATAATATCTCCTTTTTTAACATTTTTTGTAAAATCCGAACGTTCTCCTTCAAGTACATGATCCGCCAAGTCTTGAGGATTAAAGGTTCTTAAATATCTTCCAGGAATAATAACATCCGTATCAATATTTTCACCAAAAGTCCATGTTTTTCCTTTAATTATATCCATATATATCACTTATTTTTGGATTTCATGACCATGATTTTGTGCTTTAGTTGTAAGAACTGTGCCCATATCTCCAACATACTCTTTAATCTCTTCAACTATGTGTTTATTATTTTTATCAAATACCGAATAAACTGTAGGTCCAAAAGAGCTCATACCTACACCATAAGCTCCAATTTCTCTTAATTTATCCATCAAATCCCTGATTTGTTGAGACTGAAGTGAAACTTCCACATTTTTAAAGCCTCTTTTTTGAATTTCATCTATTGAATGGCCAAATGCCGGCAAATCCCTTTCAAGTAAAAAAGGAATCATATTCATAAATATAATGTGGGAAGTTTGTTCCACTTCATTTTTAGGAACCGGACAGTAGTCCTGAAATATGTTTACTTCTTTTTGACCGTTTACTGTATTTTTGGAATCAAGAATAACCAGCAAAATTTCCCAATCATCAGGAAAATCATAATGAGCCAATAATTGAGGTGGTTTAGCTTGTGAAGCAGATGACGGTAAAAATGATGATTTTGATTTTAAGCTGTGTCCACCATCTACAATAAATCCTCCAAAATCAAATGAAAACACACCAATTCCGGAAGTTCCTCCACGTCCGATAATTTCTCCTAAAGAATATCCATTAGAATAAGCACCGATATGCTCAGCAATAAGTTTTCCAGTTGATAAACCCATTTGAGTTCCAGAACCTAAACCAGAATGAGGGAGATAAGCTTTATCTACCCTAAAATAAAATCCTTCATCAACATCAAAATGGTCAATTACTTTTTGTGCTGCAGAAGTTATTTTAGATACACATTCATTGCGAATAACCTCATTGAATTGAGTATCATCATTGAAATCTACAGTAATTCCTTTTTCTGCCGGTTCTCCATATAAGACAAAGTTAGGATCTTTAATTGTAAGACCTATACCCCCATCTATCCTCCCATAAGACCCATTCATATCAATTAAAGTTAAATGAAGTCTTGAAGGTGACTTAATAATCATGTATTTAAACCCTCAGTTTTTATCTTCTTTTAACGGTGTTGAGAATTCTTCTTCCACACTTTCACGATACATGGAATTCATAGTACAGAACGGGATAATTCTACCATCTGGAGTTGCATAATGAATAATACATTTTTTAACCCTATCTTCATCAAAATTAAATGGATCCATAAAGTGCATGCAAGAAATAAGCATAGCATCTTTTGAAAATTCTCCTAAAGCATCATAAGATCTTTTAGTAAATACATTTAACAATATTTTCTTAATATCCAAACCTTCAGGTACTTCATCTGTATTAATCAATTTAGGAAGGTTTTTCACAGCACTAGCTTCAACCCTTTTCTTAATTCCAAATCCTCCTTTTTCAAGTTTGTCGGAATATTTGTCCAATAATTCAAATAAACCTTCAACATCAATGAATTTAGTAATAGGAATCAAATTGTTTAATGTATTTTTCCCTTCAGTTTCTTCCATGAAAACATAAGTAGCTATTCCACAGTGTTGATTACAGTTTAAAGTAACACTAGGACTTTCCCCTTCAAGAGCACCGATAAAACGTGCAAATGGTTCTACAGAAGATGGAGGGTAGAAATCATCAACCTTTACATCGCCATGAGTTTGTTTAGCAATCTCATTAACAAAATCAGGAATAGTTATCCTTTGTTCTTCAACTTGACTTGCAGGAGTTCTTCCTGCAAATGAAACCGGCTGGAAATTGACTCCATAAATATTTTCCCTATGGTCAAATGCAAATTTAATAATTTCGCCGATTTGCTGATCATTGACACCTTTAATTAAAGTTGGAACAAGTACTACTCCAAGGCCTGCTTTTCTACAATTTTCAATAGCCTGAATCTTTTGAGGAAGTAAATTTTTACCTCTGTTATTGATATATGGTTCAGGAGTTACACCATCAAAAGCTAAATATACTGTGTTTAAACCAGCATCTTTTAATTCTTTTGCAAGATTTTCTTTTCTAGCTAATCTTAAACCATTGGTAGCTATTTGAACATGAGTAAAACCTTCTTCTTTAGCCATAGCTACAAGTTCAACCAAATCTTTCCTGACAGTTGGTTCACCACCCGCATACTGAATAGCAGGAGTTGGATGAGGTTTTAAATTCCTCAAGTTCCTTAACATTTCCCTAATTTCATCCTGTGTAGGTTCATACAAACGTCCGGAAACAGCCGCATTTGCAAAACAAACAGGACATCTTAAATTACATCTATTTGTAACATCAATTAAACCTAACACAGTGGAGGTTTCATGGTCTTCACAGAGCCCACAATTATTAGGACAATCTCCGAATTTCTCTACAGAAGGGTTTTCAACTGAAGTTATTGTAGGTTCAAATTGTTTAACCCTATTATAAAGCTTATCATCACTCCAATATGTATTTACAAACTCACCATGTTCATCACAAGTTTTTTTAATTAAGATTTTACCATCTTCATCATAAACTTCTGCATCAAGTGGTTTAAAACAAATTGGACACAAACTTTTTGTCATTTTTATTCTCACAAAATCACCCTTTGCTAATAATTAATAAACTATTAACTATTTATTACATAATATAACTATATTATCTCAATTTAATATTTAAAGTTAATTAATGTTTTAACATTAAATATAAATAGATAACACATACAAAAATAAAATTCAGTGAAAAAAATGAGGAACATATATGGTTGATAATACCCAAATTTTTATAATAGCTTGTATTACTATCCTATACTTTATATTACCTGCTTATGTATCCAATGGTTCAGCATTAGTTTTAGGCGGCGGAATTCCTTTAGATTTCAAAAAAACAGACAAAAATGGTAACCGTTGGATTGGTAATGGAGTTACATGGAGGGGACTAATCTGTGGAACAATTATGGGAACCCTTATAGGAGCAATTCAAGGATTAATTGGGCCAATTATACTTGAAAACTTTGGCGAATTTATTTACACTCCAATCTGTACAAATTTAGTAGAAGGAATATTAATAGGATTTCTACTTGGATTTGGTGCTATGGTTGGAGATGCAATAGGAAGCTTTTTAAAAAGAAGAGTGGGAATTGGACAGGGAAAACCTGCACCAATTTTAGACCAGATTGATTTTCTTATTGTTGCTTTAATATTCAGTTCAGTTGCAGTAAACTTTTCTATAACTTTTGTTGCAATAGCTATTGTATTAACATTAATTATACATTTAATAGCTAATACAGGAGCTTATTTAATCGGAATAAAAGATGTATGGTATTAAACCACACATTTAAACTTTTTTTTAATTTAAAAATCTATTCATCATTACTGCAGTACCAACTGCAGGTGCAACAACACATTCATCATCAGTTAAAATTGTATCCATAGATTTAACTTCAAGACCTAAAAGTTCTGCAGCATTTTTATCCAAAATATCTTTTCCAAGACCTGTCGTTACAATCAAATCTAACTTTTGAGTTTCAGATACCTGTTTTAAAGCATCTGCAATTTGTTCAACCTGCTTTTGATGAGTGAATTTAGCTATTTCAATAACATCTTTTTCACTTAAAGAATCTAAATCAGCACATAATACTCTAGCTATTCTTTTCATACAGCTTTTTTTAGATTTATTTTCACCATCAAAAGTATCACAAACATAATCATCTAATGTTATTAAATCTAAAACAGTATAAACATCTGCAGTTTGTGCAAACAGTTCAGAAGCTACCCTATACTCTTTTCCATTTAATTGAACATTATCTAAAAAACTAGCTAAATTAGTTCTTAATGTTCCAGTATATACCAGTTCACCGGTAGCTAATCTTTCAAAATCAGATCTGCCAATCGCACATTCTTTTCCATCCTTAATCGGAATAATGTCAGTTGTTGTACTTCCAGTATCTATAAAAATACAGTTATCACTTATTAATGTAGCTATTTGAGCAGTAGCTATCCAATTAGCAGCTGCTGCCTTTAGAGGAGTTTTTTCAATTTCTTCTTTTGACAGCATTCCGTCAATTCCAACATAAGCTATGGGACACTCAAAAGTTTCCTCACATTTTTTAACAACATCCAAAACTCCGTCTTTTTTTGTATCGTATGCATCCACCAATTCTGCAGTCATAGATATTCCTACAGCATCAATTTCATCAATCGGACAAATATTTTCAATCAATTCAACCAAAACTTTAGATAATGCTTCATTATTACTCCACATTGGAAGATAAGCAAAATCCACTTCAATATTTTTTACTTCATTATTTTCAAAATCAACAACTGCCAAATCAGTGTTTGCACCGCCAATATCAAAACCTGCTACTTTCATACTTAAATACTCCTAATTACCAAATTATCTCCAGATTTTTTAAATTCAATTTTTCCAGTTAAATCTATTTTTTCATTTAAATCTTTGATATCCACATTTCCATCAATCAAATCAATAATAGATGAACCAATATTAATATTGGATATTTTTTTAAGACCTACATAAGGTGTGGTGAATCTGGAATTAATTTCAAGAACATAAACATCCTCAATATCTTTTTCATCATCACTAATTATTAAATCGATACCGACAAATCCTTTTAATCCACCAATAGCTCCAACTGCTTTAATAGCTGTTTCAAAAGCTAAATCTTTAAACTTACTTTCAAACGGAATTTGTCCGCCTAAATAAGTTCCCTTATCCTCTTTTAAATCTATAATCTGTTTATTTAAACTTATTGGAATAGCTGTATCACCATCACAAAGTAAACTAACACTAATGTCTGTTCCTTCAATAAATTCCTGAACTATTACTCTAGAACCTGGGAGAAATATTTTTTCCAAACTATAATCCAAATCATCAACACTATTTATTATTTTAATATTTTCACAATCCACACCAACAAGAGGTTTGATTATGAGTTTTAAATCATCCAATGGTTTTTCTGCATGCCATTTTTTATAAAGATTTTCTAATGCTCTTTTCCAATACCCTACTTTATCTATTTTTAATTTAAAAGTTCTAGGTTGTGGAACAATCTTATATAACAATTCATAAGAAATAAATTTATCAGAAGAATTGTAACATGCCTCTGAAGAAGAATTATAAATCTTTACATTGTTTTCTTCTAAAATTTTTGTAATGTTATATAAATTATTATTGTTTTCTGCAGCTATGAAAATAGCTTTTTTAAAATTAGCTGCATTTTTTTCAAGCCATGGAATTACATCACCATCAATAAATATTGGTGTAACATAATCATAATCACCAATAATCTCTTTGTAAGATTCATTAAGGACAATTGTTACATCATAATCTTTTAAATCATCTAAAAGTGAAAATATTAATGATTCTGCTTCTGAAATAATACATTTATCTTTTTCACCTGAAGCTGTAAAATATTCAAACAATAAGATTGAATCATCATTGATAGACATCATAAGTAATCATCATACCTTTTAAATTTAAATCATTTAATGGGAAAATCATTTTTTCACCATCAAAAACCATATGCACCAATGCATTTTCATGTTCTTCAAATTCCCCAACAGAAATATCCTCATTAATTTTTATCATTTTACGGCTAAATGAAGACATTATGTTTTCAGGAGATTTAATATTTAATAAACCTTCATTATATGCTTTTTCAATTGCATCAATAGTTTTAATAGCTGCATCACCATTTCCATAAGGATTTTTAGCATTTTTCATTTTATCTGCAAATTCCCCATCATTAAGAATCTTTTTAGCATTTTCCAGAATAGTCTTTTTATTAGCTCCCACTAAAATATTTCCTCCGGCACTGACTGTTTCCGGCCTTTCAGTATTATACCTTAAAGTTAAAACCGGCACATCCAAAGTAATTGCTTCTTCCTGAAGCCCTCCTGAATCTGTTAAAATCAAAGTGGAATGTGAAGTTAAAATTAAAAAGTCAAGATATCCCAATGGTTTGATAATATGAACATGTTCCAACTCATTTAATTCATCAAATAAATTAAAGTTCTCCAAAGTCTTTTTAGTTCTCGGATGAATCGGAAAAATAATATTCATGTCTTTCAGTTCTTTTAAAGAAGAAATAATGTTTATTAACCTTTCTTTATCATCAACATTTTCTGCCCTATGCATGGTTAAAGTTAAAATATTATTCATATTTTCAATATCCAAACTAGCTAAAGATTCTTCCTGAATTCCTAATTTGTTAGCTATTTCCAAATGCCTGAAACAGGCATCAACTACAGTATTTCCTGTAATAAACAGTTTTTTTCTTGAAATTCCTTCAGCTAAAAGATTAATTGCAGATTCTTCAGTTGGAATAAAATACATCAAAGAACAGGCATCTGCAGCCATTCTATTTAATTCTTCAGGCATCGTAATATCAAATGATCTGAGTCCTGCTTCAACATGCCCTACAGCAATGTGTAATTTAGAAGCTACTAATGCTCCTGCAAGAACAGCATTTGTATCTCCCTGAACAAGAACTATATCAGGTTTTTCATCAAGTAAAACCTCTTCGATACCCTTCATCATCAAACCAGTCTGTTTTCCATGAGAACCAGAACCTACATGAATATTATAGTCCGGAGATTTGATTTCCAAATCTTTAAAGAAATTATCTGACATTTCTTTATCATAATGTTGTCCAGTATGAATAAGACAGGAAGTTATACCTCGCTTTTCAATTTCATCAATAATCGGAGCCATTTTAATAATTTCTGGTCTGGTTCCAAGTACAATAGCTATTTTCATTTTATCGACCTATATAAAATTAGTTAATCATGAATAATAAATGTTGGTCATTTAAATAGTATAAAATTCTATTAATAGACAATGAGGTGGTATTATGACTAACCTTGATAAAGAAATTGAAGAAAAAATATACAATATCTTAAAAGAATATCACAAAGACGAAGACTACAATTTAAATTATCTTATTACAGATAATATTGTAACTTTCTTTTTAAGTATAAATGAAGGTAAATTAGTTACCATGGAAGATTTGTACAAAATTTCTGGAATTTTAAATGCAAAAATCAAAGACATGGTTCTTGTAAACCAAGAATACAGATTTTCATTTGAAATGGAAAAATAGTGCTGGGAATGTTTAAATTCCCACTTCTTTTTTTAATTAATATTTACTATTTTTGAAAGACTTTTCTTATAACGAAAAATCCTCTAAAAAACCTCGGCAACATTGCCAATAGCCAATTTTATCTGAAAAATTCATCCGTTCAAATCTTCCAAACTTTTTATCATAGATTCCCTTATGGCATATTTTCTTTGCAAATTATCCAGTGAATCAACTAAATTTCTTTTAAAGCGCTCACAGGCATAATCATCATAAACAAATCTGATGCCGTCATATTCAATATCCATTAAAATCAGATAATCCGGATCCAGAACTTTAATATTTGCTCTGGGATCATTTTCTGCAGGATTTAATAATTCTTCAACTTTTTCCAAAGATAACTTTCCAATAGCCACATCAACAAAAACACGCATCATTTTACGAACCATATTCCATAAAAAGCTTTCTCCATAAATATCTACGAAAACAGGTGAAAGTGTATCGTGCAAATTTGGAAATTCCTTTTTATGATAATCACTAAGATTTGCCTTACTGATTTTAATATCCTCAATTGTTCGGGTTGTTGTTTTTTGGAATCGTTTAGTAAAATTAGTAAAATTATGAGTTCCCTTAAAAATTTCAGCTACTTCAGCCAGTTTATCCAAATCCAAATCAGATCTAAATAAAACATAACGATATTGTCTCATTTCAGCATACCTCGGTTTAAAACCAAATCTTACTGGAGCTTTAGCCAGTATCTGAATATCATCCGGCAAACTGTTATTGATTTCATTAACTCTAACTTCTTTTTCAGACTGAAAACTGATTACATTACCTAAACTATGGACTCCTGCATCAGTTCTGCCGGCTATTCTGAATCTGGACTTTTTTAAATCATCAATATAACCGAGTTTACGTAAATGGTAAATCAGCTCTTCTTCAACAGTTCTTAAATCAGGTTGTCTTTGAAAACCATGAAAATTAGTTCCGATATAGCCAATTTTTAAAGCTGTCCTCTTCATAATAATATATTATTATAAATATTAATTAAAATAAATTTTGTAAAAATAAAAAAAAGTAAAAGGTTATTCAACACCTTTTAATGATTCAACCATGTTCAGTTTTCTAATTTTTCCTGAAAACATTAAATTAACCACTATGGATAATGAAAATGTTATTATAAAACTTAACATTAAGTTTCCCGGACTTAAAGTTATAGGAAATTGGAATGAAGGTCCTGAAGAATCCATCATTACTTTCATTAAGAGATAACCAAATGGAATCCCTAAAACAAAGCCCATTGAAGTAAACCATAAATTTTGCGTCAGTAATAACTTTCTTAAATTATTTGTTTCAAATCCGATAACTTTTAAGGTAGCTATTTCCCGCTCAATTTCAGTAAATGACAACAATCCCAAATTATAAAGAACAACAACAGCCAATAATGCTGCAAAGAATATCAGAATAGATACCATTGAAAGCATTGATTCAGATATTTCATTCCAATTTGAAACAGCTGTATCTAAAGTATTCACTGCTTTGATTCCATCATAATCTGAAGTTACCTCATGAGCTGTAACAATACTTGTTGGAGTGTAATTCAATCCCAGATCTTCAAAATAATCAGGAGTCATTATTAATCCCTGAGATATAGGGTCTGCATGAATAGAACTTACTTTAGTAGATACCCATTTGTCATTTCCTACAATATGCCATTTGATTGTGTCTCCTTTTTCAACACCTAAATTATCAGCCATCTTCATGGAAATTGACACACCCTCGCCAGGAATGGAAATCGGATTTCTATGATTGTCTGTTGGAGTTACCAAACTGCTTTCATTTAAAACCAGCAGCGAACCTGAATCCCTATGGTCATTAACATCAAATTCTATTCTGCCTTCCATTAATTGAGTACCGTTAACATCACCAGTTATGCTGTTAATCTGACTGATTGAAGCATTATTATCAACAATTAATTTAGAGGAATAATGATTGATATCTTCATATTCCCAGTCACGCAAATCATTCATTCCGTCATACATTCCAAATGCTGAAACAAGCAGTGCAGTACATCCTGCAACACCTACAATTGTCATTAGTGACCTTGTCCTATTTCTTTTTGCATCCCTATAATTCCAGCGTGCATTAAAGCTGAATTTTTTCCATATCTTTGACTTTTCCACCAATCCGGAAACAGCAACTTTAGGAGATTTTGGTCTGATTGAATTTGCAGGATTTTCTTTAGAAATACTTCTTGTTGCCCAGTAAGAAGCTATTAATGATACACCAACCATTAATGCTGCAACTATGACAAAACTAATACTGTATCCAACGCCCCATTCAGGCAATGTATAAACAGCTTGCATTGATTCTAAAAACAATTTTGGAAGAGTCAATGGCCCTAATATTAATCCCAAAATACTTCCTGCCAAAACTAGCCAGAATCCATATGAAATATAATGCAGCATTATAGTTCTGTCTTTAAATCCTACTGCTTTTAAAACTCCTATTTGAGTCCTTTGATGATTAATTATCCTTGTCATCGTAGTTAACAGAGTTAAAACAGCAATCAATATGAAAACAACCGGAAAAATATCGCCCATCATTTTATGCTGATCCAGTTCCTCATTAAATTGAGAAACACTTTGGTGATCTGCCTGTTTTACAAAAGAACTGTAATTTCCGCCAATAACTGAATCCAAGTCATTTACATAATCATTCGGATTTCCATCAAAATCAACAAGCAATACATTGTACTGTATTTGTGCCGGAAATGCCTTATAAGACAGGTAAGCATAACCTGTTTTATTGAAATCTGTAATAACTGAAGTGTCTGAAGGAGTATAAACATTTTCAGGAGAATAACCAAGACCTTTAATTTCTTTATTAATGGTTAATCCGTTAACTGAAAATGAAATGTTATCCCCAACATTTAAATGTTTAGCATCGGCAAAACGTTTATCTAACCATACACCATTTTCATCATCAATATCAACATCTTTTCCTTCAACAAGATAAAATTTAGAAATATCATTATTTTCTACAAAGTGCAGCGTCACATCAGGATCATTACTGAAATCAGCTACTGAATTAATAACCAGCTGTCTTTCACTAGATTTAGTTGCACTTAGATTATCAACTTTATCTACAGCAGCATTATCCAAATGATTACTGTAAATCCATCCGTCCGCTAAATTTGTAGCATCATAATAATTATTAACACTTTGCTCAAAACCTGTGTATTCCCCACCAATTCCTGCAAATACAAATACTCCTAAAAAAGCCATTAAAAAGATTGAAAGAAATTGAGTTTTATGATTCTTAATATCCCTACTCATCTTTTTAGACAACATAAAATCACCATTCCAAATCAATTACTTTTTTAGGGTTTTCATTAATTGTTATACTTTCAATTTTACCATTTTTAATTCTGATAACCTTATCTGCAGCTTCAGCAAGTATTGCATTATGTGTAACAATAACTACAGTGGACCTGTTATTAACACTCATATTTTGAAGCAAACTTAAAATTGAAACACCTGTTCTGGAATCCAGTGCTCCAGTTGGTTCATCACATAAAAGCATTGCAGGTTTTTTAGCAACAGCTCTAGCTATTGAAACCCTTTGCTGTTCTCCACCAGACAACTGTGAAGGAAACTGATTAGCATGTCTGTCCAATCCAACAGATGCCAGAACTTTCATTCCATCAATATCAACATCTACAATATCTTTCATAAGTTCAACATTTTCAAGAGCAGTCAGATTGGGAATTAAGTTATAAAATTGAAATATGAAACCAACATTTTTAGCTCTATATCGAGTTAACTGATTGTCATTGAAGCTTTCAATATTGTTTCCGTCGACAATAATTTTACCACTGGTGACAGTGTCTAAACCTCCTAAAAGATTTAAAAGAGTTGATTTTCCAGCTCCGGAAGGACCTAAAATAACAACAAATTCACCTTCTTCAATAGTAAAATTAATATGATCAATAGCTGTTAAAATATGCTCTCCGGATTTATACTCCTTGACCACATTTTCAAATTTTACAATATCACTCATATTAAATCACTTAATAAGATATTAATTAAAATATTATATAAATATTTAGTTAAACCTAAATCTATTATTGATAGTGATTATATAGATTTTTCCATAAATTATTTGCATTTAACAGTAACTATTAAACCATATTAATTATAAAAATATTATAAACCAAAAAATTTAGTAATGGAGTTATAAATGTCATTTAAAAAAGATGAAATGTTAATAATGCCTGCAGTTGATATTAAAAATGGCAAATGTGTGCAGCTAGTCCAGGGACAACCTGGAAGTGAAATGATAGCTATTGAAAACCCTGAAAATGTTGCAAAACATTGGGAAGATTTGGGAGCTAAAAATTTACACATAATCGATTTGGATGGTACAATTGACGGAAAAACCAGCCTCGATGTAATTAAAAAAATATTAAATGAAGTTAATGTACCTATACAACTAGGCGGAGGCATAAGAAGTGTTGATTATGCTAAAAAACTTCTTGATTTAGATATTGAAAGACTGATTATTGGAACTATGGGAATTGAACATCCAGAAACCATAACTGAACTGTCAAATGAATACGGATCAGAGCGAATAATGATTTCACTTGACAGTAAAGACAACAGGGTTGTAATTAAAGGATGGCAGGAAAAGATTGACAAAAGTCCGGCAGAACTTTCAAATGAATTTAAAGAACATGGAGCAGGAAGTATTCTTTTTACCAATGTTGATGTTGAAGGTTTATTAGGGGGCTTTTATACTGAGCCTGTTATTAAGCTTAAAAACTCTGTTGACTTGCCGATTGTTTATTCCGGAGGAATAACCAGCATTTCTGACGTTAAACAATTAAATGAAAGTGGTGTTGAAGGTATTGTAATTGGTTCTGCACTTTACAAAGATAAAATCGATTTAAAAGAAGCTTTAAAATATCAAAATAGGCAGTGAAATTATGAAAAAAGTAATGGCAACTGGTACATTCGATTTATTACATCCAGGACATGGAATTTACCTTAACGAAGCTAAAAAACTTGGAGGTAAAGATGCTAAACTTTATGTAGTAATTGCTCGCGATTCAACTGTTGAAAAAAGAAAAAGATACCCCATAGTTGGAGAACAACAACGTTTAGAGTTAGTAAAAATGATAAAAGGAGTAGATGAAGCTTATCTTGGTAATGAAAACGGAGACTTCCTTAAAATTGTAGAAGAAATTGATCCAGACATAATAGCTATTGGTGCTGATCAAAGACATGACATTACTAAATTACAAGAAGCTATTAACAAAAGAGGATTAAAAGCTAAAGTGGAGCGTGTAAAAGCATATCACAATGCAGAGTTAGACAGCAGCTGTAAAATTATTAAAAAAATAAAAAAAATGGATTTCAAAGGAAAAATAAAAGACGATTGTGATTAGTGAGGTAGATAAATATGTATAATGTAGCAATAGTAGGAGCAAGCGGATATACTGGTGGAGAACTTCTCAGAATGTTGTTGAATCATAGTGAAGTAGAAATAAAAGATATTACTTCAAGAAAATATGACGGAACACCTGTACATAAAATACACCCGCACATAAGAGATTCAGGATTAGTTTTCAAAAATAAACAGCCAAATGAATTGGACGCAGATATAATATTTACAGCTACTCCTCATGGAGCATCAATGAAAATAGTTCCAGACTTACTTGAAACTGGAGCTAAAGTTATTGACCTAAGCGGAGATTACAGATACCGTGACACTAAAGTTTATGAAAAATGGTACGGATTAAAACATACCAGCGACATTAAAGGTGTTTATGGTCTTCCTGAACTTTACAGAGATGAAATTAAAAAAGCTGATTTGGTGGGAAATCCCGGATGTTTCCCAACAGGAGCAATATTATCATCTTACCCTTTAGTAGATAATGATTTAGTTGACAGAATAGTTATTGATTCAAAAACTGGAGTTAGCGGAGCAGGAGTAAATCCTTCAAGTACCACACATTACCCAAATATTGCAGATAATGTCAACCCCTACAAAATTTCTTCACACAGACATGTATCTGAAATTCAGCAGGAATTACATGGATTTGAAGATGTTAAAGTTTCATTTACCCCACACTTAGTTCCGGTGATACGTGGAATCCAAACAACAAGCCACAGTTTCTTAAAAGAAGAACATTCCGATATTACTCCAGATGAATTAAGAAAATTCTATGAAAAAACATACGGTAAAGAATACTTCATTAAATTAATGGATGATGGAGAAATTCCTCATTTAAGTTCTGTTAGAGGATCCAATTTTGTCCATATTGGAGGATTTGAAATTGATGATACCGGAAGAGTTGTAATGCTGTCCTGTATCGACAATCTTGTTAGAGGTGCATCAGGCCAGGCTATACAAAATATGAACATAATGCTTGGATTAGATGAAACAACAGGATTAAAACATTTTGGGATTAATCCATAAAATATATAACACCCTAAAACAAACAAATAAAATCAAAGAGAGGGAGATAATATGAAAACTTTAATAATTTATTATTCCCAACACGGAAGTACAGAAGTTGTAGCTAGAACACTTGCAAAAGAGTTAAGAACTGATATACTTGAAGTTATTGATTTGAAAAAGAGAAGTGGATTTAAAAATAAACTAACTTCATGTATTGACTCAATTAAAGAAACAAAAACTGAAATAGCTCCTTCTAAAGTGGATTTAACCGAATATGATTCAATCTACATTGGAACTCCAACTTGGGCAGGAAAACCAACACCTGCGATTATAACATTAATTGACAGATGTGATTTAAAAGGAAAAGACTTATACCTCTTTGCAACAATGACTGGCAGAGGGGGACAGGCTACAGTAGACAGAATGGCTGAAAAAGTAAAAGTACGTGGAGCCAGAGTTATTGAAACATTTACATTAAACACAAAAGATAAAGATATTGAAACTTTAATCAATGATACTGAAGCAATTATTGAAATATTAGACTTAAAAATGTACAGTGGGTAAATTATGAGTGTTGATAAAAAATCTGAATTAAAAATCAGAGCTATTGAAAATGGTACAGTAATTGACCATATTACTGCAAATAAGTCATTACATATCCTTAAAATATTAGGACTTCCAGACAGTGAAACTAAAAATGTTACCGTGGCTATGAATGTTTCATCAAAAGAAATTGGTCGAAAAGACATAGTTAAAATTGAAAACAGAGAATTGAACCATGAAGAACTTGATCAAATTGCATTAATTGCACCTAAAGCCAGTGTTAACATTATTAGAGATTACAAACCAATAAAAAAAGATAAAATTATACTGCCCGATACAGTTACAGGAATTATCAAATGTACCAACTCCAAATGCATAACCAATTATGCAAATGAACCGATAACTCCTAAATTTAATGTTATAAACAACCACCCACCAGTTGTCAGATGCCATTACTGTGAAAAATTAATTAAAACAGAAGATATCGAAAAACAATTCGAATAATCTTCAAATTCTTTTTTTATAAGTAACCATTTGGTTACTAAGTTACCCAATAGTTACAAAAAGCTTTTAAAATACTTCAATCATAATATTAATTACATTTATTGCAATAAATAACCAAAAAAGGAAGTATATATTATGAATGATGTAATAAAATTTTTAAATGAAAATCCATTAATTTATTTAGCAACTGAAGGTTTAGACGGAAATGCAAAAGTAAGACCAATATTATATTACTTTGAAGAAAACAACAAACCTTATTTTTGTACAAGCAATAAAAAACCAATATACAAAGAATTAGAAAAAAAATCCTAACTGTGAAATTACAACAGCAACTGCTGAATTTGCATGGATTAGAATAAGTGGAAAAGTAGAGTTTACTTCAAATTTAGAACTTAAACAAAAAGTTATCGAATCAAACGAACTAGTAAAAACATTATACCAAAGTGGAGATAATCCTGAATTCGAAGTATTCACCATCTCCGGTGATGCTACAATAGCTGACTTTTCAGGAAACCCTCCAAAAAATTATAAAATTTAATTTTAAATATTAAGAGCTTGTTTAAAATTGTTTTTAATCTGATTTTTAACTTCTTCATCTTTATACTCAACAAAATCAGATTCATCTAAAATAAATACAGCAAGCTCATATATTACCCTATTTAATTTTTTTCCATACTCTGTTAAATGATATTCGCTAGAAATAGGTGTCGTATTTAAAACCTTTTTTTCAACAAGCCCGTTATTTTCTAATTCCTTAAGTCTTTGTGACAAAACTTTATTACTTAAATCAGGTTTATCTTCTTGAAACTCTTTAAATTGTTTTTTACCAAAAAACATATCCCTAATTAATTGGATAGTCCATTTTTTATTAAACAATACAACTGCTTTATCAATAGGGCATGCGCATTCAGATTTCATAATTAAAGATATTTCTGTAAAATCATATAAATTTTTAGTTTATAAAAAAAATCAGCCAATTAAATAATCAGCCAATCTTTTAGATAATGCCATGATAGTTAAAATCGGAGGTTTTCCTGGAGAAATTGGTAACACACTTGCATCATCAACAAACAAACCTTTAATTTCAGTTTCCAGGTTGCTGTCTACAAATTTTCCAATAGCTGCACTGCCACCGGGATGTGCTCCTCTGTAAACTGTAGAAGCTATTGTAGCTGGATCCACACCTGCTTTTTCCAGAATAAAACCTGCAGCAGCTGCACCTTCAGCCAAATACATGATATCATTAATAGTGTTTATTTTAACAACATCACCATCATCAGTTATATATCCTTTGCATTCATCAGAGGTTTTAACCATTATACTCAATATATCTTTAGGTTCAGCATCTTCTCCGATTTTAGACGGAATAAATGAGGAGTAATGAGGTGACAACACAAAGTTTTTACCAACAACAAGCCCTGCCATCTGAACTTCAGTGTTGAAGTTAATATCTTTTATAACTCCACCTACTGAAACAAAAGGATCAAAGAACAGCTCCCTTCCGGCATCAATTCCTATTTTTCTTAAAATTAAAGCAGATCCTATAGCACCTGCAGACAATACCACTGTATCAGAGTTTAAAGTTTCCTCTTTTCCATTTTTAATAAATTTGACTCCTTTTATCTGATTATCTTCAGTTATCAAGTCAGTGATTTCAGCTTCATCAATGAATTCTGCACCATTTTCAACAGCTATATCAACAAATTGTTTTCCTGTCCATTTTGCATCAGCCGGACATCCAAATGCACACTGACCGCATTGAATACATTTTTCTTCATAAATAGCTTTCGGCATTTTAACCGGATTTAAGCCCAGTTCTTCAGCAGCATCCAGGAATAATTGTGTTCCTTTACCTATATGAGTATCATCCAAACCATGAACCTTAATCAGATCTTCAACATAATCATATTCTTTTGAAAGATTAATTCCATAATCATATAACTCCTCATCTAATGCTCTAACCATATTAGCCATTGAAACCATTGTTGAACCTCCAACACATGTAGCTGTAAGCAAATCAACAGAGTCATTGTATTTGTCATAATAATTAAAAGCATCTTTAGAGTCAATATATTTTCCTTTTTCGATTATGGTTACTGGCACATTGGATTTAGCTAATTCCATCGCCAATATTGCTCCACCTGCTCCAGAACCTACAATTATTACCATTTAATCACCTTATAACTTTTAAAAAAATCTATAACATGAGTTATATTTTTTATTGTATTTAAACACCAATGATATATTTGGAAAAAGAAATAAAAAAAGAATTCCTTTTATTACAACACATATATTAAAGTTAAACTCTAAAAATAGATAATAATATATTATCATGGATATGAAACAATGAATGAAAATCTTGATTTATTTGAAAAAGTCATTAACAAAACCATTCCCAAAGTAGATTATGTGGATATCAGGGCAGGAAACGGAAATAACACCTCCATAATCATGAAAGACGGAGAAGTACAGGAAATCAACACAGGAAACTCATTAGGCATAAGAATAAGAGTTTTAAATAATGGTGCATGGGGATTTGCTTATACAAATGATTTATCAAAATTAGATGAAATAGCACAAACCTCTATAAAGATATCAAACTCCCTTAAAGGAGATGAATCATTGTCTAAAGCAGATATAATTCAGGATAAAGTATCTACTGATGTTAAAATACCCTTCAGTGATGTTTCAATAGAAGAAAAAAAAGAAATAATGTCTGAAGCCAGCAAAGCTGCCAGTTTAAAAGAAGTAACCAGTACAACTGTTTCCTATTCAGATTCACAAAGCCATGAAGTTATTCTAAGCAGTGAAGGTACAAATATTGAAATGAACATAAACAGAGTAGCTATGTTTTTAAATGCAGCTGCAAGTGACGGAACCATGATGCAAATCGGACACAACAGCATTGGAGGAGTAAAAGGATTTGAAGCTATAAGTGACGAAGACATTGAAGCTTTTGGAAGAAACATAGGTGAAAAAGCTGTAAGATTACTGAAAGCTGAAAGTGCACCTTCAGGAAGATTTCCAATTATTGCTGATCCTAACTTAACCGGAGTATTTGTTCACGAAGCATTAGGTCATGCAGTAGAAGGGGATCTGATTTTGCAAAATGATTCAATTCTTAAAGATAAATTAGGAAGCAAAATAGGTTCAGATATAGTTAATATTTACGATGATGCAAGCTTAAAAGACGGATTCGGATATTACCCTTATGATGTGGAAGGAGTTAAAACCAAACCTAATCATTTAGTAAAAGACGGTGAATTAATATCTCTTTTAAATTCAAGAGAAACTGCATCAAAATTAAATATGGAATCTTCAGGAAATGCAAGGTCAATAATAGCTGACAAACCAATTGTAAGAATGAGTAACACTTACTTAAAACCTGGAGATATGTCTTTTGAAGAACTGATAGAAGATATCCCTGACGGAATTTATCTTAAAGGCTCAAGAGGCGGGCAAGTTGATACCGGAAAAGGAATATTCCAGTTCAATGCTGCAGAAGGATTTAAAATAGAAAACGGAGAACTAACCACTCCTTTAAGAGATGTTTCATTATCAGGAAATATATTAGAAACCCTAAAAAATGTTGACGCTATCGGCAATGACTTTGAACTAAGTGTTGGATTCTGTGGAAAAGACGGTCAGACTGCACCAGTAGGTGACGGCGGACCACATACAAGAATTTTAAATGCTTTAGTTGGCGGAAGTAGCTAATAAAGAGGTGTAATAAAAATGATAAGCCAAGAACATGGAGAATATTTGTTAAACATAGCTAAAAAAGCAGTAAAAACTTATCTTGAAACCGGTGAACAAATTCTTGTTCCTGAAGACTGTCCTGAAGAACTTAAAGAAAAATTAGGTGTTTTTGTAACTTTAAACAAAAATAATCAGTTAAGAGGATGTATCGGATATCCCGAACCTATTGAAAGTGCAATTCAGGCAACAATCAGCGTAGCAATTGCAGCAGCATCTGAAGATCCGAGATTCCCTCAGGTAATTCTTGAAGAATACAATGATCTGGAATTTGAGGTTACAGTTTTAACAAAGCCCCAATTAATGGAAATTGCACATCCCAGTGAATATCTCACCAATATCAAAATCGGGCAAGACGGATTAATGATTAAAAAAGGATATTCGAAAGGATTACTTCTTCCTCAAGTAGCAACTGAAAATAACTTTGATGTAGAAACTTTTTTAGAACATACCTGCATGAAAGCCGGAATTAGTGCAGACAGCTATTTAGACGAAAGCTGCGATGTATACACATTCCAGGGACAGATATTTAAATAATAAAGTAACATTACTTATAGTGGTGACAAATGGGATTTTCACTAAATTTTCTGAAAATATCCCATTAATCATCATTAAATAATAATTCCTTTTTCTTTCTATCAAATTCATATTTAGTTAATAATCCTTTTTCATATAAATCAGCATATTTAAATAATAATTCATCATTTGATAAGTTAGTTGTTTTAATAGGGTTTAATGATTCGTTTACTGGAGATTTATCTAATTTTTTACTAGCTTCTGCAATTTTTTTATTAAACCAAGCAGGACTTGATTTAGTTTTACGGGCATCACTATTAAAATATTCCTTTGCAACTTCTATTACTTTTTCATATTGTTGTGTATCATAATATAATGAACATAATCTTTTATATGCAGTTAAATTTTTTGTAAACTCTTTTCTATCCCATAACTGCTCGAAAAAATATAATGCTTTTTTACTAGATCTGGCAGATTTATATTTAAGGCTTAACTCATGATATTCAGATTTTATATTATGTGCCTCCTGAGAAATAATTTTTACCTTTCTTCCACCACTTTGAATTCTTGCTGCAATTGGAACAGGTTCATTTTGTTTGTCTTTATTTTTACGGCCATGTTCATTAAAATAATCCAAACATACGTCAAAATTAGAAAAACTATGACCAGAGTACTTACATGCTTTTTTATATTTTGATTCAAACCACAATACCTGTGATTCATTACAAAATCGTCCACTTTTAAAAAATTCTTCAACTGTGTTTATAACATTCAAATTATCTCTTTTCTTATAATATACTTCAACTAATTTTCTATACGGATAATAATCATTTAAAAAATACATATTAGTTATTAATTTTTTATAAAAATCTTCTGCTTCATCATACTTTCTTGATTTAAGGAGCTTATTTCCAAAATCCTTCTGATTAGCTTTAATTTCAATACCTTTAGAATTATCAAAATCGCTTAAATCAATTAAATTAGCTTTAACATCTTCCTCCTCTACACTATCAAATTCCTTAAATCGGTTAAAATCATCACTATAAATTAATTCTAAATTATTTTCATCTATTAATTCATCAATATATTCAGACTGATTATAATCTTCTGTAAATATATAAACTCCTTTTTTAGCACGAGTAATAGCAACATAAAACAATCTACGTTCTTCTTCCAATTTTTTATCATAATCCCAATCCTGTATTAAATTCACGAAATATTGTGGATAAAATTTATTAGGAAATCCCCAATCCCTATTAAAAACATTGATTAAAACTACATAATCTGCTTCAAGACCTTTTGCTTTATGAATTGTACGATATTCCACATTCTTTATACTTTCATAATCATTTGTTATTTGTTTATAACTACCTTTTGATTTTTTAACTAAGTCAGTATCAAATATAAACTTATCAATATCCCCATTATACCTGCCTAAAATGAATACCTTTTCATTATCTTTTGATAAATTATAAATGAGATTATAAATTGAATCTGAATCACTATCAAAAATTATTTTTACAGGTTTTTCAATAGATTTATCTGATTTTAATGATTTTTTAAATTGTGACTCATTTTTCATTATAAAATTACCTGCAATGTCAATTAATTCCTGAGGATTTCTGTAAGTTTTTTCAATGAAAACCCTATTTGCATTTGGGAAATAATCACAAAAATCATTAAACAGAGTAATATCACTATCTCTGAAACCATAAATAGATTGCCAATCATCCCCAACAACAACCAAATGAGCATTACAAGCTTGTTTGAGAGTTTTTATAAACTGAAAATTTTTATAAGAGATATCCTGATATTCATCAACAAAAATATATTTAAAATTATTGAATATTCCTTCCTTTTCAATCAATTCAATTGCTTTGTTAATCATGTCATTAAAGTCAATTAAATGATTTCTAAAAAGGTAACCCTCATAAAACCTAAAGACTGATTCAACTATCTGAATAAAAGCCATGTTATTTAAATAATTTTTATTTGTATAATATCCACCATTATTAGTTTCAAAGTCATGTTTACATTTAGATTTAATCTTTTTAAAATCAGAAGCAACATATCCTTTACCTTTAAATAAATCAATGAAACTTTTAATTCTTGAAGAAATATTCGATTTTGAAATTAAATGATTAAATTTTTCAATTTCCCGATCCAACTCTATTAATTTAATCATATCGTGAGAGTTAAGATTATTTTCACAGTAAGTTGTTATATCATCTATTTGTTTATCTGATGCTGTTTTTAAATACTCCTCAAAAATCTTTTTAAAACCTCTACCATCATATACTTCTTTATCCCTGTACTCATTGATTAACGACAGCCCAAAAGAATGAATTGTACTTGTAGGAACATCATAATTTAATTTTTCAATTAATTCTTCTACACAAGATTTTGAAAATGATAAAAATAAAATATCATCAGGAGAAATATTTTTCTTTTCAATCAAATATTCTGCTTTAGCAAGTAATGTATGAGTTTTACCAGTTCCTGCACCTGCAATAATTTCCAAATCACAATCATTCAAAATACAGGCAATTCTTTGTTGTTCGTCTAATGATTTGCCCTCAAAATTATCAAAAAAAGAAGCATTATCTTTAAGTTCATTTTTTAATTCAATTGGCAAATTTTCAATTTGATAATATTCTTTCAATGATTATCCCCCTTAATTAAAATAAATTAAATGTAAAAGATTCTCTTAAAAGTCCAAAAAACATTAACGGTTGTAAACAGCATTAACAAATATATTTTATGTATGTTTAAACTAATATCTTATAAATAATATTGAAACAACTTTTAATTAAACATTACCCACAAGTTTAATTAAGCATCCTAGCTAAAGAATATTATATAACTATTGAAAGAGAAGCAGTATAAGTAACTGATATTTAAAGTGATAACAATGATGATACCTACAATACCTACTCCTGATGAATTACTTGACAAAGGATTTAGCAGAGGGAAAAAACAGGCAGATTTAATGAGAACACAGAAAATACCTAAACATCTGAAAGGAAAAAGAATTGAAGAAAGAAGAGTTATAACTTCTTGTCAGGTAATCAAAGACAAATTAAAATCCATTTTAGATAGTGTTCCAGATATAGAAGACCTTCCCCCATTCTATCAGGATTACATTGACATTACTGTTGGTGTGGATGATATGAAACAGGCTCTTGGAGGGCTTAACTGGGCTTATGGTATTTTAACACAACTTGAAAAAGAATATGGGAGCAAAATCAGAAAAAATCCATCAGAAAAAGCAACTACCCTTCAAAAACAAGCATATGGTAGAATTGCATCTGTTGTAAACAAAATCAAAAAGGATTTGGATTTCCTTGATTTTGCAAAAGCTAACTTAAGAAATATGCCTACAATTGACTTTGATGCAACAACAATTGTAATAGCAGGATTTCCAAATGTAGGAAAATCCACACTTCTTAATCAGATTTCTGGAGCAGATCCCCAAATAGCCAATTATCCTTTTACAACTAAAGGTATTCAAATAGGACATGTGGAAAGACATTGGAAAAGTATTCAAATTATTGACACCCCAGGACTTTTAGACAGACCTGTTTTAGAAATGAATGATATTGAATTAAATGCAATAGTAGCTTTGGAACATTTGGCGGATGCTATTTTATTTATTTTTGATGCATCTGAAACCTGCGGATTTGGTCTGGAAAGTCAGTACAATTTATTAAAACAGATTGAAAAAATATTTGACAACATTCCTGTAATCTACCTATTTAATAAAATGGATCTTATTGAAGACACCAGCTATGTAGAACAGTATGTAGATGAATTAGATAACTCCATTTTTATATCAGCTATTGAAGGAGAAGGTATTGATAAAATAAATAAAGTTTTAGACTCTGTTAAAAAAATAGAAAGAACTGAAGAAAATGAATATTAAAGATACCTTTATATATTAAAAGTCCATAATAACAATTAAATTTAATTAAACATAGGGAGTCACAAATATGGTAGAAAAAGATATAATTGAAACCAAAATTAGCGAAGGCAAAGAAAAGGCTGAAGAAAAAATTGACGAACACAAAGAAAAGGCTGAAGAAAAAATCAATTACCGCAAGGAAAAATTAAACGAAAAAAGGGAACAGACAAAAAATATGGCTGGAAAAATGACCGAAGATTTATCCAGAGGTTTTGATGACCTTCAAGACGGTATTAAATCAATTCAAAAAATAATTGATCAGAAAATTGATGATTATAAAAAAGCAACCATCCACAGTCTGGATGTTGATTTAATAGAAACTGAAGAAAAATACTACTTGAAAGTAGATGTTCCAGGTATTGAAAAAGAAGAAATTGATATTGAAGCTGGAGACAAAGATATTTCAATTGTTGCTACTTTTAAACCATATATTGAAGAAATTGAAGAAGAAGATAAAAGTGTTTTAATTTCAGATATAAAACAAGGAAGATGCAGCAAAAGCATCAGATTCAGCAACAATATTGAAATTGATAAAATCAGTGCAAAATTCAACAACGGAACAGTTTTAATAACTATTCCTAAATTAAAAACACCAAAAAATAAAATTAATGTAGAATAAATTTTCTACAACTTTCTTTTTTTAAATTAAAAAAATTAATATCTGACTTTTCCTATGTGTCTTGTAGCACCAGGGTCTTCACCATTAAAATGTGCCAAATAATAAACAAACCATTCCAAAGGAACTACAAATATTAATGGAGATAATAACGGATTGATGTCTGCATAATCTTCCAAATTATAAACAATAGATTTTAATTCTAAATTTTTAGAAAATTCAATAGCTTTGTCAGTTATTTCATCTGATTCAAAACCTGAATGCAGGAAAATAATCGGAACATCTTTTTCTGCACGTTCTATTAAACCATGTCTAAATTCTGCAGAATAAAGAGGACATGCATGTTTAATTGCTCCTTCCATAAGCATAGTCATAGCTAATTTAAAAGAAAGACCAAAGTTAGGTCCGCTGCCTAAACAGTAGAAGATATCTTCATCTTTAAACTCTTCAGCTAATTTTTTATTATCTTCTTCAGTAGTCTTTAACAATTCTCCAATAATATCTGGAATGCGTTTCAAATCACCTAACAGTTCATCTGCCTTATCATAATCAGACCCTTTAAATAAAATCTGATAAAGACAAGCCAATTGAGTTACATATGTTTTAGTTCCAAGAATTGCTGTTTCTCTTTCACATTGTGTTATAATTGGAGTTTTAGCTTCTTTTATCATTGAACTATCAGGTTCATTAGAAATTGAAACAGTCTGAATTCCATATTCATTAGCTCTTTTAAGAGATGCCAAAGTATCTGCAGTTTCACCGGATTGTGATGTGAAAATAGCTACTGAATTTTCCCCGTTGATTAATTTTTTATTGTAATAAAACTCATAGCCGGTAAATACTTCTACACTCATGTCACAGGACATTCTTAATGCATCCCTAACACTGTAACATGTAGAAATAGAACTACCACAACCAATTAAATAAATTTTATCTGCTTTTGATACAGCTTCTGAAACACTGTCCATTTTAGACATTTCACTTGCAAATGTCTTTCTAAGTGAATCAGGTTGCTCCATCATTTCATCATACATTTTATAGTTCATTGCTTAAACTCCTTAAAATTAATATATAATACTTATAATATTGTTTATTAACATATAAAAATGTTTTTTAAAAATCGATACTTTAATTAAGTAAATATTATTAAACTTATAAATATGGAAATAAATTTATCTTCAGTTGGAATGGAAAAAGGAAGACAATACGAAACAATAATAACTACAATAAGCCTTAAGGGCAAAAGAAATGCTGCTCCAATTGGAGTTATCTGTACCGGCAAAGATAGTGTAATCTGTCGCATATTCAAAGGAAGCACTACTTTAGAAAACATTATTTCTCAAAAGGAATTTACTGTAAATATTACTGAAAATCCACAACTTTTCACTCTTTCAACAATTGATAACCTTCCAGAAAATTATTTTGATGAAAACAATTCCATTAAAAATATTGAAAGCTATTTTAAATGTGAAGTTACTGACTTAATAGAAGCTGTTAAAAGAAGCGATCCGATTAAAAGTAACTCAAAAGCTATTGTTATAAAAGCCAAAGTTACATCACTTGTAATTAATAAAAATATAAAAGCTATCAACCGTGCCATGGGGCTGCTTATAGAAACTTTAGTTAATTTTACAAGAATAGATATGGTTGGTGATGAACAAAAAGAATATTATCTTGGAAGATTTAGGGAAGCAAAAAGAGTAATCAATAAAGTCGGATCAAAAGAAGAACAAAAAGCAATCCATGAAATAAAAAAAGAATTAATAAAAAAAGGGTATTCCCCCTAATTTTTAATTACATCAATAAATTCAAAGTTTATACAGTCAAATAAACCTTTATCAGATATTTTGATAGCTGGAATTACTAAAAGAGCCATAAATGACATAGTCATAAACGGAGAATCCAGTTTGCACCCGAAATCAGCAGCTGTTTTTTGCAAATTCTCTAATTTTTCAGCTACTTCATAGCTGTCTTCATTAGTCATTAAACCTGCAATAGGCAAGGCTAAAGAATCTTCAAAATCACCGTCAACAATAGCAAAACCGCCTTCATTATCTATCAAACAGTTAACTGCTTTTGCCATGTCCTTAGTATTTGTTCCTACAACTACAATATTATGGGAATCATGAGCTACAGAAGAGGCAATTGCTCCTTTTTTAAGATTAAATCCAGTTATAAATCCGTTAGCTATTGAATTTCCGCCATAACGCTCAACAACAGCTATTTTTAAAACATCCTCTTCCAAATCAGGCTGTACAAATCCATTTTTAGTTTTTAATGTTGCATTTTCAGCCTCAGTTATTAATTCCCCGTTGAAACATCTGATTACATTAACATCTGCTGAAGGTTCATCACATGAAATTTCAAAATCCTCAGACTCTTTTTTGGAAACATCAAAAGTATTTTTGAATTCTGTTTCATTCACATCAAATAAAACATCTTTACCATCAAAAACACATTTGCCTGCAACATATGTCTTTAAAATATTTAAATCATTCAGATTGTCTACAACAACATAATCGGCCTGCATTCCTTTTACAATAGCCCCTGTGTTTAAATTATAATGTGTTGACGGATTAACTGTAACCATTTCAATTGCACTTATAGGGCTGACTTCCAAATCAATGGCTTTTTTAATGGATTCATTTAAATGACCTTTAATTAAGTCAGTGGTGTGTTTGTCATCACTTACTATAAAATCAAAAATAGGCAGATGTATTCTTTTTTCCAGAACTTCATTGGGCATTTTTCCGAAACTTTCGTGATTTTTCCAGTAGTCTAACCTGTCGCTAAAATCAAAAAGAGCTTCCATATTTTTAGCAGAAGACCCTTCACGAACCATTATTTTCATGCCTTTTTCTTTTTTTTCAATAGCTTCTGCAAAATTGCTGCATTCATGGTCAGTAGAGATATGTTCACCAATATATTTATCCAAATCTTTTCCAGAAAGCAGAGGCGCATGACCGTCTATAGGTTTTCCAAGTTCTTTTGCCTTTTCCAGTTTGGCCAAAACTTCCTCATCTCCATTTATCACACCTGGAAAATTCATCATTTCACCAAGTGCAACAGCCTCATCTTTTTTAAGAAGTTCTCCTATAGTTTCGCCGTCCAGAATAGCTCCTGATGTTTCAAAACAGGTTGCAGGAACACAGGAAGGAATTGAAAAATAAAAATTAAAAGGAACAGATTTTGAATTTTCAATCATGAAATCTATCCCGTCAGTACCTGCAACATTAGCTATTTCATGAGGATCACAAACAACTGAAGTAGTACCGAACCTTACAGCCAGTTTTGCAAACTGTGCAGGAGTAAGCATTGTACTTTCAATATGGATATGGGAATCAATAAATCCCGGAAGAATAATCCCCTGAATATCCAATTCACTGTCATCGTTAATGACAATAGGAAGTATTTCTTTAAAAAATCCGTCTTCAACTGAAATACGTGCTGGATAAATTGAATCAGTTATAACATCTAACATATATGCACTGAATTGCATCTAATCACTTTCATGTAGGGATTCATATAAAAGAGGTAAAAATGTACCTATATCTGTTACAATACTAACTACCTGAGCACTTCCCCTGTCAGATAATTTGGTAACAGTAGCCGGATTAATATCTACACAGATACTTTTAACTTTTGAAGGAAGTAAATTACCCATAGCTATTGAATGCAACATGGTAGCTATCATAATTACCATATCCACTTCCTGAGCCTGTTTACGCATTAATTTTTGTGACTCTGCAGTGTCAGTTATTACATCAGGCAGAGGACCGTCATCACGAATAGAACCTGCCAAAACATACGGAATATCCTTTTTAATACATTCATACATGATTCCGCCAGTTAATGTGCCGTCTTCAACAGCCTGTTTAATTGATCCTGAACGGTTAATTTTATTAATGGCCCTCATATGATGAGTATGTCCATGAGCTATAATTTCTCCTGTTTCCACTTCAATACCAAGGGAAGTTCCAAAAATATTGCTTTCAATATCGTGAGTAGCCAGTGCATTACCTGCAAGAAGAGAATCAATATATCCTTCCCTAATTAAAGCCGCCAGATATTTGCCTGATCCTGTATGTACAATAGCCGGACCCCCAACAATAGCTATTTTACCGCCTTTACTTTTGATTTCTTTAATTTCCTTTGCAATTCCCCTGATTAAATTCATCAATGGTTTTTCAGAAGAAACATCACTGTTCATAAATTCAAAAGTTCCGCTTTTTTCTCTGGACCTTTGAGGTGGTGTAACTTTTATTCCATCACGACCAACAACAATCATGTCTCCTGCCTTAATCTCTGCTATCGGTTTAACTGATGCACGAGAATTCTTTTCATCAACACAGATTAAACAATCCATCTCAATGTTTTCAACAACTATCCAATTACCTTTATAGAGAATATGAGTTGTATGATTTGAAGTAGAATAAAAACCTTCCGGAGCAACTTTATCTTTTGAAGATGCAACTAATTCAACCTCTTTTAATTCAGATATTGATGCACCTAATACTGACAATTCATCTAAAATAGAATTTAAAAGGTCGATAGACTCTGCATAAACAGCCATCTTAACCTTACTAGTATCAGTTTTTCTTTTACCTACATCAAATTCTAAGAAATCAAAATCTCCACCTTTATCCATGATAATATCCAGAGCTTTTGGTAAAGTTAATGAATCAATAACATGACCAGAAAGTTCAATTGTTCTACTATTCATAATTTTTGCTCCTAATTAATTAATTATTAATATTTTAATATTACTCTAAGCTAATATTTAAATAATTCCATATTAATTTTTTATAAAAAAAGCAGATAATCAACTAAAAATTCTAAAAAAGGATGATGAATAAAATAATAAAAGTCAAATCAGATTAAAAATAAAAACAAGTTATCACAATAATGATAAAAAATCATAAATTATTTTTGAAGCCAGAACTGCAGTAATATCCCCTAATCTGTCACCAGCTGTTTCAACAACATCCATACCAACAACATTTTTTAAAGATAAAGTTTTGAGTATTGCTTCTATATGATCATATAATATTCCACCGGGAGTTGGATTGCCAACAGTTGGAGCAACAGACGGGTCAAAAACATCCATATCGATAGAGAGATAAATTGGAGTGTCCACAGCACTTAAATAATATTCTATATTATCAAGATGACTGAATACTTCATTACTTTTAAATGTCATAATGTTAGAGTGATTTTCAACAAAATTCTCCTCTTCCTTTGAAGCTGACCTGATACCTATCTGAATCAATTCCTTAATGCTCATTTCATGAACCCTTTTCATAACACTGGCATGAGAATATTCCTCTCCAATAAAAGTATCTGCCAGATCCCTATGAGCATCTAAATGGACAACAGTCAAATCATCATATTTTTCAGTTAATGAATTAAGAACACCAATAGTTAAACTATGTTCTCCCCCAATAGTCAATGGTTTGATTTTTAAATCAGACAGTTCGTTAACAGTATCTTCAATTATGTCACATGTTTTTTTACAGTTTCCAAAAACAACATTTACATCTCCGAAATCGTAAAAAATATTGTCCAATTGTGTATTAAAAATAGTATTATATTTTTCAAACCCATAGGAAGCTTCTCTAACTACTATAGGTCCAAAACGTGAACCCGGATGATAAGATGTCGTACTGTCAAACGGAACACCAATTATTCCCCAAGCACCTTCTTCAAGGTTGTTAAAATCCGTTTCTTCCTGGGAAAAAGCAAATTTCCATGGCTCATATGTGTTTAAAAGCATAATAAATCAAAAAAGAACTAAATAAAATTATTTAGTTCTCATAATTTTCATATTTCCTAAAGCTACGATGTAATCTACTTCAATACCTTCAGTAATTTGATCTTTTAATTCTTCAGGCATAGGTAAATCTAAAGTGTCGTAATTTTCCATATCCATTAATTGAACATTGTTACCTTGGATAGATAATACCTGACCAACCCTTTTATCGATAATTGGAATATCTACTTTAGTATCTACAGGTTTTACAATACTTCTTTTTTGGTTATCGAAAATACCTACAGCTTCTAATCTAGCTTTAGCAGCACCATGTTTACCAGGGGATGAAGTAGTTAAACTTGTGATTTTAGATGCTTCCCCACCTAATACGATATATTTACCAACTTTTAATGTTTTAATCTCTACAACTTTTGTTGACATTAATTTTCCTCCATAAATTAAAAAATAGATTTAAATAAGTAATCTATAATAAGAATTATTTTAGATTAATAATAATTCTATCCAACATTTTATATAAATTATTCGTTTTAACAACCGGGACTTCAATAATAAATATTAAATAGAAATTACAAATTTAAAACAAAGTGATGAAAATGAAAATAGCTATTGTATCAGGAAAAGATGAGGGTCCAACAAGGTTAAATGCATTTGACAATGCATTAACTGATGCCGGAATAGGAGATGTCAATTTAATTAAAGTATCAAGTATGCTTGGAAAAAATACCAGAGTTAAAAAATTGCCAAAACTCAAAGCCGGAGCTATGGTTAATTGTGTGCTTTCTTCAGTTACCTCAAGTAAACCTGGAGATACAATAACTGCAGTTGTTGCAGTAGCTATTGGGGAAAAATTAGGCTGTGTAGTTGAAACAACTGGAACAAACAAAGACAAACAGGATTTAATCGAAGAAGCTAATTTCATGGTAAACTACATGATGGAAAAACGTGGAGTGGAAATTAAAGAGATTATAATTGAGTCAGCCAGCACAACTGTTGAAAATGTAGCTTCAGTTGTAGCTTCAGTTGTTTATTTAAACGATGAAATAATTGAGGGATAAAATATGGATGCAAAAGATAAAAAAATAGCTACAGATCTTTGTTACGAGATTATAAAAGAGGTAGGCAGAGCTATTAGACCATATGTTGGAAAACCTGAATCTGGAGAAAAAGTTAAAATGGGGGCTGACGGCACCCCAACATCATATATTGATGTTATAGCTGAAGATCAGGTAATTAATATTTTAAAAAACGCTCCTATAAACTCCTACATCATCAGTGAAGAAATTGGAGAGCTGAAAGTTGGACATGGAAAAAAAGAAAGTGTTGTTATAACTCAGGAACTTAGAAGAACTGATTTAACTCCGGAGCAAAAACCTAAATTCATCTTCTTAATAGATCCGATTGACGGTACAAGCAATGCAATTAAAGAAATACCTGCTTATGGAATTTCAATAGCAGTTGCAAATGTTCCTGATGGCAGATTAGCTACATTAAATGATGTTGAACTAGGTTTTATCAGCAACTTTGGAAACGGTAATTTCTTTGAAGCTGAAAAAGGAAAAGGATGCTGGTTAAATAATGAAGAAGTACACCCTTCCAACATTGTAAACATCAGTGACATGTCCCTCGGAGGTTTTACTAAAAGTGGAACCAAAGCCGCTTCCAAATTAGTTGATAATGCAAGACGTATGCGTGTTTTAGGTTCTGTTGTTTTAGAACTTTCATATGTGGCCAGTGGAAGATATGATGCATTTCTTGATTTGAGAGGCAGCAGAATAATAGACATTGCAGCATCTAAATTGATTGTTGAAGAAGCCGGAGGAATTATTACCGACAAATACGGTGAAAAACTGGACAATAAATTAAGTATCTATGAAAGAACAATTGTTGTTGCAGCAAATAACAATATACTCCACAAACAGATAATCGATATCTTAAATGACAATGAAAGTGATGTTATCGGAGAAGTTGGAGTAGTGAGCCGTGTAGATGAATATCATGCAATATTATTCTCTGTAAAAATTATAGATTATCTTTTAAATAACGGTATTGATGTAGTTATTGAAAGATCATTGGCCAGAAAACTTGAAAAGCTTAAAAAAGACCCTAATTTGAAAAATATAATTAACACAACTATAAAAGAACATCCTGAGTTAAAGGACCAGTTAAAAAATTTAAACTTTAATATTGAATTTAAATTGCTCTCACGAACCATACAAGACTTTAAAAGTGATATGGCAATTATTCTCGGCGGAGACGGAACACTTTTAAGAACACAAACTAAAATGACTGAAGAAATACCGATATTCGGAATCAATATGGGTACTGTTGGATTTTTAACTGAAATTGAAGTTAATGAAACATTTGATTCACTTAAAAAAATCTTAAAAGGAGAATATTACCTGGAAAAAAGAACAAAATTAGTTGTTTCACATGAAAACCATCATTATTCTGCACTGAATGAAGTTGTTGTAATGACTGACGAACCTTCAAAAATGCTTCACTTCCAGGTACAGGTAGATGGAGAAATTATTGAAGAATTCAGAGCTGACGGTCTCATCATATCAACTCCAAGCGGATCTACAGCATATTCCATGTCTGCAGGAGGTCCAATTGTTGATCCGAATGTTGGGGGATTTATCATTATCCCAATTTGCCCATATAAACTAGGAGTAAGGCCATTTATTGTATCTGATGAAAGTGAAATTATTGTCAAATTACTTAAAAAAGGTAAAACTGCAGTATTTGTAATGGACGGTCAAATAAATGAAGAAGCAGAATACCAGGAAGAAATCAGATTCAAAAAATCAGACAAACACGTTTACTTCATAAGAAACTCAAATAAATGCTTCTATAAAAAAGTTAAAGACAAGTTAAATGAAGGAGGCATCAACAACTAATGAACAGCCTCGTAATTGACATGACACATGGCGGAGTAAAAATAGCCGTCAGCCTTGCAAAAAAAGACGAAACAGTCTATGCCTACGACATTTACAACACTTTGAAAAGTGTTGATAAAAAAATGCTAGAGGTTTATAATGTTAAAGTCATAGATTTGGACTATTTAAATAACCTAAATGGAAATTTAAGAGTAATCTATCCTGTTCATTTGCCTTTAACTAAAAGAGATATTGAAAAGTATAATCCTTCCCTAAATTATACTTTTTTAACCCATCACGAAATAATTAAAGAACTTCTGAAAAACTGGGGCAATGATATTCCCAAAATTGAAGTTACAGGAGTTAAAGGAAAAACCAGCTGTGTTTTTATGCTTAAAGAAATTTTAATTGATAAAAACCCCCTAATTTTATCCAGCTTAGGTGCATTATTATATGAAAACGGAATGAAAAAAACATTAAAACAGAATATATCAATTACTCCTGCAAATATTAAAGAAACAATTGACCTTGCATATAAAATAGCCAACCCAATATGTGAAATAGCTGCAGGCAAATGTGATAGCCAAAATCTTAAAAAATATGGCTGTGCTATTTTTGAAAGTTCTCTCGGAGTCAGCGGAATTGGAGATGTAGGTCTTTTAACAAATATCGTTGAAAATTATCCAATAGCTAAAAATAAAAGAACTGCCAGTGCAGCTAAAAGTCAAATATTTAATTGCAGCATCGTAGCTATCCAAAAAGAAACATTAGATAAATTTTACAAAAACATCAGCCATAAAAAGATAAATACATTTTCCCTAAAAAACTATGCCGATGTAACGATTAAAGACATAGAATATGATTTAGATAAAACAAAGATTAATGTAAGTTATAACAATATAATAACCACCAATAATGAAGTAATCTCTGGAGAATTTCAGATTGAAACATTTGCTCCTGGAAAACACCATGTTCAAAATGTTTTAGGAGTTATTACAACTTGTTTATCATTAAATATTCCAAAAGAAAAAATTATTAAAGGATTAGCTAATTATAAAGGAATTAAAGGAAGAACCAATAAAAAAATCATTGAAAATTCAACAATCATAGAAGAAATCAATCCAGGAATCAATACAAAAGCTATTGAAGAGTCTATAAACATGATAAATAATTTAGATGACTATTACATTGCCATTGGCGGAGATTATGGAATAACCTGTGAAGAAATTGATGAATCTAAAGTCAGCGCCTATTTAAACACTCTTGATTACAATATCATTTTAACCGGAGAAGTAGGTGAAGGAATTTTAAAAAAAATGAATAAAAAAGTAGAATATTCAAAAAACTTCCATGATGTTTATAAACAAGCTATACACAATAATAAAAACTTGCTTTTAATTTATCGCTCAGATTATAGAAAACTTAATAAAAGATAGTAAAAAATGTAACATTAGTTTTACATAAAATTGAAACATTTAATAAATATTAGCTAAATATTATAATTTGTAATTTAATGATAGTTATAAGTTAAAATTTATTATTAAATTAGAAATAATACTTTTAAATTGGAGATTATATTTTGAATGTTGGAACAAGAGGAAGTCAATTAGCACTTGCACAAACTAATCAAGTTTGTAAAGATTTAGCATCAATTACTCATGAAAACATTGATGTTAACATAATTAAAACAAAAGGCGACAAAATAACTAATTCTCAATTATACAACATGGATGCAAAAGGTCTTTTTACTAAAGAACTTGATAAAGCATTACTTGAAGAAGAAATAGATTTTGCTGTACATAGTTTTAAAGATTTGCCAACTGAATTAGATGAAGAACTTGAAATAGTTGCAGTTCCAAAACGTGTAGCTCCAAATGAAGTATTAATCTCTAATAAAAACTGGAATGAACTAGGTCCCAAGTCCAAACTTGGAACTAGTAGCCTTAGAAGAGAAGCTTTTTGTAATTACCACAATAAAAACTTCGAACTTAAACCAATTAGAGGTAATATTGAAACCAGAATCAGTAAAGTTAATGATAGTGATTTAGATGCAACAATTATGGCTCAGGCAGGATTAATAAGATTAAATCTTACACAGCACATAAAAACAGTGTTTCCTCTGGATTATATCACTCCTGCTGCAGGTCAAGGAGCACTAGCTATTATAACTAGAAAAGATTCTGATAAAAAAGAAATTATTTCTAAATTAAATGACTATCAGTCCAGGCAAGAAGTGCTTGCTGAAAAACAAGTGCTTGAAGAACTAGGTGTAGGTTGTCAATGGCCAATTGGTGCTATAGCACAAATGAAAGACAAACAATTTTGTATATACTCAATCCTATTAACCAAAGAAGGAAAAGTTCTAAAAGAACATAGTGAAAAAGGATCAATAAAAGATGCCATCCAATTTGGTACAAAAATAGGAAAAATTTTTAAGGATTATGTTTAATTGGAGGAATAAAATTGAGAACAGTTAATGTAGGAGTTATTGGAGTAGGTGCAATGGGATACAACCATGCACGTGTATATTATAAATTAGAAGAAGCTAATTTAGTTGCTGTTAGTGATGTAAGTGAAAGAACATTAAATAAAGTAGCTAAAAAATATGATGCAAAAGGTTTCACTGATTATGAAGACTTACTCAAAGATCCTGAAATAGAAGTAGTTAGTGTATGTGTTCCAACTACCTTCCACCATGATGTTGTAATGGAAGCTATTAAATATGGAAAACATGTATTAGTTGAAAAACCAATAGCTTTTACCCTAAAAGAAGCAGAAGACATGATTTCTGCTGCAAAAGAAGCTGGAGTTATTTTAGCAACTGGACATGTGGAAAGATTCAATCCAGCTGTTCAAAAAGCTAAAGAACTCATTGACAATGATGTTATTGGAGATATTGTATCTGCATCTGCAAAAAGAGTAGGCCCATTCCCTCCAAGAATAAAAGATGTTGGAGTAACTATCGATTTAGCTATTCATGATTTAGATGTAATGAATTATTTATTTGATGAAGAGGTCATTCAAGTTTACGGTACTATGAATAGTATCTTAGAAAAATGTGAATTTGAAGACCATGCAGAAATCATGATTAACTTTAAAAATGAATCTACAGGAATTCTCGAAGTAAACTGGTTAACTCCATACAAAAGGAGACAAATTGAAATTACTGGAACTGACGGAATCATTTCAGTAGACTATATCGAACAAAGTATTGACGTATATGGTAAATTTGCTCAAGATATTGATATTAAACATGAAGAACCATTGAAAGAAGAATTAAGATCATTTTTAACTTCAGTTGTTAATGAAACTGAACCTGAAATTACTGGTGAAGATGGTCTTAAAGCACTTAAAATGGTAATAGCTGCTACTAAATCCTCAAAAGAACATAGGCCTATTAGCTTTAATGAACTTGAATAGGTGGTTTTGATGAAAGAAAAATTAATTAAAAAAGCTCAAGAGCTTAGACAACATGGTTTTACAACTGGAGAGATAGCTGACGAACTTAATGTGAGTATGGACACAGCCAGATGGTTAACTCTTCAAAAACCTGCTGAAGAAAAACCAGAAGCTCCTGTTGACTTTTTTATAAATTGGAAAAGCTTAGGTGGAAATTCAACTCGTTTAAGATATGTTTCAGGAGCTTTAAGTGACATGGCATTATCACATGGAGAAGCTGAAGTAATACTTGGAATAGCTGTTAGCGGAGTGCCATTTGCAACTATGATGGCTGACTTTTTAGAAGATATGAGTGAAGTTGAAACCTCACTTGCAGTATACCACCCACACAAACACAGAAAAGAAAAAGATGACGGTGAAGGAGCTATAAGTACAAACTTCGGATCTGTTGAAGGTAAAAAAGTTGTAATTGTTGATGATGTTATAACTAGTGGTAAAACTGTAAAAGAAGTTATTCATGCAGTAAAAGATCATGGTGGAGAACCAATAGCTGTTACTGTACTAATTGATAAATCAGGACTTTCTGAAATTGAAGAAGTGCCTATTGAATCTTTAATTAAAGTAGGTAGATTATAAACCTACATTTTTACTATTTTTTATAAAAAAAGAAAAAGAATAGTCAAAAAGACTATTTAAATTTTAAATTATTCTTCGTTTAATTTTCTGCGTTTATATCCAACAAATATTAAGAATGCAACAATTATAATCAATATAATAGAAGCGACAATAGTATTTGAATTATCCTTTATTATATTCTTATCAATCTCATATGCTTTTTTGTTTGAAGATTGTCCGTTGTCTTCACCTACAGAACTTCCAGTACTTTTTGCATTTGATCCAGAAGAGGATTTAGTGCTACTTGCTGGAGATGGATTTCCTTCAAGACTTGGACTATCACTAGATGAAGTACTTGTATTTGTACGTACAGTACCACTATATGAGTTAGATCTTGAATCTCCACTATCTGTATTTGAAGTCAGGAAATTAATCAAAGCATTAAGCAAGCTTAAACCTAATTTGTTAGAATCTTTATCTGTACTACTAGTACCATTAGAAGGATTTTTTGAATTGCCATCATCACCGGACAAATCAGGAACATCTGTATAACCAGAATCACCATCAGGTCTGTCCGGAATATTTGAAGTTTCTTTATCAGTATCCTCATCAGGGGTTACAATAACACTACTTCCATCACCAGGTTTAGGAAGTAAAGGATTCCTATTAGGGAAACTAGGGAACCATGGTTTTATTTTTGAACCATCAACTTTATTTGTCAAATTGTTCACATTAGTAGGGCTCGTATAATTAAATTCAAAACCACCATCAACATGATTGTAAATTTCCGCATAATAATCAAATGCATTAACTACACGATTATTATAATAGGAGGTATTATAAAATTCACCTTTCGTATTGAATGCATCATAACTAGCTTTCGCATCTTTTCTAGTAGATATTAATAAATTATCAACAATAACCGAATTTACAGCACTTATTAGCGAAATTGCATATTTTGCTTCACTAGTAACTGTATTATTTTTAATTATAAAAGTATGGTTACCTTTAGTTGATTGAGAATAACTGATACCATAAATATTATCATTATCCTTAACTTCTGCAACACTATGAACTTCAATTGTATTATTAACAATAGTATCATTAGAATCTTGAGCTTCTATACCTGCAACAAGTGCCCAACTATGATTACCTGCCAATCCAGTAATATTAATCTTATTATTTGCAATATACAACTGAGTATCACCATAATAATTTTGTGAATAAATTCCTATATTTGGCCCATTAGATACTGAATATAAATCATTATTAGTTATATTAATTCTCTTAGAAGGTCCAGTAATTTGTATAGGGTATGCAGTACCAGCAGCTAACATCCCACCAGTTGTTAAAATAGCTATATTATTAGAATCTAATGTCAAACTATTTACACGCCATACATCAATACCATAAAGATAATTATTAAGACCTGGGAAAGTTACGAAATCTTCCATATACAAAGTGTTATTTTTAATAAGACAATTATTTGAATCAGCAATGATTATGCCATCTAATGTAGGAAAAGAACTTCCTGGTCTTTTATTAACAATACTTGCAACAATATTCCCAATAAATGTTAAATTATTACTATACTCAATACCTACACTTGCTACAAAATCAGAGTCTAAAGTAGCTCCAACTGCACCAAAATTAACATCCCTCAATGGAAGTTGAGTATAAATGCTATTATTTGCAATTAATGCATTAGGACAATTACTTAATTTTAAAGCATAACAATAGGTATTTGTCTTATAATTATGACCTTCAAAATTAATTGTACAGTTAATAACTTGTAAACCACTAATTGGAGCGATTCTTCTTCCAACTGCAGAAATACCATAACCTTCAGTATCGCGAGGAACAGTATAATTTATAACACAATTATGTATACAGGTATTATCAGCCAATGTAAGAATTGAAGCACCGTCAGCATCTTTAAAATCAAATTCATTAATTAATGTGAAATTAGTTAATGTAACATCTTTACCATTAATCAAAAATGCAATATTTGTCAAGGTAAAATTATTACCTACAACAGTTACATTATTTGCTTTAATTTTTAAAAGACCTAAATTATCAAAGTTTTGAGTTAATACAAATTTAGTATTAGAATGCTCAACTCCCAAAGTACCATTAACAAAATACTCATCAATGTTAAATATAGTCAAATTAACCACATCTGAATTATTATTATCACCAGTTTCCGGATCATCAGGAGTAACAGGAATATCTGGAATATCCGGCACATCTGGAATATCCGGTGCATCACCAACAGTCATATTAGTTACAGTAGTATTTTCACTTAATGTTGATAAATCATTTGCAGAAACGCATCCCATAATCACGAAAAATAACATTAACAAAGACGTAATAATTATTTTTCGACTTAATTTAATCTTTTTCACCTCCTTTTAGTTTTAATAAAATCTTTTAAAACTAAAATAAGCCATCTCATAAGATTAAAAAAAACTTATTTAAAGTTCAAACTAAAAGACAATTAAGTATATGTAAAAAATAGTTTATATATTTATCTAAAAAAAATTCAAAAAGAGATTAATTAAATAACCTCTTTTTTTAAGATATTTTTATAGTATTCCCTGTTTGGAAATCATTCCAGTAGGAAGTTATAATGTATTCACCAGCCATCAGTCTGATTCCTAATTTGGCAATACCGTTATTGTCTGTGAGTTTGTGGT
>OLSL01000037.1_pt1 | contig 119852 bp, 102 predicted proteins | sample 1672511 | NCBI WGS metagenome assembly OLSL01 (sample SAMEA3136694, study PRJEB25190) | human gut metagenome | biome: human gut; feature: human-associated habitat; material: faeces | place: Austria | collected 2013
ATATAAGAACGGAACCATGATTCTGCGTGTTGCCTTTCCAATCTGTGCAAACTGCTCGCCATCAAAAAAACATGCTTTACCGGTATTTTTATCTCTGTCAGGAATGCCATGGCGAGATCTGCTCCAATCGAAGATGCAACTATAAGTTCTATTTCTTTGATTCCATGGTTCCCCAAAAATCGTACAATCTGTTGTATCTCATCTCTTTTGCTTTGATACCTCTGTCCGGAGCAATACACAGTCGATGTTGGCATAATGCAATAATATTTTTCTGCCATTTTCTCTGCAACCGGCATACTGCTTTCCCCAGTTACTCCCATTGCATGGAAAAACAGAATGACTGAATTTGATTTATTTCCTGTTGTTTTAAATACCACACTTCCACCTTTTGTCTATTTTTTATCTATCTACTCTCTTCCATTTTGCAACAGCATTTCTTACCCGCCAGTCAATATCCAGACGTGCTCTGCGACATTCTTTCGGATGTTTTCTTGCTGCCTGAAATGCCAGTTTCACAAAGAGTCCGGATCCAACCGGGAGCATTGTCTTTAGCATGCTCTCCGGAAAAACGAAATGGGTTCCATGCTCATAAATGACATAATCCAATCTGCATGTGTGTGAATGTTCTTTCATACGCTGCTTCATACGGCGGATATATTTTGCAGTATCCCACAACGCATCATCTTCAGCACCAATTAACAATACTGTTCCATGGATTTTTTCAATCTTGATCATCTCGTCTTCTGTGATTGGGTGAGCCTTTTCAGAATCATCAAATAGTTTTCTTGAATTGATCATATCACCGGTCCGTTTTGTTTCTTTCTCAATCACATGCCAGTGTTCCTGTAGTAGATGCCCCGACAATTCCTATCTTCTGATCACCATGTGCTTTTAACCAATTGATTGCTTTCTCTATACGTTCCAATGGATAATTATGATGTCCATAATCTTTTTTTCCAGGTGACATTGTCATCACATTCACACCGAGTTTATGTAGCCATTTCACGGATGTACGCGCCAGATAATCCTCTGGATCATCCCCGATCATGGCAATCATTGCACAGTCTGATCCTGTTTTGCATTTCCAGTATGCACCATAAAATCCATCTGTTTCCACATCAAAATGTCTTTTCTTCATTTGTATCATCTCTTTAATATCGGCCACGTTTCTCCAAAACTATTATTTTGTTTGAGATATTCCGAACGATTTGAATCTTTCCTATCACATGATAAATCGGCATAAGCTTTTTCATTCCTTCAACCAGACTGACTTCCTGTTGAACAGAAAATCCCGGCACAATTCTTTGCAGTTCTGTTCCGTTCTTAACTCCCCATGTGAATTTTGCATTGCTTCCCTCTATGGATTTTTCTTTCACATGGTTTACAACAAAAGGTGACATGGTTTCGACCATTACGGTTACTTCCTGAAATGATTTTTCAATAATAAAAAACATCTTTCTGATATCTTTTTCACACAAATACATTGTAAGCCCTTCGATTATTACCAGAACATTCTCACAGTGATAATCTATATCATCTACATAGGAATCATCCATTGCAGACTTTGCAATCTGATATATCGGACCTGTTTCTGGAAGAAATTGCCGCCTTATCTTCATAGTCTCCGGCAAATCTATATTGTACCAATGCAGATATTTCCCTTTCATTCGATAACATCTGGTATCCAGTCCACATGCAATATTTATAACAATTGTATTTGTATTTTTCTCCAAATATTGCTCAACCATCCGGTCTAATACAATTGTTCTTGCAATCACGCCATAGTTCATGGCTTTATCTTTATCCGCTTTAGAAAAGTCATAATCAAGATTTTTCACAAGTTCTTCTGCAATTTCGTCGTTTATTTTAGCATTTTTCTTTCTTGTTTCTTTTGCTCTTGCATACAGAGTCTGTACCATCGTTTCCGGCACACCTGTCACATTCACTTTTTCTTTCATTATCTGTCGCCTTCCACTGCCTTTCTTACTTCTTCCACCCACTCTGCACTATGACAGCAAAACAGTTCTTCATGCTGCATGTTATGTCTCCGAATATCCGGATTTTTAAAATAAGTACAATATCTCTTTTCATATTTTCTGCCCATCTTTGTTGCGTAAAACACGTGTATCGTAGTTCCCGGCACATCAATTCCATGCTGGACTTTCGTAACCAGATCAGAATAAAACTGATTATAAACACTCTGTTTCGTAATCCATGGATTTCCTCCCTGCTCAATGCCGAACATATTTAAAAATCCATCAATCATTTCTTTCTTTGATTTATCTGCTTCATTTATTTTCTTTTGCATAAATTTAGGCAATTTACCAGTATGCACCATTTTATACATAATCGGCACAACTACAGATGACTGAATTTTCGCCATAAACTGACCAGCTTCATCCATATCACTGCTCCCAATGATGCCATGATCTATATGAATTCTTTTTCGCTGAATCAAAAGGGATACAAAACTTCCTCCAAGGGAACACCCATACGCTGCTTTAATTCTTCCATCATACTTTTTCTTGATTTCCTGCTCACTCTTTTCGCATTCATCTTCCATTGAATAAAATTCTGTTTTCTCATTTGGATCAAATCCATCATAAGAAACTGTTACCGTGTAAAAATAAAAATGTAATCTATCCAGTATATGATCAAAGCTACTATACAGGCAACAGGTACCAGGAAATAAAAATATCACTGGTTTACTACTGTCTCCACTTTCATAAAATTTCATATCTGGCCTCCTTTAGTTTTTTCATATAAGCATAAAATTACTTATGCAGCTCCCTCATTTCATCTGGTGCTTGCCCGCCTTATGTTCTGGTTTTTCTTATAAAGCAGTCCATTTTTCTTTAAAAACTCAAGTCTTTTACCTCTGGCATAAATACTCGTATCATAACCAGTTTCTGCAAATAAGACCGCATACAAGGATCCAATCACACCTGCACCATAAATCAATATTCTCATAGAAATCCGTCCTCTTTTTCATTTTCAAAAAAACTGCCAGCGTTCATGTTAGTAATGTCTAACTCTCATTTTCTAAAAAACCGTGTGAAAACAAAACTGTAATTCCACACGGTTTCTTTTCTTATGCATTCAGTATATCACTTTTACCTGGTTAATCAACCAAATTTTGTCTTCATAATATTTAAAATTTCATGTTCATGCGCATTATATTCACTGCACTTGGAATGCAATTTATACCCTCATCTGGTCATTAAAATAATAATTTACATGCTCCCCCACTTCCTTTCCAGACAGAAAAAGACGCAAGCCATATTCTTATGACTCACGCCTTTCTGCATAACTTACTTTTCTATTCTTCTGTTTCTAATTCCACTCTCTTTAAAATATCTCTTACAATACCTGCATCTTCAATCAGATTAATTCCAAAACATTTTTTACCTGCGTCCTTCAAAGACGCACCAACATGATATGCTTGCCAAGTTGCTCCATCTGCTCACCGGATTTATAGGTGAGATTCAGGATCAGATATCCATTTACATTCGTGTACGTTATATAAATAGGACATTCGCAATCCGCTTTCGCTACTTACTCATGAATGCTCTTATCACATTTTCTTTAATCCACTTTCACCATGAGGATTTCATTATTTACTACATTCCATGACAAGCTTCTCACATCTGCCATATCCAAGCTGTGAACTATTCAGACACAACGTATAATTACTGGCCTTTCCCCATTTCTGATCGGTATAAAAATTATAATTCGTCATACGCCTTTTATCTGTATCTGCCATCATTTTGACAGCTTCCTTCTCTCCTACATTATATAAACCCATAATACGCTGTGTTTTTTCCGGCATATCCCCATGGATAAATACATTCAGTACATCATCCCTATCTTTCAGAATATAATCTGCATTTCTTCCGATAATCACACAAGATTCCTTATCAGCCAGTTCTAAAATAACCTTTCTCTGTGCCTCATACACCATGTCTTCTACTGATTTTCCTGTGATATCACGTCCGGCAAATGCATATGCAAACAAGCCTTTTTTCGGAGACAGTTCCGCACTTTCCTGAATATATTCCGGAGATAAACCAGACTTTTCTGCGATCTCATTGATAATGTTTTTATCATAATAAGCGAGTCCCAATTTTTTCGCTAATTCTTCTCCGATAAAGCGTCCGCCGCTTCCAAATTCTCTACTGATCGTAATGATTCTTTTCACCATTTCCAGTTCCTCCTTAATTCAAAACATCTACTTTATTTTTTCTGATTCTCTTTAAAAATACATATCCTACAAAACAGGAAACTATTTCCGTAATCGGAAATGCCCACCAGATCAGTGAAACTCCCATCTGTACATTTCTGACAAGCATAGAAAAGATTCCAGCCAGCGGCAGGATAATAATAAGCTGTCTCAAAAGCGAAATAACCAGCGATTCCACACCACCATCCAGTGCCTGATAAATGCCCTGATAAGCAACATTGATTCCTGCGAACAGGAAACTTATAGAAATCACTCTCATTGCTCCGATAAAATATTCTCTCGACTGTCCCGCATTAAACAGCGTTGCAAATGCCCCAGGGAAAATCTCTGTGATTGCAATTCCCAGAATCATTAACACAATTGTATAGATCAGACCATATTTGATTCCATCCTGAATTCTCTTCTTACTTCTCATTCCATAAGCAAATGCAATGATTGGGGTGATTGCATCTCGCAGACCAAAAGCAAGAAACAAAACAAACTGTTGTACCTTATAGAACAGACCATAGGCCGTCTGTGCTGACGGATCGAACTTTAGGATCAGGTTCATTACATAAACCATAATGGACATCAGCGCCTGAGCAATGATTGCCGGAAGTCCGATTGCATAGATCTCCTTGATAATTTCGCCATCCGGCTTCATATATTTCGCCCCATGCTCGAATTCCTTATTTAATTTGATATGAAAAATGAACAGTAATACTGCTGACGCTACCTGTCCAATTACAGTTGCGTAGGCTGCGCCTTTCACTCCCATTTCCGGACAAGGTCCAATACCGTAGATCATGATCGGATCAAGGATGATATTTACAACCGCTCCAACCACCTGACCAATCGTGGAATAAAGAGAACGGCCTGTTGCCTGAAGTAACTTTTCAAATAGAGAAAAGAAAATAATACCAAAAGAAATCACGCAGCATATCCTCAGATAGCTGATTCCCATCTCAAGTACTTCTGTATCTACTGTCTGCGATGAAATATATGCTTTCACCCCAAAGATACCAAACAATAAGCAAACCACATAAATGATCACTCCCAGAAACAGACTGTTTCCTGCTACCTTTGCAGCTTTTTTACTGTCTCCCTGTCCAAGTGTCCTTGCAAGAAGTGCATTGGTTCCTACACCGGTTCCGATCCCCACTGCCACCATAAGCATCTGCACCGGAAATACCAGTGTCAAAGCATTTAGTGCTGTCTCACTGCCTGCTTTCATATTTCCCACAAATGCACTGTCTACAATGTTATAGACTGCCTGCAATGCCATAGATAGGATCATCGGGATTCCCATTTGGACCATCAGCTTATTTACCGGCATCTCCTTCATCTTGTTGCTTTCCGCCATTTTGTTTTAACTCCTTTCTTTTTAGCACAAAAAAAGTGCGCACCTTGTCATATAAGCTGGACTTACGCTGACACGCTACACACTTTTTCATGGCGATATTCATTTTTACAAAATGAAAACGAGTAGCCGGTAAACTGGATTTACGCTTACTTGCTACTCGTTTCTTGTAATTATATTGCCTCTTTTTCAAAAAGTCAAACAAAATTTTTCTTACATTGCCGCAACCAACTTTCCCGCAGTAAGTGCAGCTCCATATGCAGCCTCTTCTTCATATTCAGGAATCTCCATCGGCATTTTGAACATTTCTTCTGCCAGTCTTCTCATCAGCGGGTTTCGGCGAATTCCGTTTCCGGAGCCAGTCAGGCGTGTGGCCTTTTTTCCGGTGAGCTGACACATCTGCTCATACTGCTCATGCAGTTCGTTAAGGATCCCACAGATCACACCGACCGTCAGTGCACCAGGATGAAAATTCTCTACACCGATCCCTGCGATCATGCCCCTGTGAGACGGATTACTTCTTGTCCCTGAAAAAGCTGTATCTACTTTCCATGCAGCTTCTTTTCCGTATTTTTCAATAAATTTTTCTGCCTGCTCCTGCATCCGGGAATACAGTCTTTCTTCAGTTTCTGCAGCTTCTCTGTAAAACTGTTCCAGCATCGCATACGCACGACCACCACACAGGGAAGCTCCCACGAGGATATAGCTGTTTTCGGTACAGGGGCGAAGCTCCACACTGCCGCTGCATTCTATAAACTTCTCTGTCACTAAGGAAACCTGGCTGCCGGTTCCTACATTCAGGAGCACGGTATCTTTAAGATTCCGGACGGAACCAAACAGACTCGCCTGATTGTCACCGATCGATCCCATTACCGGCACACCGGCTCTTGTTTCTCCGACTAAAAAATGTCCCTTTCTTACTTCCGGCAGATAAGAAGTATCTACGCCGGCCTGCTCCAGGGCTTCATACAGAAACTCCTGTTTTCGCAGGTCAAAGCAGCCCCAGCTTGCCGCCATGTCAAGTCCGATAACAGGGACAGTATTTTCACACAGCCGCATGGCAATATAATCACTGATCGTCGTCATCCTTACAGCATCCTTCGGGATCTGATCTTTCTTCTGAAGATAAAAATGTGTCACTACACCATATCCGGACGCCGCCGCACCTACTCCCTGCAAAAGCTCTGCACAGGTTTTTCCGTTTTCCAGCGGAATCTCTCCGCTTCCATCCTGCCAGGTATAGAGAGGACTCACTGCCTTGCCGGAAGCATCCACATACAGCATTCCATGCATCTGCCCTGTAAACCCTATTCCATCTGGCAAACCATTCTCCTTCTGCTGCTTTATAAGAAACTCCCGGACGATCTCATAGATCCGTTCCGGATCCTGCAGCTTCTGTTCCGGCTTACTGCTCCGCAGAAAAGAATTATGCTCCACTGTTTCCTTTGCAAGCAGCTTTCCCGTTTCTGTGTCTGTCATTACGACACTGACTGTTGTTGTGCCGATATCAATCCCCATGATCTTCATCGTCTGTTTCCGTCCTTTTCTATGCTTTTTACTATAGAAACTGTCATCATATGAGATGATTATATTATCGTTTGAGGATTAATGCTATCTTTTTTGGTTTCCTGCTCAGGTTTCTCGATTCTGAGCATGCGATATCCAATTCCTATGTGCGTCTGGATATATTGTACACCGTTTTTTTCAGGCTCCAGTTTTTTCCGCAGTGTTGCCATAAAAACCCTGAGAGAAGCAACATCGTTTTCCGCGCAGCGTCCCCAGATCTGCTGAGTAATATATGTATGTGTCAATACTTTTCCAACATTACGGGATAAAAGGCAGAGCAACTTATACTCAATGGGCGTCAGATGCAGTTCTCTGTCCTTCAGGAATGTGCAGCCAGCCGTGTAATCTATCTTTAATCCACCATTTTCAAAAACAGATGTTTCCGGCTGTTTTCCTGACTGCGTTATGGCAAGCCGTCTTTGGCTGACACGGATACGCGCAAGTAATTCTTCTACTGAAAATGGTTTTGTGATATAATCATCTGCACCCGCATCCAGTGCCTCTATTTTGTCCATATCTTCACTTCTGGCACTGATCACGATGATAGGCATATTCGACCAGGTACGGATTTTCTTTATTACCTCTACTCCTTCCATATCAGGAAGGCCCAGATCCAGAAGAACGATATCCGGATTGTGTGATGAAGCCTCCAAAATGGCTGAAGCTCCATTTTCTGCAGCCAGATATTTATAGTCATGTGTTTTTAATGTGGTAACGATCAGGTTCCGTATGGGTCTGTCATCCTCAACCACCAGAATTAATGTCTTATTCATTTAATGTCACCTCGCTTAATGGTAAAGTAAAAGTAAAATTACATCCATGCGGAGCATGATCTGAAAGAACCAGTGTTCCATCGTGAGCTTCTATGATAGAGCGGCAAAGTGCCAGGCCAAGCCCCAGACTCCGTTGGCTGTCTGCAACGGTTGTTTTCCCTGTATAAAACATCTCAAAAATATGTGGCTTCATTTCATCCGGGATCCCGGGGCCGTTATCTTCCACGCTTACCTGTGCTTTCCCGGCTTTTTTGAACCCCCGAATGCTGATGACAGAGCCTGACGGCGTATATTTTATCGCATTATCGATCAAATTTACCAGAACCTGTATAATAAGATGCACGTCCATACGTGTAAGAACAAGTTCTTCACAGTCCGCCACGATCTTATACGCATCATGCTTCCGGCCGATATGTCGGAGTGACTCTGCTATTACCTCATCCAAAAGCTGATCCGTAAATTTAAACTTCAATCTTCCATCATTGAGCCTGGTAATGGAAAGCAGATTTTCCACAACTCCGATCAGCCACTCTGAATCCTCATGAATGTCCGTGTAGATCTGATACCTTGTAGCTTCATCCAGACGGTCACTGTTACTGAGAAGCATATCTGCATTTCCGGAAATAGAACAAAGCGGAGTACGCAGGTCATGGGAGATCGCCCGAAGAAGATCGCCACGCAGCTGCTCATTTTTTGCTAAAACCGCATTTTTTTCTTTTTCTATGGCATTTTGTACATTCTCCATTGCAAGTGCACATTCATTTATTACAGACAGCAGGATGCTGTATTCATAAGAGTCCAGTGTTTCTTTCTGCAGAGGGATCCCGATTACGCCATAAACATTATTCCCGCTTCGAATTGCCAGATATAAGCATTTTGCCTGTGAGAAATACTGTGTGGATGCGCCGGCACGCTGTCTGTTTTCATAAGTCCATCTGGCCGCCTGTTGTTCTTCCTGTGTCAGAAAATCCTCTGTGCTCTCTTTTTCCCCGGAAAAAAGCTTTCCTTCTGATAAAGTTCCATTTTCCACAACATATGCCGTGATGCTGCGGTTTAACAGGCGTATCAGCTGTGTACAGGTAACTCCGAGGATTTCTGTCTCACTTTTTGCCTTTTGCAGCAGACGATCCGTATCAAACAGAACCTGTGTGCGAAAGGCAATCTGTGAAGACAGCTTTGCATGCATTTTCAGCTTTGCCGCAAGGGTTCCTGTAAGTACAGACGAAATAAGCATTATGAAAAATGTCACCGGATATCCCACCGCGTATGTCTCAAAAGACATCCTTGGCTCCATCAGGAAAAAGCAAAATAAGAATACACTTAAAAAGGAGCCGGCTACACTGCAAAGATAACCATCTGTCACGATCGAAGTGATCAATACGCCCAAAATGTATATCGTTACAATATTTGTATCTGTAAGATCCAGTTTCTGAAACAGCAGGCCGATCAAAGTGCATACTGCAAATATAAAAACCGTCAGCAAGTAATCTTTTGCAGACGGTTTTTCCACATACCATGCAAATGGCCGTTTCGGATAGGTTCTGTTTTTTACTGTATCCTTCATTTTCAAGCTCATTCTGTCATTCTCCTTCTACTGCTGTTTTCTGGAATTATATCACGCAGCTGTTCTGTGGTCAAAATTTTTTCTTCATGGCAATGAGCTATATGCGGAAGCACTTCTGAAGAGCTCTGTATTCTCCTAATACCAGTAATTTATCATTTTCTGCAAAATATGTTTCCGGTGAAATTGCAATACTGAATTCCTCTTCATTTTTTACTGCCAGAATATTAATATTGTAGCGTTTTCTGATGTCAAGTCCACCCACTGTTTTTCCAACCCATTCTTCCGGCACTTCCACTTCAAAAATTGCATGGGAAGCATCCACCTCCATATAATCCAGTATATGATCATCTGTATAACGGAAGGAGGCCCATTTTGCCACCTGCTTTTCCGGATAAACTACCTTATCGGCACCATTGCGTAAAAGAAATTTTTCCTGAACATCACGTTCAGCTCTGGATATCACCAATTTTGCACCCAGTTCTTTTAGAAGGGATGTTGTTTCAAGAGAATTTTGAAAGCTCTCTCCAATGGTCACAAAACAAATGTCATAGTTTCCAATTCCAAGGGACTGTAAAAATTCAGCATTGGTGCTGTCACCAATCTGAGCATTCGTCACAAATGACAGTACTTTGTCCACTCTTTCTTCCTTCCAGTCAACTGCCATAACTTCATGTCCCAGCTGATTGAGCTGCATGGCAATATGTCTTCCAAACCTTCCAAGTCCAATAAGCAATACATTTTTCATAATATTATTTTTCTCCTTCTTATCCAACTGTGATTTTTTCCAGAGGGAGCTTTGCATTTCCCTTATTTCTTCCGGAAAATACCGCATAGATCAGGGTCAGACCACCTACACGTCCCAGATACATCAGTATGATCAGCACGACTTGTGAAAAAACATGAAGTTCCGGTGTGATTCCCAGAGTCAGACCTACCGTACCAACAGCTGAAGCAGCTTCGTACAGACAATCTAAAAGCGGAAGGCCTTCGTACACACTGATCGCTATTCCGCCGCCAAAGAACAAGGCAAAATATAACATGGCTATTGTCGCTGCATTTTTTATCACATGATATTCAAGTCTTCGCCCAAAAGCTCCTGCATTTTCCTGACTTCGAAATGTCGCAATTGCATTTAAAATAAGTACTGAAAAAGTTGTTGTTTTCATTCCACCTGCTGTAGATCCCGGTGAACCACCAATTAGCATTAACAATATCATAACTGCTTTTGATGCCTCACTCATCTCTGAAATGTTTATAGTATTAAATCCGGCAGTTCTTGTCGTTACCGATTGAAACGTTGCTGCTAACAGGCGTTTTCCCATGGGTAATTTTGTCAGATCACAGATATAGAAAAAGACTGCCGGAAATAAGATCAGACATGCGGTAGTCATGAGAATGATCTTGCTTTGCATGCGGTAGCGTTTAAAGTTCAGTTTATTTGTATAAATATCATCCCATGTGAGAAAACCGATTCCTCCTGTAATGATCAACAGCATAATTACCAGATTTATAAGTATATTTCCTGAATACCCGGTCAGCGATGGAAACATACTGGAATCTGTCCCCAGAATATCAAAGCCGGCATTACAAAAAGCAGAGATTGAATGAAAAACTGACATCCAGATTCCCTTTTTTCCATAATCTCCCATAAAAACCGGCAGCAGCAACACCGTCCCTGCAGCTTCGATCAAAAATGTTCCCCTCAAAATAAACCTTGTCAGTCTGACGATTCCTCCAACTTTAGGTGCTGAAATTGCATCCTGCATGGTGCTTCTTTGCATGAGGGATATTTTCTTTCCGGAAAGAAGGGAAACAGACGCAGCCACAGTCACTACTCCAAGCCCACCTGTTTGTATGAGTGCAAGAATGATCGTCTGGCCTGCCAGGGACCAGTAGCTTCCAGTGTCCTTTACCACAAGACCTGTAACACATACCGCCGAAGTGGCTGTAAAAAGTGCCTCATGAAATGGTGTGATCACTTTCTCCGCAGAAGAAAATGGAAGCATCAGCAGAACGGTTCCCAAAAGGATCACTCCTGCAAACCCCATGATAATCAGCTGAAAAGATGTCATATGTTTTTTCTTATATGATTTTTCCGGCATAAATGATCAGAACTCCTTATCAATACTTTTAACAGTGCTATCCTCGTAATGCATTTTATTATATATAACTACTTTCAAAGATAGTATAAAAGTCTCTGCTTTCGTATTAAGATTTTATAAAGATATGATATTGAATTGAGAATTATTTTAACTGAATCAAGGAAATTACCTGCTTTGATAAGTCTAAGCAATACCTTAATACTACAGTTTTTAATTGTAAACTCATTTTATTTTTATAGTTGACAATAGATATTTCTATGTGATAAAGTGATACCCGTACAAAAAAATCAAAAGGAAGGTATTGACATGAACACTGCAGCATGCGAAAAAGAAGCTCCATCGCTTTCCAGAGATGAAGCCATTGCAATTTTAGATACTCCGGACGAAGAACTTGAGGCACTGATCGACCGTGCCAGCAGTTTACGTTACAAATATAAGGGAAACCGGGTAAGCATCCACATCCTTACCAATGCCCGCAGCGGTAACTGTTCCCAGGATTGTGCCTACTGTGCCCAGTCATGTCGTTCCACTGCCGATATTGATAAATACAAATGGGTAGATGAAGACAAATTATATCAGGACAATGATTTCGTAAATGATTATCATTTATCCAGACATTGTATCGGACTGAGTGGTATGAAATTTACAGATAAAGAGATCGAGGAGCTAGCCCGCAGGATCCGCAAAATGAAAGAACACGGAACTCATCTCTGCTGCTCCATAGGCTTTCTCACAGAGCACCAGGCAAAAATGCTCAAAGAGGCTGGTCTTGACCGGATCAACCATAACCTGAACAGCAGCCGTTCCTTTTATCATAATATCTGCAGTACACATACCTTTGACCAGCGTGTCCGGAATATCCATATGCTTCAGGGACTTGGTTTCGAGATCTGCAGCGGCGGTATCATTGGCATGGGTGAAAGTAAGGAAGACGTTGTTGACATGCTTCTGGAATTACGTGAGATCCAGCCGGAAGCACTGCCGATCAACTTTCTTCTTCCGATCAAGGGAACTCCTCTCGGAAATGCAGATATTTCCCAGCTGACAACAGAATACTGTATGAAGGTCCTCTGCCTGGCAAGACTTCTTGTGCCTAAAGCAGATATCCGATGTGCTGCCGGAAGAGAAGTTTATTTTAAAGGCGAAGAAAAAAAACTGCTCAGTGTTGTAGACTCTATTTTTGCTTCCGGTTATCTTACAGAAGGTGGCCAGGGAATCGAAGACACTCTCAAAACCATTACGGATGCAGGATTCACCTATGAGATTGAATCTGCGTAAGCATCCTTATGGACATATGACCTATCATACACACTTACAGCATTTCATTACTTACCCGAACCAGTAAATATATTACCTTTTTCAAAGGAGGCTCTTTCAATATGAACCAGACAAATACTGTCTCTGCACCACGTACAAAAACCTACGAGATCACCATGACCGCTCTTATGGCAGCTGTCACTTGTATTCTTGCGCCGCTGTCCATTCCGATCGGTCCGGTTCCGATCTCATTTACCAATCTTGCCATTTATCTGTCCCTGTATCTTCTCGGATGGAAAAAAGGAACCATCAGCTATCTGATCTATCTTCTGCTTGGACTTGTAGGTCTTCCGGTATTTTCCGGATTTACCGGCGGCCCTGCAAAGCTGGCCGGTCCTACAGGCGGATACATCATCGGCTTTATCGTTATGGCTGTTATTGCCGGACTGGTAATTGACAACTGCCATAAGCCTCTGATCCAGCTCGTTGGTATGATCGCAGGAACAATTGTATGCTATCTTTTCGGAACTGTATGGTTCTGCATCGTTGCAGATTCCACTTTCAAAGCAGCTCTTGGAATCTGTGTAATTCCGTTTATCCCGGCAGATCTCATAAAAATGATCATCGCCATGATCATCGGACCAATGATAAAGAAACGAATCCGATAAGCTGAAACTCTGATACTCCAAAAAAAGGCAGCAGGAAATGTTGGAAATTTCCTGCTGCCTCTTTATCGCGTTTCATTTTTCTTATCTGAGTTTTTTCTTCAGTTCCTGGATCAGTTCAAAATAATCTCTGTGCTTCATCTCCGGGAAAGCCTTAATGATTCTTCCCTGGCCGAATACCGTATGGTTTGTGATAGAGCTTGACAGCTCATCAAACTGTGCCTGAAGCTCCGCTTTCTTCATTCGAAGCATTTCGGCAGATTTTTCTCTCTGAGCCACAGTCGCATCTCTGAGCTCTGCCTTAGCAAGAGCAACCTGAACCTTTCCCTCTCCCACCTTCTGTGCTGTATCAATGGTAGTTGTTGCCAGAGTATCACTGAGCTTATCACTCACGATCCGCAGATCCGCACGTACCTTATCCAGTCGAGTAAGCTTTTTATTCAGTCCGCGGATCACCGCCACTGTTACAATAAGATCAGCCAGATACACCGCATACAGAATTGCCATAACAACCCATTCCAGTGTGGAAGGTGTATGAGAAGCCTGACGCTCCACATACTTCTGAAAAACCTTTACGACCATCACAATGGCAAGTCCCCATATCAGGGAAAACTCAAGACAGATATAGCCGTGAAAATTCAGCGGCTTATTAGAATAATCCCACCATCTTGCATGGAAGCATACATCCAGAAGCCATCCGGCAACCAGCTCTACCGCAGTTGCAAGAACGATTCCAAACAGAAAGATCATTCCCTCACTCATCTGATGTCCGCCGCTCTGAAGCGTATTAAGCAATGCAAACACGGAAAGTACACCAAATCCGTACACCGGGCATACCGGACCGTTGAGAAATCCCCGGTTTATAACCTTTCCTAAGGTTACTGCATGGAAGATAACTTCAACGACCCATCCTCCAAAAGAATAAAACAAAAAATACAGACATATCTGAAAATACGTCATCCCGCAAATCATCCTGTACTCCTCCTTTACAGCTGTCAAGATTCCGGCAGCTATTTCAGGGGTCAGTACCATCACCTCTGCCGGGGTGATTCTGATTATATCATATCACCCCTCTCATTTACATCCCTTTATCCGGTCATTCTTCCGAAACAATTTCTTTTTTCACACGGGTAAAGTACAGAAAGAATCCAATGTTCAGAATGATTCCCACTGTGGTAGATACCGGTGCTGCAAGACCGATCTTTGTCAGGCTGGCATCCGGCTGGATACTCATAAAGTACGCCATTGGAAGTCGTACCAGAAGCGTCTGGATCAGGCCCTGGACCATAACCCATATGGTCTGGTTGTTTCCGTTGAAATAGCCTATCATACTGAACAGAACAGCCGTTACCAGTGTCTCCGGAGCAAACCCCTTCAGATAATCAAAGCCCTTTTGGATAACGCCGGCATCTGTTGAAAAGAATCCTGCCAATACATCACCCTTCAGCAGGATCAGGATAAATACCAGGCATCCCACAGACAGGCCAACTCCAATTCCCGTAAGCATGGATTTTCTCGCACGTTTCGGCTTTCCTGCTCCTACGTTCTGTGAAACAAAGGAGGCCATGGACTGCATCAGGGAGCTTGGAACCAGCATGGCAAAGTTTACGATCTTACATGCAACTCCGTAACCGGAGGATGCTTCCAGACCCAGGCGATTGACAAATGCGCACAAGGCCAGAAATGAAATCTGTGTCAGGAATTCCTGAAGTGCCAGCGGCAGTCCGATCTTAAGAAAACGTCTGCACTGAGGATTCAGCCGGAAATCTTTTTTTGTAATGGTAAACGGAAGCTTCTTCTTTATCAGCAGAACTACTGCAAATACAACACTTAAGGCCTGAGCAGAAACCGTAGCAATAGCTGCTCCTGCTGCATCCATATGTAAGCCGGCTACCAGTACCAGGTCTCCGATCACATTTACAATACATGCCACCAGCACAAACAGCAGCGGAGATTTACTGTCACCAAGGCCACGGAAAATAGCAGACAGTAGGTTATACGCGACAATAAAGAAATTTCCGCTGCCACAGATCCGTACATAAGATGCAGTCAGCGCTACCGCTTCTTCCGGTGCCTGCATCAGCATGGAGATCGGATGTGCAAAGCCTACCATAACAATAAACAGCACGATAGAGATCATGGTAAAGACGATCGCAGCCCCACCGATAACGGAGCCGATCTGCTCCGGTCTTTTTTCTCCAAGATAACGTGCGATCAGAACTGTGATACCCATAGCAAACTGGATCACTACAAAGGTAACCAGATTCAGTACCTGACTTCCGGTGGAAACCGCTGACAGTCCGGATGTGGAACCGAATCTTCCAACTACAAGAAGATCGACCGCACCATAGGCAGCCTGCAGGATCAGCGCACCGAGTACCGGCATCATAAATGCAACCAGCTTCTTCAGGATATTTCCCTGGGTAAAATCTGCCTTATCATTTGTCATAATGTTCCCTCCTGTCACACATGATCTGATAAAATTTCCCGATGGTCCGGATCATATTGTCTGCTTCTTCTTCGGAAATCTCTGAAAGATAGGGCGCCAGACTGCTGAAATAATCCTGATCATACTTCCTGGAAAGCCTCTCTCCTTTTTCTGTTATGGAAATGTAAGTAACGCGCCCGTCATCCGGAGACATGAGCTTCTGAAGATATCCCTTTGTCTCCATTTCTTTCACTGTTCTGGTGACACCGGGACGGGGCAGGTTCATGGCATCACTGAGATCGGAAATCCTGATATCTTTTTTTTCCTTCTGCAGAGAGTGGATTGCATCCAGATACTGAATGTAGGATGGCATTACTCCCTGTGGCAGTGGCGGAAGCATATCCCGGATCCGCTTTGCCTGATAAAACGCATCAAACATCCGCTTGATCTTTTCATTTGTCATAAAAAAACTCCTCATATAATTATCTTAGTTAATTATCATCGATAATTATACGAGGAATTTATGGTTTGTCAAGCATGTTTTATTTTTCTGTTACAGAGTAGCTTTCTATTAATCTATGCTTCTAATGCCTCTTTCAGAGAAGCTTCAAAGATCTCAAGTCCTTTCTCCATCTGCTCATCGGTCATGGTAAATGGATATAGTTATTCAATCCTGTATTCACTTTTGATGCACTGCAGGCAGTCTGCAAAATAGCCCCATCGTACAGACTACTCCAGACCGTTTTCCCCTGCTTTCAGCTTCAGAACTTCTGTAAGCTCCGGGATCTGCATCATATTTCTACAATTCATAAAACACTACTCCTCCCACTGATACTGCTTCATATCTACACATCCATTTGCCTTAAACTCCACACCCTCGTCTTCCAGAAGCATCTTCTGCTCTCTCCAGCCTGGTGCAGTACGCCCTGCATGGTTCACAACTCTGTGGCAGGGATACTTCCCGTAAAATTCTGCCATACCTAAGACTTTTCCTACAAGACGTGAATTTTTATCCCGCCCGATCAGCCGTGCGATCTGTCCGTAGGAGGCCACTTTTCCCTCAGGTATCTCTTCCACCACGGACAGTATCTCGTAGATTAAATCTTCATCCAGTATTTTTCCCATAATTATTCCTCCGAAATCCTACTGGCAATTTTCATAGCATGCTTTCATAAATAAAATATCTGTCTTTTCGTGGACGCCTGCACCAGACCGTCCTCTCAGCCTGAGTTTTACAGTGCAGTTCCTTTCTTTGGAATAAACAAACAGCTCATATCTGTATGTTCCAGCTTAAGAAGTGAAATTTTTTTGTCAATTCCTCCGGCATAGCCCGTCAAGCTTCCATTTGTTCCTACGACTCGATGGCAGGGAATGATAATGGAAATTTCATTATGTCCAACCGCACCGCCTACTGCCTGGGCGGACATATGGGAAGTGTTTTTCATCACTGCAATTCTGCGCGCAATTTCTCCATATGTGATCGTCTGTCCGTAGGGAATCTCCAGTAAAATCTGCCACACTGCCTTTCTGAATGTTGAACCGTTCGGATGAAGTAGTGGAGTAAAGTTCGGTTCTTCACCGGAGAAATATACATCCAGCCATTTTTTTGCTTCTGTGAGAATTTCCGTCTCCTGTTGGATATGGTCTTTAGGAAGTGTATTTGCAAAATATTTCTGTCCTTCAAACCACAGACCGGTAAGTCCGATTTCATCTGCGGCAAGTAAAATATCTCCGATTAGCGATTTATATTTGCATGTGTATACCATATTTCCCCCCACATTTATTTATCTCTACAATTTCTTCTATAGGATTCCTCTTAATTAACGCAAATGTCACATGCGCGTCCCCTCTGCGATTTCCTCGACATTGTGAGTTTTATCCCAACAAGCAGCAGGAGATTTCTGATATTCTTGACAATTTATAATATTATACCATTTTTGTTTTGAACATGCTATAATGCTGTTGCTGCCGAACCTCCAGCTGAAAGGATGTAAAGTCCTATGACAAGTTCTATAATTACTTTCTTTGTTTCTGTTATGGCAACTGTGGCTAGGCTGGACAGAAACGACAGGCAGTAACAGCCTAAAGGATTAAACCACCTTACATAAACGGAACAAGACCCCCCCCGGAAGTCTCGACCACTTCCGGGGATTTTCGTATCAAATTCGTATCACGGGATCGTCAAACCCAGTGTTTTTCCTGCTTTTAAAAGTTTTTCAATACTCTCTCCACAACAATATAAAAAGCGGCAGAACCTCTATTTTTGCAGGCTCTACCGCTTTCTATCTGAATTCCCCTCAAAAAATCTCTATACTTTATATTAGAACAGTCCTGTGATCTTACCGCTCTCGTCTACATCGATCTTGGTTGCTGCCGGTACTTTCGGAAGTCCTGGCATGGTCATGATCTCACCTGTCAGTGCAACAATAAATCCTGCACCTGCAGAAATCTTAAGATTTCTTACTGTTACCTCGAAATCTGTCGGAGCACCAAGCTTTGTCTGGTCGTCTGTTAAGCTGTACTGAGTCTTAGCTACACAGATCGGACAGTTGCCAAATCCAAGTGCCTCCAGCTGTTTCGCCTGCTTCTGGGCATTTGCAGTCAGAACCACTCTCTTGCCACCGTAAACCTTCTGTACGATCTGGTTCAGTTTGTCCTCAATGGAACCTTCCAGTTCGTATGCATATGTGAAATCATTAGGCTCTTCAACCAGACGGAGAACTTCCTCAGCAAGCTTGATTCCGCCTTCGCCGCCTTTTGCCCATACCTCGGAAAGTGCAACGTTTACGCCAAGCTCCTTACATTTCGCTTCCACAAAATCAAGCTCTGCCTTGGTGTCGGTCGGGAATGCGTTGATAGCTACCACACATGGAAGCTTGTATACATTTTTGATATTGCTTACATGCTTCAGAAGGTTCGGGATACCTTTTTCAAGAGCCTCAAGGTTCTCATTGTTAAGATCCGCTTTTGCAACGCCACCGTTGTATTTCAGGGCACGTACGGTTGCTACGATAACAACTGCACTTGGTGTAAGACCTGCCATACGGCACTTGATATCCAGGAATTTCTCTGCTCCAAGGTCTGCACCGAAGCCAGCCTCTGTGATGGCATAATCAGCAAGCTTCATAGCCATCTTTGTAGCGGTTACGGAGTTACATCCGTGAGCAATGTTTGCGAATGGTCCGCCGTGAACGATCGCCGGAACATGCTCCAGTGTCTGTACAAGGTTCGGTTTCAGAGCGTCCTTCAGAAGTGCTGTCATAGCACCCTCTGCGTGGAGGTCTCCTGCTGTTACCGGTTTCTGCTCAGCAACCTTACCGTAAGTGTATCCGATGATGATTCTGGAAAGTCTCTCTTTCAGATCCTTGATATCACTTGCAAGACAGAGAACTGCCATGATCTCAGATGCTACAGTGATGTCATATCCGTCTTCACGCGGCATACCGTTTGTTCTTCCGCCAAGTCCGTCTACTACATTACGAAGCTGACGGTCGTTCATATCCACGCAACGTCTCCATGTGATCTTTCTCGGATCGATGTTCAGCTCATTACCCTGGAAGATATGGTTGTCGATCATTGCTGCAAGAAGGTTGTTTGCCGCACCGATCGCATGGAAATCACCGGTAAAATGAAGGTTTATATCCTCCATCGGAACTACCTGTGCATAGCCGCCGCCTGCCGCACCGCCTTTGACACCGAATACCGGTCCCAGAGATGGCTCACGAAGAGCTACCATAACATTCTTTCCAAGTTTCTGCATTCCATCTGCAAGACCTACGGTTGTAGTCGTTTTTCCCTCACCTGCCGGTGTCGGGTTGATGGCTGTTACAAGGATCAGCTTTCCGTCTTTTTTGTCTGTTTCTTTCAGGAGATTATAGTCGATCTTTGCTTTGTATTTACCATACTGCTCCAGATATTTGTCATCAATACCTGCTTTCTCTGCAATCTTGGTAATTGGCTCCATTGTGCACTCCTGTGCAATTTCGATGTCACTTTTGAATCCCATAATGTTCTCCTTTCTCCGCAGCAACCGTCCAGATCTTTTTATCCCATAAAAAAGAGCAGTATCTGAATTTCTTCAAATACTGCCCAGACGGTCGACTCACCGAATCTCCGGCTCCCTCGTGGTTATCCCACAATTCCGTCAGTCACCGAAGACTTTATTAATTTGATAATTGAATACTAACATATTTATTAGTACTTGTCAAGAAATTATCAAATTATTTTTTTCACTTTTAAAGTGAGCTAAGTCTAATTTTCTGAATCATTTCCGTTCTATGTATTAGTTTTCTCTCCAACATTCGTACATATCTTTTTTCATCAAATCCTCTGTTGTTTAATCGTATCTTGTACTGGTCATCCGTTAATGCGACTGTCCAGATGCCATAAACATATTACCACACTTATGAAATCAAATCTGCAAATCCTGTAGATACCAGGAATAATATCAGCATTACAACCGGCACTACATAACGGATCATAAAGCGATATAACCCTGCCCGTTTGAAGTGTTCCCCATTTCGTTCCACTTCTCCTATGATCCAGTCAGGGCCGATCACCCAGCCGATCAGAATGCTTGTCAAAAGTGAGATAAACGGCATCAGAAAACTGTTGCTGATATAATCCATCACATCCAGAAGCTGTCCAACGGAACCATTTGGCAGTTTAAGTTCAAAATACAGTTTGTTATAACCAAGGCAGATCAGTACTGCTGTAACAAGAGAATAAATTCCGACAGCACCACACATTTTCTTACGTGGTTTATGATAAAGTTCCATGCAGTTTGCAACCAGTGTCTCCATGACAGACACGCAGGAAGTCAGTGCCGCAAATCCCATCATCAGGAAAAATGCAATTGCCACCGGACGGCCAAATACTCCCATGGCATCAAAAACCTTTGGCAGTGAGATAAATATCAGGCTTGGGCCGGAAGCCATTCCATCCTTTCCGAGAAATACAAAAACAGCCGGTATGATCATCATTCCTGCAAGAAACGCAACGCCGGTATCAAAGATCTCAATCTGATTTGTTGCTTTATTTAAATTAACTTCATTTTTCACATAAGAACCATATGTGATCATGATTCCCATAGATACACTTAAGGAAAAGAATAACTGGCTCATCGCATCCAGAAGGATCTCCAGGAAGCGTTTTACCGTCAGTCCATGAAAATCCGGTTTGAGATAAACAGCCAGCCCCTGCATACCGGTGCGGACAGTTCCATCCGTATCAGTATGAGACAGTGTCAGTGAAAAAATCGCAATGATCACAATCAGAAGAATCAGCCCCGGCATAATGATCCTGGAAAACTTTTCGATTCCCTTTTCCACACCACGAAATACGATCCAGGCAGTCAGTGCCAGAAAGATCAGCATAAATACAACGGGTGCAATATCTGATGTAATAAATGATGTAAAATATACATCTGAAGCCGCATCTTTCCCATCAGAAATAATATAAGTAAAAAAATATTTTACAATCCATCCACCGATAACAGAATAATAGGTCATGATCAATGCCGGAACCATAAACGTTAAATGTCCTAAAAATTTCCACTTTGGATCAAGAGATTCAAAAGCCCTCAATGCATTTTTCTTTGTCTTTCTCCCAAGTGCTACATCCGTTGTCAACAGTACAAATCCAAAAGTCAGTACCAGTACCAGATAAACCAGCAGGAAAAGTCCTCCGCCATCTTTGGCACAGAGATATGGAAATCTCCAGATATTTCCAACTCCTACTGCACTTCCGGCTGCCGCCAGGACAAAGCCTATTGAGCCGGAAAAGCTACTTCCTTTTTCTTTCATTTCAATTTCCCCTCTTCAAGTATATATTTGATATAGGCTGAAACCTTCAGCCTAACAGCCATATCTTACCTTAAATAAAGATAAGTGCAAATGGCAGAAGTTTCTTTTTACGAAATTTTATTTCAAAAAAGTTTCTTACTACTTTACAAAATACCGGTTTTTCCGATATAATCGTATACAATAAAAATTAATAAGAAAAATAGATAGTATGAGGAAACAAAATGAGTAATTTTACCTGTTATGTAGGTGAACAAATAAGAAAATACCGAAAAGCCGGAAAGATGACTCTGCAGGATCTGGCAGATGCCATCCATAAAAGTCGAGCTACCGTATGCAAATATGAAAATGGAGATATCTCCGTTGATATCGAAACTTTATATGAGATCAGCCAGATTCTCCAGGTATCTATGTCCCAGCTTACCACTGGTCTTCCTGAAACAGCCAGTAAACCGTCCAATGCACCGGGAAAAGGACAAAAAAGCCCATTTTTTCAGGCACAGCGGCTATATTTTTACTTTTACGATGGACGCTATCAGCGTACGAAGGATGGCGTCATCGATATTTATGAAAAAAAAGGCGAATCCGGAAAATACGAAGCAACCTTAACGATCTGTTCTGTTTCTGCCAACGGAAGAAGCAGTGAGATTTTTTACACCGGAAAAGTTCTTTACAGTGATATGCTGATCCGTTTTTCCTTTGTAAATCAGTATAACCCACTGGAAGAAGATCTCCTGTACATTTTTAATCCTCTGGAGCTTCGAGATTTTACAACAGGACTTTTGTGTGGGATTTCCAGTGCGGATCTGATGCCCTGCGCATTCAAATGTGTGATCACTTTAAAACCACAGGAGCTTACCGAAGCGTTCCGCCACCAGCTGCTTTTTACAAAAAAAGATCTGAAGCGCTGGGAACAGCTGAATATGTTACTGATAGATAATATGGAAAAGTAGTTTTCTGCAAAAAACGGTACACCTTATATTTTATAAGCTGTACCGTTTTCGTATTTTTCTGTATCAGGGTTTGCCTGCAAACCCACACCGGATCGCCTGTGTCGGACATATCTTTTTACATCTTCCACATCGGATGCATTCTGTACTGTTTGGATTTTCCGTCGGATCGACCTCCATCTGGCAGATATTTCTGCATTTTCCGCAGTGAACACATTTTTCTTTATCTACTCTGTAACGAAAAACGGAAACTTTATTAAATACCGAATAAAAAGCTCCCAACGGGCAGATATACTTACAGAATGGCCGGTATATCATAATTGATAAGATAATGGTGATCACCAGGATTGTATTTTTCCATATGTACAGCCAGCCTACTGCACTTCGCATGGATTTGTTCAGCAGCACCAGCGGGATACCTCCCTCCAGCGTTCCTGCCGGGCAGATCAGCTTGCAGAAATATGGTGCTCCCTGGCCCATGATATCTACTACAAACATGGGAAGTATGATCACAAATACAAAAAAGATCACATATTTCAGTTTTCGCAGAAGCTTATCTCCCCGAAATGTCCGGATCTTCTTTGGAAAAGGAATCTTGTTCAACAGATCCTGGATCAGTCCAAAGGGGCAGAGAAATCCGCACACCAGTCTTCCAAGCAACGCTCCCACAAAGATCAGAAATCCAGCTACATAATATGCCAGCTTGAAGTTCCAGCTTCCGATCACAGCCTGAAGGGAACCAATGGGGCAGGCCCCTCTTGCCCCGGGGCAGGAATAACAGTTCAGCCCCGGAACACAGACATTTTTCAGTTTTCCGGTATAGATCTTTCCAGTTATAAACCCTGATATGTGACTGTTTGTAAGGGCCGCCCACAATGCCTGGATCCCATGCCGCGGCCATTCATTTATTTTCATCTTCTTATTATCCAATTCCAATACACTCCATACAGATGTTGATTGCTTTTGTAAAAACTACAGATACCTCGCCCCTGCAGATTCCCAGTATCATCAGTAAAATTCCCAAAACCGCCAGAGCTGGTCCGATCCACCTGGATTCTGTTATTTTCCGAATCATTTTTTCACTCTCCGTAATGATCATTTTTTACTTTGAAACGTTTTTAAGCTCCTTTTCCACGATTTCCTTCCATTCGTCCAGTGTATGGCTTCCTGTATAGGTATCGCCTACAATGTTTCCATCTTTGTCAACAAAAAATGTTTCAGGAAATGCGGAAATCCCCTGCAGACGGCCGTTCATCATAGTAGTATCCGGTATCAGGAACGGATATTTTGCTTTTGTTTTTTCCTGAAGAATGCCTGCTTTTTTTACAGCCTCCTCGTCCTGATTTCCCTTTTCATCTGTAGTATCAAGCACCACGCCTGCTACTCCGACACCTTTATCTTTCATTTCTTTATAAAGCTCCTGAAGTTCCGGAATTTCTTTTACACATGGTGAACACCAGGTTGTAAAAACATTTACCAGCGTCAGGTCATAGTCACTGAATACTTTTTCTGTATATGTTTTTCCATCTATTCCTGTTGTTTCAAATTTTCCTACAGATTTTACATCCTCCGGGTTGACGCTGGTATCCTGTGGCTGGTCAAACACGGAAATATTCTGATACGGTGCCATTTCCGTAATGTCGGTTTTGATCTTTTCCAGCTCCTTTGTCAGCTTTTCATCTGCATCTTTGTTGGTGCTCAGATAATATTTGTATTTCCCGTCACTGCTGCTTCCAAGCTCTTTATGCTCTGTACAGCCTGTGATCTCATCCAGCTTTTTCTGTGAAGCTTCGTCATAAACGCCAATTGTACCAATTCTGTCCAGACCTGCCACCCAGTCGTCATATCCGGTTCCCATCTTCTGTATCTCGGCATTTTTCTGTTCCTCTGTCATTTTGCTCCAGCTTACATAGGCATATGTCACTGCATTGGTCTGATTCTCAAAATCTTCCGTAGTAAGCATTGCAATGCTCTGATCCTTGATCTGCTTTAACAGCTCCTTCGAAAGTGAAAGCTTCAGTCCCAGAAACGGATATTCATAAGAATCCTGTGCCTTGCAGGTTACGTCGGAAGGCTTAAATGTACCTGCTACCAGATCTGATGAAACTGCCTCTCCATCCACCGCCATTGCCTCTCCGATATCTGCTGTTTCCGTGCTTTCTGCCGCTGTTACCGGTACGCTTCCAAATGCAGATATTCCTAATACCGCTGCTGCCATAAGTGCTGTTATTTTCTGTGTTCTTAATTTCATTGTTTATATTCTCCCTTCTGATATCACCGGCCCATATCCGGAACCGGCGTATATTTTATATGTTAATTTTGTTCTCTGTAGCCTTACTATATCATCCCCTGTATAAAATCTCTGTTAAGAAATAAAAAAATTTACAGGAATTTTATGCTATACATGATATGATAGATAACAAAGCAAAATCAACTGTTTTTTAGGAGAATTTATTATGCATATATTGATAATCGAAGATGAAAAGCAGCTCTGCCAGTCTATTGCGGAGGGACTTCGCATGGATGGCTATGAAGCGGACACATGTTTTGACGGGGATGAAGGACTGGAATTATGTCTGGTGGAAAATTATGATCTCATCCTTCTTGATCTGAACCTTCCAGGCGTTGATGGTCTGGAAATCCTGCGCCAGTTTCGGGAATCCGATACTTCCACTCCCGTTTTGATCCTCTCTGCCAGAGGACAGATCCAGGACAAGGTTGAAGGGCTTGATCTCGGTGCCAATGACTATCTCACAAAGCCTTTTCATTTTGAAGAGCTGGAGGCACGGATCCGAAGTCTGACACGAAGGAAATTTATCCAGCAGGATGTATGTCTGCAATGCGGACGTATCAGCTTTGATACCCGTACAAGAAAGGCCAGTATCGATGGACTTCCTCTTTCTCTGACCCGAAAGGAAAGTTCTCTTCTGGAATATTTCCTTCTTCATCAAAACCGTATCATAAGCCCGGAAGAAATGATCGAGCATATCTGGGACGGAAGCGTCAACAGTCTCAGCAATTCCATTCGTGTCCACATTTCTTCTCTTCGAAAAAAGCTGCGCACGGCTCTCGGCTTTGATCCAATACAGAATAAGATCGGCCAGGGTTACATTTTAACGGAGGATATACAATGAAAAAAATAACCGGAAAGCTATCTCTTCAATGGCGTCTGACACTGATCACCGCACTGCTTATGACAGTCACCTGCATTCTGATGTATTTTTTTATCAGCCAGTCTGCAGTTGCCGGAATGGAGAATCTGGGAGATTACATGATACGGATCGATAACACAGACTCTGCTCCCATCACCTTTAATATGGATCCCTCCGTCTTATTTCCGGAGCTTTCCGATCAGCTGCAGCTGACCAAAAAACTTTTTCTCACCAAAGGACTCATGGTAACAGGGATCATCATCCTTCTCAGCAGTATCTGCACTTATTTTATCAGCCGTCAGGCATTACTTCCGCTTCGCAGACTCAGCCAGGAGGTAAACCAAATAGAGGTCCAGAACCTTTCAGAGGCTCTTGAAGTTCCTGCTACCAATGACGAAATTTCCCGCCTGACCATTTCATTTAACAAAATGCTCGCACGCCTGGATGAGGCCTTTACTGCCCAGAAGCAGTTTTCTGCCAATGCAGCCCATGAGCTGAGGACTCCTCTTGCCGTTATCCAGACAAATCTGGAGGTCTTTGCCCGCAGGGAAGCACCTGCTTTAAAAGATTATCAGGAGATTTTTGCCATGCTCCAGGAACAGACCGGGCGACTTTCCCATCTGGCTGAAATCCTCCTGGATATGACCGGTGTACAGACTGTTGAACGTTCCGAAAGGATCTCTCTGGCAGCACTGACGGATGAGGTTTTCTGCGACCTGGCTTCTGTAGCGGAACAGAAGGATGTTGAACTGATCCAGCAGGAGGGGGACTGCATTATTACCGGAAGCTATCTGCTGCTGTATCGCGCTGTGTACAATCTTGTGGAAAATGCGATCAAATACAATCACTCCGGTGGAAAAGTAACCGTAAATATCCATCTTTCCGAAGAAATAACAGATACATCCACGTCGGTCAATTATGTCTTTCTTGAAGTCTCCGACACCGGGATCGGCATTCCTCCCGAATATCAAGAAAAAATCTTCACCCCGTTTTTCCGTGTAGATAAATCAAGAAGCCGCGCTATGGGAGGTGCCGGCCTGGGGCTTGCACTTGTCAGTGAAATTGTCCGACAGCATAACGGACAGGTAAAAGTACTGGAAAGCAGCAAAAAAGGCAGCATGATTGCAATTATTCTGCCAGTCTGAACATGTTTGTATTACATTTACTTTATATGCTCATGAACGCAATCGCTTTGCGATCTGCGTTCAAATCCGAGTATATTTTCTCAACAATACTGTCTGTATCCATTTCGCAGGTAATAGCCTGTTCCCTGAGAACTGAAGAAAAATCTTTTTCTCTCCACCATCTGCGCATATCTTTTTCACCAAATTCTCTGTTTCTTGTATTATGTCGTCTCACGGTTTCTTCGAACGACAGATCAAAATAATCTCCCATCCGCCTGTTCTGCATTTCATATTCCAGGATGATCTTTCCCACACTCTGGGCAATATCCACAAAAGAAGCTCCCTTCCACCGAATGTAAAACAGCGGGAGCTGAAGCGCATTGGCTTTGTCGATCATCTCCTTCGGGACGGGTTCTTTATCATCGGTGATCGAAATCCCAAAGCCGGAAATTCCAAGCCCATACAGTTCTTCCATGGCTTTCCCGGCTTCTTCCAGGTCAAACCGGACATAGTCTACCACACACAGGGCAAAATCCCCCTGGTTCATATGCTCCTCAAAAGGCCGGGTCTGCACCATATAGGTCCATGTGACAGGTCTTGTGAGACCTTTTTCCCCAGCGATCAGCTCCACTCCGTCCAGCTGCAGCTCCAGTATATCCTGACAGGTGATCATATGCATCAACTCCTTATTTTTGCAGTATTTCACACGCTCTCATCCATAAACAGGCAAATACGATATCTGATTTTCTCATCCTTCAGTTATCCTAGCAGAAATATCTGATTCCGGCAACTCAAAAAAAGCCTGGAAGAAATCAGCCACAGGCATTTTATTTCTTCCAGGTTTTTCTGTTTTCTGATTCTCAGTCAGCTGTCTTTGATCCGGCAGCTGATACAGCTCTGCATCCAGTTACATTCAGACTTATTCTGCCTGTGGTTTGCTTACCTGTGCTGTATCATTCTTTACTCCGGCAGATTTTTCGGCATGCTCTTTCACAAGATTCTGTCCAAGTAGAGTCAGGCATACAAATGCGATCACTGCAAAAACAGCTCCGATCCCAAATACCACGTTCATCTCATAACCTTTGCTACTCACCAGACCGGAGATCGCCGGTGCGCCAAAGGTTGCAAATACAATGCCGAACATGACAAATCCGTAATTCTCCCCGGTGTGCTTCATTCCGAAAATAGAGCTTGTCAGGGACGGGAAGCTTCCCATGATGCCGCCGTAGCAGCCGTACATCAGCACAACAGCAACCGTTACTGCTAGGGATCTTGATACAGCGAGAACTCCCATAGCGATCACTGCCACGATCAGCACTCCTTTGATGCAGACGATCCTTCCCACTTTATCTGCCAGTGTCGGAAGCACCAGTCTTGCTCCCGCATTGACAATGGATCCAAGCATAACGGCGCTGACTGCCACTGCAGACGGGATCCCAAGGTCGATCTGGTAGGTCTGGGATACCGGTGAAACCATAAAATAAGAAATCAGTCCAAAGAACATGGTCGCAAGAAGAAGATAAAAATTTCTTGTACGCATCATCTCTCCGGATGTATACTGCTTCATCTCCGATGTTCCGGACTTTGCCGCAGAGCCACCTGCGTTCACCAGACTCTTATCGGGTGCCTGAAAAAAGATGCCGCACAGAATCCAGGAAACTGCGATGGCTGCCCCAATGATCAGAAAGGTTTTCTGCACACCCTCTGCCTCCAGCAGCTTTCGACTCAGCGGCGCCAGGAAAAATCCGCAAAGTCCGTTGGCAGTTACCACAACACCGGAAGCAAATCCGGTACGGTCCGGGAACCATCTCTGTACCGTTGCCAGAATCACCGTGTAGATCATTCCCTGTCCAAATCCCTGCATCACTCCATAGGAGAGATACATAGGAAGCGGTGTGGAAACGATCAGAAATGCGGATGCCAGGATTCCTGCCGCAAAGGTCCCGCCTCCGATCCATACAATCGTCTTTTCCTTAAAGCGGTTCTGCATCCTTCCGCCTAAGATATTTCCGAATACAAAGGTGCTCAGTGCCAGATAAAAGCACATGGATGCCTGTCCCTGGCTCCAGCCTGCCTGCTCCATCACATAGGGCTGGTAAATAGACCATACATGGGGATATCCGGTAAAAAAGATTGCAAAAGCTCCGAATATCATAGTCAGCAGACGCTGTTTTTTCTGTATTCCTGTCATAATTTCCTCCTCTGAAAAAGATTTCAGGCCTGCTCTATATTCTCTGCTCACAGAATGCAGCCTGTTTCTGTCCACACGATCTGCACGTTTTCCTGCACATTAGCTCCGCTTATCTTTGATATTTTCGTATTTGCGTGCTTTTTCTCTTTGTTTGCGTGTTAAATGCGTGTTAATTATGTTGTGTGTATGTTATCACACGCAGTCTGATTATGCAATATAAATTTACAGCTTTTTCTGTTTTCTCGTTTTTGTCCAAATTTTCCTGTTATTTCTTTGTATATTATTCACAATGGCTGTGTTTCAAGCACGCATATGCACGCACATGTTTTTTATTTAAAAATACCGTCTTTATACGTTTTTTCATTTTATATTTCTTTATTTACGCAAGAAAGCACGCCATGTTGCAGGCGTGCTTTCGTGATTTTATATGATTTCTGTTTCTTATTTGATTATCTTCAGCTCATATTCCCTGGTTCCCAGGCCGATCTTTTCTGCCTGATCCAGGGTTGCCTTCCACTCAATATTCGGATTGGAATCCTTAAAGTGGTCATGGTGACAGTGCCATCCCGGCTCTGCCAGATGCTCTCCAAGCTGGCTGTTGGCGATCGGTGTTGCCTTCAGGCAGGCATCTGCACAGGCCTGATCCAGTGCAACCGGGTCAAAGCTTGCGAACATTCCGATATCCGGAAGGATCGGCGCATCATTTTCACCATGGCAGTCACAGTTAGGGCTGATATCCTGTACCAGTGCAATATGGAAATGGGGACGTCCGTGACAGACAGCCTGTGCATACTCTGCCATCTTGCGATCAAGAAGCTCGTTTGCACTGCTATTCGGATTGTATACGGCATCATAGCTGCAGGCCCCGATACAGCGGCCACAGCCTTTGCATTTATCGTAATCGATAACTGCTTTCTTGTTTACATATGTAATCGCATCACTTCCGCACTCTTTCGCACAACGGCGGCAACCACGACAGACATCTTCATGGATGGCCGGCTTTCCGCTGGCATGCTGCTGCATTTTTCCGGCACGGCTTCCGCATCCCATACCGATATTCTTCAGAGCACCGCCAAAGCCGGTTGTCTCATGTCCCTTGAAATGGCTGAGACTGATAAAAATATCTGCGTCCATGATAGCATGTCCGATCAGGGCAGTTTTGCAGTATTCTCCGTTTACTACCGGAACTTCTACTTCATCGGTTCCTCGAACTCCGTCACCGATGATGATCTGGCATCCGGTTGTGATCGTGTTAAATCCGTTAAGATTTGCACAGTCCAGATGCTCCAGTGCATTCTTTCTGCTTCCCGGATAAAGAGTATTACAATCTGTCAGGAACGGCATTCCGCCCTGCTCCTTACAAAGATCTGCGACTACCCTTGCATAGTTCGGACGAAGGAATGCCATATTTCCAAGCTCTCCGAAATGCATCTTGATGGCTACGAATTTTCCATCCATATCAATATCTTTGATTCCTGCGGCAACACAGAGTTTTTTCAGTTTGTCCAGCTGGCTGGTTCCCACCGGACAACGAAAATCAGTGAAATAAACTGTTGATTTTTCCATTCTGGTTTTTCTCCTGCTGATTCTTTTTATGTAATTACATTTATTTAAACTCTACACGTTTTTTCTGTTTCTGTCAACGGATACTCGCATTTGTAAAACTCCATCTATTTCTCCCATATTCCTTTACAAAATCCTTCATCTTACCCATGGAAAAGAACCTGGGAAAAATAACGGATCATTCCGTCGCTGGTCCAGCATAGCATTCCTGCAGCGTCTGCCATTTTCTGTGCATCCACACAGTAAGCGGACATGCAGAAATTATGTTTATAAGGTCCCGCACTCATGATCAGAAGATCAGTTATTCCCTCTTCTTTCATCTTCTCTGCCAGCTGTTCTGTCAGTTTGTTATGAGCAAGTTTTGCCTTTTTGTAGTCCATAAGGCCATCCTGCATTGTCTGGAGTATCAGCGTTTTTTCGTATTTCAGCGCATGCTCTTTCATCTCCTCTACAGTGCCGCTCTGTGGTGGACATGCCGGGTTTTTATCATAATTCCCGCAAAGATTGTCCTCGCAGAAAACCCGGTATTCCGGCACAAATACAAGCTGATCGGTACTTATGACCGCTGCGTCGGAAAAACCAAGAGCTTTTGCTTCTTCAATAAGATTCATTTTTTCTCTCCTGTGCTTTTTTCTTTTATAGTGCCACATTTTATTTGTTTTTACAAGCTCTGCCTTTCACTCTGCCGCCAGGCGGATGAATTCCTCCATCTCTCTCGTCTTAAACTTATTTTTATGGTAAAAGATCTGCCGGTACATGGATATCTCCACATCTTCCACATGTAAAAGGGCAATTCTTCCTTTCCGGATATCCCGCTCCACAGCCAGATAGGGAAGAAAGGAAAGTCCGTGGTTCTTTTCCAGCATGCGGATGATGAAAGCGGTATCGCTGATCTCCAATACCGGTGACAGGGCCTGCTTCTTAAGCGCCAGCTGCTGATCCAGGGCCTGGCGATAATTGGCATTCTTTTCCGTGAGAAAAAAAGGCTCTTCCAGAATATCCTCCATCTTCAGCGTCTTTCCCGCAAACTCCGAATCTGCAGAGGCCACAAATACTACCGGCTCCGCCTTCTCCATGACCTTCACCCAGTTCTGGTCCCACCTTGGGGTATCCAGTATGTAAATAAGATCCAGCCCGTTATGCTCCATCATCCGTATCAGCTGCTCCGGTGTATCAATAGTCACCTGCATATTTACTTTCGGGTGAAACTCACGAAATTTGCTGAGAACAGCCGGAAGCTTTGCTGTACAAAGAGATTCAATCGTCCCGATATGTAATGGATTCTTCAGTTCCGCATCGTCATTCATTGACTTTTTTGCTTTATTTACATCATATAAGATCCGGCTTGCATGCTCCATAAACTCTTTTCCGGACGGAGTAAGCACCACACGCTTTCCAGTTCTGTCAAAAAGTCTTGTTTCCAGCTCATTTTCCAGAAGACGGATCTGGACAGTGATCGCTGACTGGGTGTATCCCAGAACCTCTGCTGCCCTGGAAAAGCTCTGAAGCTGTGCTACATGTACAAACGTCTCCAACTGACGGATTTCCATGATTTTCTCCCTTTTACTATGAAATTTTTTCATCGTGATGATGAAATCTGTGAATTTGCCTTATTTTTATGTCAATGTTACAATACAATCACGAGGACGTCAATCGTATTTTTGTGCAAAATGAATAAATTCATACTTAGGAGGAAAGAATCCAAATGGAAAAGAAAAAAATCAAGATCGGACTTGTGCCGAAGCTGATCATTGCCATCATCGTAGGTATCCTGTTCGGCCAGTTCCTTCCGGAAGGCTTCTGTCGCTTTGTTGTAACCCTTTCCGGATTTTTCAGTACCTTTCTGAAATTCGTCATCCCGCTGATGATCCTTGCCTATGTGACCATGGGTATTGCGGATCTTTCACAGGGTGCAGGGAAGCTTCTCCTGATCACAGTGGCTCTGGCTTATGGCTCCACTCTGATCGCAGGTTCCGCATCCTATCTGGTATCATCCAGCCTGTTCCCACACTTTATGAGTGAAGGTGCACTGGATCAGATCGCAGCTACCGCAGACGCATCCCTGACACCGTTTTTCTCTATCACACTGGAGCCGGTCATGGATACTCTTTCTGCTGTTGCCCTTGCCTTTGTCATGGGACTGTGCCTCTCTTCCATGCGTGGAAAAGAAATGGGAAACAGCCTTTATAACGGAATGAGTGACTTTTCCAAGATCATTGACAAAGTCCTTCATACCATTATCATCCCGCTGCTTCCGCTTTACATCTGCGGAACCTTCACAGATATGACTATTTCCGGAAAAACCTTTGCCATCTTAAGCATCCTCTGGAAAGTATTCCTTGTTGTTATCATCATGCACCTGATCTGCATTACGATCCAGTTTGTGATCGCAGGTACTGTCAGCAAAAAGAATCCTTTCACTCTGATCAAAAATCAGATCCCGGGATACACAACTGCTCTGGGAACCCAGTCTTCCGCAGCTACCATCCCGGTCAATCTGGAATGTGCCAAAAAGGACGGCGTGTGCGAGCAGATCCGCAACTTCGTAGTACCGCTCTGTGCAAACATCCACATGGCCGGTTCCATGATCACCATCACAGCCTGTGCTACTGCAGTCTGCCTTATGAACCAGCTGCCCATCAGTCTTGGGATCATCGTTCCGTTCATCATGACTCTCGGTGTTGCCATGGTTGCATCTCCCGGTGCTCCCGGTGGTTCCATCATGACTGCCCTTCCATTCCTTTACATGGTATTCGGAGCGGAAGCCGGTGATCCGGACGGTGCCATCTGTGCGATCATGGTTGCCCTTTACATTACCCAGGATTCCTTCGGAACTGCCTGCAATGTATCCGGTGACAACGCCATCGGCGTGATCGTTGACACCATTTATAAGAAATTTATCGCAAAAACACCACAGGAGGATTAAGCAAAATGTCTTTTATCAGTGTATTTGACGTTATGGGGCCCAACATGATCGGTCCTTCCAGTTCTCATACCGCAGGGGCTGCGCGTATTGCTTTCCTTGCCCAGAAGATGATCACGCCGCCCCTGAAAAAAGTAGAATTCATCCTTTATGGTTCCTTCGCCAGAACATACAAGGGACACGGTACAGACCGTGCCCTCCTTGGCGGGATCATGGGCTTTTCCACAGATGACATGCGTATACGGAATTCTTTTGATATTGCCAGGGAACAGGGGATCGACTTTTCCTTTACTCCAAATGAAGCGGAAACCGATGTCCATCCCAACACTGTAGATATCCATATGGTCAATGAACAGGGACAGGAAATGACAGTCCGGGGGGAATCGCTGGGCGGCGGCAAGGTCCGCATTGTGGAAATCAACCACGTGAAAGTGGATTTCACCGGCGAATACAGTGCCATCATCGTGATTCATCAGGATACTCCCGGTGTTGTGGCCTACATCACCAGATGCTTAAGTGAACGTAACATTAACATTGCCTTCATGCGCCTCTTCCGTGAATCCAAAGGAACCACAGCCTATACGATCGTGGAATCCGACGGTCATCTCCCGGAAGATATCGTAGAAAGCATTCACCGGAACACCAACATCCATGATGTCATGGTTGTTCAGATGTAGGGAAAAGGAGGATGTGTTTTATGGATTTCAAAAATGCCAAGGAACTTCTTGCTCTCTGCCAGAAAAAAAAGCTTCCGATTTCCGAAGTAATGCGCCAGCGTGAGATCCTTCTCGGTGAAACCACTGCTGAAATCGTGGACCAGCGCATGGACCGTGTTCTGGAGATCATGAAGGATGCTGCTTTTTCCCCTATCAAAGATCCGGTGATATCTATGGGCGGACTGATCGGCGGTGAAGCCCGAAAGCTCTGCGAATTTCATGACCTGGGAAAAAGCCTGTGCGGAAATGTTCTCGGAAAGGGGATCACCTACGCTATGGCAACCCTTGAGACCAACGCTTCCATGGGACTTATCGTTGCCTCTCCTACTGCCGGCAGTGCCGGGATCGTTCCCGGAATGATGCTTGCTCTTCAGGAGGTCTACGGCTTTTCCGATAAAAAAATCCGCCAGGCACTATTTAATGCAGGCGCGATCGGCTATCTTGCCATGCGTAATGCAACAGTTGCCGGTGCTGTTGGCGGATGTCAGGCTGAGGTCGGAATCGCTTCTGCAATGGCTGCTTCCGCTGCTGTGGAGCTTCTTGGCGGTACACCTCTTCAGTGTACTTATGCTGCTTCCACGGTTCTTATGAACATGCTTGGACTTGTGTGCGACCCTGTAGGCGGCCTGGTGGAATATCCCTGCCAGAACCGTAATGCAGCCGGTGTTTCCAATGCCCTAATCGCAGCGGAAATGTCACTGGCCGGTATCCCCCAGTTCATCCCGCTGGATGAGATGATCGATGCCATGTATACTGTGGGCAAAAAGCTTCCTGCAGAGCTTCGTGAAACTGCTCTCGGCGGTTGTGCAGCCACACCGTCCGCCTGTGAAAAGTGTCATCTTTGCAGTTGAAATGCAACTATGGCAGAGAAAAAGCAGTTGGATATCTTATGCCCCATTTGTTGCACAGCTCTATATTGAATAATAACTTCATAGTTTGCTCAGTCAGATAATAAAACGGAGAATTCCTTAAATTTTTCTTTCGGGAATTCTCCGTTTTCTTTTTTATAAATCCTAATTTATAATTTCATGTGTAAATATCTTTTATTTCTCCAGCACCGGGATATTCTCCTTTTCTGATGCAGTAATTTTACAGGTTTGTCATAAAACAGGCATTCTGATCTCGCATTCGCTGATTGCTCAGATTTTTTCGATTTTATTTCGTAATCCCAGCATTCTGTGATCCAGATTAGCAATTTCTTCTGCATATTTTTTTAATTCTGTTTCAATTTCCGCATTGTCTCTTTTTTTATAATACAATTCATATTCTAACACAGACCAGTAATCCATCGCAATGGTCCGAAGCTGTATTTCCACCAGTTCTTTCTGTTCACCTTCCGCAGAGTAGATAGGTACTTTCACGATCAGATGAAGACTTTTGTAGCCGTTTTTCTTTGGATTTTTAATGTAATCCTTTATCCGGACGATCTCGATATCCTTCTGCATTTCCAGGGATTCTGCAACCTGGTAAAGCTCATCCTCAAACGGACAGACTACACGGATGCCTATGAGATCCTTCAGATTTTTTCTGGCTGTCTCGAAATCCGGTTCCAAGCCTTTTTTCAGAAGTTTTGCGTAAATACTTTCCGCACTTTTGATCCGACTGGTAGTCTGACTGATCACAGTACGTTTTTTCTGCCCGGAAAGCTCTGCATTGATCATCTTCAGTTTTGCCATAAGGATATCGATGGCCGCCTTACAGCGGAGGCGGTAGTCCGGATCCTTGATGTAACTTGCAATGGCTGCTGTTTTTTCTGCTGTCAGTTTCTGATTTTCTGGTTCTATTGAATCCGGAACTCTGCTCTGCTCTGACTTCTGAGCCGGAGCATCCTTTTTTGGATTCTCCTTCTCCTGCTCTTCTTGGTCCTGTTCGAATCCATCTTTAATAGATTTCTGTTTTTTTCTTATTTTTTTCTTTGATTTCTTTTTTGTCATGTCTGCCTTATCTATTATTTTTAGTTTTCGTGTACATCTTATATATTATACCGGCCACATGCTGTTTTTCATCAAATCAACGTAAGACTATTGTTAAATCTGTGGTAAAAAAGTCCTCCGAAAAATCTCAAGATCATATCTCCTGATATCTCTGCGACTTCCCGAAGGACTCTTTCACGCATAATTTACATATTAATAAAACAATTTACAGAAATTCCGACTGCAGCGCATCGTATCCTGTCTCACCTGTACGGATACGAACAGCGTTACGGATCTCATAGCTAAATATCTTTCCATCGCCTGGATCACCGGTAAACGCTGCTTTCTGCACAGCATCAATAACTTTGATCTCCCAATCTTCCGATGATACCACAATTTCAAACTTGATCTTCGGTTTCAGAAATACATCGATCTTGGAACCACGGACATACTCTGTGTAACCACGCTGTGTTCCGCATCCCATGATCTGGGTTACTGTAAAACCGTTAACCTGGATCTCATTTAACGCTGCTTTTACATCTTCCATTTTTTCTTCTCTTACGATTGCTTCTATCTTTATAAGCATACGATTTCCTCCATTTTCACACGATCATTGCCGGACAAATTCTTTTATCAGTCAAATCCATTAAATGACGGATATGCATTCTCTCCATGCTGAGATGCATCCAGCCCGACCATCTCTTCCTTCGGATCTACACGAAGCGGTGTAAAGATACGCACGATCCCGATACAGATCAGCGTTCCCACAATGGCAACCGCAATGGTGATCACAATACTCAATACCTGCGCCAGAAACAGACGGTGATCTCCAAACACAAGGCCATCCCATTTTGCAACAGAGTTAATGGAAGTTTTTCCGAAGAGACCTGTTGCGATTCCTCCCCAGATACCACCGATACCATGGCAGCCAAAAGCATCCAGGGCATCATCGATCTTCAGCTTCTGTTTCAAAAGGATCACAGTAAAGTAACAGATCGGGCTTACCAGGATCCCAATGATAAAGGATGCCCATACCGGTACGAAACCAGCTCCCGGTGTAATGGCTACCAGTCCGATAACAAGACCTGTGGATGCACCAACCAGTGTCGGTTTTCCCTCGCGGATCACCTCGATCAGCATCCAGGTCAGCAGTGCGCAGGCAGAAGAAATGCTGCTGGTCATAAAGGCATGTGCCGCAAGGCCATCTGCCTTCAGCGCACTTCCTGCATTAAAGCCGAACCATCCGAACCACAGCATAGCTGCTCCGAGAAATACAAATGGGATATTGTGTGTGCGATAGGTTGCTTTTGCATAGCCTCGTCTCTGTCCAAGATAAATGGCAAGAACCAGTGCACTGACACCGGAACTGATATGTACCACATTTCCTCCTGCAAAGTCCACAGAGCCAATGGCTGCCAGAAATCCACCGTCTCCCCAGACCATATGTGCCATTGGATAATACACGATCAAAGACCAGATCGCAATAAAGAAAAACAGCGCCTTAAAACGCATTCTGCCAACCACGGCACCGGTGATCAGTGCTGGTGTGATCATAGCAAACATCATCTGGAACGCCACAAATACCAGATGCGGGATCGTATCCGCATAAGGTCCCGGCTCCCAGCCTACGCCATTCAGCGCAAACCAGCGAAAATCTCCGATGATCCCGCCATGATTTCCTCCAAATGCCAGCGAATATCCAAACAATGTCCACATAACTACGGACAGTCCCATGATCGCCCCACAGGCCATCATGGTATTTACCACATTTTTCCTGCGGACCAGTCCTCCGTAGAAAAACGCAAGCCCAGGTGTCATAAAGAACACAAAGGCTGTACAGATCAGCATAAAGCCGGTATCTCCTGCATTCATCATTCATTTCCTCCTCAATTCCCTCAATTATTCTGCAACGCAAAAAGCGCCTGGAAACTCAATTTCCAGACGCCTTTGTCATGTCAGTTAGCATAGCAGATAATTTGTGGGTTTTCAAGAGTTTTTTCGCTATTTTTCTGTTTTCTTACAGAATTACTATGTTTTATGTGGATATGAAATTTATTTTCGGCAATCTATCCGGTTATAAATATTGGAGAGATTTTATTTTATCTCTTACTGTACTATAACACGGACTATGCTCAGAATCAGCAGATGTGCCGGATAAAAGATATAGAAAAACCACTTGGAAAACTTCGGTGCTTTTTCGGATTTTTTGCCATTATAGAAGCACAGGATGATGATTCCTGATGCCACGATCCCTGCTGCCGAAAACAGAGCATGGAGCATCGCCGGTCCGGCTGCCATTTTTTCCACGTAGGAGCTGTAGTTAAACAGCACAAAAAGGGCAGCACCGACTCCGTACGCTGTTATCATCCTCTTCCTGTTCCCCCAGCTCTCATGGAACCAGATGGTAAAAACCGGTGCCAGGATCGCCCAGTCCGAACAAACGGATAGTAAAAGGAGCAGGATCAGAAGTGGAATTCTCCATTTACTTGCCATCATCCTTTCCTGAACAACCAGGATCATAAAACAGATAAACAGAGTAAAGATCATATTCAGCTGTGAATTTCCAAAGGCTATCATATAGGGAACCTGGGAGATTCCGGCAAAGATCAGAAGCCTTTCACCGTATTTTCTCCGGGAATGTGTATAGTAAAAACCTTCCACAAGAAAATAGCACATGGTAATGGCTGTGAAGTAGCCAATGTCTATAAACACTTCCCACAGGATCGTGTTTTCCGGCAGAAGCACGTTGGCGATATGATTCAGAAGCATGGTAAAAATTGCCAGATATTTAATGGCATCCCGGGTCAGTCCCGGCTTTTCTGTTGTTGGCATGATCTTCTCCTTCTGTGCAGAAAAATTTTCAGATCTTTCACATCTTCTGCACAATATAATACATTTATCTTACACTGATTTTCTGACTCATACAACTTTTTTTGTTATTGCTGGAGTTGCCTTTTTCTTAAGGTAAGCTTATACTGTAGAAAGCGTGCTGTATTTTATATGGCAAAACTTCTCAGCAAACACTGTAAAACAATAAATTCGGAAAGGAATTATCGATCATGATCCAGGATATCGCACCACATACCTATCACAATGAGTACAAACCTGTGGCCCCGGATAAAGAAAGCCACATCCTCGCCTATGAAGAAGGAAAGATCCTTATGAAAAAAGATGGCGAGACTATGACTCTTCCAAGCTTTGGAGAGCTGGAAGGAAAAGTTGAAAACCTATATGAGAATTATATCTATCTCTTCTCCATTGACGAAGAGCATTTTTATCTGATCCCGGATCTTGACACCAGTCTCCTTCCTGGTTATCAGTTTGAGATCACAAGAGTTCTCCGCACAGCGGAGCCACAGTATCTGGCTTTCGCAGGAATCACCGGATATCAGCTCTTTCAGTGGTACAGCAAGCGCCGTTTCTGCGGCTGCTGCGGCAAACCGATGGTACATGATAAACATGAGCGCAAGATGATCTGCCCTGCCTGTGGAAACGGTGAATATCCGGTGCTTTCTCCGGCTGTGATCGTAGGCGTTACCAACGGCGACAAGCTGATCCTCTCCAAATATGAGGGCCGAAATCACACCCGCTACGCCATGATCGCAGGTTTTGCCGAGATTGGTGAGACCATCGAGGAGACTGTCCACCGTGAAGTTATGGAAGAGATCGGCGTAAAGGTCAAAAATCTCCGCTACTACAAGAGCCAGCCATGGTCCTTCTCCGGAACACTTCTGTTTGGCTTCTACTGTGATCTGGATGGCGACGACACTCTGACTGTAGACCACGATGAGCTTTCCATGGCCTCCTGGTTCAACCGGGAAGACATTCCGGATGAAGGAGATAATATCAGCCTTACCAAGGAGATGATGATGGCATTTAAGCATGGAAAAGCCTGAAGTATCGCTTGCCTGATTCCGTAAACAATTTTTCGTAACCAATTTCACAAAAAACACCGGCCATTCATCTGTACCATGTCCTGTCCAAGCTGCCAAATCATCTCTGACATCTCAGCCTCAGTACATATTCCGATGAATGCCGGTGTTTTTATTTTCTATTTTTCTATTTTTCTTCCGAGCCGGAGCAATCTGCCTAAAACCGTTTTATTTCTCCGCTGTCAGATGCCAGATATCTCTGTTGTACTCTTCGATGGTTCTGTCTGAAGAGAAATATCCTGCTTTTCCGATATTTACAAGCATTTTCTCTGCCCATGCGGTTCTGTCCTCATAATCGAGCAGTGCCTGATCTTTCACCTTCGCATAATCCTCGAAGTCAAGAAGAGTCATGAACCAGTCTTTGCTTACGATCTCATGATGCAGTCTTCTTAAATGCTCCTCACTTCCAATAGAAAGAAGCTCGTTTCCTACGATAAAGTCTACTGCACGACGGATGCGCTCGTCTTTCTCATAAAAATCTCTGGAGCAGTAGTCAGCCTTTTCATAGTGTTCGATAACCTGCTCACTGGACTCTCCGAAGATATAGATATTATCCTTGCCTACCAGCTGGCTGATCTCCACATTTGCACCATCCATGGTTCCCAGTGTTACAGCACCGTTGAGCATGAACTTCATGTTTCCTGTTCCGCTGGCCTCCTTGGAAGCAAGAGAGATCTGCTCGGAGATATCGCAGGCAGGGATCAGCTTCTCTGCTGCACTTACGTTGTAGTTTTCCACCATAACAACTTTCATGTACGGGGAAACCTCCGGATCATTGTTGATAAGCTCCTGTAAGCAGAGGAGAAGGTGGATAATATCCTTTGCGATAACGTATGCAGGAGCTGCCTTTGCACCGAAGATAAAGGTTACCGGGCGCTGCGGCTTCTCGCCTGCCTTGATCTTCAGGTAACGGTCAATGATGTAAAGTGCATTCAGCTGCTGACGTTTGTACTCATGAAGACGTTTGATCTGGATATCATAAACACTGTGTGTATTGATCTCTTCACCTGTGTTGGCTTTGATAAACTCCGCACATCTCTTCTTTGCATCCTGCTTGATCTTAAGGATATTTGCAAGAACGTCCTGATTTCCCTTGAAGCCAAGCATCTTGTCAAGCTCAAAGGAATCCTTGCGGAAGCCGTCACCGATCATGGAGGTGATGTACTCTGTCAGCGGATGGTTGCAGTGAAGGAGCCATCTGCGGAAGGTAATTCCGTTTGTCTTGTTATTGAATTTCTCCGGATAGATCTCATAGAACTGATGAAGCTCTGTCTCCTTCAGGATATCGGTATGAAGGGATGCAACACCGTTGATGGAAAATCCGTAGTGGATGTCCATATGTGCCATGTGTACCAGGTCGTTCTTGTCGATGATGGCAAGATTTTCCTGCGGATATTTTGCTTTGATACGCTCGTCCAGCTTGCGGATGATCGGCATCAGATGCGGAACAACCTCCTCAAGATAGGAAATCGGCCATTTCTCAAGTGCCTCTGCAAGAATGGTATGGTTGGTATAAGCGCATACATGAGATACGATCTCGCATGCCTCCTCGAACTCGATCCCACGCTCTGTAAGGAGACGGATAAGCTCCGGAATTACCATACTCGGATGTGTATCGTTGATCTGGATCACTGCGTAATCGGCAAGGTCATGAAGATTGCAGCCTTTTGCTGTTGCCTCATCAAGGATCAGCTGTGCCGCATTGCTTACCATGAAGTACTGCTGATAGATACGAAGCTTTCTTCCTGCATCATCGCTGTCATCCGGATAAAGGAACAGTGTCAGATTGTGGAGCAGATCCTTCTTATCAAAGGAGATTCCCTCGCCCACAATGCTCTCGTCTGCAATATCAATATCAAAAAGGCGAAGCTTGATCGCTTTGTTCTCATAGCCTGCAACATCAATATCATACAGTGTGGATTTCAGCATAAAGCCCTTAAATGGGACATAATAGGAAACGCCTGCATCTGTAAGCCAGCTCTCCGGCTGGATCCACGGATTCGGTGTCTCAAACTGAAGATGATCCTTAAACTCCTGTTTGAAAAGTCCGAGGTGATAATTAAGTCCGATTCCTTCTCCCGGAAGTCCCAGAGTTGCAATGGAATCCAGGAAGCATGCTGCCAGACGGCCAAGTCCGCCGTTTCCGAGAGATGGCTCCGGCTCGATCTCCTCGATCATGGAAAGCTCTTTTCCGTTTTCTTTGAGATATTTCGCAACTTCATCATAAACGCCCAGATTGATCAGGTTGTTGGAAAGAAGCTTACCGATAAGGAACTCTGCGGAAATATAATAAATTTTCTTTTTTCCATCCTGGTAGCCGCGGCCCTTCAGCTGATCCTTTGTCCAGGAGAGAAGTCCGTGATAGATTTCCTCATTTGTACAATCTTTTACATTTTTGTTATATTTGTCTTCAAATACTTTGCTTAATGTTTCCATTTTGATCTCCTTTCATGGATCTTGATGGGATGAAATATGTTTTTACAAGGTTGTTTGCTTTGTTTTTGATGATATTAGGATATCACGCATTTCTTTTCAAAAATATAACAATCCTGTCATGATATGCAAGATATTTGTCAGACTGTTTTTCACTTTTTACGGTAGCTCTGCATAAAAACGTAACCGATACATATGCGGTTGCTTCGGGAGCTTTCTCAGATCTGTCTCATACGCTTCCTGTACTTATGCGGTGAAACCTTATTGGACTGCTGAAATTTCTTTATAAAATAACTTGTACTGTTAAATCCCACCTGCATGGCGATCTCCGTCACAGGTGCATCGGAATGCGTAAGAAGATACTTCGCCTTCTCCATACGGAAGTCATTGATGTATTCCACCAGGGTTTTTCCCGTATACTGGCGGAAAAGCTTCATAAAATAATACTCACTGTAATTGGAAAGTCCGGAAAGCTCTGAAACGGTAAGATTCTCCTGGTAGTGAAGGCTGATATGATCCAGCACTTCCTTTACTGCTGCAAGGCTCTTGTTCTGCTCTGTGCTTACCGGGATAATATAATGCTTCGTCAGCATCTCATAAAAGAAATCAAAGAACAGCATTTTCAGCTTCACATAAAAATATGGCTTCTTCTCCGTATGACAGTCATGGATCTCCAGAAAAATTTCCCGTAGCTTCTCATATCCGGAATCTCCTTCTTCTATATGATGGCAGAATTCTGCCTTGTTTTCTATTAATGGTGATACCACACATTCCTGGCAGATATCTCCCGGCTGACCTGCAAGGAAGCCCAGGCTGAAAACCACACTCTTATAATAAAGAGGCTTCTTAAGATCCGTGCGCATACTATGGAGAACTCCGCAGTTCACGATCAGGAGATCCCCCTTTTTCAGGCGGATGCTCTCCCGGTTCAGTCTGGCAAAGCCACTGCCTTTTTCAATATACATGATCTCCATCTCACTGTGCCAGTGGTCATACAGTGCATGAAAAATCTCACAGTTCGCCATATAGGTTTCCACCGGCAGTTCAAAGGAACCGTGAGGGCTTAATTCTTTTAAATTATCATCCACTTCGGATACGTGAAGAGGATTTTTTTCGGATGTGTCTGTTTCTGGCATGATTTCCTCCGTGATCAATATCTATCCTGCGAACATTTGCCTTACGCTGGATATACAATCCTTGCATAATGATTCTGTTTGACTCCCTTAGTGTAAAGGATATTTACAACCATGACAATATTATATTTTCCTGTTTTCTTTTTTATGACGTTACGGTTACTCTGTTCTCAGCAACACGCTTCGCGATGCACTTCCATAAACGGCAACCTTGACTTTTCCCCTTCCAACTGCTATATATAATATTTAGAATAAAATAATTTGACTTTAAAAGGAACGAAAACTACCATGAATCCATTAAAAAAAGCTTACTGCCGGGTTTTCCAGAATGTCTTTAAATTCGCCCTTCCACTGCTTCCTTACCGCAATCCGAAGATCATCGGAAGCGTCAAAGGTATTCCGGAAGTTCTGGAAAAAAGAAACTATAACAATGTACTCATCATCACAGATGCAGGGATCCGAAGCCTTGGCCTTACAGAAAGACTGGAGCAGACACTGAAGCGAAGCTGCATCTCTTACCACATCTATGACAAAACCGTTGCCAATCCAACAACCGTCAATGTGGACGAAGCCCTTCACATGTATCTGGACAATGACTGCCAGGCGATCATCGGCTTCGGCGGAGGTTCCAGTATGGACTGTGCAAAAGCCACAGCAGCCCGCATTGCCAAGCCACACCAGTCTCTTGCTCAGATGAAGGGAATCCTGAAGATCCACAAAAAGCTTCCTCTTCTCATCGCCATCCCCACGACTGCAGGAACAGGAAGTGAAACAACACTTGCTGCTGTCATTACCGATGCAGAAACACGGCACAAATATGCCATCAACGATTTTCCGCTGATCCCACGCTACGCAGTCCTTGACCCGAAAGTGACTTTAAGCCTTCCGCCGTTTATCACAGCTACCACCGGCATGGATGCCCTGACTCACGCAGTGGAAGCCTACATTGGAAATTCCACTACACCTGGCACAAGAAAAAATGCCCTGGATGCGGTCAGACTGATCTTTGAAAATCTGGATACCGCCTACACAGACGGCAATAATATTGAAGCAAGACGAAATATGCTCCGCGCCTCCTATTTCGCAGGCTGTGCCTTCACCAAATCCTACGTTGGATATGTCCACGCAATTGCACATTCCCTCGGCGGAAAATATAATGTTCCACATGGGCTTGCCAATGCAGTGATCCTTCCTATGGTACTGGAAACATACGGAGATTCCATCACTCACAAACTTCGCAACCTTGCCGTAACTGCCGGTCTCTGCGATAAACATGAGGACGATAAAACTGCTGCCCGGATGTTTATTGATGCAATAAAAGATATGAAAAAACGCTATGACATCGGAGACTATATTCCGGAAATCCAGGAAACAGACATCCCGGAGCTTGCCCATTACGCAGATAAAGAAGCCAATCCTCTGTACCCGGTTCCTGTACTGATGGATGCCGGCGAACTTGAAACACTGTATTACAGACTGATGCCTCCGGCAGGCAATTGCTAAAACAGCCATTGGCATAGAAAGATTTTTTCGATATTTCGAATACAGTTTTTTCAGAAAGGACTACAATTCCATGGAAAAAGAACAGATCAACCAGCTTTTAGATAAACAGCGCCAGTACTTCTACTCCGGCGCAACTCTTGACCTTGATTTTCGCATCAGCGCCCTGAAACGTCTCCGCGCTTCCATCCGGAAACACGAAGATCAGATCCACGCCGCGCTGAAAAAGGATCTGGGAAAAAGTAATTTCGAAAGCTATATGTGTGAGACCGGACTGGTGCTCTCCGAGATCACACATATGCTAAAAAATATCCGCTCCTACACAAAAGAACAGACCGTTCCAACTCCACTGGCACAGTTCCATTCCCACAGTTTCCGCAAACCATCCCCCTACGGTGTGGTTCTCATTATGAGTCCGTGGAACTATCCGTTTCTTCTCACCATAGAACCACTGGTAGACGCCATTGCAGCCGGAAACACAGTCATCCTGAAACCAAGTGCCTACTCACCGGCAACAAGCGAAGTGATCCGTCTTCTCATCCATGAATGTTTCGATGAAAAATACGTTGCAACTGTCACAGGCGGACGTGCGGAAAACACACATCTTCTCAGTCTGCACTTTGATTACATCTTCTTCACGGGAAGCCAGTCTGTGGGAAAAGAGGTCATGAGAAAGGCTTCCGAACACCTCACACCAGTCACTCTGGAGCTGGGTGGAAAAAGCCCCTGCATCGTGGACAAAACAGCCAATCTCCGCCTTGCGGCAAAACGTATCGTATTCGGCAAGTTCCTGAACTGTGGCCAGACTTGCGTGGCTCCGGACTACATCTACTGTGATCCGGAGATCAAAGAAGCCCTGGTCGCAGAGCTTCGCAGACAGATCACACGCCAGTATGGAAAAGAACCACTGAAGAACCGGAATTATGGAAAGATCATCAACGAAAAGCATTTCGACCGTATCAACAGTCTGATCGATCCTGCCAAAACTGTCTGCGGCGGTGGTTCCAACCGTGAAACACTTCAGATCGAGCCGACAGTTCTTGATAACGTAACCTTCGAAGATCCGGTCATGCAGCAGGAAATCTTCGGTCCGGTACTTCCGGTCCTCACCTATGACTCTCTCGGAGGTGCCGTAACAAAGATCAATTCCATGGCGCATCCGCTGGCTCTTTATATCTTCACCGAAGATGAAAAAAATGCCCGGGAAGTTACTTCCCGATGTGGTTTCGGCGGTGGCTGTATCAACGATGTCCTCATACATCTGGCAACCAGCAATATGGGCTTCGGCGGCTTTGGTGAAAGCGGCATGGGATCCTATCATGGCATCGACGGCTTCCGGACATTCTCTCATTATAAGAGTATTGTAGATAAAAAGACCTGGATTGATCTTCCTATGCGGTATCAGAAATATCGGAAGATTTATGAGAAAATGGTACGGTTGTTTATGCGTTAGATATAAATGGAGGGCGCTGCCTGATGCATCGCCCTCCTGTTACTTTAGATTTTCTTATTATTTTTCCCAGATGATCTTTACCGGCATGATTCCGGTCAGTTCTTTGCTTTTTTCATCCGGCTGGCTGCAGCCTGCATAAATTTCAAATTTCTTTCCTTCTTCCATCCGTTTTCCTGTTTCATCTACTACAGTGAATGCTTTTTCCCATATTGGGATTTCTATTTTCCGGCATTCTCCCGCCTTCAGGAATACCCGCTGAAAACCGGCCAGCATCGGATTGGGAATGGCATTTTTGCTGTCGATATTTTTTACATAGATCTGAACAACATCCTCTGTATCATATGCGCCGTTATTCTGCACTTCTACCTCCACGTTTATCTTCTGTCCACATGTTTTGACCTCTGCTTTATCTACTGCCACCTTACTGTACGTCAGACCATATCCAAAAGGAAACTGTGCTTTTCGTTCCATATAGCGATATGTTCTGCCTTTCATGGAATAATCGGTAAAATCCGGAAGTTCTTCCAGGCTTTCATAAAATGTCACCGGAAGTTTTCCTGATGGCGAGATTTCTCCAAACAGTACCTTTGCCGCTGCCTTCCCGCCCTGGCATCCAGGGTACCACAGCATCATGACGGCATCAAATTTCTCTGCCGCATATTTCAGATTAAGGTCACTTCCTGCCAGCAGACAGAATACTGCCGGTTTTCCTGTGTCTGCGATTGCTTCCATCAGTTCTCGCTGTACTCCGGGAAGTTCAATATCTTCTTTATCTCCCGATACATAGCTGTTTCCGGTGTCTCCCTCTTCTCCTTCCAGTGTCTCATCCAGTCCCATACATAAGATCACCACATCGCTGTTTTCCGCAACCACCTTTGCTTCCGCAATACGATCTCTGGTAAACGCAAGGTGCTCCGTCCGGTCTCGGAACAGATCACAGCCTCTGGAAGTAAGGATCCTTACATCGTCTCCCACATAATCCTGGATGCCTTCCTGTATGGTAATATACCTGGAAGCTGTCCCGTGATAATTGCCGATCAGCGCCTGTCTGCTGTCCGCATTTGGTCCGATGATCCCTATTGTTTTCAGTTTTTCTTTATCAAGCGGAAGAATCCCGTTATTTTTCAGCAGAACAAAGCTTTTTTCCGCTGCTTTCTCCGCTGCATCCAGATGCCTGGGAGATTCTACCTCAAGATAGGAGATATGGTCATATTCGCTTCCATCAAACAACCCCAGCAGATACCTTGTGGTAAAAAGCCGCACTGCTGCCCGGGTTATGGTTTCTTCTGTGACAAGCCCCTTTTCGTATGCCTTCATAATGTGAAGATAGGTATTTCCACAATTCAGGTCACAGCCATTATTAATCGCCAGTGCTGCAGATTCAACGGCTGTATCCGTTACCATATGGTGTTCATGAAAATCACGGATCGCCCAGCAGTCTGATACAAAATGCCCCTGAAATTTCCATTCGCCTCTGAGTTTTTTCTGTAATGTGGGACTTCCGCAGCAGGGTTCCCCATTTGTCCGGTTATAAGCTCCCATAACCGCTTCTACTTTCGCTTCTTTTACCAGACCTTCGAATGCCGGCAGATACGTTTCTTCCATATCTTTTGCGGATGCTTCCGCATCAAATTCATGACGGAGTGCCTCCGGCCCGGAATGTACTGCAAAATGTTTGGCACAGGCTGCTGCCTTCATTGTATCCCCATTTCCCTGAAGTGCTTTTACAAAGGAAACTCCCAGTTCTTTTGTAAGATACGGATCTTCCCCATAAGTTTCATGGCCTCTACCCCATCGTGGATCACGGAAAATATTGACATTAGGAGACCAGAACGTCAATCCCTTATAAATATCTCTGTCACCGTTTACGGAATATGCATTATACTTTGCTCTGCCCTCTGTTGCCACGATACCGGCCATCTCTGCCACACTTTTCCGGTCAAAAGCTGCCGCCATTCCGATCGCCTGTGGAAAAACCGTTGCCTGCCCTGCTCTGGCAACACCGTGAAGTCCCTCATTCCACCAGTTATACGCCGGAATTCCCAATCTTTTTATTGCAGGTGCATCGTACCTTAACTGACTGGCTTTTTCCTCCAGAGTCATCCTGGCAACCAGCGCTTCTGCTTTCTTCTTTGCTTCTTCCCGATTCATCCCCAATTTCCTCCTCACCTTTTTTTATATCATCTATCATTTGGTCTCTGACTGTCAAGTAGATATTTCCTGCAATTTTTCCGGCCTCTGTTCAGAGCAGAAAAAAATCTGCTTTACCCTTTCTTTGGGATAAAGCAGATTTTTATTACACTTTGTGATCTGTGTTGCGATTTCAGCCGGGAACTTATCTGATCGCATCCTTCATCTCTTTCACATAAGCCTTCACCTTCGGCACGCAGTCTTTGCCGTAGGCACCACAGAGCTTCACGATCGCAGATCCTACAATGGCACCGTCCGACTGGTCTGCCATTTTTTTTGCCTGCTCCGGGGTGGAGATTCCGAATCCTACTGCACATGGGATGTCTTTCTGGGATTTTACCAGCTTCACCATAGCTCCGATATCTGTGGTAATGCTGGTACGCATTCCTGTTACACCAAGGGACGATACGCAGTAAACAAAGCCTTCCGCCTCTTTTGCGATCATAGCGATCCTCTCATGGGAGGTCGGTGCGATCAGGGAGATCAGGTCAAGGCCGTACTGTTTGCACACAACATCAAACTCTTCTTTTTCCTCAAAGGGAACATCCGGAAGGATCAGTCCATCCATTCCAACTTCTGCTGCTTTCTTGATAAAACGCTCTGTTCCGTAAGAAAATACTACGTTTGCATAGGTCATGAATACCATTGGGATTTTTGTATTTTTACGGATTTTTTCTACCATTGCAAAAACTTTATCTGTAGTCACGCCGCCTGCAAGTGCCCGGACATTAGCTTCCTGGATCACAGGTCCCTCTGCGGTAGGATCTGAGAACGGGATCCCAAGCTCGATCAGATCTGCTCCTGCTTCTTCCATTGCATAAACCAGCTGCTCTGTTACCTTCAGAGACGGATCTCCGCAGGTTAAAAAAGGAATAAATGCTTTTCCGTTTGCAAATGCTTCTGTAATTCTCTTATTCATGAATATCCTCCCCTCTGTAGCAGGCAATTGCCGCACAGTCCTTATCTCCACGTCCTGAAATGGTAACTACCATGATCTTGTCCTTTCCAAGTGTCGGTGCGATCTTTTTCGCATAGGCCACTGCGTGGGCACTTTCGATCGCAGGAATGATTCCTTCTGTTCTGGAAAGATATTCAAAAGCATCTACTGCTTCGTCATCTGTAACAGAAACGTACTCTGCTCTTCCGATATCATAAAGGTATGCATGCTCCGGACCTACACCCGGATAATCAAGACCTGCGGAGATGGAGTATACCGGTGCGATCTGTCCGTATTCATCCTGGCAGAAGTAGGATTTCATACCATGGAAGATTCCGAGACGACCAGTTGCGATGGTTGCCGCAGTCTCCGCAGTATTCACGCCACGTCCTGCTGCCTCACAGCCGATGAGACGAACGTCTTTGTCCTCAATGAAATTGTAGAAAGTTCCGATAGCATTGGAGCCGCCGCCCACACAGGCCAGGACAACATCCGGAAGTCTTCCCTCTTTTTCCAGCATCTGTTCTTTGATCTCCTTGGAGATCACGGCCTGGAAATCACGTACGATGGTCGGGAACGGGTGCGGGCCCATAACAGATCCCAGTACATAATGGGTATCTGCAATACGGTTTGTCCACTCACGCATGGTCTCGGAAACGGCATCCTTTAAGGTTGCGGTTCCGCTTGTAACTGCATGGACCTTTGCTCCGAGGAGACGCATTTTATATACGTTCAGAGCCTGCCGCTCGGTGTCCTCTTTTCCCATAAATACCTCACATTCCATTCCCATCAGTGCTGCTGCGGTTGCAGTTGCAACACCGTGCTGGCCGGCTCCTGTCTCTGCGATGACACGGGTCTTGCCCATTTTTTTTGCCAGGAGCACCTGACCAAGTACGTTGTTGATCTTGTGGGCTCCTGTGTGGTTTAAGTCTTCTCTTTTCAGATAGATCTTGGCTCCGCCAAGGTCCTCGGTCATATGTGCCGCATAGTAAAGACGGGATGGTCTTCCTGCGTATTCATTGAGAAGCTCTGTGAGCTCACGGTTGAATTCCGGGTCGTTTTTGTAATGGTTGTATGCTTCCTCAAGCTCCAAAACAGCGTTCATCAGTGTTTCCGGGATGTACTGTCCGCCATGGATGCCGAATCTTCCTTTTGACATGTTATATTTCCTCCTTTATGTTCCTTACTGCGTATACTGCTTCTAATATTTTATTCGGGTCTTTGTGACCGTCGGTTTCTACACTGCTGCTTAAATCTACTGCCCAGGGGTGAAGCAGATGTATGGCCGATTCCATATTTTCACAGCCCAGACCTCCTGCCAGAAACCAGGGACGTTTGATCGCCGGTACCAGACTCCAGTCGAAAGTTTCTCCTGTTCCTCCTGCGCCCTGATCCAGCAGAATATAGTCTGCTTCCGAACGGATCGCTTTCTTTATATCTGCTTCTGTTTTTATGGAAAAAGCCTTTATCAGAAGCTGGTCTGTCATGGTCTTAAGCTGTCTGATATAATTCTCGTCCTCCTGGCCGTGAAGCTGTGCCAGTGCGATGGTTCCTTCGTTTAAAAGCTGTGCGGGAAGCTCCACCGGTGCATTGACGAATACGCCTACCGGCAAAATGCTCTCATCCAGTTCTTCCTGGAGAGCCTTCAATTGCTCCACGGTAACGTTTCTTCTGCTTTTTGGGAATTCTACAATGAATCCTGCAAAGTCCGGTTTTGCTTCGTTAACTGCCTGGATATCTTCCGGACGGGTCAGGCCGCAGATCTTGATTCTGGTTCTGCTCCCATGTTTCAACTGTTGTTCTCTCATATTCAGTCAATCCTGCCCTTTCTGTCTAACCCTGCACCTTCCTGTTTCGTTACTATTTGCTGCTGGTCAGCTCTGTTACTTATTTGCTCTATTCTTTCGTTTGGCCTTTATACAAGCGCTCTACCATTCAGATTTTCCAATGCAGCTTTCTTATCCGGGCTTCGCATCAGGGTCTCACCGATCAGGACTGCACCTACCCGGTTTCTTTCCAGGATAGCGATATCACCTGCGTTTTTGATTCCGCTCTCAGACACAAAGACCACATTGTCCGGTGCCAGGTTTCGAAGACGGATGCTGTTATTCATATCAACCTTAAAGGTTTTCAGGTCACGGTTGTTTACACCGACGATCTTTGCACCTGTCTTTAATGCTCTTGCCACTTCATTCTCGTCATGAGCTTCCACCAGTGCATCCATTCCCAGAGTTTCTGCAAGCTCTCGGTATTCCAGGAGTTCCTGGTCATTTAAGATAGCACAGATCAGAAGCACTGCCGATGCACCGAATGCTCTTGCCTGGTAGATCATGTACTTATCCACCGTGAAGTCCTTCCGGAGGACCGGGATATCCACCGTTTCTGTGATCTCACGGAGATAAGCATCGCTTCCCATGAAATAAAATGGCTCTGTGAGGCAGGAGATTGCAGATGCACCTGCTGCCTCGTATTCTTTCGCAATTTCCAGATACGGAAATTCCGGTGCGATCAGCCCCTTGGAGGGGGAAGCTTTTTTTACTTCACAGATGTAAGACATACCCGGCTTTTTCAACGCTTCCAGAAAGGACGGCTGCTGTGGCGCTTTTTCTGCCAGGGTTTTCAACTGATCCAGGGGAAACTGAAGTTTTTCCTTCCGGATACGTTCTCTTGTTTTTTCTGCGATTTCCTCCAGAATGTTTTTTTCGCTCATTCTTTGTTTGTCTCCTTGGTATTTCAGTTCAACTCTCATTCGGCAATTTCAAGAAGTCTGACAGATTAATGTTTCCGTTCATATCTCTTCTGATAGGAATTGCCGATTTCTCTTCTGCCGCTATTATTTTCAAATCTCGTTACTTAATTTGATGAATTCCGCAAGCTTGGCAGCAGCTGCACCACTGTCGATCAGATCTTCAGCCTTTCTTACGCCGGCTTCCAGGCTCTCTGCCTTTCCTGCGATATAAAGTGCTGCACCTGCGTTCATGCAGACCGCCTGACGCTTCGGGCCTTTTTCGGTTCCGTTTACAATGGCTTTTGTGATCTCTGCGTTCTCTGCCGGTGTGCCGCCTGCCAGATTTTCTTTGCTGCAGCGTGTATAGCCGAACTGCTCCGGTGTGATCTCATAGGACTGGAACCATCCGTCCTTGATCTCGCACACAGAAGTCGGTGCGCTCATGGAGATCTCATCCAGCTTATCCTGCCCGAAAACTACCATTCCGCGGTTCACGCCAAGCTTCATCATAACCTGTGCCAGAGGCTCTACCAGAGACTGGTCAAAGACTCCCATCAGCTCCATGTTTGCGCCTGCCGGGTTGCTTAATGGTCCGAGGATATTAAATACCGTGCGGATTCCCAGCTCTTTACGGATCGGTGCCACATATTTCATGGCAATATGATAATTCTGGGCGAACAGGAAACAGATGTTGATCTTTTTCAGGATCTCTGCACTTTTTTCCGGCGGGATGGTGATCTTTACGCCAAGTGCTTCCAAAACATCTGCTGCACCGCTCTTGGAAGATGCTGCACGATTTCCGTGTTTTGCTACCGGAACGCCACCTGCTGCGATCACAAGAGAAGATGTCGTGGAAATGTTAAAGGAGTTTGCTCCGTCACCACCGGTTCCTACGATTTCCAGAACATTCATATCGTGGAGGAGCTTGATGCAGTGTGCACGCATTCCGGCTGCTGATGCAGTGATCTCATCAATAGTCTCTCCTTTCAGGGAAAGTGCAGTAAGGTAGGATGCCATCTGTACCGGTGTTGCCGCTCCGTCCATGATCTCATTCATTACGGCTTCTGCTTCGTCATATGTAAGATCTTCTTTTTTTGAAAGCTTGATGATTGCTTCTTTGATCATTGTTGTTTCCTCCTGTTCTGTAACGATTCTATCTTTTATGGATTGCTGTTCTCTGTCTTATCTGTCTCTGATAACCTTCATAAAGTTCTCGATCATTGTTTTTCCATCCGGTGTCATAACAGATTCCGGATGGAACTGTAATCCGAATATCGGATATTCTTTATGCTCCAGTGCCATCACCTCTCCGTCCTCAGACTCAGCGGTAACAACCAGTTCCTCCGGTAAGGTATCCCGGATAGCTGCCAGTGAGTGATATCTGGCTGCCGGAAAAGTTTCCGGAAGTCCTTCAAACATCCGGCTCTTTCCAACTTTATGTATCTCTTTCTGCTTTCCGTGCATCAGCTCTTTTGCGTAGGATACTGTCCCTCCGAAGGCTTCACAGATGGACTGATGTCCAAGGCAGATACCCAGGATCGGCAGCTTGTCTTTGAAATATTTTATGGATTCAATACAGATTCCCGCATCCTCCGGTTTTCCCGGACCAGGGGAAAGGATCAATGCCTCCGGCTTTATGGCCTCCAGCTCTTTGATGGTCACTTCATCATTTCTTACCACTTTGATATCCGGCTCCACAGAACCGATCAGCTGGTAAACATTGTAGGAAAAGCTATCATAATTATCGATCAGTACTATCATTCCAGTCCCTCCTGTGCAGTTTCGATTGCCTGTACAACGGCTCTTGCCTTGTTGCAGCACTCCTGAAATTCACTTTCCGGAATACTGTCTGCTACGATCCCTGCTCCTGACCGGATACAGATCTCACCGTTTTTCTTATAAACCAGGCGAATGGCAATACAGGTATCCAGGTTTCCGGCAAAATCCAGATATCCGATGGCTCCGCCGTAAATTCCTCTCTTGTTCTGTTCCAGTTCCTGAATGATCTGGCAGGCACGGAATTTCGGAGCTCCGGAAAGTGTTCCTGCCGGAAGAATGGCATCTACAGCGTCTACCGCATCCCTGTCATCCCGGATCTGGCCGGTAACTGTGGAACCAATATGCATCACATGAGAAAAACGCTCGATGCACATATATTTTTCTACGTTCACGGTACCGATCTTACTGATCTTTCCGATATCATTTCGACCAAGATCCACCAGCATATTATGCTCGGCACGTTCCTTCTCATCAGCCAGGAGTCCTTTTTCCAGCGCCAGGTCCTCTTCTTTTGTCTTGCCTCTTGGTCTTGTTCCTGCAAGCGGGAAGGTACTTAATTCTGTTCCTGCAAGCCTGGCAAGTGTTTCCGGGGAGGCTCCTGCAATCTCAATATCATCACTGGAAAAATAAAACATATACGGCGAAGGATTGGTAGCCCTGAGAACACGGTATGTATTAAACAGACTTCCCTCTGCTTTCGCTCGCATCGGATTGGAGAGCACCACCTGGAAAATATCTCCTTCGTGGATGTAATGCTTCGCTTTCTCAACCATCTCACAGTATTTTGCTTTCGGGAACTGCGGCTCAATGGAAGATTTCAGTTTCAAAGACGGAAATTCCTTCTGTTTTCCGTTTCGGATCAGATCTGTCATCTCTTCTAATTTTGCTTCCGCCTTCTGATAGGAATTTTCCGGATCATCCGTCATCACACCGGTGATCAGAAGCACCTTCTGTCTGTAATGGTCAAAGGCGATCACCTGGTCAAAAAACATCAGATCCATGTCCCGGAAATCCTGTACTGTCTCGTCGGTAAGCTCCAGCTTCGGCTCGCTGTACTTAATATAATCGTAGGAAAAATATCCTACCAGACCTCCGGTAAAGGTCGGCATATTTTCCAGCACTGGGCTTTTGTATTCTTTCAGGATCTCCCGAATAGCATCTCCCGGATGCTTCACCTGCTGTACGGTTTTTTCTTCAGTTCCGTCCTCATGGATCCTGCGGATCTGAAGCTTTCCGTCTGTACAGGTGATCTCCATGGATGGCTCATATCCCAGGAAGGAATAGCGTCCCCATACCTCTGTCTGGCTGGCACTTTCCAGAAGATAGCAATGTCTGCTGGCTGTGCGTAAGGTCCTCATGACTTCTACGGGTGTATAGCGGTCGGAATACAGCTCTCTGCATACAGGGATTCGCCGGTATTCGCCTGACTGTGCGAGTTCTTTGATTTTTTCTAATGTTGGATACATATACAGGCCCTCCTGAGTTTTTCATTCCTTACCGGAGGACGGGACATTCGTGATCTGCATTCGCTGCTTGCTCATGAAATCAAAGAAAAGCCCGTCTCCGACAGAATCTGGTTCTGTCAGGGACGAGCTCTAAATTCAAAATCACCCGCGGTGCCACCCTGATTCACGGTCTGACCCGTGCACTTGGCGGAATACCTTCATATTCCCGGCAACTGACGTATGCCCTCACGTCACAGAATACTTGATACCCGAAAATATCTTTCCCTGTGCCCTCTGCGGTCCATTTGATAAACTGCCTCTCGACCCGGCTCTCACCCTCCCGGACTCTCTGTGCGCGCATGAATATCTTTATCTCCGCTTCAACGGTTTAGTGGTTTAGTGGTTTACTCAATCAAACTTTTTCTATAAAATAGCACAGCTTTTCTGATATGTCAATACAAATGTTGAAAAAAATATCATTTTGTTCTATAATTGTATGAAAGTAATTGTTATAAATATTACATAAGAAAGGAGTTTCACCAGAAAAACACTATGGCTGAAAGAAATACAAACACCTGGCTGGATACCCCCGATCCACAGGTTTTTATCAAAAATTCCGCAAAATTTAATGATCTGATGATGATGTATCGATGTACGGTCCGTGAGGTACGCACCAAGCTGGAAGTCCTCAACGATGAATTTTCATTGGAATATAAACGTAACCCGATCTCCTTCATCAAAACAAGGATCAAAAAGCCGGAAAGCATTTACAAAAAGCTCAAAAAGCTCGGCTATGAGTTTACTGCGGAGAATATTCAGAATCAGCTGAATGACGTGGCAGGCATCCGTGTTGTCTGTGCCTTTATCGATGATATCTACACTATTGCAGACCTGATCACCAGGCAGGATGACATTACCGTCATCCAGGTAAAGGACTATATCAAAAATCCAAAGCCAAACGGCTACCGCAGTTATCACATGATCGTGGAAATCCCCGTATTCTTCTCCAAGGGAAAAACTCCCATGCGTGCAGAGATCCAGATCCGTACCAACGGTATGGATTTCTGGGCAACTCTGGAGCATCAGCTGCGTTACAAGCAGAATATCGAAGAAATGGACGGTTATGAGGATGTCAGCAATGAACTGCTGAACTGCGCCCGCACTGTGATCGATATGGATAACGAAATGCAGCGGATCAAAAACAAGATCGGACAATTCCATGATATTTAAAAAAACAGTTGAGGCTGTTACAGCCTCAACTGTTCTTTCTCACTGTTTTTCACCCGGAACGCCCGCGGTGTCATGTGATAATGTTCCTTGAATACCCGATGAAAATAACTGTTATTTTCATAGCCTACAGCCGCAATGATGTCACTGACAGGCAGATCTGTTTCACACATCAGCTCTACAGCCTTGTTCAGACGTTTTCTCTGAAGAAGTTCCTTGAAATTAAACCCTGTGCTTTTCTTGATCATCTTACTGAGGACATGCATGGGAAGATGCAGACGACCACAAAGCTCCGTCAGCGTAGCAGTCCGGTATTTCTGTTCAATATAATCCAGTGTTGTCATAGAGATCATATTTTCGTACTGATTGGGCAGACGCATCTCCACATTGAGAATATTGTTCTTCTGATTTCCGATGACGGTGTTGGGATTTCGCCGGAAATCCTGTCAACTATCCTTTCCGGAAAGGGAAAAAGCCAGTCCGGCGGCACCAATATCGCAGTTTATAATACACACCGGAGACTCCAAATTCTCTATGGAAATAATTACGGACTCACTTATTCCAGCAAGCCTGGAGAAGGGACAGAGGTTGAGATCCGCTTCCCTGCACATCGCGAAAAGTAACTTATGTTCCACAAAAATCTTTATTCAGAAATGAGGTATGACACTATATGAATACACAGCCAGAAGCTCTTTTATATAATTTTAACGACCCGGAACGGCTTCGCCAGATCCGCCGCTATCTGAATCGTCAGAAGGTTAAGACACGGATCGTCACTGCGCCGGAATTTCTTCATCCGCTAGGATATCTTTTTGAGATTCCGGGATTTCATCCCTCATCCCAGTTTAATCTGGGAAACAATTTCAGTGATGAGATGATCGTGCTGAAGGATTTTTCCAGTGCACAGATGGATAGTTTTCTTGCTTTTTTCCGTGAAAACCAGCTCCCGCCTGTTGCACTGAAGGCCATGCTCACACCGGTAACTCAGCACTGGTCTTCCATCCAGCTGCACGATGAGCTTTCCAGGGAGCACACACTTATGCATAAAAAATAACTGCAAAACCAAAATCTGCCGAATCTGCCTGCCGAATCTGCCTGTTGCATTTCCGGCAGATCTTTTTTATCTTATTTTTCCCACTGAAAAAGGAGACCGCTCCGCGCAGTCTCCTTTTTTGAATATGTTTTAGGTTGAATACATAAGAAAGAATTTATCTTGTCACGATATCTACCGGTACGTTAAAGATTTTTGCAACCTTCAGGATCGTATCGATGTGTCTTCCTGTAGCAGCTGCCATATGGTGTGTCGGGCAGCCTCGCTCCAGCGGTTAACGAACTCTCTTGCTCCGCATGTGAAGCGTGTTCTCATGTTTGTATCACCGAAGGAAAGAATCGGTCCCTCCTCGTTTACGCCCTCAGCTACAACGAATTTGAAGTTTCCGTCTTTATCCTGAGTGATCGCAAGGTAGGTCACCGGACCTGTGTACGGATAGAACTGTGTCAGATATCCGCCGCCTGTTTTGCCATGGCAACCTTCATGTCACCCTCTACCGCACATGCAGTACCCTGTTTGATCAGCATGGAGAATGCCGGGATCAGCATACTGTCAAGGACACCTGCTTTACCCTGTGCAAATCCGTCATAATGAGAAGCGATCATTCCAAGATGCTCGTCTTTTACCCATTTCTCAAAATTGTGTTAACTAACATAATAAGACCTCAAATTATTTATGCTTTGTATACTTTGATACCGAAGGACTCATGGATGGTTGTACGAGCCTCCTCGATCGTTTTAAACTCCTCGGCCTTCAGCATCTGTGCTGTGATATTACCGATTGCAGTAGCCTCACCAGGGCCTGCATGGATTTCTTTCTTTGTAGCTTTTGCAGTCAGCTCATTTAAGTATCCTGCATTGGAACCACCGCCTACGATATGGATACGGCTGTAGGTTCTTCCTGTCATCTCCTCAAGCTCTTTGGCTATCTTTGCATAGCACTCTGCAAGGCTTGTGTAGATAACGGTTGCGATCTCACCAAGAGTTTCCGGAACCTTCTGTCCTGTTCTGCGGCAGTAGTCCTGAACCTCTTTTGTCATATTCTCAGGAGAAAGGAAGCACTCATCGTTTGCATCTACTCTTGACGGGAAATCTTTTGCTTCCTCAGCCATCTCACAGATCTGAGCAAAGCTGTATGCGTCATCAAATTCATGACGTACAGACTGGATCATCCAGAGACCCATGATGTTCTTCAGGTAACGGAAACGTCCTGCGTATCCACCCTCGTTTGTGAAGTTCATCTCACAGCTCTTCTCTGAGCAGTCTGCCTCTTTTCTCTCGATTCCCATCAGAGACCATGTTCCGGAGCTGATGTAAATGAAATCGTCGTCATTTGCAGGAACAGCAAGTACTGCAGATCCTGTATCGTGGGTAGCCGGTGCTACAACCTCAAGATCAAAGCCAACTGCTTCTTTTACTGCGTCTGTTAAATGTCCGATGCTTGTACCAGGCATGATCAGCTTCTGGAAGATCTTTTTCGGATATCCCAGCATATCGATTAGTTCGTAATCCCAGTCCTTGGTTGTCGGGCAGACAAGCTGTCCTGTTGTTGCCTCTGTATATTCGCAGGTCTTCTCTCCTGTAAGAAGGAAATGGAAGTAATCCGGTACATGAAGAAGTGTCTCCGCCTGCTCCAGATACTCCGGATGTTTCTTCTTAACTGCCATCAGCTGATATACAGTGTTGAAGATTGCTTTCTGGATACCGGTTCTTGCATACAGATCTTTCAGGGAAATTGTCTTGTAAACTTCCTCGTCCATTCCCTCTGTACGATGATCACGGTAGCCTACTGTATTGCCAAGAACCTTGTCGTTCTTGTCAAGAAGCACAAAGTCAACACCCCAGGTATCAACACCCATGCTTACCGGGATCTTGCCGATCTCTTTACATTTCTTAAGACCGTTTACGATCTCGTTGAAAAGGCGGTCAAACTCCCAGCAGAGCTCTCCGTCTTTCTTAACCATGCCGTTCTCAAAACGATAGATTTCTTCCAGGATCATTTTTCCGTTTTCCATATGTCCCAGAATGTGACGTCCGCTGGATGCTCCGATATCTACTGCTAAATAATATGTTGCCATTTTTAAATCCTCCTCAATATGTAAGCTTCTGATCACTTTCATATCTGATGTTGTATTTATCATACATCAGGATCCTTCCGGTGATAAGAACCTCTTTTGTCAAAAAAAGTGTCTTTATTTGCAAATAATACAGCGATTATTTATGAACTACTGCATTATTTGTTTAAAAAATCCGCTGACTGAATCAGCCAGCGGATCTCTTATTTTTACGTTCGTGAACGCAATCCGCGTTCATTACAACTTCACGATCTGATCGATTATATGATTAGTCATAAAGGTTAGGAGCAATATCCTCGTCTTCCATATTTGTTGCATCATACCAGTAACCGTCTGTAGGAACATCCTGAAGCTCCTGGCCGTTTGCTGCTGCTGTCAGAGCGTAGATTGCATAGTATCCCATCATAAGAGGAGACTGTGTAACAGCACCGATGAATGTGCCATCTTTAACAGCTGCTTTGATGATAGAACCAGCATCGAAACCAACACCAACTACATCACCGTTTGCCGGGTCAGAACCAAGAACGTTGAGGTTAGCATTTGCTGCAAGAACACCCTCTGCGGAAACCTGGTTAGAACCGAATACTGCGATACAGTTCTCCTGGGAAAGGATTGCCTGAGCCTCTGTGGAGCAAAGCTCTACAGTTGTCTGTGCCGGAACAGCTACCTGGATAACAACGTCTGCGTCTTTAGCATCAGCATCAGCACCCTCTGCTGCGTTAACATAGAACTCGTTACCGCTTACTGCTACAGTCTTGCCATCAGCCTGAAGAAGCTCGATCATCTTGTTGATGAATCCAGTACCACGCTGCTGAATGTTCTGAGCTGTTGCATCCTGGTTAACCTCACCGATGATAACCTGTCCGTCAGCATCTTTAACAACGTCTTTAATGGAGTTGTACATATTCTCAGCTGCTACTGCACCAGCCTGTGCGTTGTCTGTACAAACCTCGCATACTACAGATCCTTCCGGAGCATCAGCGATACCTGTATCGAATGTTACAACCGGGATTCCTTTTTCTGCACATGTCTTAAGTGCATCTGTAACAGAAGATGTATCACAAGCTGCAAGTCCTAATCCAACAGGATTGGAAGCGATAGCTGTGTTGATCATGTTAACCTGGTCAGCGATATCGGACTCACTGTTCGGTCCCTGTGGTTTATAAGTAACGCCCAGCTCCTCAGATGCTTTTTTCATACCTTCCTGAGCTGCATCCCAGTATGTGGACTGGAAAGATTTAACCATCATCGGGAACTCATAAGCTTCGTTTGCTTTCAGTCCGTCGAACTGTGCGGTAGGATCCTCAGCTGCTGTGGAATCTGCGGATTCCTCTGTTGCTGCATCTTCTTTCTCCTCAGCTGCAAAAGCTGCTGTTGCGCTCATGCTTGTTACCATTGCTGCACAGAGCATTAATGCCATAACCTTTTTTGCTTTCATATAATATTTCCTCCTTAAAATATATTATATAGTTTTTTTATGTTCATACGCCATTGCTACCCCTTGGCGTTTCACATCTTTGATTATCGGATACTGTTCACATTTCTCTGTGAACAGTATCCTTGCTTATTGTACCACACTTCTTAATATTAGTGTGCTGCTTTTTTCTCTTTCAGGATATCGATCAGAACGGCTACGATCAGAACGATACCAGTGATGATCTGCTGCCAGTTTGCCTGCAGGCCGATGTATGGAAGACCTGTTTTCAGAAGCATGATGACGAAGATACCAACGAATGTACCGATTACGGAACCATATCCACCGGTAGCTGCTACACCACCAACGAATACACCACCGATAGCATCCATCTCAAGTCCGGCACCAGTACCAGGCTGTACAGTAGGTGTTACTGCTGCGTATGCGATTGCCGCAAGACCTGTAAACAGACCGCAGACAACGTATACCATTACGTGATAGAACTTTGTATTGATTCCGGAAAGGGCTGCTGCCTCTTTGTTGGAACCGATTGCAATTGTATAACGACCGAATTTTGTGTGGTTCAGGATGTACTCCATAACCAGTACCAGGATGATCATCCAGAGGAAACCAAGTGGATAACGGGAAGCGCTTCTTCCTGTACCAACTGTTACCTTGAAGATGGTATGGAACCATCCGCCCGGCTGTGTAAGTCCCGGCCAAGGTGTCGCACTGCAGAGAGATCCGGCACCACGGGTAATCATACAGGTACAAAGTGTTGCCAAAAATGGCGGCAGGTTCATAACACCGATCAGTACACCGTTCAGTGCACCGACTGCGATACCAAGAACAATACAGATCAGCATTGCCAGAGCTACCGGGCAATTGTTGTTTCTGATCAGTGTTCCGCCGATCAGTGCGTATGCTACCATACCAGTTCCGATTGACAGGTCAACACCACCAGTGATAAGCGGGAATGTAACTCCGATCGCCATAAGAAGATCGTAATATGAGAAATCCAGCATACTCAGGATCGTGGTGTACTGTCTGAATTCTTTACTCAAGCCTGAGAATATTGCACACAGGACAATGATAACGAGCAAAACAATAAATCTCTGATCACTTAAAATACTTTTTTTCTTCTTAGTCATGACTTTCCTCCTTAATTGATATTCCGTGTGGCCTTGTCCATGATGTTTTCCTGGGTTGCCTCGGAGATATCAATACATCCGGTAACTTTACCCTCACACATGATGATGATACGGTCACTCATTCGGAGAACTTCCGTCATCTCAGAAGAAATCATGATAATGGATTTGCCTTCTGCTGCCAGTCTGTTCATTAATTTGTAGATTTCGTTCTTGGCACCAACATCGATACCTCTTGTCGGCTCATCGAAAATAAGGATATCGCTGTCTCGTGTCAGCCATTTAGCAATAACAACCTTCTGCTGGTTACCACCGGAAAGGTTTACTACCAGCTGATCGGTGGTCGGTGTCTTTGTTGCAAGCTCATTTACATATTTCTCTGCAACCTGTTTCTCTTTTGCCTTGTTGATAAAAATACCATTGGTAAACTCTTCCATTGTTGCCAGTGTTGTATTCTCTGTTACAGATTTCTGTACAACACAGCCGTATCTTCTTCTGTCCTCTGACAGATAACCGATACCGTATTTAACAGCATCCTGCGGGCTGTTGATGGTAACTTCGTGAAGCTGTCCATCTTTACCCATAACAGAGATCTTACCACTCTGTTTCGGGTCTGCTCCGAACAGTGCTCTGGCTGTCTCGGTACGTCCTGCCCCCATTAGTCCTGAGAAACCAAGGATCTCACCTTTCTTCAGTTCAAAGCTTACATCTTGAACCATCTTTCCTGCGTTCAGATGTTCAACCTTAAGAACTACCGGTGCATCTGCCGGAACTGCACTCTGCTGTTTCGGATCTTCATAAATAACACGACCAACCATCATGTTGATGATATCTTCTTTTGTACTGTCTTTTGTGATCAGAGTTCCTACATATCCACCATCTCGCATAACGGTTACACGGTCTGTGATGGTCTTGATCTCATCCATACGGTGAGAGATATATACGATACCAAGATTCTTCTTACGAAGGTCACGGATGATCTCGAACAGGTCCGCGATCTCTTTCTCTGTCAGTGCTGCGGAAGGCTCATCAAAAATGATAACCTCAGCTTTATGGGAAATTGCTTTTGCGATCTCACACATCTGCTGTTTTCCGACTGTCAGGTTTTTCATCTTTTCTTTCGGATTGATCTCAATGTTCAGATCCTGAAAAAGCTTTTTGGAATCCTCGATCATCTTTTTGTCATCAATGCGGAAACCCTTCTTCGGCTCACGTCCGATGAAGATGTTCTGAGCAACAGTAAGATCACCTACCATGTTCAGCTCCTGATGTACGATTACAACGCCGGCATCCTGTGCCTCACGTGTATTGTGGAATTCTGTTTCCTGTCCTTTGTAAACGATGGAACCTGAATCCTTCTGATAAATACCGGTAAGAACCTTCATCAGTGTTGATTTACCGGCACCATTTTCTCCCATAAGTGCATGTACTTCGCCGCGTTTTACTTCGAAATTAACGTGATCCAGAGCATGAACTCCAGGAAAGGACTTATCAATGTCCTTCATAGTTAAAATAACTTCACCCATTGTCGCATCCTCCCTCTAAGATCAGTTCTTTCTGCGTCTTGCAGAAACGTCGATATAAACTGCAACGATAACGATGATACCTGTGATGATCATCTGCTGTCCTTTACCAAGGCCAAATGCCATAATGCCCTGCTGAAGAAGAGAGATGATAAATACGCCGATTACAGTACCGCCGATGGAAGCAAGTCCACCAACCATGGATGTACCACCCATAACGCAGCCTGCAATAGCCTCATTGTTGTACTGATCGCCATAACCTGGCTGAACAGTTGTGTATGTAGCTACAAAGAAGAGTGCTGCAATACCTACCAGGAATCCGCAGATCATATAAGCAAGCATTTCCCATTTCTTTGTGTTGACACCGGAAAGACGGACAGCCTCTTTGTTAGATCCAAGGCAGAGGATGTAACGTCCTGGTTTTGTGTTGTAAAGAACGATACCGCAGATAACTGCCATTACCAGGAAAATAACAATTCCTACAGGGAAGCCATTTACGGAAACGATATTACGGAACCAGCCGTTTGCCTCACTGGCTGCCGGCCAGCTTACGGACTGTGTTTTTGTGAATACAGAAGCAATACCTTTTGCAATGTTCATGGATGCCATGGAAATAATGAATGGTGGCACTGACATGTAAGAAACCATCCAGCCATTGAAAATACCAAAGCAGAGACCGATCAGAATGCAAAGGATCATGGCAACTGCACATGGAACCTTGTAAGATGTCATGCAGTAACCGGATACCAGTGCACAGCAGAACATTACAGGTCCGATGGAGAAATCGATTCCTCCTGTAGCGATTACGAATGTAACGCCAAGTGACAAAAAGCCCAGGAAGTACACATAGTTCAAAGTAGATCTGATACTATCAACAGCCGGAAACTTGTTTCCAAGAACTACTTTAAAAACCAGGAACATAAGAATCAGAACACAGACAAGCAGTATTCTGTTCAATCCGAGCTTCTTAACGATTGGATTTTGTTTTAAGTTTTCCAATTTTTACCCTCCTCACGTTTTGCACGTATCTTGTGTTTTCTTGGTTATTATAATACCGTCAAAAATCAATAATTGTAATAGAATATCTTTCAAAAAAAGGTTAAATATTTACTGTATGGTAAATATTTAACCCTTTTCTTTGTGCATTTATGACTATTTACGGTGTAAGATCACCATATGTTTTTAACGTATTAAACGGAAAAAGCAGTTTTTCGATCTCACTGGTATACATATTGTCAGGAGTCACAAGCTGGCACCCGGAATTAATATTCTTCTTATAGTCTTCTCCACGCAGCATCTTAACAGTTTCCCGAACACCCACATACCCCATTTTAAATGCCTTCTGTACAACGATTCCCTGGAAGATTCCGTGTTCCATCAGCTGGACGGCCTCCTGTGAGCTGTCTACTCCCACCACCCTGATCCGATTCTCTGCTTTTGCTGCCTTTACTGCTCTTGCAGCACCTACAGAGGAATATTCATTCATTCCCGCGATCATCTTGAGATCCGGATATTTTTTCATCAGCTCTTTGGTAAGCTCATAGGACTTGTCATACCGAGAATCACAGTATACCACATCTACGATATTATCCTTCAGACTGCCAAGTCCTGTCCGGAAACCTTTTTCTCTTTCAACTGCTGTAGATACACCCTTTACATGTGAAACGATCGCAATCTGATCATCCGTTCCCACAAGATCCTTCGCAAACCTGCCAAGGATCTGTCCCGCTTCCAGATTATCGGTCGCAACGGTAAGATCCTGGACCTCTTCCTGTGTGTAAGAATCAATAAATGCGATATGTATTCCCTGTTCCTTTGCCTTCTTCAAAAGCTGGTCGGATTCAGTGAAGCTGGACGGCGAGATCAGGATCGCGTCCGGTTTTTCTTCTGTTGCCCTTTCGATCAGCTTATTCTGCCCATCCACATCATTCTCTTCCTCAGGTGCCCATACGCGGATATCTGCATTATATTCCTTTGCAGCCATCTCCGCCCCCTGGATCAGTGATGTCCAGAAATCATTGGTACCGTCCACAACCTTCGGAATATAGATCAGCGATAGTTTTCTCTCTTCTTCTACCTGTTTATAATAGACTATTCCGGCTACAAGCCCCGCCATAAGGCAGATGACCACTCCTAAAGTCAGGAGTTTTCTATGTTTTTTCATATTGATTCCTCCTGTATTCCCGGAATGATGATCGTGGCAGTGGTTCCGACACCTTTTTCACTTTCATAGGTGATCCCGTAATTTTCTCCATAATAAAGCTTCAGACGTTTCTGTACATTGTAAACACCCACACCATTGGAATGATAATTCACCTTATGCTTATCATAAATATGTGACAATGTTTCCTCATCCATACCTACACCGTTGTCGATCACCTGAAGAACTGCATTTCCGTCCTTCATAAAGCCTTTTACCTGCAAAAGTCCCTTACTCTCTTTATATTTCAGTCCATGATAGATGGCATTTTCAATGATCGGCTGGAGAACCAGCTTGATCAGAGGGATATTTAATATAGAAGGTTCTACATCGATCTCGAATTCCAGCTTGTCCTTGTAACGCATCTTCTGGATCGTAAGATAACCCTTGGCATACTCCACTTCCCTTGCAAGAGGAACCACTTCATCTTCATTACTGATGCTCTGACGAAGAAGACGCGCCAGGGATGCTGTCATCAGAACAACCTCTTCGTACTTTCTGCCCTCTGCCATCCAGATGATCGAATCCAGGGTATTGTAGAGAAAATGAGGATTGATCTGGGACTGAAGGGCCTTAAGCTCACTTTTTCTCTTTGCTTCCTGTTCCTTCACGTTCTGCTCCATAAGATCCTGTATCCTATGTGTCATCATATTGAAAGATTTCGTCAGGCTTCCGATCTCATTCTCTGAATCGATCTCCACATCTGCTCCGTCAAAATGCCCCTCCTGTACCCTGGACATGGAATCCCTGAGACGCTGAAGGGGATAGGTAAGACTCTTTGCCAGAAATCTTGAAAAAAGCAGAGCCACGATCATCAGAAGTGCAGATATAAGTACATAAATACTCTGCGCCTGATTACTTTTTCGCAGAAGCTCGCTGACGCTCATACAGCCCACAACGGTCCATCCGGTTTTATTGGATCTGGAAATGGAATACAGCTTTCCTCTGTTTCCCTTTCCGGTACGCACCGTATCTTCTTTTGATTCCACGATCAGGTCGATATTCTCCGTCTGCAATTCATTGTAAAGCTGTTGCTGCTGCGGATGATATACAATATTTCCGCTTTCATCCAGAATAAATGCATATCCCTTTTTCCCAATCGTATTCTGATCACAGAGTTCACTGATGGCACTGTAATTCAGGTCAATAAAAAAGACTCCCTCTTTCTCACCACTGTTGGAAAAATTACGGATCCCCCTGCTTAAAGTGATCACCCACGGGCGTTCTCCGCTGATGATGTGCTGTACATGGGAAGATGTAAGAAGCGGGCCTTCCGGCTTCTGCAAAGCATCCAGGTACCACTCCTGGGTGGAAAGTTTCAGATCCGGATTCACAGACTGTTTGCCGTCGTTGATCAGTTTCCGCCCATTAATTCCAATGATTCCCAGATTTCGGATATCACTTCGCCCGTCCAGAATAGTCTTGAACTGATTGATCAGACGCTCTCTTGTTCCATCATCCACATTGTCGCCAAAAAGATACTGCTGTACGTCTTCGTTACTGGAGATCATATATGCAATATTTTCCATATAATCAATATAGGAATCAATATTCTGATTCATCTGCTGTACGATATTCTGGGTGTAGACTGAGGAATTTTCAAAAATAGAATTGCGGGTATATCTCATGGAAACGCCTGTTATGACCAGCACTGCGCTTAAAAGCAGCACCGTCACTACCGCAAAGATCGCACTCTGGATGCTTTTGAATTTCCCTATGAGCTTTGCCGCAAAACGGATATCTCTCATTTACGCTTCTCCCTCGCATATTCTGTCGGTGTGCAGCCGGTCATTTTTTTGAAGGAGATCCCAAAATAATGGGGGTCTGCAAATCCGACTTTCTCGGCAATTTCATAATTCTTCATAGTTGTATTCTCAAGAAGCTCCTTCGCCTTCTCCATACGAGTACGTATCAGAACCTCTGTAAATGTCTCTCCTGTAAGCTCCTTAAAGATCGTACTGAAATAGCTGGTACTGATATTCAGATAAGAACAGATACTGTTCAGGCTTAAATCCGGATCCATATAATTCTTCTGGATATAATCCAGGGCAAGTCTTGCCTGACGCTGACCGCTGGAGCTGTTTGCATCGGAAAGTGTCTGGAAAATTTCTCCGATATGATTCCTGACCAGTTCAACAGCACTGTCAAAAGAATTCTGCTCCGTAACCTGCTGCAGAAGTGCTTCTCTTTTGGAAAAAAGCCTGTTGTCCGGAACCATATCCTCACAGGTCTCATCTGCTGCACGGATGATCTGCTGAAGATACACGCAGGCACGACTCTTATCCACCCGCGCTTCCTTGATCTCAGAAGAGATCTGTTCCAGAATATGCTCTGCGTTTTCCTTTTTACCCGCTTTCAGAGCAGCTGCCAGCTTCTCTACATAAGCTTTAATGGAAAGATTTTTTTCCTCCGGCTGTTCTTCCATATCAATAAGAAGGCTTCCTCCAAGAAGATAACGATATTCAATAGCTTTCTCTGCAAGTTCATGGGATGCACGAAGCTCCTGCTGAGTTCTAGCCCAGCTTCCCACACCGATAGAAATATCCAACGACATCAGTTCCTTCAGCTTATCCTGGATCGTCCTGCAGATCTCCATGATCTTGTGTTCAAACTCTCTGGTACGGTTTCCCATGAAAAGAGCACCGACCTTGTTATTTCCGGCCTGATATGCCACTCCTGCTTTTTCTTTGCTGATGATCTCATCACTGATATTAAAAAGGACAAAAGACATCAGTGCACTCTCCTGGCGTTTCTCCGCAGTAAGCTGACTGCCGTCCGAATACAGATCCAGATCAAAAACAGCCACACGATAGCATGCTGCCTCAAGATCGATTCCCAGTGCTGCAAGCTCTTCCAGACTTTCCTGCCGTGTCTTGATATTATCCACAAAGCCCTGCAGCGCTCTGGAACGGATCACAATGGCGTTTTTCTGATAATTCTCGGAAGTCTGTGTCAGACGTTCCAGCTTCTCTTTTTCTTTTCTTTGCTGGTCCACCTTCTCCTTCATTTTTCCGATAACATTTCTGAGTTCCATGGCTGTCACCGGCTTCAGCATATATTCACTGACACCATACTGGATCGCCTTCTTGGCATACTCGAATTCTCCGAATCCGCTGAAGATCACGATCACGATGTCCGGATAATTATCATGGAGAAAACGGCTCAGTTCCATACCATCCATATATGGCATAAGGATATCTGTAAGCACGATATCCACCGGATGGTTCTGTACAAATTCCGCTGCTGCTTTCCCGTTATCACAGTCTCCTACCAGCTCACAGTCCATTGCTTTCCAGTCAATATTCTCCCGGATCGCATCTCGAACAAGTATCTCATCATCTACCAGTAAAATACGATACATAATTTCTGTTGTCCCCCTCTGATCAGTTTCTGTTGTTTTTATTGCACATCCCCCTGACAGATTCTTCCCCCCGTCTCTGTCATTTTCATTGGTAAGATTACTGTCCTTTCTGTGAACAATAACTGTTAATTCTTTTTATATGTTAACATGTTTGGTTAAAATTTACAACGGAGTTTCTTAGTCCAAATTAAATACAAAGAAATCCCGCATCCAACATATGGGATACGGGATTTTCCTGCATATTTTTATTATTTTACGATAACGCCATCCTCATCCCAAAGGTCATGCCAGTCATTTGCACCATGCCACAGGAATACCTGGCCTTTTACAAGACGGTTGCCTTTTTCCAGAGTTGCGATGGTTGCCATTTCCTCATCTGTAAGTGGATCCTCTGTGACACATTTCAGGTTGCTTGCATAGTTGTGGACAGAGAACGGAATGGAGATCTCGCCTCTCTGATGTGCCCATTTCAGAGCGATCAGAGCCGGGTGAACCCCATGTGCTTTTGCGATTGCCTGCATTTCCGGTACTTCCAGATCTGCAACATCCTCCGGGCAGATATCTCTCTCAGGTCTGCGCGGGGAACCGATCGGCATGTAACCTACCGGCTGGATGTTATGTGCTACCAGATAATCATAAAGCTCCTGCTGCTGGAAGCATACATGCAGCTCAAGCTCGCAGGTTGCAGGTTTGATCTTCATAAGTGGAAGAACTGCCTCAAGTTTCGGAATGGTCATGTTGGAAATACCGATGTAACGGATCTTTCCTTTTTCTACCAGAGCCTCGCACTGACGGTATGTATCCATGAACTCCTCAACACTGAACGGCTTGGAATCCGGATTTCTGGAATCTACATCACATCCCGGTGCATGATAGTTCGGGAATGGCCAGTGGATATAATACATATCCACATAGTCACACTGAAGGTCTTTGATGCTCTTGTCACAGGCTTCCTCAACTCTTCTGTGCATGTCGTTCCACACTTTTGTCATGATGAAGAGATCTTTACGTTCTACAACACCTTCGTCAAAAGCGTCCTTGAATACCTGGCCGATCTCATGCTCGTTTCCGTAACATGCAGCACAGTCAAACATACGGTAACCACTGCGGATCGCACCTGCAACAGCTGCGGATACATCTTCTGCGGATACACGGTCGGAACCGAATGTTCCCATTCCGACACACGGAACCTGCTCGCCGGAAGGAAGTGTCACTTTCGGCACAATTGCCGGATTGATAACTTCTGCCATCTTTACATCTCCTTTTTTATAAAAATTTTTTTATTATAAGCTTATCTTATAAACGCCTGATCTCGATCTTCGGAAGAAGAGCCTCCATATCCTCCATCACAAAGAAGCCCGTTTCTTCGCGCATGGCTGCCGCCGCTGAGATCGCACTGGCTCTTTGCAGAGTCTCTTCCAGGGAAAGTCCCTCACTTAATCCAAGGGCAAAACCTGCGATCATGGAATCTCCGCAGCCTACGGTATTTACCGCATCGATCTTCGGAACCACCGCACGGAAAATCCCTTCCTCTCCGACTGCCAGGGAACCATCTGCTCCAAGCGAGACCGCCACGATCTCCACACCACCGGCATGGATGGCTTTCGCTGCTTCAATGATATCGTTGATATCGTCACAATGCTTGCCTGTCAGCATACGGATTTCATCAATGTTAGGCTTGATCAGTGTCGGTGCTGCCTTGATTCCCTCTTCCAGAAGCTTGCCGCTGGTATCCAGGATCACCGGTTTTCCGGCGTCTTTCACAATCTTCACAAGGCGCTGGTAGGCACTTCCGTCAAGTCCCTTCGGCACGCTGCCGGACATCGCCACAACAGAAGCATCTTTTACAAGCTGGCGGAATTTTTTCTCAAAGCCCTCAAAATCTGCCTCTGTCAGTGTAAATCCCGGCTCCAGGAATTCGGTCTGTACATGATTCACCTCATCCCAGATGTTGATACAGGAGCGGCTCTCCGCCTCTACATGGTAAAAAGCACTCTTAATGCCAAAAGGCTTCAGGGCAGCTTCTATATAATTGCCTGCGTGGCCGCCTACAAAGCCGGTGGCAACCACTTCAGCACCGTAAATGGACGCCGGCTTGGAAACATTCAGTCCCTTTCCGCCGGGAACGTAGGTACATTCACGCACACGGTTCACTTCGCCCACTTTAAAATCATCCACTACATAACGCTTGTCAATGGCAGCGTTTAAGGTTACTGTCAGGATCATATCAGTCTTCCTCATTGGAAAGAAGGATCTTTCCTTTTACAAGGCCCGGTGTCTTGAACAGCTGGAAGGCCTCCTGTGCCTGGCTCATCGGGATTTTCTTATAGATGAAGCCCGGGTCAAACTTCAGCTGGCCGGTTGCAAAATAATGCGCCGTCAACTCCCACTCACGTCCCGGATACGGGGCACTGTAGGACATCCATGAACCGGTAAGCTTGAACTCCTTACGGTTCATGTTCTCCCACTCCTTCGGTGTAAAGGTAAGGTTTTCATGAGGAGTACCAATGAAGCATACATGTGCCTTGTTTGCTGCAAGCTCAAATGCCATATGCATGGTAGGAACCTGTCCTGCTGTCTCAAATACGAAGCCGTAGCCCTTTCCACCTGTAATGGCCATGGCTTTCTCCATATATCCCTCTTCCTTTGTGTTGATCACTTCATCTGCGCCGAGACGCTTTGCAAGAGCAAGTCTCTCATCGCTGATATCAAAGACCACTACCTTCTTGGAGCCGAAGATCTTTGTCCACTGCATGGTGAACATACCAACTGTACCGCCGCCAAGGATTGCCACATACTCACCGCCGTGGTAATCGTTCTGGAATACACCGTGGATAGCTACGGTTGCAGGCTCAAACATGGCTCCCTGCTCATATGGAACATTATCTGCGAATGGTACTGCATTCTGCTCAGGAACCACTACATAATCTGCGTTTGCTCCCTGCTCTCTGGAACCGATGAAGCTGTAATGCTTGCAGAGAGAGAAATTACCCTTCTGACAGTCGTCACATTTCATACAGGGAAGAAGTGGTGCACCGGATACACGGTCGCCGACCTTCACCTTGGTAACGCCTTCTCCCACTTCCACCACATCGCCGGAAAATTCATGTCCAAGCACGATGGGATAAAAATGTACGCCGTGATTTAATACACGCGGGATATCAGATCCGCAGATCCCGGAATATCTTACCTTGATCTTCACATGGCCCGGTGTTACCTGAGGTTCTTCCACTTCCTGATATTGAACATCCTCATTTGCTACTACTACTGCTGCTTTCATGATCACTTTTCCTCCTCATTTCTCATCATAGGTTCAAGAGATTTATAGAGATTTAAATAGGTTTTATAGGTTTTCTCATAAACGTCCCGGTTTTCCGGGTTCGGTTCATGTCTTCTTGTTTCCTTTACCGTAAGACGGATGGCCTCATCATAATCCTGATACATTCCAACACCAACACCTGCCAGAATCGCTGCACCAAGTGTTGTTGCCGTATCAGAGGACGGCACTACGATGGGTTTTCCTGTGATATCGGATTTGATCTGTGTCCAGAGAAGAGAATTTGCAGAGCCTCCCATTGCACGGAGAACTTCCACATCTGCTCCTGCTTCCTTTGCCACCTCAAGGTTGTGTTTCAGAGAAAGTGCTACGCCTTCCATACAGGCACGTACCATATGTCCCTTGGTCTTGGCAAAATCCAGTCCGTAGAATACGCCCTTCGCATTGGGATTCCAGATCGGGGAACGCTCACCGGACATATATGGAAGAAATACCACTCCGTCACTGCCTGGTGCAACCCTTTCCGCGATCTCATTGAGCTGGTTCAGAGAAGAGCCTTTTTCCCCTGCTACAGAGCGCTCATAATCTGCAAACTCACGTTCAAACCAGCGCATGACACCACCACCTCCGGTGGTTCCTCCCTGAAGGAGCCACTGTCCCGGAACCACGTGATAGCCAAGGATCAGTCTGGGATCTGCCTTGTACTCATCCATGCAGATGCTCATTCCGCCGGCCTGTCCTCCTTGCTCCTGTGTCTCACCCGGATGGATCACTCCGGCCCCCAGTGTTCCGCATGCCGCATCCAGACCACCGGCAACAACCGGTGTTCCCACAGCAAGGCCGGATTCCTCCGCCGCCTTCTCTGTAACAGTTCCCACAACATGATCACAGGCACAGATCTCAGGAAGAAATTCCATGGGAATCCCAAGCTTTCTGCACATATCCTCATCCCAGGCTGCCTTTCTCATATCAAAGCAATGCAGGCCATAGCCCTGGGAAACATCCTGGCTCATCACACCCGTCAGCTTATATGCAATGTAGCTGTTAGACTGCAGGATCTTGTGGATCCTTTGGTACACCTCCGGGAGAGTTTCTTTATACCAGAGGATCTTTGCAGTTGTGTAGGACGGCTGAAGGGAATTACCGGATACTTCAAAAATCTGCTCTGCCCCGATCTCTTCATTCAATCTGTCACAGATAGACTGTGCTCTGGTATCCATCCAGATCGGAGTGTTTGTCAGTACATTTCCGTCCTTATCCATGGCAATGGCTGACCAGCTCTGGCCGTCAATACCGATGCCTGCGATCTCCTCAGGTGCTATCCCCGCTTTTTGGATGGCCTTCTTTAACGCCTGACAGACAGCACTCCACCATTCTTCCGGATCCTGTTCTGCCCAGCCCTCCTTCGGATAGTAAACCGGATAATCGCCGTTGGCCGCAGCCACAACCGTTCCCGATTTTTCAAAAACCGCAACCTTACAGGCACTGGTTCCGATATCAATACCTAATAAATATGGTTTCATTATAGATTCTCCTTCTCGTCCAGCACACAGACGGATTTTCCCATGATGATCTCTGCGCCAAGCTTCTCCGTGATCGGTTCTGTTTCTTCACTTGCAGCCCCTTCCAGCCGTTTCAGCATGATTCCCGCCACTTCTCCGGCAATCCCCTGTGTAGGCTGTGCCACAATGGTAAGCTTGGGATTGCATGCTCTGGCAAACTGCAGATTGTCAAAACCGATCATAGACAGCTGTTCCGGGATCTTAAGACCCAGCTCATTCATCCCGATCACCGCCCCCATGGTCATCTCATAATTGGTAACAAACACGGCCGTCATATCCGGATTGTCCGCAACAAGCTTCTCAATTCCCTGCACACCGCCCTGAATGGTATAATCGCCGTGATAGATCAGAGATTCCCGTACCGGTATATTTTCTTTTTCGTATGCATTGCGGTACCCCTGGAGACGTTCCTGAGCTGTGGAAATTTCCTCCGGTCCGCCAATGATCCCGATCTTACGGTGTCCTGCCTGAAAAAAAACTCTCATTGCGTCCTCAGCCGCCTTCTCGTTGTCTACAAGAACACTGTCACAGGAAAGCTCCCGGATCCTGCGGTCAATGAGTACGATGGGCTTTCCGGTTTTCTGGAATTTTTTCAGATGATTGCCTTCCGCATCCACCGGCATGCTGATGATCCCGTCCACACGCTTCCGGCTTAAAAACTCCACTGCATCCCGCTCCAGTCTCTTATCGGTACGGCAGTCACAGACAATAGTCGCATATCCGTGACTCCTTAAGACATCCTCCATTCCTGTGATGATCTCCGCGCAAAAGGTATTGTTAAGCTCCGGGATCACCACGCCGATGGTCTTGGTAGCATTAGTCTTAAGCCCTCTGGCCACCTCATTGACCTCATAATGCAGCTCCTGAATGGCCTCCTCGATCTTTATTCTGTTTTTTTCTCTTACGTTTCCGCCGTTAAAATAAGAAGAAATCGTTGCGAGCCCAAGTCCGGTCCGCCTGGCAATATCTTTCATGGTTGCTGCCATACTGATCACTCCGTTTCTGTTTTTTTACAGAAGATCATTCTGCCTTTCCATCACAGCCGCAAACCTTCATACGCGCCTCAACCAGCTCCTTCACTGCCTGGATCGCTTTCTTTCCGTAGGCCTTCGGATCGATGGTGTTCTCATTCTCTGCAAAGGTCTCCTTCACTGCCCTGGAATATGCAGCACGAAGCTCTGTTGCAAAGTTAACCTTGCAGATACCACGTTTTACACAGTCGCTGACATCCTCATCACTGAGTCCGGATGCCCCGTGAAGAACAAGGGGGATATCTACGACTTCGCGGATCTCGCTTAAGCGTTCCTTGTCAAGAACCGGTGTTCCCACATAGAAACCATGTGCGGTTCCGATGGCAACTGCCAGGGAAGTAACACCTGTACGCTCCACGAATTCCTTCGCCTCCTGCGGGTCGGTATTAGTGTCTGCCTCAGCCTCAAGATCATCCTCTTTACCACCGACCTTACCGAGCTCAGCCTCACATGGGATATCCAGGGCTGCTGCCACATCCGCAACTCTCCTGGTCTCTCTGATATTATCCTCAAAATCCAGCTTGGAACCATCGATCATCACAGAAGTATAGCCTGCATGCATTGCCTGCATCGCAAGCTCAAAGCTGCTGCCGTGGTCAAGATGAAGGCATACCGGAACGGAAGCCTTGGCCGCCTCTGCTGCTACGATCGCAGCGTAAGTCTCAACCGTACCATATTTAACAGTAGAAGGTGTTGTCTGGATCATAACCGGTGCTTTCAGCTCCTCAGCTGCCTGGATGATCGCCTTCACCATCTCCATATTCTCTGCGTTGAATGCTCCTACTGCATATCCGCCCTTCTGTGCCTTTAACAGCATTTCCTTCGATGTAACCAGTGGCATAATCTTCTCCTCCTTGGAATCATAATCATTGTGTTTGTTTTGTATTATTTTCTCATTTGGTCCAGAAACCGAAACGTTTCCGTTTGAGTTCATCATAGCGCTCCATACGTTTTCTGTCAACCATAAAATTTTCATCATTTACAGGAAAATATTCCCTTGAAAAGAAGACCAAATACCGTTAGATTAATTAATAAGAGTTCTAAAGCCTGTGGCCGGGCAGGTCTGTCTGATACTACCGGCGTCATAACAGTTTCGGAAATCCATGTATCCTGTTCTGATCACCTGAGCCTGATGCCATAATTTCCGAAAATACTATAAGTACACAATGATCTTAGGAGGATATGAACTATGTTAAAAGGAATTCCAGAAATCTTATCACCAGAATTACTGAAGGTTTTATGTGAGATGGGACACAGTGACCGTCTTGTTATCGCTGACGGAAACTTCCCTGTAGAATCCATGGGAAAAAATGCCATCACCATCCGTTGTGACGGACATGGCGTTCCGGAGATCCTGGATGCCATCCTGAAGCTCTTCCCGCTGGATACTTATGTAGAGCATCCGGTAAACCTGATGGAAGTAATGCCTGGCGATAATGTGGAGACACCGATCTGGGATACATATAAAGAAATCGTTTCCAAACATGACGAGCGTGGCGAAAAAGCCGTCGGAAACATCGAGCGTTTCGCATTCTATGACGAAGCAAAAACTGCATACTGCATCATCTCCACAAGTGAGAAAGCACTTTATGCCAACATCATGCTCCAGAAAGGCGTTGTGATCAACAACGACTGATCTTTCTTTTGAACTGCCTGATATAATCATATATAATACACATATTCAACCAAAAACATAAAACGCCCGGATCTGGAATGTTTCAAGCCAGATCCGGGCGTTTTATATTTTAACACTTTTATCTCTTTGCTGCTTTTGCGGCGTATCCTCCGCAGAGTACTTTTCCACCGGAGGTTTTTATCCCTGCACGCACCGCATAGTAATACGTTGTTCCCTTCTTTGCGGTCTTATCCTCAAAGGAGGAACGGCTGCCTCCGGAAACTGTACTGATCTTTTTCCATGAACCCTTTCCAGTCTTACGGTAGATCTGATAGCAATCTGCTTTCTTCTGCGCTTTCCAGCAGATCTTCAGCCCCCTGGAGGTCTTCCTAACACTGGATATCTTCTGAAGTTCCGGATAGGACAGGATATAGCTGCTTGCCTGATATCCTCCGAAAACTTTTTTCCCGTCTACATTCTTATATGGCCTCACAGCATAAGCGTAGGAGGTGATTCCCTCAATCTTCGTGTCCTGCCAAGACAATACTTTGTTGTTAACGGTTCCAATCCGAACCCAGCTTTTCCCTTGGAGTTTCCGATAGATATGATAGCCACTGGCTCCGGAAACCTTCTTCCAGGATACCCTGTTACATGGTCCGCTGACAGCCGTAGCCACTGCACGGGCCTTCCCCAGCTCCGCTTTTGCTGATAACGGCGAAGATGCGGCTCCATAAACAGTCTTCTTTCCGGAATGTACATAAGAAGCCCGGATCCGATACGTATAAGTGCTTCCTGTTTTCACTGCAGTATCCTGCCAGGTCACTACATCTGCTGTCACGGTTGCCATTTTTTTGGAATTTTCTCTTTCATCCCAGCGATAGATAGCATAACGATTGCAGCCGGGAACTGCTTTCCAGGAGATCCGTATCCTGTTAAATGCCTTGGAAACCAGTTTTACACCTGTCGTCTGACGAAGCTTCACCGTAACCTTACAGGTAGCCCGGATTCCCCTGGCATTTTTTCCGTAGCAGGTTATGGTTGCTGTTCCCGGATTTTTTGCAGTAACAACGCCGCTTCCATTTACAGCAGCCACACTGGTATCTGAGCTTTCCCAGACAATGCCGGAAGCAGCCATCTCGGATCTGGTAGCCGAGGCATTCAGTGTTTTCTGATCTCCGGAATACAGATCTATCTCAGAGGAAGAAAGCTGCATCCTGGCCGCACTGCTCAGAGTCCTGGTATGCGCCTTGATCCTCGGCGTTACCGATGGATTAAATTCAACCGCATCCATCCAGGTATCCTCCGCGTTATATCGCAGAAAGCTCTGACCGGGTACGATAGACGGAGAAAAGCTGCACCAGCCATAACTGACCTCTGCCTCCACACAGTATTTTATATATGTGCTTCCTGCATTTGTCACCACAATAGAATACAGACTGTTCTGGCTGAGCAGGACCTCCGGGATCTGAAAGGTCATAACCCCAGCCATCGGCTGACTGCAGGAAACCGGTGTGGAATACGCCGGTGTTCCACTGGTAGGATCACTGGCATCCTTCAGATTTGTGTATACCTGCACAGTATAGGAATTATTGGCAGACATGGAGCTAAGCGTCACCTCACCAAGCGATTCCGCTTTTCCATTTCCTGCACTGGCACGAAAAACCGTGGACAGCTGTTCCCCTGCATACATGCGGATAGAACCAAGTCCCGACGTTCCGTCATAAAAATAATTGTTGCTATATTTCGGTGTATTGACAGCCGTAGCCGCAACCAGCTCACTGACAGACTTATCCTCATAGGACATATAAAAATATCCGGATTTTCCCCAGCCTGTACCCCAGCTGTTCTTGACGATCCAGGCTCCGTCTCCCTTTACCTTGGAAGATGCCCGGAAATTCTTCGCAGAATAATTGTCATCCCAACCCACCACTGTAACTACATGATTCACGTTCTTGGTGCTGGTAGGATAGGAATAGGCCGCTGTACTTGCATTGTAATAGGCATTCTGTGCATTATACATCACAGTGACCGAATTATTTGCAACCAGAAGCTTCTTCATGGCATTTACGGAATAATCGGAAAAATAGGCATTTTTCAGATAAGCAGCTGCATTGTACGCCTTGGATGCCGCCGGAGTCACACCGGTTTTCTGTGTATGCGTGGAATCTGTTGCCAGCGGCACATCCCCTTCTGTTGTCATTCCGGACCAGGTACTCAGAAACATGGAAGCCAGAAGATCATTTCCGCCCTCATGATAATCTGCGTTTCCTTTATCATCTGTCCCCATATGCTTATTAACATCCCCGTAGGTATTTCCAAGCGGATCATTCTTTCTGTTTGCAAAAAAATACGCCAGATGCTCTTCCGACAGATCATAAGTTCCAAGGCCCTGGGTCAGAAACGAAGTTTCCAGAAGAGAGGCCATTCCAAATGCCCAGCACATACCGTAGGGCTCCTGATTCTTTACGGAAGTGACATATCCCTGATCCGCTGCATTATAATAGGACGGATAGGCCGCAGCTCTTCCCATCGGTACCTCATCCACATCATTTCCAATCTCCACGGCGGTGGAATAAGAGGTCAGATTATCAAAGGGTGCCAGCTGTTCCTGCTCCTCTTCCTCCGTAAGCGGACGGCCCTTGATATATTCGATGCCGGACTCACCACTGTCTGAGGCATCCCCGAAGCTCTCCTCACCGTCGCCAAAGGTAGCCTCCTCCTGGGAATCTGAAGACGATCCTTCTGATATTTCGGGAGTTTCTGTATCCTCCTCGGAGCTCTGCAAGGCTATATCCTCGGTATCCCCGTCGGCTGCCTCTGCAATATCCTCGGTCTGTTCATCAGGGATACCGGTGTTCTCTGTGGTATTCCCTTCTACGGTCTCCGTCGTATCCTCTGCTTCCGCCGACTGCGTCTGTGTATCTTCAGACCATTCTTCATTGAAGCCTTCCGCAGAATCACTGAAGCCTTCCACATCGGCTGCCATGACCGGAACCTGGTTGCCCGCAACTGCCACACACAGAAGAAGCGGCAGTAATTTCTTCCTGACAAGCTGTAGTCTCTTCACAAAATTCTCCACTTTTCTTATATTGATCTGGTTTATCTGTTAACGTTTTTTCAAATGATAACCCAGAATTCCGATTACTGCAAGTACTGTTGCGATCCCGATCCAGATAAACGGACTTTTATACCAGGAATTTTCTTCTTTAAAGGATGTCGCAGCTGTGCCATTGACCGGCTTAGTGACAGCTTCATCCGCAGATTTCCCACCTTCTGTTGTTCCATCCGCTGCAGGCGGTCCCTGGACCTCGCCGCTCTGAGCCTGAGAACTACCTGTGCTGGCCGTCCCTGCAGGTGGCCCCTGAACCTCACCTCTCTGAGCCTGAGATTCATCTGTGCTGGCCGTCCCTGCAGACGCTCCCTGTCCTTCGCCATTCTGAGCCTGAGAGTTGCCTGTATTGTCCGTCCCTGCAGACGTTCCCTGTCCTTCGCCATTCTGAGCCTGAGAGCTGCCTGTATTGTCCGTTCCTGCTGCTTTCCCCTGAGTCTCGCCGGCTGCGGAATTCTGCGTATCGGATGCGTCTCCCTGATTCACTGCAGAAGTCTCTTTCTCCGTGCTCCCTGCGATTCCGGCCTTCGCCAGCTCCGCATCCTTTGAGGGCCGCAGCTCCTCCAGCGGCACATAACCGTATCTGCCATTATACTCTGTATATCCCCAGGTCTCACCATTCTTCTCTGTCTCCCCTTCGATATGCAGGACAGTACCATCCCTTACCGTCTTATCATTGAGCTTTTCACCTTTTCCGTCGGTGGACGGATAGATATCCACACCAACTCCACCGGAATCCACAGTCATATAATAATCTGTGGTATCCGCCGGAGCCTCCACCTTCACCACAACCGACTTGTCCGCATACACCGGAACACTCATACTCAGCACCAGCATTCCTGCCAGAAGCACACCTTTGCACCTTTTCATTGCTCTTTCCTCCCTCAAAAAATCTCACTGCCATTCTATGCATAAAATCCCCTTATATTTCTCTTTTGCCTTGGCTCCGAAATATAAGAGGATCTTATCATTAGTTATATCCAGTATCTTTTTTATGCAAGCTCCCGCTCACACATATCCAGCGCAGAAGCGATCACCGCATCCATGTCATAATATTTATATTCGCCAAGACGGCCGCCGAAGATCACCTTCGGTTCCTTCTCTGCAAGCTCCTTATACTGTCCGTAAAGCGCTCCGTTCTTCTCATCATTGACCGGATAATACGGCTCATCTCCAGGCTTCCACTCGGAACTGTATTCCCGGCTGATCACCGTTTTCGGAAAATCATTACCCTCCTCATCCTTTCCGAACTCAAACCATTTATGCTCGATGATACGGGTCCACGGAGTCTCCACATCCGTATAATTCACTGCTGCATTTCCCTGGAAATTAGGTTTATCCAGTGTTTCATTCTCAAAACGCACAGAACGATACTCCAGAGTTCCCAGCTTATAGTCAAAATACGCGTCGATGGCACCTGTGTAGATCACCTTCTCCGCCATTGCATCGTACTGCTCTTTTTTCTCCAGATAATCCTCATTCAGCCGTACCTCGATACCGTCCAGCAGATTGGCAACCATCTTCGTATAACCACCCACCGGGATTCCCTGGTACAGCGCATTGAAATAGTTATTGTCAAAGGTCAGACGCACCGGAAGCCTCTTGATGATAAAAGCAGGAAGCTCCGTACATGGACGTCCCCACTGCTTCTCCGTATAGCCCTTGATCAGCTTCTCATAAATATCCGTACCTACAAGACTGATAGCCTGTTCCTCCAGATTTGAAGGTTCCGTGATCCCTGCAGCCTGCCGCTGCTCCTCGATCTTTGCCGCAGCCTCCTCCGGAGTCACCACGCCCCACATCCGGTTAAAGGTATACATATTAAACGGAAGACTGTACAGCTCCCCGTGATAATTGGCAACCGGACTGTTGGTAAAACGATTGAAGGTGGCAAACCGGGTGATATAATCCCAGACCTTCTTATTATTGGTATGGAAAATATGTGCACCGTATTTATGCACGTTGATCCCTTCCACCTTCTCTGTATATACATTTCCCGCAATATGCGGACGCTTGTCGATCACAAGCACTGACTTCCCGGCACGCTTCGCCTCCTGTGCAAAAACCGCACCGTAAAGACCGGCACCTACGATAAGATAATCGTACATTGATTTCATTCTCCCTGTTCTTTCATTGATGCTGTTATTTTAACACCGGAAAAGGGTAGCTGGCAAGAAGCCACTGTAAAATCCCGATAAAATATCAGATATCCGCTTCTCAAACACCAAAATGTATGATACCCTGTAACTGGATCAGATAATAAACTACTCTGATCACATAAACAGATCGAAGGTGGTGAAACCTATGGGTACAAAGGATACCATCACCAAAGATTACATGGCTGACAACCGCGTTTTTGCGGATGTGTTCAACCATATGCTGTACAAAGGAAAAAACATCATGGACCCTGACACTCTTCATCCACTGGATACCACAGCTCTCGCTGTCCCCTACGGATCCGGCACTTCAGAAGTTCCTGTCCAGAAATTCCGGGACGAATTCAAATCCCTCAATGTTATGCACGATGATTCAAGGATCTATCTTCTCCTGGGGATTGAGAACCAATCGGAACCTCACTACGCAATGCCGGTCAAAAACATGGTCTATGATGCATTAGAATACGCAGGGCAGGTAGAAAATTCCGCCAGGTCCCACAGAGAAGCAAAGCAATGGCCTTCCACATCCGGAGAATATCTCACCGGCTTCTACAAGGATGACCGGCTCATCCCGGTCATAACCACGGTCGTGTACTTAGGTTCCGACACCTGGAACGCTCCTAGAAGCCTCCACGAAATGCTCTCTGTCCAAGACCCCGAAATTCTTTCCATGGTCCCGGATTACCGGATCAATCTCTTCTCACCTGCCGAGATAAAGGATGAAGAGCTTGACAAACTCCAGAGCAATCTCAAAGAAGTCATGCTCTTCATCAAATATTCCAAAGATAAACGGAAGCTTCAGGAGCTTACCTCACAGACTCCCGGCTTCCGCTCACTCGAGCTCAAAGCAGCCCGGGTCATCGACTCCATAACCGGTATCAACTTACGTTTCACAGAAACAGAAGGGAGGGTTAATATGTGTCAGGCTGTTCAGGAAATGTGCGATGATGCGCGTGCCGAAGGCCATCAGGAACAAGCTATGCTGACAGCACAGCGTATGCTTCAGGATCCAAGATTCTCCCCTGAAGACATCTCCAGATTTTCAGGACTTTCTCTTGAAGACGTACTGAAATTACAGAAGAAATAGCTTGTATTGGAAATGCTCAGATCCTTTGTGGGGGATCTGAGCATTTTGCTATTTTACAATACCAATATTACTTTATATCACAGAACAGTTCTTCTTTATAAACACCACGCTCCAGCATACCACGAAAACTCTCTTTTACAACCGCAACATCCTCTTTATAGGTCATGCCATACCATGTATCATTAGTCCGCAGCACCTTAACAGACATCTTATCCTCTGCCAGAAGTTCACCGATAAAGATTGGAATCAGATACTCGGCTTTCTGAGGATTACCCGGTACTTCTTTCTCGAAGAACTCTTTGAAGCCCTCTTCCAGCACATCCAGAAAATCAGGAGTCAATCCCCACATATTCATAGATACCAGAGAATTCACATCGACAGCCACACCGTCTGCTTCTGCTCCGGTTGCTGTCTTTACAATGTTCTTTGTTTCCACAACCTCTGTCAAGTTATTTCCCTCATCCATCTTGCAGATACCACGGGTCACACCACCGTTATCGGACAGCGTGTTCTTCAAGACAAATCCTGCCATGCAGGATTTGCCACCATTCACCAGATACTCATGGACAGCCTTAAAGCCCTCCTTGCCATAGTAATCGTCCGCATTGATCACAATGAACGGGGTTTTTATTATATTTTTCGCTGCAAGCACAGCCTGACCAGTTCCCCACGGCTTTGTACGGCCTTCCGGAAGTTCTCCCGGAATATCGTTAATATCCTGGAAAGCATAGTCCACAGTTACTGAATGCGCCTTGCAAACCGCCTCGATCCGATTCCCGATCACATCCTTAAATTCATTTTCAATATCCTTTCGGATAATAAAAACCACCTTGTTAAAACCTGCTTCGATCGCATCATGAATCGAATAATCCATAATAATATGACCCTGTTCATCAACCGGCTCCAGCTGTTTGATACCACCGCCAAAACGGGAACCAATACCAGCAGCCATGATAAGTAATGTTGTTTGCATATTGTTTTTCTCCATTTTCTTTATATTTTTAATAAATATTTATTTAAATTTGTCTTATTTATAAGCCATGTAATTAACATTGTACAAACTACAGTAGTAATCCAATATAAAATCACTCTAATTAACGATGGATTCTTAATAAAAAAGTCAAGGCTTTTAAGAATTAATGGATGAATAATATACACACCTAATGTCAAACCAGCTCCATTACATATAATATTTCTTATTTTATAGTGAATATTAATTCTTAACAGCAGCGTAAACAGTACCACAGTCCAAAGCATTTCAAGAAAACTATCATAAAAATATTCTGCATGCAGTTTGGTTATTCCTTCTGTAATTACATTGGTTCCTATATAATTTTGGTACTCAATAACAAATATTGTAACTACCACCGTTATCGCAAAATGTAATATAATATTAATACGTTTTTTAAACCACTGTACAATCCTTATTATTTCTCCCCCTAACATAAAATAAAACAACCAGGTCCACAGACGGAATGTTTGAATAACATACTTTTGCAATGGCTTTCCTAAAAATAACGAATTTATTTCAAATACAATCGACACAATTCCCATAACAATAAAAAATATTCTTTTTATATGTCGATCCATTCTAGATAAAAACGGAAGTATTAAATATAAAATTAATAATGCGCCAAGGTACCAAAATTGCCAAAGTGTTCCTTTTTGTAAAAAACACCCCATGTATTCTTTTATCAATATCCATATACTAATTTGAAACTTTTCTTTCATTATAAAATGTTTTAAAATCTTTGCAATAATAATGACTGTATTCCAACAAATTGTCAATTTTATAATTCCTAAACACTTTTTTTTCGAATATTGAATTCCTATTTTACCACGATTTAACAAAAAATATCCACTTGACATGAAAAAAAATGGAACCGCAAAGCCAAAAAAATAATATATTAAGCCTGTGGTTTTCGATATATCTTTAGGAAATGCATGTAAACCTACAACTGCAATACAGGCAACGATTCTAATCATATCAACATTGACGTTTCTATTTGACATATTACAAAAAATTTTCATTTTAATAAATTATCTCCAGTACCCAATTCAATTCATTTAGTTTTAAACCGTCACTTCCGAGACCAAGCTTTTAATAGTCCAGTTCCATATAATATTTTAATTTAATCAACAACATCATTTTAATTCTTTTCTAGTTGCTTCCAATGCAACTGCAATAACCTGATCCATATCATAGTATTTATATTCGCCAAGACGTCCGCCAAAAATTACATTTTGCTCAGCTTCTGCAAGCTTTTTGTACTCCTCATAGAGAGCACCATTCTTTTCATCATTAACCGGATAATAAGGCTCATCCCCAGGTTTCCATTCCGAACTGAATTCCCGGCTAATCACCGTCTTCGGAAGATCATTTCCTTCCTCATTCTTTCCGAACTCAAACCATTTATGCTCAATGATTCTTGTCCACGGCGTCTCACGATCTGTATAATTTACAGCTGCATTTCCTTGGAAATTCGGTTTGTCCAATGTTTCTGTTTCAAAACGCACAGAACGATATTCCAAAGTCCCAAGCATATAATCAAAATATGCATCGATCGGACCTGTGTAAACTATCTTTTCAGCTATCGCATCTAATTCACCTTTGTTTTCCAGATAATCTGTATTCAGACGGACCTCAATACCCTCCAGAAGATTTGCTACCATCTTCGTGTAACCGCCAACTGGTATTCCCTGATATAAAGCATTAAAATAATTGTTATCAAATGTCAGTCGAACAGGAAGACGTTTGATGATAAAAGAAGGAAGATCCTTGCAGTCACGTCCCCACTGTTTCTCTGTATAGCCCTTGATCAGTTTTTCATAAATATCACGTCCAACCAGCGAAATTGCCTGTTCTTCCAGATTCTTCGGTTCTGTAATTCCAGCCTCTTTTCTCTGTTCCTCAATCTTCGCCGCAGCCTCTTCTGGAGTTACCACACCCCACATTTTATTAAATGTATACATATTAAAAGGAAGACTGTAAAGTTCCCCTTTATAATTAGCGACCGGGCTGTTTGTAAACCTGTTGAACTCTGCAAACTGAGTGATATAATTCCATACTTTCTTGTTGTTAGTATGGAAAATATGTGCTCCATATTTATGTACGTTAATACCTTCTGTTTTCTCTGTGAAAACATTTCCAGCAATATTCGGTCGCTTGTCTACTACAAGAACTGTCTTTCCTGCTTTTTTTGCTTCGTGCGCGAAGATTGCTCCGTATAATCCGGAACCTACTACTAGATAATTGTATTTCATTTTAAACTCTCCCATAGTTAACTTCTCTTTTTCTTTAAATAATCTATCAAAACTTGTTCATAGATTTTTATAACAAATACACAAATACACAAAATTATTACTACTGAATTTGCATGATCCGCGGAATATCATAATTCTGGGCGACATGCCCCGCAATTACACTTATTATTCCTATACCTTTTAATATATCAAATTCAACAATTCTTCCTTCTTTCATTTACGTTTCACTTTCATATATTTAATCATATATTCATTAACAATATTCTCTCGTAGTACTACACACCCAATTATGTAAATTCCAAAATAAATTCCACATGAACATAAGAGACTAAAAAAGTAACTATCAATTTTAAATGTTGAATGAAACACTTTTAATACTACACTGGCTATTATACTTAAAGTCAACACTTTTATAGTATCTTTCCAATCAATTTTTATATATCGAATCTTTTTCATATAAATTGCTTGAAATATTTGTACTACTAATACACCAAATTCTGCTATAACAGTTCCTATTGCAGCACCTGCTGCACCATATATAGGTATTAATATTGAATTTAATAGTAAATCAATCAATGCGCCCACGAAAGTTGAAAATACTGTAAGCTTTTCAAGACCAATTGGAATAAATATTTGCATTCCAATAATGTTACTTAACCCAATAAAAAAAACTGTTGGTATTATTATAATCATACTTGGAATTGCGTTTCTATACTCCTTTCCAGCTAAAAACAATATTGTATCCTTAGCTTCAATCATAAAAAATATGCTTATTGGGATAGCAGAAGCAATTACAAATTGAAAAGCTTTTTTTATTACTCTTATAAAATCGTTTTCAAAATTATTTTCAATATAATATGAAGCCCTTGGTAATAAAACAACACCTAAAGATGTTACCAAACTAACTAATATATTTTTCATTTTCGTAGCTGCATTATAATATCCTACTTGAATATCATTAGACATGAATCCTAACATAACTGTATCCAAACTTGTATAAATCATCGTAGCCACAGAAAATAAAAAGAAAACAATAATCGGTTTTAAATGTCGTCTTATATTATAATGTGAGAATCTTTTTAAATAAATATATTTTCTAATTCTTATTAAATTTAATATGTTTGATCCAACTGTTCCAACAACATTTACACTTGCAAAAAGGATATAATCTTCTTTATCTCTTACACATAAAAACATTAATACTACAGAAATTATTTTAAACAACAAATTTCTATATGTAATATATCCATATTCTTCAATGGCCTGATAAAACCATTCCATTCCTACAGCTGTTAATCCAATAGAAATAGATGATATACAAATAATGGTTCTTCTTTCTAATAACTTAGGTACATTAAATGTTGCTATTAATAAAACTGAATATGCCAATAATGTCATAAAAATACTGATAAATAGTAATTCTTGAACGGTTTTACTTAATTTTTCTTTATCATCTCTACATTGCGCACAGATACGAACTCCATACGTTGGAATTCCTAATGTAGCAATCATAGAAAAGTAACTCACCAGCGAACTTGCAAAAGAAACTTGTCCATTTCCTGCTGCTCCCAAAACACGTGATACATATGGAAACGTAATCAATGGAAAAATAAACGCCGATACTTTTAGGATACAATTCATAATAAAATTATATTTTATTGAATGAACTTTTCTCATTTTTTCACCTATCGCTTTTTCTATTATATATCATTTTATTTTTATGTAATCTTTTTGACTTAACATAAATAATAAAATAACAACAACAATATATTGGTATGAAACTAATGTAAATGCAAATAATGCAAAAAATACAATAATAAATACAACCATATTTACATTTTTATTTTTGATTCCTTGAATAATGCCTTTCATAAAGCAATAAATATATAATACAAATATATATAATCCACATTGAACAAGAATTTGTGTTAAAGAATTACTAAATCCCATATTAGTTCGACTAATACTAAAATACGTTTTAATTAAATCATTGTTTTCATAACCGCAACCCCAAATTGCATATTTTCTCCAAATATTATATCCAATAACAAAGTCTTCAACCCTTATATTTCCAGATGATGTTCCAAGCTTTTGTAATACAAGAATAATTATAAAAATGCCAAATACCCCTACAACAATTGGAATAATGAATATTTTTATAATTTTCATTCCCATTTTCTTAGGTTTATATTTAAAATATCCATATCCCAAAATACCAATCACGATTAAATATCCTGTCGAAGCAAACGTTGTAAGAATTGCTAATATCAAAGTAATTATTTTATATTTATGTTTTTTTCTCTCAATAACTAATAACTCCAATAGAAGTGCTATTGAAAAATTAAATGATGCCATAGGTGCTTCTGCAAAAAAAGATGAATTTCTCACAGAAACTCCTAAAAATGAAAAAATATCTGATATTTGTCGTTCAAACTGGATTCCCCAATACCCCGGAACAGTTATCGGTTTTCCTGTCGATGTCCAAGTTGTCGATATTGCCATATTAGGGCTGATTACATGAAAAACGGATCCCATTAGCCAAATCACAATTGATATAATGCCAATTACCACCATAATATTAATATATTTTTCAAAAATACTCGGATAATTTTCTTTATCGTTGCATACAAAAATATATATATTTAGACATATACATATAATCATCCAAACTAAAAATATTTTTCTATTATAACCGTTTACTAATATAAAAAAGAGTAGGTAAAGCAATAATGCTATACTTATTTTTATCCCGCATTTAATATTTTTAATTTTATATTTTCCCTTAAACAGCATGCAACCACATACTGCAAAAACTATCATTAGATTAACAATACTATTTATTTTATCTCCACTTCCTGGTATTGTAAGCCAAATAGCACGACAATTAATTATCAAACAACACGCTAATATATATTCACAAATATCATATCCTATTCTTTTCAAACCTATTCTTTTCAAACCAATTTTCTTCATCTTTTTCCTTTTTTCACTTATAATAATGACAATACTATCTGTACTTCTGTCTTAAAATTAACGTCTTCTTTTTTTAAATTATCTTCTATGCGTTCTATTAGTTTCTGATTTTTCAATAACATTTCAATCTTATCTGAAAATAATTCTGGTACAATGTCAACCAAAATTCCATTGTATTCATTTATTATTTGTTCTCGAATTGGTGCTAAATCAGTTGCAACAATAGCTTTATTTAACACTCGAGCCTCTAGAATTGACAGTCCATACCCCTCATGTCGTGATGGTTGTACATATAAATCACATTTCTTTATGTACGGATAAGGATTTGTTTTCATACCTAAAAAATGAAATTTTTCTAACACATTTGCTTCTTCAGCTTGCTGCATCAATTGGCTTTTACAGCTTCCATCTCCTATAATATACCACTGAAAACATATTTTTCTTTTTTGCAATATTTCAGCTATTTGAATTGCAATATCAATTCCCTTCTGTTCCTCTAGTCTTCCAATAGTAAGAATCTTATTAACTCCTGTAAAATCATTTAAATCAATATCCTCATTTGATTTTTTTATAATTTCTTCAGTATCAATACAATTAAGCACAACACTTATTTTTTCACTATAATTTGGATACATTTTTTTCAAAGTGTTTTTTACAGCATTAGAAACACAAAATAATTTATCATAGTACTTAAAATAGTATTGAACATTTTTAGTCCACCACAGATTTTCATCATGAAACCATAATGCCTTTTTTTTTGCTTCAACTCCCAATGCTCCATACGCAGTCAAAAAATATCCATATCCATGAAAATCCAACAATAAATCATAATATTCCTTAGTTGTTTTTACTTTGCCAATAAGAAATTTATCTAAATCAACTTTGCTCCTGTATTTTATTCTAACTATTTTTCCTATTGCCTTTTGAAATAATGTGTATGTTTTATCTGATATATCTTTATTGATCATTCTTTCAAATATAACATTATCATCAAAATCGATCTCTTCTATTTGTATTTTTTGTGGGACTTCAGAAAGCAATACGCCTTTTTTTTCTATTAATAATAATTTAATTTCAATATCCTCTTTAACTAGCAATTTAAGTAAATTCAAAAGAGCAATTTCTGTTCCTCCCATTTCCATGGATTTAGCTAAAACTAATACTTTTTTCATTTCTGCACCTTACTCAAACTTTCTTTAAAGCTTGCTTCAAGAACCATCCTTCTTTAACTTTTTCTGATAACATCTTTACATTTTTCTTCATAATTAGATATTGTTCTTCTGAAATTTCACTTAATGTTTTCTCGATATTTTCTAATGACTCCACACAAATTCCGATATTATATTTTTTTATTATTTCAGCCATTGCAGCCTCTTCCCATATTATTATCGGGATTCCACTTGCCACATACAAAGAAACTTTATGTGGATTATTATATTTGATGTAATTTCCGGTATTGCCAACGCAATTATCTATTTCACTTCCATCCCAAACCACTCCGTACTTGCCATGCAATTTAGCTGGTAATTCATCTGGTATAAACGATCCTAAGTAATGTACATTAGAATTTATTTGCACATTTTCAAAAAAAACCCCGTACAAATTTAATTGAATATGCTTTATAGTTTTTGCCAATTTATATATATATTCACTTTTAACCTTTGATAAATTACCCGCAATTATCAAAGAGTTCATTTCTGAATTTTCTTTTTTCTCTAATGGTTGTGACACAAGATAATCAAACATTTCCAGGGAAATCAGTTTATCCTTTGATGCCAACTTATGTTTCAAAATATAATCTTCCATTCTTTTATTATGCACAATTACTTTATCAGCGATATCGAACATCTCTCGATCTTTAGCCGCATAATATTCCGAATCTTTCAACATATTTCTAATCATTTCCAAATCATGCACAATAAAAACTAATTTAACGTTCTTTTTTTTATTAATATTTTTTAAATGGTTTAAATAATTACATTTGATATATATTGGGTGTTCAACAACAACTATCGATTTTCTTGGTATAGCATATAAGCCCAATATTTGAATTAAATGATTCACCTTATTCAATTTATTATTTTTAAATTTTGAACTATAAATTTTTATTTCTTTATAATGCAAGCTTTTCATGATTTGTTCACAATCAGCAACTGCTTTACTACCCGCATGATTAACTTGATCGGTATTAATATGTATATAATACCTATTTTCCTCTGTTTTTTTATGCATATTGAATATTCTCCTATTTTAATTTCATTATTATTTTAGGGCATAAAAATTTCAATATAGTAACAATCTTTGTTTTAGGATTAAATGTCTTTCCTATTAAAAATTTTTTCATATATTTATGTGCATTAGATTTATAATATAAATTTATATTTTCATTATTAAATCTATAAACGTTGCAATAAGCTTCACTCAGTTCTCTTACATAAATAGATATTATCATCTCCTTAACACTTAAATCTAAATCAATGCTCTCGCCTATTATTGTTTCCCACACTTTAACAATATCAAATCTTTTGTCTTCAACCGACTGTATTTCGCTATGTAAAGCACTTCCAGAATGGATCAAATAATGATACATTTTTTTTGGATCAGATATAATCGTTTTACAATATTTTATATATCTAAATACAAATAACAAATCTTCTCCTACTCTAATATCCGTTTCAAATTGTAAATTATGCTCATTAACAATTTTACGTTCAAACATTTTCGCCCATACTGTGCCATTAATTCCTTTTGGCGATAATATTTTTTTTAATGCCTCATTTTGAGACAATAATTTTTTATGATATTTCTCATCTTTCACTTTTTCTACTTTATAATCATTATATTCAGAAATATAACTTCCAATAACTAAATCTGCATCTCGATCTTCTGCACATAAAACATATTCCTCTACATATTCAATATCAATCCAATCATCAGCGTCTATAAAACATAGATATTTTCCAGTTGCTATTTTAATTCCTGCATTACGAGCCTTTGACACTCCTTCATTATTCTTTGAAATGCAAATTACTCTATTATCTTTTTCACAATATTTTTGACATATTTTTTTTGATGAATCTACAGATCCATCATTAATTAAAATCACTTCAATATTTTTATATTTTTGATTGAGAACTGCATCTATACATCTATTCATATATTTTTCTGCATTATAAATTGGAATGATTACAGAAACTAATGGCATTTCAATCATCCTTATCCCCCATACTTTATAAAGTAACTATAAGCCTATTCCACTTTTCAATAATTTTCTCTATATTAAATCTGTCCAAATCTTTCCTGGAATTTTCCGAGAATTTTTTTCTCAGTTTCTCATCTAATAACAATTCTAATAATTTTTCTGAAAATTCTCTCTCATTTCCTTCTTCAATTAAATATCCGTTAATTCCATTATCAATTAACTCGGCTGGTCCTTCCTTACAATCAAAGCTTACACACGGAAGTGCTTTTGCTTGAGCTTCCATCAACGCTAAAACAAATCCTTCATATCTCGATGAAAGAACAAAAACTGATGAATTAATATATTCTTTTTCAATGTCAACTGAATAACCTTTTAAATAGATATTTTTTAAATTTAAATTTTTAATTTGATCTTGTAATTGTTTTCTTAACGGTCCCTCACCAAATATGTCTAATTTCCAATCTGGTACTTTTTCTTCAATCCTTGACCATGCATTAATAAGCATATCAAAACCTTTTTGCTCATCTAATCTTCCAACAGCAATAACTCTTTTTACATTAATATTTGCACTAGTTTCTAAATTTAATGCTATTGGATTATAAATAAATTCGATTTTTTTTATTTTAGGATATTTTTTTAAATAGCTATTATAATCTCTTTTTCCAAGTACAACAACACAATCTGCATATCTTGTTGCTAATTTTCTAGAAATTCCAACTAATCCATTAGGTGTAATATGACAATTGAAATGTTCCCATGCAATGCCTTTACATAATTTCATTTTTTGCAAAGGCAATATATAAATATATAGTGCAACATCAACCGCAATTAAAATATCGATTTTCTTTTCTTTTACAATTCTTTTTAAAGAAATTACATTTTTACATTTTCTAATTGTTGAATTTGAAATTTTTTCTCCTTCTAGCGACAAGAGTGATATATCTTCTTCTAAAGGATATAAACTTTTTCTACCATTTCTACAACTTATTATTGAAATAATAAATCCTTTTTCCCTTAATTTGTTGGCAATAACTGATGTAACTCTTTCAGTTCCACCACCCTTTTCCATATTCATAATTAAAAAGCTAATATGTTTTTTCATGATTATAACTCACTTTTTTTGTTTTAAAGCTACTAAACGCGCTCTATTTTCCTCACCAATTATATGCGTGCCAATTTGCATAGCTTTCTTTTTGATTTTATCTTTCTTACTTTTCCATGTATTATCATAATGATGAATAGTATAAGTATTAGTAGTTTTGTTAAATGGTCATCACTATCCACACAAATGAGCCATTCACCGATAGCTTCTTTTACTGCAGTATTAAAAGCACTTTGCTTTCCCTGGTTTTCCTGCCAAATATACTTTAGCCGATATGGAAGTTTTTGCTTCATCCATACCGCTGCAAGTCTCCTTGTATCGTCTGTCTATCCATCGTCCACAATGATCCACTCGAAATCCGTGCATACCTGGGCATCTATACTATTTTTTAATACCGACAACAATTCCGCTCTATTAAATGTAGGTGTGAATATTGTAATCATTAGATTTTCTCCCTAATCCGAACCTCTTTTTCCAAATAATATTCTTCCATATTCTTTGCTGTTGCACTCATATCGAACCCTGCATCTATGATATATTTTTGCATATTCGTATGCGCCTCTGAACTTTGTGCCATTTCAATTACAACCTTTGCCCATTTTTCGGCGCCATCACTCAACAACAATTTGCGGTAGATCGGCGTAATATCTGTTTCTGGCGGAAGTCCCTCAGAGCAAACAATGGGAACGCCTGCCGCCTGCGCTTCAATCGCCACAATTCCCAGACCCTCAAACAGAGACGGAAAAACAAAAATATCCATTGCTTGATAGACTCTGTTCATATCTTTACGGTTGCCCAGAAACTGCACACTCTCTGTCAGACCCTTGTCCGCAACCTTGCTACGCACCTTTTCTTCCAATGGTCCGGTACCTACAAGAATCAATTCTGCGTCTGGCTTTTTATTTTTGATTTCCGCAAAAACTTCAATCAAAAAATCGTGGTTCTTCTGTGGATGCAACCGCCCAACATGACCGACCACAAATTTATTCTCTAACCCAAGCTCCTGTTTGACTTCTCTCCGCGTATTCTCATTTGCAATAAACTGCTGAGAGTCAATCGCATTCTTTAACACCCGGAAAGGCTTATCCTTAAACAAATATTTACCAGCTTCGTTCGAGCACGCAAAAAGATCTGTTGCATTCAGAGTAAACAGTCGCTGCATGAATAATTTGGGTAAATATTTTATATCGTGTACTGTCTCATTATTATGTGAATGAGCAATTCTGACGGGGATACCTGCTTTCTTTGCAGCTTTCAGGCAGAAATATCCAATCGTGTAGGCGTGACAATGAACAATTTTATATTCGTGATGCTGAGCAAAGAAAACTGCCAAATCTTTTTGAAATTTAGGAAGGTCCAAATCCTCCCGGAAAGACAGTTTGTAAACATGTCCACCCATTTTTTCAATTTCATCATCGTAAAACTGTTTTTCCTTATAAACGACCAAAAAATCAAACTGTACTTTCGTTCTGTCAATTTTCCGGTATATATTCATCAACAAAGCCTGCGTACCGCCAGCTTCCATTCGCTGCAAGATATGCAAAACTCTTATAGGCTCTCCCATATATTCTTCCTCCACAAAATCTCAAAGAGATTTTATTTTTTGAATCAGTTTATTCGGCAGCACAGATTTCAACCGTGCTTTTGGCTGAAAGCCAACCTTTATATTCTCTATAAAGCCTGGTTCATCGATGCTCTTATAGAAAGTATCTCTAGTCACAGGCCTGTTGCTCGGCTGCACCAGATTATGCTGCTTCACCATGCCCTCTTCCAACGTTGCTTCTTCTACTTCTGCAAGAACTCGCATCATTTCAAAGAGCTTTTGACCTTTTTCGGTATTTACAAATACACTGGACACGCCCTTTGGAGAATTGAAGCTCGGATGGCTCTTTGTAATTCCCCAGAAATCACCCACTGTCAAATCTCCTACACGGCTCGTATTAGCATAAGCACACTTATAACAGCTCTCCCTATAGCAGTCGCCATCCATAAAATGTTTTCCATAGCGATCAAGGGAGAGTGTCTTTGTCTTTGTCTTTGTCTTTGTCTTTGTCTTTAGCAGGTATTGTGTTCCCCAACCTCTCTTGTCTTTGGAACGGAAGTTGAAATAGATTACTCTGCCAGCCGTCTGCTTGTTCTGGTATTCCAGATACTTTTTGAAGAACTTCGGCGAAGGCACACCGTGGCAAATCAAGTCAACTGTATATAGATTTTCTGGATTGCCACCCAAAAAAGCATACAGACCTGCAATCTGGCAGGGAGTTCCTGTAAAAAGTACCGTTTTTCCCTCTGACAAACGCTGTTTGACCTTTGTGTAGCTATCTTTCGGGTCAGACTGAACATACTTAGATGACTGTAGGTTCTCTCTTTCTGCTTCATCTGTCACTTCAATGTGGCTTACTGCCAGCTGCTCATCATAGGCAGCACCATAAACCACACCGCCCATTTGCAATATAGTTTTCGCTGCACTATCCGCCGCACCGCCAGATGCAGAGCGCATAATATCCACATCATTTTTATTGCGCCACGCCCAAACTCTATGTGGCTCATTCCGATGAAATTCCGTATTTTCTACTGGACACTTTTTCAAGCACACCTTGCACTCGATGCAGCTTTTTTCATCAACAGACGGATACCAAAATCCCTCTTTGTTTTCTACCATAGAGATACAGTGTTTTGGGCAGCTTTGCTCACAGCTTTTACATCCCACACATTTCTCTTTTATCCTCGATATGTTCTCCATTTTATTCCTCTAAATTTTTTCTCAGATAATCCTTCGCCACTTCTCTATGTGCTTTCAACTGCTCATCAACTTTCGCGTAATCAATCGCCTTTTCATTGATGTTTTCTGTATCTTCAATTTTCGTTGTCATCCGATTGGCCAGTCCCAGTCGCTTTAGCAAATCGCTCAACTTTTCTTCATTACCATAGCTGTTACCTACACTCTTGCGAATCAATGTTGTAAACGGCCGATGTGTGATCACCGAGAAGATACTGCCGTGGAAGGTATCGGTAATAACTTCTTCTGCATTTCTGAAATAGGCCAGAACCTCAAAGGGTGAGCAGTCCACGAATCGGTCTGCACATTTTTGGATACCACCAATTGCATATACCTTCAAATTCTTTTTCTTTGCATAAGCAGCAATCCAATCTGCCTCATCATTGGAAATACGACCTGCATACGCGTACAGAATCAAATACTTCTCATTAGTCTGAACCTGTGGGATTTTGTCGCAGCAATTCATGTAATCATAGGTCAGAACCGGATCCAGATTGTACACTGGTTCTTTCCCAGTGAGCTGTTCTACAATAGTTCCTGAATTAGCATCTCGTACAGAAATCGCGTCAAACTTCTTCAACAAAGCTCCGACTTCATTGGCCTTTTTATACTTTTCCAGCTTTTCCAATGTGGTATTACCGAAAGACGCTGCATAAGTGATAAGTTTCTTCGCATGGTTATTTTTTCCAAACAATTCTGGCGAATAGCCTACATTGGAATTTTTTTGAATACAGTTAAAAACCTCGTCACTGCCAATCACAAGACAATCCACTGTCGGATTGTAGTTCATTTCATCCGTAATCCCTAAAAGTGGCATATACTTTTGAGCGAAAGACTGTTTATATCGGATGAACGATAATTTGTGTGCAAGAGGAGCCCGATACCGAAAGGTTTCCAGCCCCTTTTCTATCTTTCGGACAACCTTGTTTTTACTATCTGCATTTTCTGTAATTACTGGAGCACCTACATGGTAATCCACAAATTCTACATTACAGTCAACTTCCTCAATTAGCTGCTTCAATGCATATGCCTGCAAAAACGAACCGTAGTTTGCAATGCGCTGCATCGACATGATTCCAACTTTTCTCATCCATCCATCCTCAATACAATTCATCTACAAGTTTTTCAAGTTCTTCATTAAACTTTGCATTATTACTGCTCATACCATGTCCCATGCCAGCAACAATTTGGTCGTAGTTCGTTATGATATCCCCCAATGTTTCAATATCCTCTACCGGAATAATCGTTTCCATTCTCTGCGCCACATTTCTTGCGAACTCAACTTGATGGTCATTCACATGCTCATTGAACCGATGCTGACGCGGCACAACTATGGGAGTTTTACCTATCTGTAGTGGCATGATAAAACTAGCCGGGCCACCGTGAGTGATTACAATACGGGCGTCGGCCACATTTTTCACCATCTGCTGATATGGAATCAACTTACTCCACTGACAGTATTTCGGCTCGTATGTACTAAAGCCAGTCTGGATAATTACATCTTCGTTTATAATGCCGTCTTTCTTTAATTCATCTATTTTCTGAATCAGCCGATTAAATGGCTGCTCATGTGTTCCTACCGTCACAAAAATCATAGTGCTCTCCGCCTTCACTTTTTTAGAAAATGCTTCCAAGATTGATTGCTTTCGGATATACTTTTTTCTGTTCTTCCCACTGAACAATAAATTTATCTACAATCGGATATACCATTTTTCCCGTCATCGTAGATTTATCAATACGGTCAAACACTTCAATGTAAATCAATTTGGATCCCATAAGTTTTCCAAGATAAAAAAAAGGAACTGCAACTGCTGCCCCACATGAAATAATCAAATCCGGTTTTTCTTTACGTAGTACTTTCCATGCGATTCTGGTATTTTTAATCAACGCTTTCAGACTTCTATTAGTCGGATAATAACAGGGATACATCTTTTCATCTTCCAAAAGACTTCTGGCATCTTCCTTGTCAAAAGTAACCCAAAACCTATCTTTGTTTTTCCAAAAAGGTTTTAACATATATAAATGTGTAAGATGTCCTCCTGATGATCCTACAAGACATACTTTCATATTTTTTCTCCTTAATTTTTATTCACTTTAGTTTCCATAAAAATCAAGTTTTTATTTTTCATAACTTCGAATACACTCCCCAACTCAAAAGCCGGCACATTCTTCGCCGTGCCCGCACCTTCTTCAGGTACACACACGACAGGCGGTATTCAACCCGACGGTGTTTATCACTGATATACACCGTGTTTTGCTTTCGCTTTCTTTTTGTCAGCACGGCAAAGCCGATGCACTGACCTTATGACATCTGTTTTCTGACATGCCATAAGGTCAATCCACCTGCTCGCTTTTCATACTGATATTCTGTTCTGTTTCTTTTGTTCTTCCCTTCATGCCCCACGTCCAAACTGTGTCAGGCACTTTTTCCCGAGATTTCTCACAGCATTCAGATATCGGTTCGTCTGATGTCCATTGGCGCAGCAGCATAGTTCTGTTCTGGTGTCAGTCCGAATGATTTCTGCGCCGCATCTGGCACAGTTTGTGCTGATGCCGGTGGCGTGGACTTCGATAACGATGATTCCGTTTTTCCAGGCTTTGTAGTCCAGGTACTGGCGGATCCTGGTGCTTAAGTGGAGCGGGCCCCAGTTTCCTGAGCCTTTCATGACGTTTCTGGAATATTCCTGGTTATAACGTGGAAGTACGATCACAGAAACGTCCTGCTCTACGGCAAAACGTAAGATCTGGCTTGTGACCTGGTGTCCATAGTGTTCAGAAAGATGTTTCAGATGCATCCAGTATTTCTGATCAACTCTGCCTGTCTGTCTGCCTCCGGTTGCTTCCTGGGACTTCTGGATCTTTTCCAGAAGCTTTCTGCAATGGTGGCTGTATTCCTTTCCGCCTTTCCAGAACTTCACTGCAATCTCCTGACCGGTTCCGTCCAGAACAACGCCTACCGCAAAGGCATCACTGTTTGTAAACTGAATACAGAGTATCCTGCATCCTGCCTGCATCCTCTGACGTACGGTTGCTGTATTTTCATTGTTCTGACGTACTGGAACATGCAGCATGTCATATTTGTATTCAAAAACTACGGATGGGGACATGAGTCTGGCGTTTTCCGGAAAGTCTCTGCCTGACAGCCGGCAATGCATCCAGGTCCATGTGTCTCCTGTCCAGACACGCAACGTGATCTTTTTAGCGGAAAAATCCTGATACATTCCTTTGTAATAAGTAACTGCTGCATTTAGTTTCTCTGCTCTGCCAATCTTCTCATCCTGGGCAAAATGGCTGAGATAGCTTTTGGCTGAAGCAATTCCTTCATTGGCTGCTGCTCTTCGAAAATACAGTGGAACCTTTTGCCAGGGGAGGGGATCTGATGGTATGCGTCCGCCTCGTCCCGGAATGCTCATGATCTCCAGCTCGCGTAAAGTCTGCTGGCTTCCCATTTCCCAGAGATCCGTATGATCCAGAAGCAGGTTGTAATAAAATTCAGCGATCCGGTTATAAAATTCCTGTGTGGTCCGCAGCCATTCCGGATGTCTGCACCAGAGATGCAGTCGCCAGGTTGTGATGCTGTAGCCGCTTTTTCCGGTGTTTTCTTTTTTGCCGGTTTCCGGTTCTTTCATTTTGGTTCTCCGTTTTTTGCAAAGAAAAATCATTATAATATAACTTATCTAAATTATTATTTTTGTCACTTATCATTTCCATAAGCGACAAACAGGCCGGAAACCCGTATAAATGAGGACTTCCGGCCTGCTTTGACCATAATTCTGACTGCTAATAGTTCAGCTTTTCCATGCACTTCTGCTTTTGTTTTATGCTGCTGTGCACATAAATATCCATGGTGATCTTGACGGACGAATGTCCCAGAATTTCAGAAAGTGTCTTGCTGTCAAATCCCATTTCCGTACAACGGGTGGCAAAAGCATGCCGGAGAGAATGAATGTTGATACTGGGGATTTCACATTGCTGAAGGAGCTTCTGGAATTTACGCTGTATATTTCTGGGCTCCATACATTTACGATTCGTACCCGTCAGCAGGTATGAATCAGGTTCAGCAGCAATCCGCTTCATTTTTTTCAATAAAAAATCAGGGATTGGAATATCCCTGATGGATGAGACTGATTTAGGAGGACCTATCATTAAAACGGTTTTGGGTTCGTCATCAGATTCACCAGAATAATCAAGATTTTTTATCCGTGAGATCGTTCGCCTTATATGAAGCAGTTTTTTATCAAAATCAATATCTTCCCACCGGATACCGCTGAGCTCGCCAACGCGGATCCCTGTATAAATACATAGCAGGATGCCGATGGGAAATTCTGAGTCCTCAGCAGAGAGAACTGTGATCAGCTTTGTGAGATGTTCATGAGAAATAAGCTGAAAAGGACTGGTATTTATTTTGGGATACCGAAATTCAAGCTGTGAAAGATTCAAATACCCCTGTTTTTCACCATAGCGTAAAATACTGTGGAACAGGATCAGAAGATTTTTGATGGTACGTGGCGAAAGCCCCTGCTGTTTCAGCTTTTCAGAGAAGGTATATACAGAAGCAGAAGAGATGTATCTCAGCGGCGTATCACCAAATTCCGGAAGGATATGTGTATCAAGAAGTGTTTCGTAGCAAGCATAGGTGCTGAGCTTTACAGCATAACGCATGGATAACATCCATTCTTCACTGAGGTTTCGAAATACATAACACTTTCCCGGAGAGTTTTGAAGATTATTCTGACATAAAACAGCCAGCTTTTTCTTTTTTACAGCCTCGTATGTACGACCATACAGATATCCGTACTGGATACGTCCATTCTGGTCACGACATTTTTCATAGCGTGCTTCCCATCGGCCATCTTTTCTTTTTCTGATATTTTCCCCTTTTCTAGGCATAATCGTAGTCTCCTTTTCGCACTATTATAGCAAAAGTCTGACCATTTTTGTGACCACTAATAAGCGAAAAAAAGGAAAATTTGTCGTATATAAAAAAAATCAACCGAAAAAACCTGCATTTTTGGTCGAAAGTGGTGCATTTTTCGTATCTTGACAGTGACAGTGTGCAATGCTATCATTGATTAAGATTCAAAAACTATGCAATTTGAGAGAAAATCACCTGTCGCTTATGGAAATGATAAGCGACTTTTTTACCCTCAAAAAAGCAACACGGCAGACATCCCTCCGGGGCTGTCTGCCGTGTTTTATATCGCTTTTATATTTTTATGTAATTAAGCTTTCTGTTCCTTAAGCCTCATATCCATTAGGGTTCTGGCTCTGCCATCTCCAGGAGTCTGCACACATCTCGCGGATTCCGTTCTCTGCCTTCCAGCCAAGCTCTTTCTCAGCTTTGGTTGCATCGGAGTAGCAGGTTGCGATGTCGCCTGGGCGGCGTGGTTTGATCACATATGGGATCTTGACGCCGGTAGCTGCCTCAAAGTTCTTAACGATATCAAGAACACTGTATCCTTTTCCGGTTCCAAGGTTGTAGATGCTTAATCCGGAATTGTCTTCCAGCTTCTTAAGGGCTTTTACATGGCCCTTGGCAAGGTCTACTACGTGGATGTAGTCACGGACACCTGTTCCATCCGGTGTATCGTAATCGTTTCCGAATACGCCAAGCTCTTTCAGCTTGCCTACTGCTACCTGTGTGATATATGGCATCAGGTTGTTCGGGATACCATTTGGATTCTCACCGATGGTTCCGCTCTTATGAGCACCGATCGGGTTGAAGTAACGAAGAAGAACTACGTTCCACTCCGGGTCTGCCTTCTGGATGTCTGTAAGGATCTGCTCCAGCATGGATTTGGTCCAGCCATATGGGTTGGTACACTGTCCCTTCGGGCACTCCTCGGTGATCGGGATCATTGCCGGATCTCCGTATACGGTTGCTGAGGAAGAGAAAATAATATTTTTAACATTATGTTTTCTCATCACGTCTACAAGAGTAAGGGTTCCTGCGATATTGTTCTCATAATACTCCCACGGCTTGGCAACAGATTCACCAACTGCTTTCAGTCCTGCAAAATGAATACAGGAGTCGATCTCTTCTTTGTCAAAAACTTCATTTAATGCTTCGCGGTCCAGGATATCTGCTTTATAGAATTTCACCGGTTTGCCTGTGATCTTGGATACTCTGTCCAGAGCCTTCTCACTGGAATTGCATAAATTGTCAACTACTACAACATCATATCCTGCGCTCTGCAGCTCGACAACGGTATGACTTCCAATGTATCCTGCTCCACCTGTTACTAAAATTGCCATAGTTTTTCTCCTCCTCTATTGGATCTAACTGTTCCTGTTTATTTTAGCACTGTTCCTTTGTTTCCACAATAGCAGAAAACCAGGTTTACTACTTAATCCCAGAGTCCCTGCGGATAAAGTCCCTGATCCTTCAGATTCTGGATCGCGGCTACCACTACCGGTTTGTCCTCTTTATAGGTCACTCCGTACCATTTATCCTGTGTGGTAAGGACCCTGACTGCTGCCTTTTTTTCCTGGAGGAGCTCGTCAACTACAAACGGAAGGAAATATTCGCATTTCAGAGGATTTTCCGGGATGCTCTTTTCAAGGAATACCGGGAAGCGTTTTACCAGCTCTTTCATAAATCCGCCGGTGAATCCCCACATGTTCATGGATACCGGAGTCTCTCCCGGGAGACTTGTCCAGGTTTTTCCATCGTCCTCTGTGTAGGCTGCTCCGCCGTCACGTTTCTCAATGTGTGTTCGCTCATTGATATCTGCAAGATATCCATTTTCATCTGTCTCACAGACACCTCTGGAAACGTAGCCGTTGTCTGTCAGGGTATTCTCAAGACGGTAGCCTACCATCATATACTGGGCAGGTACGGTGTCCTCCTGGGCCTGGATCAGGAAATCATACGCCATCTTAAAGGCATGGGTTCCATAATAATCATCTGCATTGATCACCACAAACGGTCCGTCGATCTCTCCGGCACAGCTTAATACCGCATGTCCGGTTCCCCATGGCTTCACACGGCCTTCCGGAACCTGGAAGCCTTCCGGGATGTTGTTGAGATCCTGATGCACATAAACGATTTCCACCTTGTCACTTAAGCGGTCGCCGATGGCATCGCGGAAATCCTGTTCATTCTCTTTTTTTATGATGAATATCACTTTCTTAAAGCCTGCACGTACGGCATCATAAATGGAAAAATCCATGATGATATGACCTTCCTGATCTACAGGATCGATCTGTTTCAGTCCGCCGTAGCGGCTTCCCATTCCTGCTGCCATTACTACCAGAACCGGCTCTTTCATAATTTTGTTCCTCCTGATTTTTAGAAATACAGGGATTTTTTCCCATACATATTTTAAGCCGGTCAGATTCTCATCCGACCGGCCTTTGAATCTTTTTTTATTATACTACACTTCACCGTGAAATCCTACTGATTATTTTCAGTTTATTTTCGGTCAGAAGTATTCTCCGGGAAAACGATCTCCATCCTGGTTCCAACTCCCTGTTCACTTTCCACGTTGATCTGTGCATGATGAAGCGTTGCTCCATGCTTCACAATGGAAAGCCCCAGACCGGTTCCGCCGGTCTGTCTGGAATGGCTTTTGTCTACCCGGTAAAAGCGCTCAAAGATCCTTCCCTGTTCACTTTTCGGGATTCCGATCCCGTCATCTGCCACACAGTAGAACGGATGCCCTTTCCGGTTGCCTACCATGATCCGCACATGACCATTCTGTTCTGTATAGCGAACTGCATTGTCTGCAATATTAAAAAGCATCTCATAGAGTACATGGCGGACACCCTTGATCTTCTCTGCACTTCCGGCAAGCTCAAGGAAAATATTTTTCTTTCCGGCAGGATGTCTGAGATTATTTCTTACGTCTTCCGCAAGCTCATAAAGATCCACCTCTTCAAAAGGAACCTCACTGTTGCTTTCATCCAGTCTGGAAAGCTGGATGATATCCGCTACCAGATTGGAAAGTCTTATTGATTCATGGTAGATCCTTCCGGAAAATTCCCGTATATGATCTGCCGGAACCATGCCGTTCATCATAAGCTCCGCATAACCGGAAATGGACATCAGCGGGGTCTTCAGCTCATGGGAAACATTTGCAGAAAATTCCTTCCGGATCTCCTCTGCCTCCTTCAGTTCTTTTACCTGCTGCCGGATCTGCCGGTTCTGTTCATCCACCCGCACAAGAAGGGGACGCAGCTCCTCATAGCACACATTGTTCAGCGGATGCTCCAGATCCAGATCGTTGATCGGACGGATCAGCTCTCTGGTCTGTCTCTGTGCAAAAACAAACTCCAGGATCAGTACCAGGAGCATCAGAAGTCCCAGCACAGCAAGACTTGAGATCCATGTGGAATATATAGAGTCTACGGTTTTTCCTACACGGAGCACGTTTCCGTCATCCAGCTTCACCGCATAATAAAAGGTCTTTTTTGCAAAGGTTTCTGAATAACGGATACTTTCGCTTTTTCCATTTTTTTCTGCCTGTATAAATTCCGGACGATCACTGTGATTTGCCAGTTTTTTCGGAGAGGCCTCAGAATCGTAGAGAACGGTTCCGTCTTTACGGATGAGAGTCACACGACTTGATGATACTGTCTGAAGCTTTTTTGTGAGAAAGGAATCTCCATACTCATCCATGGCAAGGCAGATATACTGCGCTTCCTCACGGACTCCCCGCTGCATGTATGTGTTTAATTTATTGTAGGTGACCACACTTGCTGCCAGAAACGTGACAAGAACAGCAAAAATGATCATAATGCTTGTATGATGCAGAATTTTCTTTTTCATACATGATCTCCGATCCGGTATCCCACGCCACGCACTGTCTCGATCAGATTTCCGGCTTCTCCCAACTTTTGTCGGAGAGTCCGTACATGAACATCTACAGTCCTTGTTTCTCCGTCAAAATCATAGCCCCACACATGGCACAGGATCTGGTTTCTGGACATGACCAGTCCTTTGTTCTCCATAAGATATTCCAGAAGCTCGAATTCCTTTCTGGTCAGCTCCTTCACCTCACCCTGATAACTGACTTCGTGACGAGACACATTGACACGAAGACCCTTACAGTGCAGTTCCCTCTCTTCGCTCTGCCTTGCGCAGCGCCGAAGGACCGCTTTAACCCTGGCTATAAATTCCATCATCCCGAAGGGCTTGGTGATGTAATCATCTGCGCCGCCCTCCAGACCTTTTACCTTGTCAAACTCCGCTTCTTTGGCTGTGACCATGATCACCGGGATATCCCGGGTCCTGGTATCACTTTTCAGTCGTTTCAAAATATTATACCCATCTTCACCCGGGAGCATGATATCCAGCAGGATCAGTTCCGGCATATTTTTTTTCATGGCTGTGTCAAGTTCTGCCCCGGTTTCAAAACCTTCTGCCTCAAAGCCTGTTGTCTCCAAGGTATAGACAAGAAGCTCTCTGATATTTCTCTCATCTTCCACACAGTAGATCATTCTATATCCTCTCTGTTCGTTTTTTTGCCGTTGGCACTTCATAATCGTCTGGTCTTTTTTGTTCCATGCCTTCAGTATAACTGCTTTCTTTTTACTGCACAAGCCCTGGCCGTCTGCTGATACAGATAACCAGGGCATAGCATTATTTCGATATCTTTTTATTGGCTGCCTGCCGCTGCCATCTGGGCTGCCGCCGGCTCATCCTTTATTTCCGGAAGCTGATACTGACTCCGGATCACCTCCAGCGCACGGTAGAAGGTTTCGTCCGGCCCATGTTTGATCTGCTTCAGGTGCTGATGTGTATCAAAAGCATCTTCATGAACCTGTGTCACACAAACACCGATATTGGAACAGTGATCTGCCACACGCTCCAGGCTGGTAGTCACATCGGACAGGATGAATCCCATTTCAATGGTACATTCTCCGGCGCGAAGTCTCTGGATATGCCGGTATTTCAGTTCCTTGCTGAGTTCATCGATCACTTCCTCCAGTGGCTCGATCTCTCTCGCAAGCTGCACATCCTGATTTTCGTAAACCTTGTAAGCAATATCTACAATGTCTTCCACCGCATGCTCCATGACACGTAACTCTTCCAGCGCCTTATCCGAAAACTTCAGGCCTTTTTCATAAAGCTCCTGTGCGGATTCCATGATGTTCACACCGTGATCGGAAATCCTCTCGAAATCACCGATACAGTGGAGCATGATGGAAACACTGTGACTGTCATGAACGGAAAGATCCTTCTGGTTCAGTTTTACAAGATAGGTTCCAAGTTCATCCTCATAACGGTCTACCTTTTTCTCTGCTTCTTCCACCAGAGCCTTTCCTTCTGCGCTGAAATTCTTCAGAAGGTCCAGGGCGGTAAACAGAGTTCTGTGAGAATCCTCTGCCATTTTTTTCGCTGCATTCCTGCTCTGCTCAACTGCAAATGCAGGTTTCTCCAGAAAACGGCTTTCCAGGATCATGAAATCCGGATCTGCTGCCACCTTCTCCTCCTCTTCCTTCCTGTCGCGGATAGTAAGACAGGCAAGCTTCTCCAGAGCCTTTCCAAACGGAAGAAGAACAAGAGTTGCCGTGATATTGAAGGCACTGTGCAGGATCGCGATCCCGGCCGGAGTCGCTGCCTGTGCCATAAATGAAAAATGTACTTCTGCATTTATCGCATAAAATACTGCCATGAACAGCATGGTTCCGATCAGATTGAAATACAGATGGACCATAGCCGCACGTTTTGCGTTTTTGCTAGCTCCGATGGCTGAAAGGATCGCAGTGATACAGGTACCGATATTCTGTCCCATGATAATAGGAAGTGCTGCACTGAACGGTACCATTCCGGTAAGGCACAGTGCCTGGAGGATACCAACCGATGCGGAGGACGACTGGATGATCGCTGTCAGCACTGCTCCGGCCACAACTCCAAGGATCGGATTGGAGAATTTCACCAGCATTCCGGTAAACTCCGGTACCTCTGCAAGAGGTTCCACAGCTCCGCTCATGGCATTCATTCCATACATCAGGATCGCAAAGCCTACAAAGATCGCTCCCACGTCCTTTTTCTTCTGGCTTTTTGTAAACATGATCAGAACCACGCCGATCAGTGCCAGGATCGGTGAAAATGACGTCGGCTTAAAAAGCCGGATAATAAAGTTATCACTCTGGATACCTGTAAGACTTAAGATCCATGAGGTTACGGTAGTACCGATATTGGCACCCATGATGATTCCCACAACCTGGGACAGCTTCATGATTCCCGAGTTTACAAAACCAACGACCATAACGGTAGTTGCCGAGGATGACTGAATCACTGCAGTCACACCCATTCCAAGAAGAACGGCTCTGATGGGATTGGAGGTAAGTGTCTCCAGGATCCGCTCAAGCTTTCCGCCTGCAACCTTCGCAAGCCCGTCTCCCATTAAGTTCATTCCATAAAGGAAAATAGCAAGGCCGCCAAGCAATGCCAGTACGCTGAAAAAGTCCATAATACTCTCCTTCACTTTCTCTTTTTGATATGTTTGATTTCCTTTTTTCTCATTTCAACGATTTTCATAATAGCGACCTATTGTAAAATTTTCCCCACTGGAATGTAAAATCTGTGTAAAAAAAATAAAACAGAGGATCCTGTTACGGGAAATCGATTTCCCGTCAGGATCTCTCTGTCCTATATATCGTACAGTGGTTTTTATCCTTATGATGTGTTTTGTGCTACGGATATTCTCATTCCGCTGAGTTGCATGCTCATGAGCAGAGCTGCCCTGCGATCTGTGATCAGAATCCGCGGATCTCCTCATCCTCAGATCCGGTCTTGTCGATGGATTTTATTACAAGGTAATAGCTGTAATCATCATTGACCTTTACTTCCACCCGGTCTCCTACACGATGACCGCGCAGTGCCTTGCCGATAGGCGATTCAATACTGATACGGTTTTCCATGGAATTTCCGCGGATGGAAGTAACCAGCTTGTACTTCTCCACCTCATTATCTTCTTCAAAAAGAACTTCCACGATATCGTCCATTCCTACTTCGTCAGATCTGGAAGCATCGGATACAATGGATGCCGTCTTCAGCATCCTCTCCAGATAACGGATGCGGCTCTCGTTCTGATTCTTATGCTTCTTGGCTGCATAATATTCAAAGTTCTCACTTAAGTCTCCCTGGGCACGTGCCTCCTTGACCGCCTCAATGGCTTCCTTACGTACTACCAGTTTACGGTGTTCGATCTCCTGCTCTATTTTTTCAACATCCTTGCGGGTAAGCTGTTCTCTCATTTCTCTGGCATCTCCTTTTCTTTATAACATTCAGACTGATCCTGGATCTGTTCTCCACTTCCTGTGAAGCTTCTGTCACAGATACAGGATTTCTGGAAGGTTACCGGAAATACCATAGCAGATACGCTCTGCTTTGTCAAACAGCGCATACCTGTTCTTCGGCTTCCTCCTGCTGGTGTACTCGCTGTTCAATATAATCTGCCATATGTTCTTTTGGGATATCCAGTAACATGGAAAATTCAGAATAGAGATGATCCTCTGCAAGCTTCAGATACCGCTCGTCTGTAGCGGTTGTTTTTTTGCCATGAGATAATCTGGCCTGTTTTCTGACGTAGATCGTCTTGATGATCCGAAGAAGATCTCTGCATTCACAGGTACGGATGCATTTCTTGTAGCTATCCTCCCGGAATTTCTCATTCTCAATACTCAGTGTCTCAATGGATGGGATCTCATCGATAAGCCTCTCCGCTTCTTCCCTCGTAATGATTCCGCGAAGCACCTGTTTTCCACCTTCCACCGGTGTAAATATCTTCCCATCTGTTTCTCCTCCGGGCCTCAGTACATAATAAAGCTTCTCGCCGGAGGAACCATCCACCCTCATTGTGGTAACTCCTGTTACCTGGCAGATGCCGGTACGACCATACACAACATATTCGCCTGTTTCAAACATTTTTCCACTTCCTTTCATTTTTTTACTTTTCTTTTGTTATCCTGGCGCTTATTGTGCTCTAATGAAAGCTCCCTGCCAGGTTATATATCCAGACAAGGAGCTTCTCACTGAGGATTCTATCCTTATTTTACTACTTTTCCCATTTATTTGCAAAAGAATTCAAAAAGTTTTTTTATTTTTGTGAAATATGCCCACAATGAGGGCATGTATTTTTTGTTATAATTCTTCTTTTTTCTTTCTTCCCAGACGGATGTCTTCCATATGAGATTTCAGTTCCGGTGTCATACTGTCAAAGAGATAGGTTTTGCTGTTGTCCCTGCGCTCCTGCCATTCTTCTCTCATCTGCTGTTTTGCGGAAGCGATCTCATCTTTGAATCCGCGCGCTGAGATCCTAGCGGCTCCCTGTCCCATAATGATGATCTGCTCCAGTCCGTCTGATGTGGCAACTGTCACGTTATGCTTCCGTCCGATTTTATGGACAGTGCGTTCAATATACTGGTCTGCAGTTTCCGCTTCTTTTGTATAGACAACATGAATGTTATGATACTGGAAGGTTTCCTCCGGATGGCCCTCCACACGGTAGGCATCAAATACCAGGATCAGGATGCAGCCCTTGATCCCCTGATAATCGCTTAATATATCCATTAACCTAGACTGTGCCGCATGAAAGTCTGCCTGTGCCAGATCTCTTAAATCCTCCCAAGCAAATATAATATTGCAGCCGTCCACCAGCAGATAGTCCTCTCTGTGGATGGCCGGACTGCTGTTTCTCCAGGCGCCGTGACCGGATTTTGCCGGAAGGCCGGAATCTGCTACACCTTTGCCTCCCTTCCCGGAAAAACTGCTTCCGCTTTCCGGATTTCCGAAGCTTCGGCTGTTACTGCTGTATCTCTTTGAGCTCACCGGACCAAAGGTTTTCTCAAAGATTGCCTTCAGTTCTTTTTCCTCTTCGTAGCTTCCATACATGGAGGTATATTTTCCACGGCCGGCATTGGCTGTTCTGTGATCCGGACTGTTTTTGGCTGTTCCCTGAACTGAACGCACTCCTGCAAAGCTGTTGTCGGAATCCTCATAGGCATCATTACTGTCCGGAAGCTGAGCTCCTTCCAGATGCATATATTCTTCTACCTCATACCAGGGAACCACGAAGCCTGCTCCATGGGCACAGAATACAGAGCCTGTAGGATTCTCAAGATCTCTCTCGGAATCATATCCGATCTCCTCTGCGATCTGCTCCTGATCCTGACAGGGTTCATAGCCATTCAGAGTACAGGTCAGATGACCTCTGCCTCTTGTGTAGGAAACTACCTGGCTCTGATAATCCCTCATTTTTGCCACCGGCGCACTTCCTGTGATCACCGACAGCTCTCCCTGGGTTTCCGGCCCCTGAAAGGTTCCCTGCATCCTCTGGATATCCGTCATGGCACGTCCTACATTTTCTGCCGGAACCTCAAGTCGGAAGCTGTAATAGGGTTCCAGAAGAACTGTCTCCGCTTTCTTGAGGCCCTGGCGCACAGCACGGTAGGTCGCCTGCCGGAAATCTCCACCTTCCGTATGCTTCTGATGTGCCCGCCCGGTGAGAAGTGTGATCTGCATATCGGTGATGGGTGATCCGGTAAGGACTCCCAGATGCTCTTTTTCCTCCAGATGTGTCAGGATCAGCCGCTGCCAGTTCCGATCCAGCTGATCTTCATTTGCCGCAGTAAAAAACTGCAGTCCGCTTCCTCTCTCTCCCGGTTCCAGAAGAAGATGCACCTCTGCATAATGACGAAGCGGTTCAAAATGTCCCACGCCTTCCACCGGTGCGGCAATGGTTTCTTTGTATACGATATTACCGGTCCCAAATTCTACTGCCACATGAAAACGCTCCCAGATCAGATGCTTCAGGATCTCGATCTGTACCTCGCCCATCAGCATGGCGTGGATCTCTCCCAGCTGCTCATCCCACATGATATGAAGCTGCGGTTCTTCCTCCTCCAGCTCCTTCAGGCTTTTCAGCATCCTGTGGGCGTCACAGCCCTCCGGAAGGATGATCTGATAATTCAGTACCGGTTCCAGCACCGGCATGGCAGAATCCGCCTCAATGCCAAGTCCCTCTCCCGGGTATGTTTCGGTAAGACCTGTAACTGCACAGACGGTTCCTGCCTCTGCCTCTTTGAGCATTTCAAATTTTGCACCGGAATAGATACGGATCTGATCTGCCTTTTCCTCCCAGATCTCCTCTGCCAGAATACCATTTCTTCCTGCATTGGTCAGCGTCTCCTTAACCTTCAGGCTGCCGCCGGTGATCTTCATATAAGTGAGACGGTTTCCCTGCTCATCTCTGGCGATCTTAAAGATCCTGGCTCCGAATTCTGCGGGATAGGACGGTACTGCCATGTAGGTCTCCATTCCATGGATAAAAGCATCTACGCCTTCCATCTTCAGGGCAGATCCAAAGAAGCATGGAAAAAGCTTTCGCTCCAGGATCAGCTCTGCCACGTCCTTTTTTGCGATCGTTCCTGTTTCCAGGAAGCTTTCCAGAAGGTTCTCCTCACACATGGCGATATTTTCCAGAAAATCATCCGTTCCATTTATTTTATCAGAAGTGCCCTGCGTTCCGGATATATTCTCTTTTTCTGCTTCACTGGCGTTGTCTTTCAGCTGCATTCCTTCAGCTGACGGATATTTCCCGGAGTTATCCACAGGATTCTCCTTTTTCCCTGCTGCTTCTGCACCGGAGCATTCCAGTTCTCCACTAAAATCCACACAGCATCCGCTTAATTTCTTCTTCAGCTCCTCAAGAAGTCTTTCCCTGTCTGTTCCTTCCTGATCCATTTTATTTACAAAAAGAAATGTTGGGATCTTATACTGTGTCAGCAGTCTCCACAATGTCTGTGTATGCCCTTGCACACCATCTGCTCCGTTGATCACCAGGATCGCATAATCCAGCACCTGCAGGGTACGCTCCATCTCAGCAGAAAAATCCACATGCCCCGGTGTATCCAGAAGTGTCACTTCCATATCCCCCATGGAAAAAACTGCCTGCTTTGAAAAAATGGTGATTCCTCTCTCCCTCTCAAGCTCATAGGTATCCAGATACGCATCCTTGTGATCGACTCTTCCGATTTTCCGGATCCTTCCGCATTTAAAAAGCAGGCCTTCCGATAATGTCGTCTTTCCTGCATCCACATGGGCAAGCACGCCCAAGCTTATATGTCTGTGTTTTATATTCTGAGGTTTTTCTCCCATTGAAAATACCCCTTTCTGTTGTAATGATATCCAATATCATAACATAGAAAGGGGTATAAGTCGAATTTTGTTTCGGTCTGTGATTCAGGAATCCAGGTAGGCTTTCAGCTTCTCCAGATCCTTTTTCATATCTGCTCTTCCTGTCTGGTAGATCCGCTCCAGATTGCTCTCATCACGCTCGATCATCGCCGCCTGGATGGGACTGCTCGGACGGATGATATGAACGCGCCCCTCTTTTTCCAGAGAAGCCAGTTCCTCCAGTGTTTCATTATAATGGATATGCCGTTCCTCCAGATCCTTCAGAAAAGCCGGATATTTATGTAATACTGCTTTCAGAAAAAGCTGCATCTTCGGGTTTGCTTTTTTTCGGTACTTCACATCTCTGGTAAGCACCACTACGTTTTTTTCGTATCCCCGGGAAAGCATCCACTTAACCGGGATCGGATCAGATACACCACCGTCCAGAAGTCTCTTTCCCTCAAGCTTCACCGGTCGGGAGGCTATCGGGATCGATGCAGACGCACGCATCCATTCAATATCCTCCACATCTCCGTTGGGACATTCATGATACACCGGTTTTCCTGTATCCAGGTCCGTACATACCACTGTAAATTTCATGGGATTTTCTGCGTAGGTCTGACGGTCAAAAATATCCAGCTTCCAGGGCAGTTCATAATATCCGAATTCCCGGCTGTATACATCTCCTGTGGTGATCCAGTTCCGGATGCTTGCAAGTCTTTTATCCTTGCAGTACTTTTTGTTATAGCGAAGAACTCTTCCGATCTGCCTGGACTTATAATTGCATCCAAAAACAGCTCCAGCCGATACGCCCACCGCACTGTCTGCGTAAATCTCATTTTCCATCAGAACATCGATCACGCCGGCTGTATACAAGCCTCGCATACCGCCGCCCTCCATAACGATACTGAATTTTTTCAATTGTGTTTCTTCCATTTATTTGTCCTCTGTATTCTGTCTGGCAGACTCTGCTGCCCTTATGCTGTCATCTTTTATGTCCCATTTATTGTACTTTTCGAATTATATCGGTCTTTTCTGCCATATATCTATATCCATTATCAGAATATCTTGGTTGTCCACTTGCTCATATCCCAGACTTCATTTACCACATCCTGGTAAAATTCCGGTTCATGGCAGATGAGAAGGATACTTCCGCGGTATTCCCGGAGAGCTTTTTTCAGCTCGTCTTTTGCATCTACATCCAGATGATTGGTAGGCTCGTCCAGAAGAAGAATATTGGTGTCACGGTTCACCAGCTTGCAAAGACGCACTTTTGCCTGCTCACCACCGCTTAAAACTCGTACCTGGCTCTCAATATGCTTGGTCGTCAGGCCACATTTTGCCAGTGCGGAACGCACTTCATACTGGGAAAATGACGGAAATTCCTGCCAGAGTTCTTCGATACAGGTAGTTCGATTCTCACCTTTAACTTCCTGCTCAAAATATCCGATCTCAAGGTTCTCGCCCTGCTCCACACTTCCGGAAAGAGGCTTGATCAGTCCGAGAAGACTTCGAAGAAGTGTTGTTTTTCCTATTCCATTGGTTCCCACCAGTGCGATCTTCTGTCCTCGCTCCATCGTAAAATTCAGTGGCTTGGAAAGCGGCTCATCATAACCGATCACAAGATCATGGGTCTCAAAAAGCATCTTTCCTGGTGTTCGGCCATAACGGAATTTGAACTCTGGCTTCGGCTTCTCTGCTGCCAGCTCGATCACATCCATCTTGTCCAGCTTTTTCTGGCGGGACATAGCCATGTTTCTTGTGGAAACACGGGCCTTATTCCTTGCCACGAAATCCTTCAGCTCACTGATCTCCTGCTGCTGTTTGCGGTAAGCAGCCTCCAGCTGTGCCTTCTTGACCGCATAGACCTCCTGGAAATGATCGTAATCTCCTACATAACGGTTCAGTTCCTGATTTTCCATATGATAGATAATGTTAACTACAGAATTCAGGAAGGGAATATCGTGGGAAATAAGGATAAAGGCATTCTCATAATCCAGAAGATATCTTTTCAGCCATGCAATATGCTCCTCATCCAGATAGTTGGTAGGCTCATCCAGAAGCAGGATATCTGGCTTCTCGAGAAGAAGCTTCGCAAGAAGTACCTTGGTTCGCTGTCCGCCGCTTAGATCCGTAACATCACGGTCAAGCCCCAGATCCAGAAGGCCCAGAGCTCTGGCAACCTCCTCCACTTTGGCATCGATCGCATAAAAATCGTGAAGTGTCAGTTCGTCCTGGATCGTTCCAAGCTCTTCCATCAGACCATCCATCTCGTCAGGATCTGCAGTTCCCAGCTTGTCGCAGATCTCGTTCATCCGTTCTTCTTTTTTGAGGAGAGGATCAAAAGCGGATTTCAGCACCTGGCCGATGGTCATCCCCTTTTCCAGAACTGCATGCTGATCCAGATAGCCTGCGTGGACATTTTTTGCCCACTCTACCTTGCCCTCATCCGGCATCAGTTTTCCAGTCACGATACTCATAAATGTGGACTTTCCTTCGCCATTAGCGCCTACAAGTCCGATGTGTTCTCCCTTAAGAAGCCGGAAAGATACATCTTCGAAAATCGCTCTGTCTCCAAACCCGTGAGTCAGGTGTTCTACATTTAAAATACTCATTTGTTATATTCCTTTATCATTGTGGTTTTTCTGTTTTCCCGGAAGGGATTTTTAATAATGCTATAGTATTATACTTGATATTTTTCTCTGCTGTAAAGTCAAATCTCTGTATACACTGCGATCGGCTGACTGGCAGCTTTTTGTATTACCGGTTAAGCTGCTGAATACTATTGAATAATTTTCCATCTTCCTATCTCATTATCTTCTGTAAAAATCCTGTTCTTATTTATTATGCCATCGGATCTCACCGTTTAATATGATCGGATAACGGATCAGCTTGTCTGAATCAAGGTTTTCCGCATACATATCTACTGCGGTTATCTGGTGATTATCATATGTGGTATAATAATAAATTCCCTTTGTCGTGTTGCAGCATGAAGTATAGATCGTGATCTCATATGCGCCCTCTGATACCTCACAGCATCCCCGCTGCTGATCAACAGAGCCTAAAATATGGAAAAACTGGCTGACACTTTCGTTTTCCCCATCTCCGGATATTGCGTTTAATTTTGTAAATGCAACCTTTACAAATCTTGACTGGCTTGAAAGATCTCCCGGAATTCCCATTCCGCCCATTCCTCTGCTGTATGGATCCAGCTCCAGCACTCCTGCAAATGTACTTTCCGGCTGCTTTCTGGATACACCCGCATAATTGTTAAGTGCAAACATCTGACCTGGGAATGGAGGATTATTTGTAAGTACGCCAACAGGATCGTCATAGATGTGCATTCCGTCTTTCATGGATTCTACAACGATGCATTCCTCCTTGTCTGCGATCATCCAGTGAAGCTGTGCCGTTGGAAGCTGTTCACTGAAGGGTGTTCCCATAAGCTTCATATTGGAAAGCATCCTCCTTGCTTCAGCCACCGAAGCACACTGGGTAAGGATCCATGGAATAAATTCATATTGCGCCACCTGGACAAGATCCTTATCTGCCTCTGTCGCTTCATCTGCATATGCCGCATTCCCCACAAAGTTAAGTCCTGCCATACCCAGTCCCTTTTCATTAGCCGCATCATAATAAAGCGGATAATCTCCTGCTACAAACGCCATTCCTATGAGAGCATAATGTGTTTTTGCTTTTCCTGCATATCGGAAATCGAACTCATAATTTCTTGGGGTTATGGTCACCTCTTCCCCATAGGAAAACTCATAGTCAAGAGTTCTTCCCATATAAAAATCCTTTGTCTGATACGTTGCTGCTGTACACATAGATCTACACCTCTTCCTTACAATAATCCTGCAAACAATCTCATGAAAAGCTGTCCCAGACGAAGATATGCACTGCGTCCTGTACGGTATTGTTCTGTTACTTCCCGACATTCCTTCATTGTTTCTTCCAGGTCATTTCTTATAGATAACACAGCCGGACTGTCTGCCATAAAGCATCCGTTTTCAAAATGATGATAAAGACTTCTGTAATCCAGATTTATGGTTCCGCAGGTTGCCATACAGTCATCTGCCACGCTCATCTTGGCGTGACAGAAGCCAGGTGTCCACTCATAGATCCGCACTCCATTTTTAACCAGTCCATGATAAAAGGAACGTGTAACACTGTAAATCATTTTTTTATCCGGGATTCCCGGTGTAATGATCCTGACATCAATCCCCCGCTTTGCAGCAAGACACAGCGCATGTGTCATTTCATCCGTAATGATCAGATATGGCGTTATAAACCAGCAGTATTTTTCAGCTTTGTTGACCATGCTGATATAAACTTCCTCTCCTACCTGTTCATCATCCATTGGACTATCTGCATAAGGCTGTACAAATCCGTTCTGAGCTGCCTTATATTCTGATCTTATAAAATATTTGCTGAAATCCTCATTATTATTCCTGTCATTGGCTGCATTCCACATTTCAAGGAATGTTGCTGTCAGCGACTGAACTGCATCGCCTTCAAGACGGATCCCGGTATCCTTCCATTGTCCGTAGGGATGGGTATAATTGAAATATTCATTTGCCAGATTATAGCCGCCTGTGAAAGCTACTTTTCCATCGATCACGGTTATTTTTCGATGATCACGGTTGTTCAGAAATACATTCAGACCCGGCATAAACGGATTAAATACCCGGCAGTGGATTCCGATCTGCTCCATCTTTTTTACGAAATCCGTATTAATAAAGCCAATAGAGCCCATATCATCATAAAATACTCGCACCTCCACGCCTGCCTGCACACGCTCCTCCAGCACTTTCTGGATCTTTTTCCAGGCCTCTGCATCTTCTATCGCATGGTATTCCATAAAAATAAACTTTTCAGCCTTTGACAGTGCTGATAACTGTGCTTCTAATCCCTTTACCGCCTCATCATAATAAACAATATCCGTATTCTGGTATACGGGATAACCTGCATTTTTCCAAATATACTCACTGATATTTCCTGCTTTTGGGATTTTGTTTTTGATATTTTCCAGTTTTTCCCGATTATCCGGCAGAAGCGGCAGAAGCTTTCTGTCGATATCCGCATATCGTTCTCGCATTTTATGGGTTCCGCCATTTAATCCAATCAGAAGATACAGTGCTACACCCATGATCGGAAACACAAGTATCAGAATGATCCACGGCATTTTCATGGAAGAGGTCTGATCGGATGCATATAGTGCCAGAACCAGAATTCCTGCAAAGACTCTAGTCAGCAGATTAACGATCTCCGCATATTCATTCAGCCTTGTGATCACGATAATGATAAAAGCTGCTTCCAATAAAATACAAAGCACCGAAAAACATAATCGAATGACACCGTTTTTCGTTTTTGCTCTACCCTCCAGTGTATCCTGCTTCATAAAACCGCCCCTTTCTGCATTGAATGAGAATTTTCTGTTGTGCGTAAGCCTAACTGAATATTCCTGTTGCGTAATAAAATCAACAATTATCGTCTATACTGCAAACAGCGGAGCTCTGACCTGATGATTCCTTGTCCACTGTAATAAAAAATGAAATAAGAAGAAAGCCCTGGAAGCTGCAACTTCGAGGGCTTTTGCTTTTTTGTCCGCATGGACTTATAATCTCTTTGCCTGCGAGCATTATATCATACGCGATTTTTCTTCGCAATATACTCTGTATACTTTTTAAGGTGTTTCTGCTTTTACTGAACTCTTTGCTTCTATCATTGCAATAACTTTCTCCGCTGGATATAACAAAAAAGACCTTCTGCAACCTCAACGGAGAAATTTCCATGATAGAACAGCTCATTGCCGAAGCAACAGAATGTGATTTCAAAGTTGCTCTCGAAACGAATAAGCCAAAAACTGGTTAAAAAACACCCCTTTGATTTTCCAACGAGGCTTGTGACTATTGCAAGTCAACAAAATGCTTGTTTCTACACCCCTTGACCTTTCTTTCTTATTTATAATGAGAAAGAAAGAAAAAGAAAGGAAAGGCAACCTTTTCAAATCTGGATCGAACTGACAGAAGAGATTATCCAGAGGATGCAATCAGAGAATCTTTACTGAACAGCATTGTTCACCGTGATTACTCTTTCAGCGGAAGCAATCTGGTCAATATCTATGAGGATAAGGAATGTTACCGCTCCTTGAATCGTTCCTACATCATCAAGCAAAAGCGGGATAATCATTGTCATAAAGAAATTCAAACTTGCGTCCTCTTTTTCTACGAAGGAAGAAAGCTGATACCCTTGTTTCTTATCAGTCCATCTAAAGGCTGTAAAAGAAATAAAAGATATGATTGCTGCTAAAATCCATGTAGCACATAACAAAAACACAACAATCAGCACATTATTAAGGCGAACAAATTCTCCCCAATATGACTGATTTTCAGCAAGTTCGCTGACGGGGGTAAATTTGAAATTGCGTACAATAGTCAAAAAAGCCAATGGACTCAATGATTGCAGCATTAGCTTATGTTTCAAGCTTATCATTAGAAAAAAAACATATTCATCATTACGTCTAAATCCGCTTCGCGCAACGCCCTTTGTAGTCCTCGTCTATACGCTTTTTCCAATCTGCGCTCAGCGGGGCACTGCACCGGACAGAGCTGATTGCTTCGCTGACCACTTCATAATTCAACGCGGTTCCTTCGCTGTCGCACTGATAGTTGACTGCACGATCTGCACCGATTCCGAACTGGCTTGCAGTCTCTACTGCGTCAATATTGGCACCAAGGAACAAAAACTCCCAACCGTATTTCGCTTTCTGCC
>OLSL01000044.1_pt1 | contig 111733 bp, 87 predicted proteins | sample 1672511 | NCBI WGS metagenome assembly OLSL01 (sample SAMEA3136694, study PRJEB25190) | human gut metagenome | biome: human gut; feature: human-associated habitat; material: faeces | place: Austria | collected 2013
CAGAAAAAACATGCAAGCATGTTTTATTCTGAACGACTGTGCTAGAATGAGCTGTAGTATCAAAAAATCCAGAGAAGCTGTGAAAAAATTCACATTCCCTGGATTTCTATGATACCCGTGATTGAGACTTACGTCAAGCGATTTTGTTAACTTCTATTTTTATTACATTAAAAAAAACAAATTCTTAGTTTTTTTTCGATATCACAAGTGCTACAAAAAGAGTAAGCACCTCTGCCGCTGGAAATGCCAGCCATACACCCGTGATTCCAAGAAACTTTGGAAGAATCAATGCAAACGCAATGATTGCGACAATTCCTCTGCTGATTGCCAAAATCGAGGATTCTTTTGCATGGTCAGTGGCACTTAAGAAGCCTGCGCAAATGATATTGATTCCGGCTGCAAAAAATCCAATAAAATAAATACGTATTCCGGGAATAGCATAAGCTGCCAACTGTGCAGATTGTTCACTGTTAAATGCACTTGTTATATTTGCTGCAAAAAACCATACTCCTGCGATAAGAACAATTGCAAGAACAATTCCTGTTACTATGCTTTTTACAAGAATCTGATGCTTTTCATGTTCTTCTCCCCTCGCATGTGCTTCGCTTGCAAGAGGCTGAAGTCCCTGGGAAACACCGTTGAAAATAGCTGTACCTACAAGCGCTGTATTGGCAATTACACCGTAAGCAGCAACTGCTGTATTTCCATCAAGTGCAAGAAGAACAAAATTAAAGACCATCGTTGTAACTGCACTTGCAATCTCTCCGACAAAGGCAACTACGCCAAGACTGCAGGATGAGATAAGCATTTTTACAGATGGCACCATGAAATGAAATGATACGCTGCTTTTTGGTGACAGATAGTGCACCATACAAATCAAAATACTTACAATTGGTGAAACTGCTGTTGCAAGAGCTGCGCCTGTCATACCCATTCCAAGCGGAAACATAAATACATAATCAAATACAATATTAAACAAACTGCTAAGAAGCGTTGCTGCCATAGCAATATGCGGCGCATTATCATTTCTCACAAATGCAGTAAATGCGTAATTCATCATGAAAAATGGTGTAAAGCATAGTACAATGCGAATATATGGTATACCAATTGCTTCGATTACTGCGTCAGCACCCATCACTCGCATAACCTGCCCTGGGAAAAACAGTCCTGCTGCTATAAAGATCACACTGACAATCGCATCCCATATAAGTGCATTTGAAAAATATTTTTTTGCCTCCTGCTGATCAGTTGCTTTTGCCAATGTATAACGAATGGCAGAACCAGTTCCAATCATGGAGCCAATCGCGAAGATAAGACCATAAATTGGAAGCGCCAGATTCAATGCGGTAATACCATTTGTACCCTGCGATGTTGCAATAAAAAAAGTATCGGCTAAAATGTAGCATGACATTCCTACCATTGCCAATATATTTGGCGCGATATACTGGTATAAGCTTTTCTTTTTCACAAAAATTCCTCCTATTTTTATCAAAAGTTGGGGGCTGCCATATGGCAGCCCTCTTTTTAATTAACGATACTGGCGGATAATCCGCTGTATACTCTTTTCTGTAAGATAATACTTCTGGGAAAGTCTCGGGACACTCGCACCCTCCCGATGCTCCCTGCATATGGCACTGTTGCGTGCATCAAGCTCCTGTCGTGCCTGTGTGCGCTCGCCCCAGCCCTTTCGATGCTCCAGCTTTCTCGGAATGTAGATATTTTCTCCGTCCACGTACTGCTGAATCACTTCTATCAATTCTCTTGGCAGTATCTCCTCTGCCTTTCTATAGCTCATGCCTTCCTCTCAATCTGCGCTGCGGCTGCAGCGGCTTTCCGTGCGGTACTATTTACCGGAAAGCAACGGCTATAGCAAATACAATTCTTTAATTGTATATTTGCAACAGCCACTGCTATGCGTCACACCAATCCCTTGTTTCCACTTCAAACTCCACCGTTCGTTTCTTTATAATTAACATAATGCAATCCTCCTTTTCGCTCTTTTTTATTTTTGGTCTTGTTCGTGTTGTTGGTTTGACCCTTCAACGTTATCTGTGCCATTATACCATATTCTCTTTTTTATTACCAGACTTTATTTCTTTTAAGAAATATCTTTGCTCATGAAACTGTTACGGTTCACGGACAAACCAAATTCGTCTTTCAAATCAATGCTTTCCATGGTATACTGAGTTTACATAAAATTTCATAAGATTGGAGAATTACTATGAGCAATTTAACTGCTGATATTCAAGCCTCTATTTTAAAGGCAAAAAATTATGTGGATGCGCTTACTATAAAATCTTCATGCAACATTCCAAAGGAAGTCGTTTCTAATGAGCACAAGTTCTTTTCATGGGATAATGAGAAGCGTACTCCTTCTGTCAAACCATATCTGTTTGACTGGAGCTATTACAATGGTGTTGTGATGGAAGGTCTATATGATACATACGAGGCACGACCAGATGAGGGTGCTGAATATAAGAAGTATGTATTAGAATATTTGAATGCAATGCTTGTGACTGATGAAAATGGAGTACATCATTTAAGCCGCAACCTTGCAGGATATGTAGATCATCACGGTGCTGACTGCTATAAGACTGCTGCACTAGTAATGAAGGCTTTTGATGAAAATCCAGCTTACGCTGAGGTTATGGCTGAGCTCTACCGCGATCTGACTGATCCGAAGCACGTCAATTCAAAGGGTGATATTGTAGTTGAAAAATATACAGAAGATGCACTTGGCAATAACTACTGGCACTGCTGGGCTGGCGGACAGCCACCTAAGTATAAGGTATGGCTCGATGGTATCTATATGCTGCAGCCATTTTTAGCTCACTATGCTGCCAAAATTGGTGATACAAAGCAGCTTGCTATTATCAATGAGCGCTTGAACTGGGTTGCTGATGTTATGCTTGCCCCGAATGGCATGTATTATCATGCATGCAACAGCCGTGAGGATGTCTGCGCGTACCACTGGACCCGCGCAATGGGCTGGTATGCAATGGCAATGGTCGATGTAATGGAAGTTCTTCCTGAATGCTATATTGAAGAGAGAAAAGCTGCATTAAAGCTCTTTGCAGATGGCATGTTAAAGTATCAGGATGAATCTGAATTATGGGCAAATCTGGCTGATCAGCCTGTTACCGCGACAAATCGCCTTGAGGTCAGCGGCACTGCCATGATGATTTATATGATGTTAAAAGGTGTTCGCAATGGATGGCTTAACGAGTCCTACCGCGAACCTGCAATCAAAGCATTTAACGCAATTGTAAATACTAAGCTTCACGACAATGTACTGGAAGATATTTACTTAAAGGCAAGTGCAAATAATACAAATAATTATGAGATCACTGAATATTACCTTCCAGATGAAGGAAAAGGAAGCGGTCCATTTATCATGGCGTACTCAGAAATGTTATATCTGTAATTATTTTGGCGGCTCTAATTTTTTATTATTCACGACTCAATACATAAATTAGCGGTGAGACGAATTGCTTTTACGAGGCAGAACGTTGTAGCAGGACTTTCAAAGTAATATAAAACAATAAATAATTATAGCAGGTACCTGCGGAAAAGTGATGCCGACAAAACAATCGTCGAACCGCTTTCGTAACTTGAACAACTCGCGAACAATAAAAGCCGCCAATTTTATTCTCCACGTAAAATTTTAACTGTCTCAGCAACAGCCTTAATAATCATCTCTACCTCTTCTTTGGTATTTTCATAATCAAGTGTCAAACGAAGGGAACCTCTTGCTGTCTGTGGATCTCGCCCGATTGCAAGAAGCACATGACTTGGATCAAGAAAACCTGATGTGCATGCTGAACCTGATGATGCACAAATTCCTTTGTTGTCAAGTAAGAGCAAGAGTCCCTCTGCCTCGGTATCCGGAAAGCAAAAGTTTACATTTCCTGGAAGACGATTGGTTGCATCTCCGTTTAACAGTGCACCTGGAATTTTCTTTAGTCCGTTTATTAACTGCTCACGAAGTTTTGTCACATAGATGGAGCGCTCTTTTTGAAGTGAGCAAGCTTCCTCTAATGCTACCGCCATTCCTACTATAGCAGGAAGATTTTCCGTTCCGGCACGTTTTCCTCGCTCCTGTCCGCCGCCCTCTATAAGATTTGTCAAAAATACACCAGTCTTTGCATACAGCACACCAATTCCCTTTGGTCCATTAAATTTATGTGCTGATAAAGACAGCATGTCAACCTGATCTTCCTCTACATTAATGGGAAGATGACCTGCTGCCTGTACCGCATCGGTGTGAAACAACACACCATTTTGTCTGCACACTGCTCCGATCTCACGAATTGGCTGAATAGTTCCAATCTCATTATTGGCATACATAACCGTAACAAGTGCTGTATCTGGACGAATTGCTTTTTCGACCTGTGCCGGACTTACAATTCCCTTTTCTCCAACATCAAGAAGCGTAATCTCGAAACCTTCTTTTTCCAATTTTTTTAATGTATGCAAAACGGCATGATGCTCAAATGCGGTTGAAATAATATGCATCTTCCCCTGTCTTTTGCCAATAGCTGCTGCCGACAAAATTGCCTGATTATCTGCCTCACTTCCGCCTGAAGTAAAATAAATTTCCTTTGGCAGACAGCCAAGACAGCGGGCAATCCTCACACGCGCATCCATCAATGTGCCAGATGCCTGCTGCCCTGGTGTATAAAGGCTAGACGGGTTATACCAATCCTTTTCCATAGCAGACAACATAGCAAGCTTTGCTGTCTCACTAATCTTTGTTGTTGCTGCATGATCCGCATAAATCATAAACCACTGCTTCCTTTCTGTACGAACCTAATTTCAATGATTCGCCTGTCAGATAAAGTACCACCCGATGCACTATTTTGTCAATTAGCGATATCAAATTTTTCAAATTTGTACTGTTCGAGTAACGATTGAATAAAGGAATCCATCTGATCCTGTGAGCCAAGATTTTCATTATTTTCCTCGGTCAGAACAATCATCGGGATAACCTTCATAAAGTTGTTATCGCCCTGCTCAATCGTAACTATTACCGTCAGATCCGAGAAAGAATAGACAAGAAGCACATCGCGATCCCATCCCTCACGCGCACTGTATGCGGACATCTGTGAATGAATAATCTGCGAGAAATTCCATGCCGCAGTCTGATTTGTGGTATCCTGCATTGCGTTAAATGCTGCGTTGCGAAGTTCGGTAAACGCATACGGATTCTCATTCTCTGCTGGCGCATAGTACGCCTCAAGTGTTCCCGGCTTTACACCTGTCAGCGCAGCAATCAGTGTATCCTGCACATTGTAGAGTCTCTGCTCAACATCATTTGCCATCCCCGAAATCAACACCCTCATGTCATCTGCGGATTGAATGGAGTCATAAGCGACGGTGCGATAAAAAGTCTCATCTGCCGCTTCTCTCGACTCACCCACATAATAGCCCTGATTTGAATTCAATGGTTTAAAGCTATCCAAATCATTGTAAATGACCGCATTGGTTGCCAGTGCTTTCTCAATCCAATTTGCAGTTCCCTCTTTTTCCATCAGTGCTCGCACCTGCTGATAAGTGGATGGTTCTGTTAATGTTACTCTGATTTCTGTTGTCTTTGATATTGTATTATATGCCGTTGTTACCTTCTTTCCTTCTACTTTAGACTTTGGCACAAATGTTGTAAACACACTCGGAAGATCGTCACCATAATACAGCCACAAAGCAACTGCTCCATTAAATGCCAACGGATAGTCAGTGCTCATATGTTCGTCCTCTGTAAGTGTATCAGAAGCCGCAGCTATGTCTTCACCTACTTCGTTATTTATTGAATTTCCAAACAGATTTGTTTTCATATCCAGAAGATCAGAATTGATGTTCGTTTTTCTTGTAAACGTCGAACTAACTGCATCCTCCAGATTGATCTCCATAATCTCTTCCGGTACAATATCCAACAGTCCTGCTGCACTCTGCACATACTGCATTGCCTCATCAGAAAGCTTCATCTTATCAAGAAAATCGCTATCGGCTGCCTTTGCTGCGATTTTCTGGGCATAGCGCACTGCTGCTCTCGTTAAATCTTTATCGGCTGCTTTCTCATTTTCTTTTACATCGCGTGAAATTACGATAAACTTTGCGATTCCAACAAAGCTTCCCGGATATGTTTCCAACACATATCCACTTCGAATTACGCATACTCGGTCGCCAATCTTCAAATCATCTGCTGATGTGCATTCATGACCGTCTACGTAGCCACTTACTGCTGCTATACTAGCCTTTGAATACCAATCACTTCCTCGATCGTTGATTGCATTATCCTCTAATCCTTGAACCAAAACAGCGCTATCCATCACATCTGTTATCGTACCATAATAGGCTCCCATCGCCCCAATTTTAACCATTGTCTGTGGATCTGCTTGAGTCATATCAACTGACTGCATCTCTTCCGCGCTCGCACTCTCTACTTCTTCTGCCGTCTGCCAATCCTTGGTATACTCAATCAGATCCATAAAATCCTGTGTCGTTGGTTCTTCTGTTATCGTTTCTGGCGTTATTTGTTTTGCACACTCTACCGAAACAGTATTCGCACTTGCGAAACTGACACTAGTAATTACAGCTGCTATCCCCACTCTGATCCTGTTCCATCTTTTGTTCTGCATATCCATTCCCTCCCATAAAGAAATCTCATTTCAGTGGAATTTTTTCAATGGTTCATCTATCCTCTTGAACGTCTTTACCTTGCCCGGGCTTTTTACGATTCACTTTTCTACCTCCTTCTTACTTATCAACTTTTAATTATTTTTCTTCTCAATATACTGAATCGCAGCTTCAATCAGCTCATCTCTGCCTTCTCGAATTCCTGCAATCGTAGGCTCCACATAAATATCAGGTGATAATCCAATTCTCTGTGTTTGTTCTCCTTCTGCCGTCAATACTCCAATACCTGAAAATTGCAAAGCATTTCCCTCTGGCGCATATACATATGTTATATTACCATCCGATCCAACAGAATTCGATCCCATTACAACTGCATTATCTGCGTCACGCAACATCATTATTTGATATTCTGCCGCACTCTGAGTCCGCTCATTCATCAAGATCACTACTGGTTTTTCATAGTGGTATGACACTTGTCCTCCTCCTGATGTTTCTATATAATTGGTAAAATACGCCCCTGGAATTACAAGTGAAGCCAAAATATATTTACAAAACTGCGTCTTTTCTGTTTTTAAATAATCATCAAGTGTATGAAGCCATGTTCTTCCAACTCTTGGATATTGTCTCATATCAATAATAAGACCATCTGTCTCTTCGGCTTTTTTCATAGCCTCCGAAAATTTATCATCCGTCAGCACAGAAGGATTAAGCAAGATAATATTATTATCCAACACTTCATACGACTCTTTTTCTTCTCCTTTTACTGTCTGGCTTTCCTCTAAGGACATTCCTTGTATATTGACAGAAATCTCATCTTCACCTCTAAGGACAGTAATGTTCATATCTGTTTCCTTTGCTCTTAAAAGAAATTCCTCCATTTGATTTAAGATTTTATCATCTTCTGTGATGGATATGTATTGTTTTTGTTCTTCAATAATATCCTTAATTGGTGTGCCATTAAATGCAACTATTATATCTCCTACCTGAAGATCACAATCTCTATACACAAAATTCACCACATACTGTCCTTCTGCTCGAATTAGTCGCACTGGTGCACTATACTCACCATACTCTTCTAGCACACCAGCATATCCATATAAAGCATGTGCATCATGAAGCTGTGCAGTAAAATGCTCCATCGCCATACAGTAGCTATGCTCATCATCGCCCCCAAGCATAATCGGTATCATTTCATCAAGAACATCCATCCACTTCTCATCCAAAATATTTACATATGGATAATAATACTCAATTACATTCCACATACGAAATAGTCCAAGTAACCGATCTGCCTTGTTTGAGAAATCAAATTCATCAAGTACCTTTTCATTATCAAAAATAGGTAGACGAATAATATCTGCTGTAACAAACATTGGTGCTTTTCCGCGATATACCGTTGGAACTTTGTCAATTTCCATCAAGGCTGATGACAAGTCTTCACCGAGATATTCTGGATCATCGCGCCATGTCGTATCTGCCAAAAATAATTTATCATCTTCGGCCGCATTTTCCCATGATAGATCATAAAAATCTGTTCCATAATCCGTATCACCAAGTCCCTCAAACCACTCATATAAGATTTTATTTACCTCATCGTCATTAGAAGCTTCACTGACCGGATCAATTAAATTTAATAGCTCTTCATCCCAATCTTTTTGACCTGAAAGAAATACCGGATGACGATATTTTGTATAGCCCCACACCAAACATAATTTTTCCAGATTTCGATATTGCTGGTCTGTCTCTGTAGCCTGCACATGATGGATATTATTAAAGGGCACTGTTAAAATACTCATAGCAATTATAAGGCACTGCTTTTTTCTTAGCTTTTCTTTTCTCATTTAACCATTCCTTTCAAAAAATCAATATACTCTTTCTGCACATTTTCTTTTGCTGATTCATCTCTAATTAACATATCCCACTCATCAATAATAACATCCTATTGATTCTGATTCAAGTACTTCTCGAATGTGTCATTTTTCCAATTTTCAGTTTTGAGAACATTACCTCCGAATCACAGTCTTTTCCATAATTAATGCAAAAATCCTCCCTGACATAAGATACCAAATACAAATACATAGTATCTTCATCAGGAAGGATTCTAAGTTCATGAAAAGCCCTTTGTTAAATTTCAGGCTGCCTATTACTTATTCTTTATGTGACTCATTCCACAACTTCTCTGCAGACGGTGTCCAGTTCTTTGCATACTCATCGCACTTGCTGCAAAGATGATCTGCACTCTCTGGGCTTTGCATATCAGTTGATTTTGCCTGTGTCTTTGCTACCATCTCGCGTAATTTCTGCGGATTCTCAAGCATTGGACATGGGCGAAGATGATTTTCGTTAAATGGCTGATTCTCATGATATGCCATAAATAACGGAGACTGCAGACACTCAAGAAGTGTCTTCTCACGAATGTTGCTGTCAGAGTAATGAATAAATACACAAGGATCTACATCACCATTTGCATTGATATGCAGATAACGGCGTCCTCCAGCTACACATCCTCCAACATACTCGCCATCATTCTGGAAGTCGATTGCAAAGAGCGGCTTTGTACGTCTGCAATAACGAACACGGTCATACATCATCTCTCTCTGAGCTGGTGTCGGCATAAGCTGCGTTACTGCATCATTTCCAACTGGCATATAGTGGAAATACCATGCAAATAATACACCTTTATCAACAAGCCAATCATAAAACTCATCACTGCTGATACTGTCGCAGTTTGCACTTGTATAACAGCATGAAACACCAAATGGAAGCTTCTTCTCCTTTAACAGCTTCATTGCCTTTTCTACCTTCTCGTAGGAGCCTTTTCCTCGTCTGCCGTCATGTGCTGCCATATCACCTTCTACACTGATTGCTGGAACAAAATTCTTTACGCGAAGCATATCATCAGCAAAAGCCTCATCAATCAGCGTTGCGTTTGTAAATGAAAGGAAAATACAATCAGAATGCTTCTTACACAGTGCAATCAGATCATTCTTTCTGACAAGCGGCTCACCGCCGGTATAAATATAGAAGTAAATGCCAAGCTCTTTTCCCTGTTCAATAATGCTGTCAATCTCATCAAATGTAAGATTTAATTTATTGCCGTACTCAGCAGCCCAGCATCCTGTACAATGCAGATTACAAGCAGATGTCGGGTCAAGAAGAATAGCCCACGGAATATTGCAATTATATTCAGCTCTTAACTTCTCCTGTTTTGGCCATCCAAGAATAGCTGCATTTAAGAAGAAGTTTGAAAATACTGTCTTCACAACCTCTGGATCAACCTCTTCAATGACACGCATGATCAGCTGATACATATTTGATTCTGGATGATCTAAAATATCCCATATTACCTTTCTTTGCTCCTCAAAGCTATCTGGACCTTCTCCTGCAATGCGGTCCACCCAGGTCATAAGCTTCCTTAAATTATCCTTTGGATTCTTCTCAATATAACGGTATGCAGTGGCAATACCCATTTTCTTTAATTCCTGTCCAAACATATCGATTCCTCCCATCTCTTGATTGCAATTCGTATTTTGTGAACTGTAATCCTTCGTGGCTGCATCTTTTGTATAAATGCTATTGCCTTTGAATTGACTTTATTGTACCTATTGTTGGAAATAAAAGGAATAGACAAAAAAAAGCACTCTGTTTAAATTTAAACAAAGTGCCTGTTTTGTCTAGCTAATTTTTTTTATTTTTTTCTCCTGCCGGTCGCAATGCCTTACGATCCTTGTTTTCAAATGCCTTCAAACTTTGTGCTATGTACTGGCTAGAGCCCGTCATGACATACATGATCTTTTCAATATCACCTGTCATCTCACTAATCTCCATGCCTGTCTGAATCCATCGCATCACAAGATCCACCCAGAACAAATCATACATGCGAATCATAAATTCGCGGTTTTCCTCAGAAATATCCACATCCTGAATATATTCAGTAAGAATTTCTTCTACAGCCGGCCGAAAATAATTTTGCATAAAACGGTCAATCTGCATAGGGTTTACAGAATAAAATGCATTCAAAATAAGACGTCTATTATCTTCCTTATTCAGTTCATCAATTACAGCATGAAGCCTATCCTGCCAATTTTTCTTTTCTGCTGTTTCTTTTCTGACGCGCTTTCCTTCTTCCACAAAAATCCATTCCAATAATTCATAAATATCCTGAAAGTTATAATAAAAGGTCTGGCGATTTACACCGCAGGTAGCCACCAGCTCTTTTACTGTGATTTTATCTAATGTTTTTTTCTCCAGCAGCTCTTTTAAACCGTCCGCCAGAAGTTTTTTTGTCGCTATAGCCATGAAAAACCCCTTTCCAAAAAGCGGTAAATCGCTTCATATAGCAAGTATACCGCCATTTTCGAAAAGAGGCAAGTTAAATTCCTATAAACACTTTTGCGCTTACTCCGCAAAAATCACATAGTTTTCTTTTCTCGGTGCAGCTGTTGGCTCTTCACAGTCAGCATAACCTAAAATACAATGACCGATGCCTTCATAATCACCTGTAATGCCTAAATCTTTTAAGATCTGCTTTCCTTCTGGGCTTTCAAATTCTTCTTTTGCACGGTGGATCCAGCAGCTTGCTATGCCTAGCTCATGTGCGGCTAACATCAGATTACCCATGACAAGGCTTCCATCGTAAACATAAGTGCCATAATTTTTATTTGCCAGAACGATTAAAACTACTGGTGCACCGTAAAATGGATCGCTGTTTGATCCCATAACCTGTGCATTCATTTTGGAAAGACGATCTCTAAGTTCTTTGTTTGTAACGGCAATAATGATTGGAGACTGCTTGCCCATGCCAGTTGCAGCGTATGTTCCAGCCTCTGCAATCTTCTCAATAATTTCCTTCGGAACCATATCCGGCTTATATTTGCGGATACTTCTTCTTGTTTTCATATTCTCTAATACCTGATTTTTTTCTCCACTCATTTTTGTTTTCCTCCTAATTTTCTAGCTGTTCATCGCTATTTGGCTGGCAGGTGACAATCATGTTTACTCGCTCAAAAGTCCCAAGAGAAGCTTCGCTAATCCTGCAAGCTGTCCTGCACTTTCAGATGCGGCAGGAAGCATCAGCTGTGTTTGCTGTGCTTTCATCATATAATCTACAAGCGCGGCCTCGTTTGACTTTGGATCATCTACAGCGCGTCTTAGCCATTCCCTGCACAGCATAAAAAGAAGACTGCTGTTTTTATAAAGTGCGGCGGCAAGTCCTTCCTCACTCTGATTTTCGATAAGATCAATCACAAACGCATCCTGGTACATATTTTCCTTTGTCTGACTATGTCTGATAAAAGGAACAATTCCCAAAGAAGAATCCTCATCACGATAACATGCCGTAATTTGCCCTTTATTATAAGGAAAGATGGTCGATAACACTTCATTGCAAACTGATGCCAATAACTGCGCAAGCTGTTTTTTCTCTGAACTCTCACTGCACATAATTGTAAGCTGCAAAAAAACTGTCTCGTACTGATCAGGCTGTCTAAATACTGATTTTTCTTCATATTCCTCATGTATCATATGATGATAATCAGAAAGACTCCTTGTTTCTGCAAGAAAATAAACACCCCTGCATGTTCGTTTTATCTTTGCCTCACAAAGCTGCATACGCCAATTGTTTTGCTCAAGCTTGCTTCCAAGCGGCGCCGCATCTTCCATTTCGTAGACTATATCCGGCAGGCGAATCATTCCTGGTCGAGTGCTGATAAGCTTTTTCTCTGTGTCTCTCCTTGTCAAAATTGCCTCTGCTGCTGCATCGCTTAAGCGAACTTTCCATTTGCCATGCGGCCAGGCTGGCTCCTCCTCAAATGAAAAGATATCATAGATGCTTTGCACCGGATAGTCTGGAAGAACAGCTGACAATACGTTTTTTAGAAACTCCTCCGTTGATGCATGCTCCATACCAAAGCGCTTTTTTTGTCTGATAAGCCAACTCTCAGGCACCCCATTTTCTGTCTTCATTAAAAGAAGTAATCTTCTGTAAAGACCTGCCTGTGATACAACAAGCCATGGAACTAATTCTCTGCTTTCCTCATTAGATGCTTCTTTTTCCCAATCAGCTTGATCTTCAACATCGCCTCCTGCATAATAAACAAGTGCTTCTTTTTCCTGTGCGCTCATTGTACAGTCTAAAAATAAATACTGAATCGAAGATTTGCTGCTTCTTTGCAAAAAATCCTGACTAGCCATCTGTCTCCAAAGAGCAAAAAAAGCATCTGCCTGTGTCGTATCTGCCAGAAAACGATGTGAATCAGACAAAATGACGAATCCAACCTGAAAAAACCACTGCGGCCAAATTTGCTGTAAATTTGTATGTAAAAATTCATCCGCATCTGCCACAAGTATATCAATATCTTCGCGATTCTTCAAGTGTATTGCTTCACCAATTCTAATCAAGCAAATTTCACCAAATCGTCCTGTAAGCATATCAGTTAAAGTCATCTGCCAATGCAATTTTTCTTCTTTTCCTCTGCATAGAAAGACTACTCTGTGGCGTCTTTGAAAGCATTCATACAGATAATCTGGAAGCACCATTTTCAAATCACTTCCAGATGCCACCCTCAGATTAACACCCAAAAGCAATCGCTCATACGATGCTTGCTTTTTTTCAGTTTTTTGTGTTGCTGACTCTTGTGGTGCTCCCTGTTCAAGTGACCATTTGACATCATAGCTAAGTGCTCTGCCAACACCAGCCATTACAAGACTAATCAAAAACGTAAGCCTAAAAAAGCCGTATAACCACTGTGTTTTTCTTATATAAGAAAACTCTGGAATTTTCACATACACTGCAATCAGTCCGCACACAATTTGAATAAAAAATAAAACGAGCATCGCACTGCTAAGATTCCAGATCCATTTACCAAGTATAGTTGTAAATGGACGTTTTCTCATTTTTTCTTTGATATATATGGCTGCATTTTGCACGCATGTCAATTTGCTCATAAGTAAAATAAACCACCAAATCAAAAGACCAGCAATGCATACTGCAAAATTAATCATCAGTATATAAAAAAGAAAGTATAAAACCTGCGGATTGCTTCCAGACAAAAAATTTGTTTTTATATAAGAAAACAATGCTGTCTTTTTCATTGACTGATACATGCCTTCGCTTCCAATTCCGCACGCAAATACAGCCACAACACCAAAAATTCCATAGCAGACAGCTGCCGCTGCTCCCTGAATCTTGCTTCCTGCCTTTATGAGCCTCTTTACTGAAACAATCAGAGACAAATCAAGTGCCAGAAATAATAAAGCAAAAATAATCGTCACAATTTCTTTCACCTTCCTTGCCCCCTTTCAATCTCATTTTCTGTCCAAACTGGCCAATAGCATTCGTTTCCAAGCTCTTTTTGACTATAATCCATTGGCTGCACAATGCGTGATGCAATCGCTGCATCTTCTGTTTGTACAGTCACATGATTATTCTGCTCAAACCCAAATGAATCCAGCAAATCTAAAATGCGCTTGATGTTCGCAAGATGCCATGCACGCGCTGATATCTGCTCATTTTTGCCTTGATTTTTTTGTGCCTGATCATTCTTAAACTGCTGCTTATTAAATTCACACAGCCATTCATTCAGACAATTTTCATAATCCTGTGCTCTAAATTGATACGCCTTCAAAACTTGCTCTATCTGGTTTTGCAAATGTGCATAGCTCTTACGAATCTCCTTCATAAAATAGCCAGAAATATTAAAACTGCCCACCGCCAGAAAAATAATGATAACAGCCATAGCGCAAAGACCTGCATACACAGACTGTACGCCTTCACCCTTATGGACTGGAAAATAGACACCTGCAGCAAATGCCATGCAGCCGCACAGATACAAAAATGATGGCAAGAATCCTGTAAGCTTTGCGCAGTGCACAAGAAACTGCATATCTTGCTTCCATTTTGTGATCATTTCCTTTGCAGATGCTTCTGTATTTTGCTTCTGTATTTTTTTTGTTTGAATAGATGCTTTGCTTGGCTTATTTACTGATGATACTGATTCAAAACCAATTGAAGCAGACTGCTCTATCTCCCGATAAAGTGTCTTCGCTGCCGCCTTTTGATATGCCACAAGCTCATCCTCTAAACCATCTGTTGTCTTAAAAAGAATATCAAAGGCCTGCTCTATACGCTCCTTCATCTCACTTTTCTTTCCTTCTTTTAAAGAAAGCTCACAGATGTCAAGCTGCATCTTTACATTTTTTAAATGCTCCTGATATTCCTGCGGTGCACTTGGAACCATCAAAGGTTCTATATGAATCCTTTGTTCCTGCTCAAAAGATGTTTCTTGGTCATTTGATGCATATAAGTCTGCATGCTCTGCCTGAATTTCACGTATGATCTGCTGACGTTTTTTTCTAAGCTGATATCGGTATCCATCCAGAACATCCAAAAAGTGTTCCTGCAGTTGTTTGGCTGCACGAGGATCTCCCTGTGTCAAATAACGCTGTATGCTTTCTTGTGTGATTTCTTTTTGCATACACAAAAGCTCCACAAGCCCAAACATAGCAAGTGTACTCGCCTGGCTGCTATTTGCTGCAACCGGCCAATAAATAACTTCACATACACGCCCTATCTGACTTCCTTCGATTACACTTCTAAGACGATGGCTTATATATTCGCCATAATTGTCATCTGATATTTCATCTGGCGAATTTATATTATCAATCTGTGGAAGTTCCTCCTCTGGCATTCTCACTTTCTCGTCAAGCAGCTTTTCTTCCTCTATTACAGAAAGAATCCTTCTTTGAAGCCATGTCTGTGAAGATTCCCTCTTTGCGTTAAGCACTGCAACATTAAGCGCCTGAAAAAGAGTATTCTCCCACTCCTTAGGAGTAAGCACTGATGGCAGTCCAAAGCTGTCTACCATGACATATGAATTTTTCTCACCAGACATATCTTCATGATCACTCTGATTATTTTGTATAGCCTCACACGCAACCTGCAGACTTCCTAAAAAGGATCTAAGACCTTCCTGTTCCTCCTCCCAGCTGCTTATCTGCTGTGCACTTCCAAAATATTCCTGCTCAGACTGAAAAACAATTTTTATTTTTCTTGTATACGATGAAGTCAGTACAGATGTCATACCAGACTGCTCAAGTGCTCTTGCTGTGAGTGTCTTTGCATATAGTGTTGTGTCATGCCATATAAGCTGAGCATTCATCTGATGTCTTGATGCTCTTTTATGTTTTCTTACACATACGATGACCTGATAATCATTATCTTCAAACTCGCGACGGTTTATATGCGCTGCAATTTGTGAAAACACATCTGTCAGTGACTCAAATGTCCATTTTGCCTCAAACAGCTCTATCTTTTGCTTTGCTGCAGGCTCATAGAAAAAAATACCATAATTTTCCTGATGAATACACGCTTCCACATTCACCACATACAGCATTTTTTCACCCCCTTACTATAGCGCTGCCTTTGTTTAGGCAAGATCATCATAATCATCTGTAAAAATTTTCTCACCTGGCTCATCTTTTGCGACTGCAGCTTCTGCATCCGGATCATCAGTATCATAAAGGACTTTGCTTAATCCTGCGTTTGAATCTGCCATGTCATCTTCTTCATAAAGCTCAAGGAAAACTGACAATAAATGTTCTTCTCTGTATGTAAGCTTTTCCTGTTTGCTTCTTTGATAAAGCTTTGAGAATGTTGCAATAGCATTTCTTATATTTCGGCATGCGTATATTACCTTGACCTCGTCCTTATCAAACATGTACTCACAATACTCACGAATAAACTGTGCCAATCCCTCTAACAAACGATTAAACTGTGCACTTTCCATACTTCTTGACATCTTTTCAAAAATATCAAGCATATTTTCATCGTCTGGCTCCTTCTCCTGCTGAATCATATCGGCAATTATCGGCTGCGTGTAAATTTCCTGTTCTAGCTGATCCTGCATGCTTTGAGCCTTTATACGATGCAAATGATTTTTTCCATAATATAAAAGTGTATATTTCATATCCCTGTTAAATTTCATCGCTTCATACAGATCTGCATAAGAACTTCCAATTGGGACACCTGCTGCCTTGACGCGAATCGTATCCATACCACGAAGAAACCACCATGATATTTTTCCCTTAGTATTTTTCAAACGTACACAGCAAGGCTTTTCAAGTGTTAGTGCATAGAAAAAGGCTCGCATGTTATTTTTTTCATCCACAATTCGCTGCGATGGATAAATACTTGGAAGAAAGCCCTCCTCGCACCAATATTTATTTAAATGAGGATTGATTACAGTAATGATCTCAGACTCTCTTGACGTACCTGGCAGCTGACCAATACGATTGATTCGCTGCTCATAGTAGCGATGTGCCTCTCCTGCCCGTTTGAATTTATCAAGATTTTCAATGAGCAAGTTGTAGCGTGCCTTATAGCAAATCAATTCATTCTGACGGAAATTATCATGGATCAGCACAGTAACTGCATGACCCTGTGGTGTTGTGCGTTCTTTTAAATAACGCGCTGCTGTCGCCTCGACAGATGGTGTATTATCCATTCTAACAGCATTGTCAGGATGCATTGCAAGATAAACAGACATAGTTGTAGCACCCACTGTATTGCATATGCCGATCCAAGGCTGCGCCATTGTCATGGCAGCTGATACCTTGCTTTTAATCCATGCATCCAGCATTGCATCATAACGAGCACGATCATGCTCACGCACAATGCCAAGCTCTGTCTGCATCTCAAGTGCAAATGCATCATATATACTTATTTCCACCACAGAAGAAGCCTGCTCACGCGCTTTTTGCTGCATCACCTCTGCCACTGCCTGATTAAATATCGTCCTCATGCGGTTATTATAAGCCATATCTTCTCTGCGGCGGTCTTCCATATTGTTTTTCTTTAATTCCAGCTCCATCTCCCCGTAAATATTTCGAAGGATCATTCTTGCCGACTCCTGCGGAAGCTCGGCACCTGTATTCTGACACATAAGAGCAAATCTTTCATATAATGCTTCCAGACACGATTCACTGCAGCAAATATATTGTTCTCCTACAGATGACTGTCTTCCCATCGTTTTGAGCTCACGAATCTGTCTTCTAAGATCCTCCGTAGAGCTTTCTAATACATTGAAAAAACGTCTGTACAGATCACACAGCTTTTCAAGACGTTTTTGCAGCGTCTCATAAACATTTGCGCGCAGCTGTGCCGACAAATATGCAGTCAAATTTGCAGCTGTTCTTCCAGATGCATCCTCATACACCTCAAGTACCTGACGCATTTGTTTGCGGTTCATCCTTTTTCCAAGAATAGCCTCTATCGGAAGCCCTGGATTTTTGCCGCTTATATCATAATCTGCCGTGTTTATCAGATCAAGCTCAAGTCCAAAGCAATCCTCATTTGCCTCTCTTGCCCGTGCTGCAGTCTGCTCTAAAATCGCATACAAAAGATAACGAGCCGCAATCGGATGCACACGTCCAAGAATCTGAGAAATACAGCTGTCACGGTCACTCATCTGAATCATTGCGCTAAGCGTTGCCGGAATCATTTGGTTTGGAAGTGAATATTTCGTATCATCAATAACCTTCATGACAGCAGCCCTATAATTTCTAATTGACTGCTTATTTGTTGCTACCCCCTGTCTTGCTGCTTCCGGTGACTGAATCCATTGATCAATAGAAATATCCATACAGGATTCTCCAAGGCGCTGCAGGCTTTCCTTTGAAGTTGCATTCTCTATCATCTCCTCAATCTGCTCCAAAAAGCGATCTGCAAGCGAAAAATCTGTTCCATCATCACTCTGCATGAAAACCTGAGCATATAAGGATGCCATACTTGCATGTTCTCCTGATGTCTCCTCCAAAAAAATCTCCTGATAACGCTCGATAATTCCAGGCAGCTGAATACGCGGATTCATTGCCTGTTCTTCCCTTGCCAGAATAAGTTCTTCTTCAAAGCGCTTATCAATACGCATCCAATAAGAATCAACAAGCTCTGTAATCCATCTCATTGAGCAATACTGCATGATCTGCTCGCCTGGATAAATAATCTTGCAAAGACCTGCGCTTCCAAAGCGAGCCATACCATTGCTTCCAATCGTGGAAAGAATAAAATTATCCTCAACAGACAGCGCATTTTCTCCTACATCTGTAAGCAGATGCACATATGCCATGGACGCAATCATGCGCTCTACCTCTGCCAGCTGCTTTTGTCCAATCGTGCCGCCATTAAAGCTGCTGTCAAATAAAAACAGATGATCATATGGAATAGTTCCGTTTCGCTTTAGATATTCCTCCTGTACCTCCTCTGGTATTTCTTCATCTAATACAGCCACGCCCTTTGACGAAAGATCCTTTGCAATTGCCTGATACATCTGGCGCGACTCCATCACCTCTGCCTCAAGATCCTCATTTTCTCCGTAATCATAATATTCCATGCGAAGAAGTGACGATGAAGCATCACGTCTCTGCAATAAATAAAACGCATTTAATTCTTTTAGGCAGGCATATGCATTAACATATACAGCCTGACGATTTAAATCTCCAGGCTGAATAGGAGCCATAATATCAGGTCCCAAAAACATGCCTCTAACCATCACATTTGGAATTGCAAGCACCTTTTGAATGATTTTTTTAACATAAAATGGGATCTGGATAAACATGCCTGCTCCTGTACCGCCGCATATTGATCCGACAACCATCGTCATGATATTTTCCTTTAATCCACTTCCCGTGACAGCTGCAATTTTTCTGACTGCCTCTTCAATCGGGCGAAACTTTCCTTCTTCCTCAGCAGCTAGTGCTGCGAGTCTAGATATTGCTCTAATCTGTCCGGCGCCCTCAAGCATTCCTCTGTTATTCAAAAAAATGTTATTCGGAAACCAACTCATATACTGAGGATGATCCTTCAAATATTGACGAACCAGACGCTCATCGCTGATCTGAATTGTCTCTATTCCCTGCTCACGCAGCTTTCGAAGATCCTTTACATTTGTGTCAATCGCAAGAATCGCCACCTTATCGCGCCTTGGTGAATCCTTTGCTAACATTTTATCTATCTGTGCCACAATGCGTCCTCCGACACCGCCCATACCAATCAGCAATATCGGTGCACCCTGACTTTTTTCAAAAAGTTCTCTTCCCATCTGCTCATATGCATCCATACCAATACCCATACCTTTCTGCTTACCCTGTAATACGGTATCCAGTCAGCGCCTGCGCATTTTTATCTGGTGCCACATAAAGTTCCATGCCGCGCACCATGCGCACATCACGATTTGCCGGTTCCATCATACGAAGCAAACGTTTCATGTTTCCTGCACTTCTTCCCATAAACCGAACCTTACCTGAATATACAACACGTCCTCTCACACAATCCTTATCTAGTACGATTTTTCGACCTGGCGCTGCAATAAATACTAGATCACCTACACGCATGCGACATGCACGATACGGGATTAATCCGATGCGACGCTTCATAACCTTGATGCGCGGTGATTCCTGAATTGCACTTCCAAACTTTGTATATACCACAATCTCCATAATCTGATTATTGAATTTAGGCTGACGAATCCACCCTATGATACACCAGAGAAGAAAAAGTGAGAATAAGACAAAACCAATCGGTATCCAATAAAGAAAACTTCTTTCCTCTATTGTAAAGACTGCCGTACACGATGCCTCCTCAGAGAGTGTCAGTGCCACTTCTCCAGTTCCATAAAACCAGCTTAGGCCTTTCGGCTGGTATACACATGTTCCATCATCTTCAATATACCACCGTCCAGAAATGCCATTTCTTTTTTCGCCTGTTTTCCATATAAAAAATGAGCTGTCTGTCATCTTAACAGCTAAAGCAGGCTTTGTCTTTAACGCATCAATTGCTGCCCTATCAAGTACCTCTGCATCAGCTGTAATCTTAAACTTTATTGGCTCCATTTGCCCAAGAGATGTCTGAGCTGCATGAGCATCCTGTCCACCAATCTGTATAATCTGATAATGTATTCTTGGAATCACATCAATAACTGCCTGACCTGATGCCTCTAATTCTTCATTTTCTACATAAACCGTAAGTGTGCCAGTACTGTCTGTTTCACCCTTTGGCTTAAAAATCCACTCACCACTATCCTCATCCTGGTACCACTCATACTCCACCTCTGCACCAGTTAATACTGGCGTGGAAAGCGGGTAATTCTTTGCTTCATCAGCACTCATTTTCACGCCATCTGCTGTAAGGTAAAAACGAATTTCTTCACAGGAATCTAACTCATTCTGACGCACAGATACATCAGCTGCATCTGATTCTACACGATATACAACTTTTGACTTTGTCGTAAAACGCTCATCTGCCGTCTTTGGCAAAAATCCTGGCATCTGAATTTGTCCGCTTATGCGCCCCTCACCAAGCTGTAAAGTGATCGTCAGCTCACCTGTATCGGAACGTATAATCTCATTTCCATCTACCTCGTAGACAAGTGTATTGGCAGTTCCTTCCTCCAAAAAAGAACTATCAACCACCGTATCGGTTCCGCTCTCAACAGCCTGCGCCGTGATCGTCACTGTCTCACCCTCTGGAATTTCTGCTAATTTTTCTGCCGAAACTGTCTCCCCATTATGTTGTACAGCCAGACGGCACTCCACAGCCGGCTCAATCATAACATTCAGACTGGCCGGATCAACTCCTGCTGTAAACTGCACCTGATATGTACCTGCAGGCATATTCGCACCACCTGCATCAGTCACGATTGCATTTCCAAAAAGTGATGGATCGGCATTATATCCATCTGGTGCAAGAGTCACGTTTCGTCTTATTTCATAGTTTTCGCCATTTGGTCCAGTGACAGAAGATACTGCTGCCTCTCTTCCCTGCGATAAAAAGGATACACTCTTTAATGGAAGTTCGCTAGTAAAACTGACAAGCGTATCATAAACAGAAATCTCTGAAGCATCAAGACGATAGCGGCCTGAAATAGTATCAGCTAACGCTCCTATTGCATGAATCATACTCTGGCCATCTGACGCCGTCTGCGCATGAAAGTTAAGATCTGGCCTATCAGTAAGCGCCACTGCCTCTGCACCAATTGCCAGATAATATGTATTCATATGTGTCTGGTTTGGCATCAAGGTTCCATAAAATGATTCAAACTGTCCCTGCACAGTCCCAGTGTCAATCGTAATCTGATTTGTCGCATCGTCCATAAAACCACCATCTGACAATACAATCAAATAATATTGTGTGGAAGAATCAGTATCTTCATGAGATACTAATTCATTATATCCCATCTGCACTGCACCAAACGGTGTTCCTGCACCCTGCCACGGATTATTTCTCACCTGATCAGCACCTGATTGCGGATTTGTCATGTCAATATCTTTTGCAATCGCTGACGGATCAAAATTCCCCGGCTGCGCCGCCAGCTGTCTTGCAGCATCACTCATATAAATTAAATGAAGTTCATCCTCTTCATTTAAAAGCGCAATAAATGCCTGAATCGCATAATTAGCATTTGAGTAGCGATTCTCATTTGCCATACTAAATGAATCATCAAAAACAATAGTCACGATCTTTCTTCCTGATGACTCGCTTGCATAGCCAATCGTATTCTGTAAAGAAAAAACTCCTGCTGTCATAAGCGACAACAGGAGCACAAAAAGTATAATTTGTTTTTTCATCCGGCCTCCCCATGCGCATCACATTTGACTGCACTGTTTTGCATCTTTCGACACAGCTTTTTTTTTTACTATAGCACAGCGATGTGTCAAACACAAGGAAGTGATTCTTACGGTTTCTTTAAGAATTAATGTTTTGGGTACTGCACGTTATAGAAGGTCTTTAATTACATCTTCTGCATATTCAAGATGATCACATCTCCATGCATCTGCTCCGCAGAAAACAAGACCATTTTTTGCATCGCCCGTGACTGATGTAATCAGCGCATCTGTAATACAATATGGAATCTTATCTGGACGGCAATTTTTCAGACAGCCTCTGCAGCGCACTGGCGCTATGCGTCCTCCAGACATAATTGTATCACTAAATTTATTTCTGACAGCTCGTCCCGGAAGACCAACCGGACTATCAATCAAAATAATATCTTCCTTTGATGCATCAAGATAAGCCTTTTTAAAAGCATCTGACGCATCACATTCATATGTTGTAACAAAACGAGTAGCTGCCTGAATCGCGTCTGCACCTAACGAAAAAGCATGATCTGCTGCTTCTTTTGTGCTGATGCCTCCTGCCAAAACGACTGGGATTTCTTTGTTAAAACGCGCCGCATACTCACGGCAGACTTCAATAATATTACGTACCTCTTTTTCATAGACATCAAAGGTATAATAGGAGAGCTGATCTTTTGCAAAGCCAAGATGACCACCAGCAAGCGGTCCTTCAATAATCACAAAATCTGGTGCACAGTGATGCTTTTTCTCCCAATAACGAAAGATTACACGCGCCGATTTTTCAGTTGAAACGACTGGTGCAAGTGCTGGTGCCTCCACAGATTGATCCATCTCTTCCATGGCGTTTGCAACAATTTTAGGAAGATCAACTGGAAGACCTGCTCCGCATACAAGAAAATCTGTTCCTGCCTTAACAGCAGCCCTAACATACTCTTCATAATGCTGCATGGCAACCATAATATTAAAACCGATTATGCCATCCTTGCTTATTTTTCTTGCTTTCTCAAATTCACTTTTGATTGCGCGAAGATTTGCCCCAAATGGATCTTTGTCAAATTCAGGATCTAAAAATCCAATCTGTGCTGCTGATATCGTGCCGGCTCCTCCTGCCTTTGCGACTGCACCAGCCAGTCCAGAAAGACTTACACCGACACCCATACCGCCCTGAAAGATCGGCTTTTTCAGCTCTTTATTTTTTATTTTTATCATATTTTATTCCCTGCCATAATCAATATTTACGAAATCTCTGATAGCGGTGTTCACACAGTTCTCTGCTGTCCATACTGCCATATTTTGATAAAAACTGATCAATCTGGCTGCGAAGTGCCTCTGCTACATCTTCCATCTGATCCTTTGAAAAATGTGCTGGTTCCTCAAATACACGCTCGACAATTCCTGCCTTTTTCAAGTCGGCAGCTGTAAGCTTCATACTGTCAGCAGCCTCCTTTGCACGCTTGCTGTCTTTCCAAAGAATACTTGAAAATCCTTCAGGAGAAAGGATGGAATATACAGCATTTTCCATCATCCACACCTCATCTGCTACTGCAAGCGCGAGTGCACCGCCACTTCCGCCCTCTCCAATCAAAATGGAAAGAATTGGTGTCTTTAAAGATGACATTTCAAAAAGATTTCTTGCGATTGCCTCTCCCTGTCCATGCTCCTCTGCCTCAATTCCACAGGCAGCGCCTGGCGTATCGACAAAGCAAAGAATTGGACGATGAAATTTTTCAGCCTGTCTCATCAAACGAAGTGCCTTTCGATAGCCTTGTGGAGAACACATGCCAAAATTTTCATTTTTCTCCTGCGCAATCACCGTTACAGGCTGGCCATTAAAAAAGCCAATTCCTGCCGTAACAGCTTTATCATCTGTCATCATTCGATCACCATGAAATTCATAAAACTGATCAATCAGTGCATTAATATAATCATAACCTATAGGGCGCTTTTTATCGCGTGAAAAGCAAACGCGATCCCATGCCGAATATTTTTTCTGAATATTTTCTTCAGCAGCTTTATCATTTTCAATTTCAGTTTTTTCTGCAAAAGAACCTACCTTCAAATCAGCTGATACACTATGAAGATGCAAAAGATCTGTCAGCACTTTCTTTTGCTCATGACGCTCAACAATGCGATCCACAAAGCCATGCTCAAGCAAAAATTCTGCTCGCTGAAAGCCTGCCGGGAGGCGCTGTCCTGTCGTCTGCTCTATCACACGAGGTCCCGCAAAGCCAATAAGTGCCTTTGGCTCTGCCAAAATAATATCAGCCTCCATAGCAAAGCTTGCCGTCACACCGCCTGTTGTTGGATCAGTAAGCACACTTATATATAAAAGTCCTTCATCGCTGTGACGCTTAAGCGCAGCTGATGTCTTTGCCATCTGCATAAGAGATATAATTCCCTCCTGCATTCTTGCGCCGCCAGAACATGTAAAAATGATAATAGGCAGCTTCTTTTTTGTTGCCTCTTCTGCTGCACGCGTAATTTTTTCGCCTACTGCCTCTCCCATGCTTGCCATCATAAAGCGGCCATCCATCACGCAAAGCACACACGGCTCACCGCCTATTGTGCATTGTCCTGTTACAACAGCTTCTTTTAATCGTGTCTTTAACCTCGCAGCAGCAATTTTTTCCTCGTACCCTTCAAACTCCATAGGATTTTTGCCCACAAGATCCTGATCCCATTCAAGGAAGCTTCCTTCATCTGCAATTCGCGCAATACGCTCCTGTGCACGGACACGAAAATAGCCATTGCAGCTTGGGCAGACATAGAAATTTTTTCTGACATCCTCTGCAACTATCGCCTTTTTGCACATACTGCATTTGCAAAGAAGACCTTCTGGCACCTCTGGTTTCTTTCGGATTCCGGCAAATGGCCGCACCAATGTCTTTTTAAATACATGATCGAGATTCATAATTTATGCCTCCTGCTGAATACGGTCAATAAATTCAATGTCAATATTTCCTGCCAGAAAATCTGGATGATTAAGCAGCGCATACTGATAATTGACATTGGTATCAACGCCCTCTATGATTACCTCACCGAGCGCACTTTGCATTTTTTGGATTGCTTCACGTCTGTTTTTTGCCCACACACTTATCTTTGCTATCATTGAGTCATAATATGGTGGAATCGTATATCCGCTGTAAATTGCAGAATCAATGCGTACTCCCTTGCCTCCTGGCAGATGAAGTCCTGTAATTGTTCCCGGACATGGCAAAAAATTCTCTTCCGGACGCTCTGCATTTATTCGAACCTCAATTGCATGACCACTAATCTTTACCTGATCCTGTGTATAGGAAAGCTTTTTTCCATCAGCGATTCGAATCTGCTCTTTTATCAGATCTATTCCTGTGATCCACTCTGTAATTGGATGCTCCACCTGGATTCTTGTGTTCATCTCCATAAAATAGAAGTTGCCATTTTGCTCAAGCAAAAATTCAATTGTTCCAGCATTAACATAGCCTGCTGCCTTGGCCGCACGCACTGCTGTCTCTCCCATTTTTTGACGAAGCTCTGGCGATAATGCTGCACTTGGCGCCTCCTCGATCATCTTCTGATGATTTCTTTGAATAGAACAGTCACGCTCACCGAGGTGAATTACATTTCCATAAGAATCTGCAAGAATCTGAAATTCAATATGGCGCGGTCTTGTAATAAAATGCTCGATATACATAGCATCATCGCCAAATGACTGCTTTGCTTCTGCCTGCGCTATAGCAAAATTTTTTACAAACTCTTCTTCATCCTTTGCCGTGCGCATTCCCTTGCCGCCTCCGCCAAGGACTGCCTTAATCATAACAGGATAGCCAACCTTTTTTGCAGTCTCTTTCGCATCCTTTTCATCATACACTGCATGATCACCGCCAGGGATAACTGGCACGCCAGCACTAATCATAGTCTCTCTGGCAGCCTGCTTGTCACCAAGTTTAGCAATCACATTAGAATCTGGTCCGATAAAAATAATGTTGCATTCTTCACACAATTTTGCAAAGCGGCTATTTTCCGACAATAATCCAAAACCTGGGTGAATGGCCTCAGCGCCTGACACAATTGTTGCACTTATGATACGCTCCATTGACAGGTAGCTCTCGCTAAGCTTTGCCGGTCCGATACAAATTGCCTCATCTGCGAGCTTCGCATGAAGCGCATCCTTATCGGCCTCTGAATAGACTGCTACCGTTTCAATCCCCATCTCTCGGCAGGCACGAATAATGCGCACTGCAATCTCTCCCCGGTTTGCTACAAGAACTTTCCTGATCATGTTATCTCCTATCCTATCATAAATGTTAACTCAGCACGGACAACTACCTTGCCATCCACACTTGCAACTGCCTCTCCAATACCGACAGGTCCTTTTTTCTTGATGATCTTTGTCTCAAGACGTACCTTATCACCAGGCACTATTTTTCCGCGAAAACGGCACTTGTCAATTCCGCCAAAGTAAGCTGTTTTTCCCTTATTTTCCGGAAGTGAAAGAATCGCAACTGCACCCGTCTGCGCCAGTGCCTCGATTGTCAAAACACCTGGCATAACTGGTTCCTGCGGAAAATGACCGGCAAAAAACTCTTCACGGTATGATACACATTTATATCCAACAGCATACTCACCCGGTACATAATCCTCTATGTAATCAATCAATAAGAACGGATGGCGATGCGGAATAATATCTTTAATCTGGTTAATGTCTAAATGATTCATATTCTGATTCTCCCATTTTTGCCTTAAGCTTCTTCAATCATAAACAGCTTCTGGCCGTACTCGACAGCATCACCATTTTGTGCACAGATTTCTTTTACAATACCATTTTGTTCGCAGGTAATCTCGTGCATCAGCTTCATTGCCTCTACAATGCCAAGTGTCTGACCCTTCTTTACGCGGTCACCTACTGATACAAACGGTGCTTCTCCTTCTCCCGGTGCTGTATAAAAGATACCAACAAGAGGAGAATCAATATATTTGTCAGATGATGCTTCATCTGTCTTTTTTGATGTATCTGCGTCCAAAACATCCTCACAATTTTGAACAATGGCAAATTCCGGCGCTGCGTTTTTTGCTGCTTTCTGCTGTACAACGATTTCCTTTGCCGCATTTTTCTTTAGGCGAAGCTTTACCTCTCCTGTCTCGTAGCAAAAATCATCCAGCTTTGACTTTGATACATGATCGATCAGCTTTAAAAGATCGTCCAATTCCATATGGCTTTTACCACCTTTACGCATTTTCGTATTTCTTTATTAAAATTGAAGCATTATGACCGCCAAATCCAAGTGAATTGCTCATCGCATATACAACATCTTTTTCCTTAGGCGCTCCAATCGTGTAGTCAAGATCACATTCCTCGTCAGTCTCTTTTGTTCCCATCGTCTGATGAATGTAGCCTTCCTCAACAGACTTTGCACATACAACAAACTCGACGCCTCCTGCTGCTCCAAGCAAATGACCTGTCATGGATTTTGTTGAATTGATGCAAACATTTTTTGCTGCCTCTCCAAATGCTAACTTAATTGCACGCGTCTCAAACAGATCATTGTGATGCGTTCCAGTTCCATGTGCATTGATATATGTAATTTCTTCTGGAGCAGCCTTTGCTTCTGTCATAGCAAGCTCCATTGCCTTAGCTGCACCGCTTCCATCTTCGCACGGTGAGGTGATATGGAATGCATCTGCTGTAGCTCCATAGCCTACTACCTCTGCATAGATATGAGCGCCGCGCGCTTTAGCATGTTCAAGCTCCTCAAGAACAACTACACCTGCACCCTCTCCTAAAACAAAGCCTTTTCTGTTTTTATCAAACGGAATTGATGCGTACAGCGGATCATCTGATGTTGAAAGAGCAGTCAGTGACTGAAATCCTGCAATTCCTGTCGGACAGATACTGCTCTCTGCACCGCCTGCAAACATAATATCAGCATCATCATACTGAATTGCACGAAATGCATCTCCAATGCAGTGTGTGCCAGATGCACAAGCTGTTACGACATTTGTGCACTTTCCGCGAAGTCCAAGCTGAATTGAAACATTTCCTGCTGCCATGTTTGAAATCATTCTAGGAACCATAAGCGGATTAACACGATTCACCTGTCCCTTTAAAATCTTTTCATGCTCTGATTCCATCATCTCAAGAGAACCAATTCCTGAGCCTATCACAACGCCTGCGCGAAATGCATCCTCTTTTGACAGATCAAGACCTGAATCCTCAAGCGCTTCTTTTGATGCTGCCACAGCATAGTGTGAAAAGCGATCCATTCTCTTTGCTGCCTTAAAATCCATACGATCTGCTGCCTTAAAATCCTTTACCTCGGCAGCAAGCGTAACCTTATAACCAGTCGTGTCAAAACGAGTTATCGGTCCGATTCCTACCTTTCCCTCGCGGATTCCCTTCCAGAACTCCTCTACTGTATTTCCAATCGGAGTCACAGCACCCAAGCCTGTCACAACTACTCTTCTTTTCATCAATTCTCCTTGCCTTTCTGCTATGTTATTATAGATTACATTCCGCCATCGACCTGAATGACCTGACCGGTAATGTATGACGCATCATCTGATGCCAGAAAGGCCACTGTTTTTGCCACATGCTCTGGTTTTCCAAATGCGCCTGCCGGAATCTGTCTAAGAACCTGATCTCTTACCTGCTCGCTTAATTTCTGCGTCATATCAGTTTCAATAAAACCTGGTGCTACAGCATTTACGGTGATTCCGCGCGATGCAAGTTCCTTCGCCGCTGATTTTGTAAGACCTATAACACCAGCCTTTGATGCCGCATAATTTGCCTGTCCTGCATTTCCAAAAATACCAACTACAGAAGAAATATTGATGATTCTTCCGCTTCTTTGGCGAAGCATTGGACGTGCAACAAGACGCATCGTATGGAAAGTTCCCTTTAAGTTTGTATCAATGACTGCGTCAAAATCTTTTTCTGATATGCGCATTAAAAGATTGTCGCGCACAATTCCTGCGTTGTTGACTAAAATATCGATTCTGCCATATTCGCTAATGATATTATTTATAAAAGCTTCGCACTCGGCTGCATCTGCCACATTACACTGCACACCTACAGCCTTGCCGCCTGCCTGTGTAATCTCATTTACTGTCTCATCAGCTGCCTGTTTTGAGCCATTGTAATTAACAATTACAAATGCTCCTTTAAGCGCAAGCTCCTTTGCAATGGCTCTTCCAATTCCACGGGATGCCCCTGTTACGACTGCAATTTTTTCTTCTAACATATTTCACCTCACGCCTTTGACAGACATTTTTCAAGTGCTGTGACATCCTCGAAAGAGGATACATTATATACAGTTGCCTTTGGTGCAATCTTTCTCATAAAACCTGCAAGTGTCTTTCCAGGTCCTATCTCAACAAAAGTATCCACACCGTTTTCAAGCATTGTCTCGATACTTTGCTGCCAGCGAACAGAGGAATAAATTCCTTTTGCAAAAAATGTACTTATTTTTTTACTATCTTCCACTATTTCAGCAGTCGCATTTGCAACATAAGGAACCTGCAGCGGTGAAAATGACATTGATTCCATCTCCTTAAGCAGCGCTTCTCCCGCCGGTTTTAAAAGCAGGGAATGAAATGGTCCACTAACTTTAAGCTCCACAACACGCTTTGCACCTGCCTCTTTTAAAGCTAATGATGCCTGCTGCACCTCATTAGTCAGACCAGTTATTACTATCTGACCAGGACAGTTATAATTTGCGATCCATACATTTTCAAAGCTTTCCAGAATTTCTTCTATTTTTTTTGCATCTAATCCTAAAACAGCTGCCATTGCGCCTTCACCGGCTGGAACAGTGCTCTGCATCAAAATTCCTCTGCGGCGCACTAACTTTATAGCATCTAGCTCGTTCATGCCGCCTGCTGCTGCGACTGCTGCATACTCTCCAAGGCTTAAGCCTGCTGTGATGTCAGGATTAATGCCGCGTTTTTTTAGTTCCTGCACAATTGCAAGGCAAACACTTACCATACATGGCTGTGTGTACTCTGTCAAGTTAAGTTCTTCGTGCTCACCAAAACACATTTCCTTCAGATCAAAATCAAGAATTTTTTGTGCATTGTCAAAAAAGGATCTTGCTGCTTCACTGTTGTCATAGAAATCTTTTCCCATTCCAGCCTTCTGCGCACCCTGTCCAGGAAAAATAAATGCAAGCTTACTCATAGCATGCTCCTTTCTCAAGAAGCTTTTCTGCCTCAGCCACAATATTTTCAATGACCTCCTTGCAAGTTAACTCCTCTTTGATCATTCCTGCAATCTGACCAGACATTACACTTCCATTTTTCACATCGCCTTCTACAACAGCCTTTCTAAGACCGCCTAACGTCAGATATTCAAGTTCCTCTAATGTTGCACCCTTCTTTTCCAGATCAAGATACTGTTTTGTCATTTCATTTCTAAGTGCTCTGACTGGATGACCGGTACTTCTGCCTGTTACTTTCGTATCAATATCCTTTGCCTTTAAAATCTTATCCTTATAATTTTGATGTGCCCAGCACTCCTTTGTTGCAACAAAACGAGTTCCCATCTGTACACCGCATGCACCAAGCATAAAAGCTGCTGCAAGACCTCTGCCATCTGCTATTCCGCCTGCCGCAATAACTGGAATATTCAATGCGTCAACTACCTGCGGAACAAGTGTCATTGTCGTACTCTCACCAATGTGACCACCTGATTCACAGCCTTCTGCAACAACAGCATCAGCTCCTGCGCGCTCCATTCTTTTTGCTAAAGCAACGGATGCAACGACTGGAATCACCTTAATGCCCTTTGATTTCCAGAGTGCCATATAGCTCTCTGGATTTCCTGCACCTGTCGTAACAACACTTACGCCTTCCTCTGCAACTACCTGTGCAATCTCTGGCGCATACGGACTCATCAGCATGACATTGACGCCAAATGGCTTATCTGTCAGCTGCTTTGTCAGGCGAATCTGTTCTCTGACCCACTCAGCCGGTGCATTTGCGGCACCGATAATGCCAAGTCCGCCTGCATTTGATACGGCTGCTGCAAGCGTATGTTCCGCCACCCATGCCATTCCGCCTTGAATGATTGGTGCCTGGATTCCAAGCAATCTGGTTAATTCTGTCTGCATCCTTTTTTCCTGCCTTTTCTCGTTTCTCATTTATAATCATGAACAACGATCCCAAGCTCAAAACCCTTATCGTGCAAGCACGAACGGCTTTTGGAGCTTTTGACCCTAGTATCATATTATTTACTCTTTATGACTCTGAATATAATCGATTACATCAGCAACAGTCTCAAGCTGACCCAGATCATCAGTTGGAATTTCAATTCCATAATTTTCCTCAAGTGCCATTACCATCTCAAATAAATCAAGAGAATCTGCCTTTAAATCATCCTTGAAAGAGGACTCCATTGTAATGCTGTCTTCCTCTACACCTAAGTTTTCTGCTACGATAGTCTTAATTTCTTCAAACATTTTCATTTCTCCTTTATAATAATTTTTACGGTTTTTGCTTTGATCGTTCTTACTTTTTTGTCCAAGTAATCACATCTGCTCCCCAGGTTAAGCCTCCGCCAAAGCCTGCAATGACAATTTTATCACCGTCATGAAGCAGCTTTTTTTGATTCATTTCATCAAGAAGAATCGGGATTGATGCTGATGAGGTATTTCCATATTCATCCAAATTCATTGGAAATTTTTCAATTGGCTGATCCATACGCTTTGCCGCTGCCTCTACAATGCGGCGGTTTGCCTGATGAAGAAGATAATATGCAATCTCTTCTTTTTTCAGATTGTTCTTCTCTAGAAGTTCGTCAATTACTTCTGGCACCTTGCGCACGGCAAACTGAAAAATAGCTCTGCCATCCATGCTTATAAAGTAGTCGCGCTTAAACAAGTCTGGATGCTCCTTTTCAAACAGCCAATTTGCATCATGACGACTCTTTAAGGTAAGTGCCTGTGACTGTCTTCCATCAGCATGAAGAACAGGAACCCATGAATCATTTTTTGATGCTTCTAATATAACTGCCCCGGCGCCATCACCGAATAATATACAGCTTCCCCTGTCTTGCCAATCAACTGCATTGGAAAGCACTTCACTTCCAATGACAAGTGCATAGCGTACAATATTGCTTTCAAGATATGTACGTGCCGTGACAAATGCACTCACAAAACCGCTGCATGCTGCGTTCAGATCAAAACATAATGCATTAGAAGCACCTATTGCTGCCTGCACAAGACATGCTGTACTTGGCATGATACTCTCTGGTGTCATAGTGGACACAATGATCAGACCAATCTCATCAGCTAAAATTTCTGCATCCAAAAGTGCCCTTTTTGCTGCACAAACTGCTAAAGAGGAAACCGTCTCATTTTCTGCAATATGACGTCTTTTTATTCCGGTGCGCTCTGTGATCCACGCATCGCTTGTATCAACAAACTGTGCCAGATCATCATTTTCCATTACATGTGATGCAGCGCATGCACCTGTTCCTATGATTGTTCCTGTCATATCCATCCTCTGCTCTTTCTTTCCATTGCAGTTCACAAGTTCAGCTTTCTGCAAGAATATCTCAAAGCAGATGCTTTTCACTCATGAGCTGTTACCAGTTTACCAAATTGCCAGTTAATTACAATTTACAAAAAAGCGTAAAATGTAAGAAATTTAATAAAATCATCATAGCATTTCAAAAACAGTTCTGGTAAAATGAAAATATGAAAAGTTGATTTGTACACGCAAACCAAATACTTATTTTTCAGGAAATAGAAAGGAATAGAATATTTATGTCTGTTAAAGTTAGTATTATCGTGCCTGTATACAACTCTGCAAAGACACTTCGACGCTGCGCAGACAGCATTTTAAATCAAGATTTTACTGATTATGAACTTTTTCTTGTTGACGATGGAAGCACCGATGATTCTGGTGCGATCTGCGATGAATATGCCGCCCTTGATAACCGTGTCCATGTCATTCACAAAAATAACAGCGGTGTATCTGATACAAGAAATACAGCTCTTGATCTGGCTCACGGAAAATACATACAATTTTTAGACAGTGACGACTGGATTACACCAGATGCTACAAAGCTTCTTGTGCGCACTGCTGAGAAAAACAACTGCGATCTTGTAATCGCAGATTTTTATCGTGTCAATGGGGAGCGTGTTTCTCAAAAAGGTGATATTGATGAGGATGCCGTACTTTCAAAAGAAGAATTTTCCCACCATATGATGGAAAATCCTGCCGACTTTTATTATGGTGTGATTTGGAATAAGCTGTATCGCCGCGACATTATTGAAAAGCATGAGCTTCGCATGAACGCACAGATTAACTGGTGTGAAGATTTTATGTTTAATCTGGAGTATATAAGATATGCTGAGCGTTTTATTGCATTAAAGGTTCCGATCTATTACTATGTCAAAACAAAGGGTTCTCTTGTGAGTCAGAGTGTAACGATCTCCAATACTGTTAAGATGAAGCTTGAAATTTTTGAATACTATAACAATTTTTATAAACACACATTTGATGAAGCATATTATGAGAAAAACCGACTGAGAATCTACCATTTTTTGATTGACTCAGCAAAGGATGGATTTGTAATGCCTTCAATTCTTCCAGGATCAAAAAAATTAGGAAGTGAACGCACAAGTGTATCTCCACAGGCATTAAACGGACATGGCGTTATTATTGATATCTACCGCAGCAAAATGCTTTTGTATCGTTATCTTGAATCTGCTGCTATTAAGCATGATTTGACGCTAAATGATGCCTGCCTTTTACTTGCTTTGGAAAATCCAATTCCATTTACAACAAAAAAAGAGCTGGCCAATTATGCACAGCTCCCACTTCATATTCTTTCTTTGTCGCTCTCTCATCTTTCGGTGCGCGGTTTCATTCAGCCTCTTCCGATACAGCATTTTTCAGTTCGTTTGCTTGAGACAGCCGCGCCAGTGCTTGACGATCTGAAAGCTGCAATTAATGATTTTGAATGCACCTGCATGCGCGACTTTACAAAAGAAGAGAGCTGCCTTTACAGACAGCTCTCAGAACGGATTCACGAAAATGTATTAGAAAGTCTTCGCTGATCCAAATATAGTATTTTTTAGACACCATGTGCTCATTGCAGTACATGGTGTTTTTTAATTATTCGATCTCGTCAGTCTCAATGATGAATTTAACAGAACCATTCATGCTGTCACTTCTGCCGCTGTAGGTATCATATGCGATCTCATCTGAGGTCAGAGCCTTTAAGCGGTCAAGAATTACTGTCAGATTCTCATCAGCCATATCCTTGATCTTGCTGATTCCTTCATCATAAAACTCCTGCATACCGTCCTTTAAATCCTCTGCGCCATCCTTAAGCTCGCTGATTCCATCTACTACATCATCACTTGCATCTGATAATGTATCTGCACCATCCTTAAGATCACTAACGCCATCTGCTAACGTCTGTGCACCACTCTTTAAGTCAAGTGTTCCCTTTCTCAAATCATTAGTTCCAGACTTCAATGTATCAGCACCACTGCTAAGTGCACTTGTACCAGACTTTAATGTGTTAATTCCACTTTGTAACGTACCAGCACCACTCTTTAAGGTATCTGCACCTGTCTTTAATGTATCGGTTCCGCCCTTTAAAGTGTCAGTTCCGCTCTTTAAGGTGTCAATTCCGCTCTTTGCACTGTCGATGCCGCCCTTTAAGGTTGCTGCACCATCACGTAATGTCTGACTGTTTGCTGCAAGCTGTCCTGCTCCTTCTGTCATCTGTGTGCTTAACTGATTTAATCCTTCGATCAGCTGTCCTGCTCCAGTCTGGAGTGCTGCTGCACCGCTTGTAAGAGATGCACTGCTTGCCTTTAACTGTGCTGCACCACCTGTAAGTGTATCGTTGTTTGCATCAAGCTGTGCAAAACCATCTAATAGCTGTTTGATACCTGCCGAAGCCTGAGTGTTTAATGTAGCAACCTGCGTTGAAAGACTGCCCATTGCTTCATTGAAGGTCTGCATATTAGAATCAAGTAAATCAACACCTGTGTTAAGCGCAGTGACATCTGCTGCCGGAATCTGATCCTTCATAGAAGTAATACTGTCAATCTTTGTCTGCACATCTGTAAGTGAGGTAATTAAACCTGTAACAGTTGTCTGAAGAGTATCAAAGGTATTCTTAATGCTTTCTACCTTCGCTGCCATACCTTCCAAATCCGCATTCAATGTTGGAAGCGCTATTCCATCAATTCCCTGTACTTGGGTATATGCTGGTGCGTCAACATTTACCGCCTCTACTCCACTTACATTTCCAAGGCTATTAATTGCTGTCTGTAACGATGCTGCCAGCTCAGTATTTCCTGCTGCATTTGCTGCGTCAAGCTGCTGCTGAAGAACTGCTCTTGCGCTGTCAATCTGTGCATTTGCGTTGGCGATCTGCATATTTGCATTGTTTATCTGCGCATTTGCTGCATTATTTACACTGTCAGCCAGTCCCTGTGCAGCACTTGAGAGCTCTTTATTTGCATTATCAATCTGCGCATTAATCGTTTCCTTTGCCGTTGCTGCTGTTTTTGCTAACTCAACAGTGTAACTCTGTACTGCCGTGATCTGACTCATCAAATATTCAGCATTTGCCATCATGCCCTGAACTGGTGCTACGATTTGCTCTTTCATAACACTAGATAATCCACTTGCTTCTGTGATCAGCTCATTTCCAGTTGTCAGCATGCTGTCTAACAGAGTCATTAACTGTTTGGTCTCATCAGTTCCTAAGGAAGCCTTTAATGATGCTGTTCCCTGTGCCAGTGCATTTGATGCTGCGACAAGATCCTCTGTCGTCTCACCCTCTCCATCAAGTGCTGCATTAAGTGTACTTAATGCACCCTGAATCTGAGTCAGTGCCTGTGCACCCTGTGAAAGTTGCTGTTCGCCTGCAACATATGCTGTTACGCCATCTGCTAATGAATCTGTTCCTGCTGTATAGTTGTTAACACCATCTGCCAGTGTATTGATTCCTTGAGCAAACTGAGAAACCTTCGTGTTTAACTCACTGTCACTTGACAGATTTGCCTGAATACCTGCATTTAACAGATCGACACCAGATGTGTAATCATTGATTCCACTCTGTAATGTACCTGCACCACTCTGTAACTGTGCTGCTCCGCTTTGTAACTGTCCTGCACCGCTCTGTAACTGACCTGCTCCACTTTGAAGTGAAGTTGCACCACTTGCAAGCTGACTCACACCACTTACAAGATCCTTAGAACCACTCTGAAGCTTTCCAGCTCCATCGTCAAGCGTCTTTGCTCCGCTTGCAAGATCACCTGATCCGCTCTGTAACTGCTTTGCTCCATCTGCAAGTTTATTTACACCATCTGTCAGATCACCAACGCCATCCGAAAGATCATGTGTGCCATCTCTTAATTCCTTAACACCATCATCAAACTCGCCATACTTCTCGTCAAGTTCCTCCACACCATCATACAGATCAGAGGTTCCATCAACAAGCTGTGTTGCTGCATCTGTAAGATCATCAAGTGCATCCTTGATGTCATCTAATGCACTGTCATCATCAAAGTCAATATCCTTTAACAGATCAGACAATGCAACTGTCAGAGAAGAACTCATTGAGAAATCTGTTACATCAGCTTCAATCGATACGCTGTCTGGAATGTCAATATCAAGCGTTTTGTCTTCGCTGCTCTTGTCTTCATCATCTGTAGAAAGAGAAAGTGTATCAAGCTTTAAGCTATCCTTAAGACCAGGCATTCCGACACCCACAACAATATTTCTGCTTCCATCGGAAATTACCTTTCCGTTGTCGATGGTGACATTAGAGAATGTATCATCTGGAAGTATCATTGCAGTCAGCATTACAAATGGACTGTAGATAGTCTCATTCTTTCCATCTACCTTTGCACTCTTCTTCTCGTTGTTAGTATACTGAATCTTGATCTGAAGATGACCGCTCTTGCCTACAAGATCCTGCGGCTGCATCTCTTGTCCATCTAATAAGTATGTAAACTTTACAGATACAGGAAGGTCCTTATTGCTCTGACCCTGATAATAAATATCACTGCCATCTGTATTCCATGTCAGGCTGCCACCATTATCACTAAAAGTCTCATCACCTTTTACATTCTTTATATTTGTCAGATCAGACTGATCTTCAACGCTGCTTTCACTGCCTGCATTCTTTAACCAGTTAGATACTGTGATCTCCTGTGGATTTCCAGATGCATCTGCATTTACATAGACGGTTTCCTCTTTTGATACACTGCTTGATGAATCCTTTGTATTTGCTGTGTTAGCAGCCATTACCATTGGAACACTTCCTACTGCTACTGCCATGCCGACTGCAAGTCCGGCTGTCATTTTTCTTTTCAGCATATGATTTCTATTCATAATATAACACCCTCATTCTCATTTCTAAATCAGAATTGCACGCTTGTGCACGCCAGTTACTTTACTTTTTATTTCTTTCCAAGAAAGTTAATTGATGTCTTACAAATTACCTTATCAAAAATCAGGAACATTGCCGGCAAAACAAGTGCTACAACGACAACACTGATTAATGCACCTCTTGAAAGAAGTGTACAGATGGAACCAATCATATCAACCTTTGAATAAGCTGATACACCAAATGTTGCTGCGAAGAAGCTAAGACCACTCGTGATAATGGATTCAAGACTTGCCTTATGTGCTGCACTTACAGCTTCCTTTTTATTCTTTCCTCTGCTTCTCTCTTTCTGATAACGGCTCGTCATCAGGATTGCATAATCTACTGTCGCACCTAACTGAATAGTTCCGACAACGATAGAGGCAACAAACGGAAGACTGATATTTTGATAGAACGGCACTGCCATATTGACTGCTATCGCAAATTCGATTACTGCTACCAGAATAATTGGCAGTGAAATCGACTTGAAGATAATCATGATAATGATGAAAATCGCTGCCATTGATACTGTGTTAACACTTTGAAGGTCGATATTTGTTACATCCTCAAGGTCCTTCATCATAGGAGCTTCACCGATTACCATTGCATTTTCATCATAACCCTTTACAATGTCATTGATCTGGGCAATCTGACTGTTAACTTCCTCTGTCGCTGACTGATACTTTGAGCATACAAACGCAAGCTCCCAATTATCACTTTGCAGCATACTCTTGATATCCTTTGGAATCATAGAATCAGGAATAGTTGCACCAACTAAGGAATTTAAGCTGATCGTCCACTTAACACCGTCCACCTCATCGATGGCATTTAACATATCACGCTTATCCTTTGCGTCCATGTTCTTATCCATCATAACCATGTGAAGAACACTCATATCAAAGTCTTCTTCAAGCTTTTCATTTGCCACATTGCTCTCAAGTGTAGATGGAAGAGATTTTGCAATGTTGTAATAAATCTTTGTATTGCTGTTTCCATAAATTGCCGGAGCTAAAAGAACAAGGAAGATAACAAGCCAAATCTTATAATGCTTTGTAATGAAGCCAGACAATCTATCCATGCTCTTAATGAGCGGCTTATGTTTTGTTTTTTCAATCGGCTTATCGAAAATAAGAATCATAGCCGGAAGAACAGTTACACAGCAAATAACACCGATTACAACTCCCTTTGCACTGACAATACCAAGATCGCGGCCAAGTGCGAATGTCATAAAACAAAGTGCGGCAAAACCAGCAATTGTTGTAACAGAGCTTCCCACGATAGACTTAAAGGTATTGGCGATTGCATGACCCATCGCACGCTCCCTATCATCTGGGAAACGTTCTTTATTTTCCTCATAGCTGCTAAGAAGGAAAATGGAATAATCCATTGTAACACCGAGCTGAAGAACAGCTACAAGTGCCTGTGTAATATAGGAAATCTCTCCAAGGAATACATTCGTTCCCATGTTGTAGAGAATAGATATTCCGATACTTAATAAGAAAAACAGCGGAACCAAAAACGAATCAGTAAACAGCTGCAATACGATGAAGCAAAGAATTGCGGCAATCACAACGTATGCCGGCATCTCGCTTAATGCCATGTTCTTAATATCGGTAACAATACCAGTCATACCGCTTAAGAAACACTGATCATTACTGATCTTTCTCATTTCGGTAAGTGCTTCCATAGCTTCATCAGATGATGTCGTGTTGTCAAACAGCACAAGCATCATGGTCGCATCACCTTTAAAGAACGCCTCTCGCAGATCCTTTGGAATCATCTCGACTGGAAGACTTAAATCAGCAACATCATCATACCAAAGAACATCCTTAACGTGATCAATCTCGCTGTATGCATCTTCTAGCTTTTGCACATCCTTTAGTTCCATGTTTTCCACGACGACCATGGAAAACGCGCCCATTCCGTATTCATCAACCATAATATCCTGGCCCTTGATTGTCTCAAGCGTGTCTGGCAGATAACTTAAGATATCATAGTTGACTCTTGTCTTTGCCATACCGATCACGGAAGGAATCATAAGCAATATGCTAATCAATATGATCAGATATTTATGTTTTGCAATCCATTTTCCTACTTTAACCATAGCAACCATCTCCTATCTTTTTTTCACACTACGCATTATATGCAGAAACTGACTTTTGGTCAATATTAAAAGTATCCGAAAAATATATGGTAACAAAATGAATTTTGGTCAGTTTTTAATAATTGACTTTTAGTCAGTTTTGTAAGATAATAACTCTAAGATTCAAATTTTTAAACATTTACACCTTTACTATTACTTAGTATCTTGATATAATGATAGCTTAGGATAAATTACAAGTATTACAGGAGGGGTTCTCGTATGGGAAAAGTGGATATCAATAAGAAACAAAAGAAAAACGCTTTGCTGCAGACGGCCTTTGATTTGTTTCGCGATAAGGGCTTTGCAAAGACGACTATCTCTGATATTGTTTCAGATGCCGGCCTTGCAAAGGGAACTTTCTATTTATATTTTAAGGATAAATATGATTTGAGGGATAAGTTGATTGCCCACAAAGCAGGGCAGCTGTTTGCAGATGCTCACCATGCACTGCTGGATCAGAAGTTTAATAGCTTTGAAGACCAGATTATCGCAGTTGCCGACTACATCATCGGCCGCCTGAATGATGATCACGGTCTTTTAACCTTTATTTCCAAGAATTTATCATGGGGGATTTTTAAAACAGCTTTTGAAAATACACTGCCAGATGAGTCTTTACAGTTTTATGATTATATATTTGAACAGATGAAAAAAAATTCATATGTCTGTCCAGAGCCTGAGCTAATGCTCTTTACAATTATCGAACTCGTTGGTTCTACATGTTACAGCTGTATTTTGTATGGCCAGCCAGTATCAGTTGAAGAATATCTTCCTTATCTCCATACTGTAATACGCCAGATTCTGGCTGGATTTTTGGTTCAGCAGCCGGCACAAATTGAAACGAAAACTGCTTCGTAATAAATTTTCATATTTTTTTGTGCAAAAAAGGAATGGTCATTTTCGTGACCATTCCTTTTTTCGAATCATTTAATTGTTCACTTATAATTTTCTCCAGATTATTCGTCCTTCTTTGGCTCTTCTTCAGTTTCTGCTGTCTCTGGCTCAGGTACTGCTGCATTGTGTGCTACATTTAATGCTACTACAACCGCATCTGGATCTGTCATAATAGTAATCTTCTTATCTGCATAAATTGGAAGATCCTTTACACGAATAACATCGCCAATCTTCATGTCGCCAACATCAACTCTGACCTCATCAACCAGATCTGCCGGCAATGCCTTATAGGCAATCTCTTCAAGGCTCTCCTGAAGTACACCTTCTGCAATCTTGTCATGATTCTCTAAGACAACCTCAACAACAGAATGAACTTTTTCTGTGCTTACAAGTGCCTGAAAATCAATCTCATCAATTCTTCCTGCAACAGGGTTATATGCGACGTCCTTGATCAGTGCATCATACTGAGTTCCCTCAACATCAAGCATGATCTGACTTCCTTTATGTGCTTTCTTTAAGAATTTCTCTAACTCCAGTTTCTGAAACTTTACTGGGATAGAACCTTCAATTTTCTTTCCGAACACGTTGCCTACAACGTATCCCTCTCTTCTAAGCTTCTTTGCTTTGATGTCCATGCTTCGTTTTTCAGCTTTTAAAGTATTCATTTTGTCTTTTCCTCCAAAAATCTGATTCCTTAGCAGCCTTCGACAAGAGGTTTTGTTAAGAAACTGACCTGTCTGGTCATTTCCTTTGTTCGGTATGTAATATAACACCACAGACTCAAAAATGCAAGATTTTTTTTGTGAAGATTTTGTGAACAGTAATACAACCCGGTAGGCTTACGAAGGGGGACTCGGCGAAGTGTTTGTCGGCGTCACTGTTCAGCGATGCCCACTATGTACCTTTTTATCATACATTATTTTGAGCAGCTCGCTTCAACGTTCCGCCTCGTAAATCACATTCGCCTCGCCCCCATTTACGTAACGTTGAATCCATGCTAACGATCATCTCAGGGAAAAGTGCTCGTCTCATCACTGATTTAAATCACACTCACTGCGCAACGATCGTATCGTACTTATTGATTTCTTCCCACATCCTTCGATATAATTCCTTTCCAGTGTCACATGGTGTAAATGAGAATAGTCCAACCTGTGCAATGATATCATCGGATACTGCTACAAAACAATATCCACTTCCATTCTCATTTATAAGAAATACAGCATCACGATTTCCATCACTATCTGTAATTCTGCAAATTACATCGTCCTCACTCTGTTTAAGCGCATCCAATGCATATGCCGCACTACTTATAAGCTTTTCCGAAAATCCACCAAATAGATACGGCTGTGCCACTCCAAGAAGTGCCTGTGCCATTGTAGAAAGCTGATTTGCGTTATCTCCTTCAAGCATAACCCATTTTGAATCATTGGTTGTTTCAAGGCTTGGAGTCCACGAAAATGTCAAATTTTCTTTGTCCAGTTGCTGCCACTGAGTTCTTATTCCACTCATTTCGCTGCTTGCCGCAGTTAAAAGCTCTCGATATAAAATTGCCATTTCTGGTTCTGCCTCAAATGACAACTCGCAGGCATCCTCTGTTACCGCCAGCTGTCCTCTTACTTTGGCATCGTATCGCATTTCTTCGGTATCAGACCAGGTGCCCCGCTGCTCGCAGATTTCACGAAAACGCTTCTGGGAATCGAGTTCCAAATTTGCGGGCGATATTCCTACACAGTTATAGATTACGTTTATGCCCTCTGCCGCACTGACTGTCTGATTTGTCAGCAATCCTTTATTTGCATTGGCGACAACAACATCTTTATCTTCCTTTGCAAATTCATACTGAAGTTTGGTCACACCTGCTTTTTTGTCCACTGTCGCAGTGATCGCTGCATTGCACCCCAAAATATATGCATCTGAAATCTGTACAGTCGTTATATTGTCTTCCTTCGAAACAATTTCAAGTGTATCTCCATACCATACCTTCAATTCATCTAACGTCATTCCCCAGCGAAGTCTGCCCTGTGGAATCAGCCAGTTCAAGTTATCAAGATCTGTTGACTGACCAAAAACTGGGCTAAGCAGGTATTCTGATGCTGTGCCTGTTGCAAACTGACCTGTCAGATATCCTTCTATCAAAGTAATCATCTGCTCATTTTTCTCATCTGTTTGTGTCAGTGAAAATTCCCCTGCTGGTCCCTTATCAGTTGACTCACGAAGATTGCTATCACTTGTCTTTTTATATTGTGCCTCACTCCAAACAAGCTCGCCATTTTCATTCTGTGTCAGCATCAGCACATTGGATTTATTGTTCATCTGATCATCTACACCAAAATCCCAGCTAAATGACCCATCTGTAAGTTTTGCCATACCGATCATATTTGTGTGCGTGCTGCTTCCTCCAATATACACTCTTGCGGTGAAATAGACTTCATAAACGCCATCTTCATCCAGATCTGCCGCAGCCACACTTAATACTTTTACATCCGATACGGTTGTAAGTTTTCCCTGAGCCAGCTGTGGAACTGCTATCAGCTGATCCTGCCAGGTTATGTATACTCGTTCATTCAACGCATCACGAAACAGTGCAATACCACTATCCTTCATCAATTCCGGCGTAATCTGCGCAACATATTCTTTATCAAGCAGCCCAAATGTCTCACAAAACTCCTCCACACCATCCGTTATTGGTATCTGCTCATACACATCCACTGCTGAAAGCACCGGAAGTGTGGTCTGATCTGTCTGACCTGCTTGATTTATCTGCGTTTCACTCTGACTTTGTGCCGTACTTTCTCCTCCGAAACACAATGCTGCTGCATTTAACATAAGTCCCGCCGCAAGTACCACGTTTGCCATTTTTGTTTTCTTTTTGTTTAGCATCATACGCAGTCTCCTTTCTGTATCAGATTTTCCTGATACCATTGTTGATGCCGCTGTCATACCAAAATTTTTTTTATCCGACACAGCATCAACTAATGTCTTTGCATACAAAAATTTATTTTCCCACCCAATTGTTTCCAGTGTGCCTTCATCACACGCCATTTCACAGTCTCTTTTGGATGCTACTGCTGCGGCCCACACTAGTGGATTCCACCACCAAATAATCATACAAAGACTTCTCATCACAGACCAGATATGATCTTTGTGCTGGTAATGGCACCTCTCATGCTGAAGAATCATCAAAAGCTGATCATCCTGCAAGTTTGTCTCCTCTTTCAGATAAATCGCCGGATGAATCACCCCAAACAAACACTGAGAGGATAATCCCTTTACCTGATAAATCGGTGGCTTTTCGCTGTTATCTATTTGTTTTCTGCTTCGCATTAACATGTGACGGAAGCGAAGATTGATTCCGATAAACCAAAGTCCTACGACAATACTGCCGCAAAGCCAGATGGCTGGAACCATACTTATTAGTTGCGCTATTATACGGTGAAATACATTAGAATTGCTATTTTTTGATTGTGTGTATTCTTCGAGTTGTGGTAATGCCTCCTTCCCTGTCTGATAAAAACCGTTCTTGTCGATATTTTCTGCCTGACTGATTACCTGTCCATTTTGCTGTCCGATATTGATACTTTGATTCTTCACGTTATCGGTATCGTTATTTGGGGTACGATCTGCACTATTCGTATCTTCTATACCAGCTCTGTTTGTATTGCCTGTATCCTGTCCATTTTCCATTCCAAATTCTGCATTTGAATCTGCCTTATCTAACTCATTTCTTTGCTGGGTTACACTTTGAAATAGCTGCTCGGATACCTTTGTAATATTCTGCGTCAACTGCTGATTATTCCAAAATGCCACCGGACAAATCAAACGAACCATCACAACTGCCCAGAGTGCATATCGAAACCGACTACTAATTCTCGTTCCAAATACTTTGCGGATTGCAAAGACCGCCACGATCAGAACACAGGAGCCAATGATCCAGTCTGTCATTTTCCCTCCTCTCTAGCCTCCTGAATGATCTTATACAGCTCATCAATCTCGGATTTCGATAACTTCCGATCATGTGCCATTGCTGACAACATCATTCCCACGCTGCCATCATATACACGTTCCAAAAAGCTGCGCGTCTCAGCCTGCTCTGCTTCTTCTTTCTGTAATACTGGATAATACTGCTGATACCTTCCGCTATCATCCATACGAATAACACCCTTCGTGTTCATTCGGCGAAGCATTGTAAAAATCGTTCCTTTACTCCATGCCGTATCATCCTGCATCGCCTCCACCATATCTCCGAGTGTCATCGGATAATTCTCCCACAAAAGTTTCATCAGTTTCCATTCACCGTCAGATAAAACAATATGCTTTGCCATTTTCTACTCCCTTCTGTAGTTTATTCCGGTTTACTTGTGTCAACCCTATAATAGCATAGTGGTATACACTTGTCAACCCGGTTTTTAAAAAATATCTGCCCCATTGCAATAGGACAGATATTTTCCCACAAGTCTTATCTTTTCTCCTTAAGATTACGCAAACAAATTAATACGAATCAATTCTTCTTTGCTGCCACAACAGGCGTAAAATCCGCTGTATCGCCACAGAAGTACCCGCCAAGCTTCTCGATTATATACAGCATCACCTCTTTTGCTTTCTCATAGTCCTCCGGGCGAATCGTAACAGCAGCTACTGCATGAATCTCATTTTCCTTCAGATATGCATCACCTTCTTCATCGCCAAGCGTGCCCTCTAAATCTTCCATATCCAGTGTGCCACTCTCTGGTAATGAAATTTCCAATACGCCAGCAGCCTCCCAATATTCAGCAGTCTGCTTTTCCTCAAACAGTTCATAGATTTTGCGAAGAGACAGCTCTTCTTTGTTTAAGTACAGCCATTCTCCCGGCATCTTTGGTGCCGTTGGCTTTTTGACTGGTTTGGATGCTGGTGCTTTTGACGGCTTTTTGTTCCCAGACTTTCCTAATACCTTGCTTAGTGTTGTCTTATTGCTTTTACCATTCTTTTTTAAAATTGTTTGTGTCATACAACGTCTCCTTTTGTATAGTCAGTTGTTTATATTATAGCATGAAAAGAGCCTGCCGCAAAGGGCAGACTCCTGTTAAATTTATTTGCTTGATTTACTACCGTTTATAGATTCCTTTTAATGAGTCAAAACCGTTCAGTTTGCACCTTCGTTACATAAACGGCGCTGAGATGATGTGCTTTACGAGACGGGACGTTGTAGCGGGGCTTTCAAAATACAGTATGATAATAAAAAATGTAACAGGCGCCCGCGGAATTGGGCCCGTCGACAAAGTCACTCATCGAAGTGCCCCTCGTAAAACTTGCGGGTTGCACCATCTCCCGGGTTGTCAATCAATAAAGCACTTTCGCCGCTTCTTCGGCCCCCGCAAACGGTCCTGGGATGACATCGACACCACGATGCGTTCCAAAATAGTCACTGTCAAATCGGATTGCAGTTCCATCAGGATTTTCAAAGCGTTCCTCTGGCTCAAATGCCTTTCCTAGCACATCTGAATCAATCATTCTATTTTTAAAGCCTTCGATCAGTTCGTATACGTTTGTATCCAGATAATAACCGTCCTCTTTCTGAACAAGCTCTACGCGCACATCCTCACGTGCGACATCTGATATCAGAGCATTGACATCCTTCTTACTTGGCTTTGCACCACCAAGATAAGCGTTGCCTTCAATCCATACTGGCAATTTTCCTTCGTGTGCGCCATAAAGTTTTGCCATATCAGCAGGCTTACTAAAATCAAACTGAGAAATCCACTCATCATATGTCGGATACTCATCAAACATCCAGGTACCTGCTGCACGATTTTCTGTGTCAAATCCATCATCTGAATCGTGCATCGTTATAATATCATCTGATGGCCATTTCTGTACGAAGATATTATTATAGAAGCGATCATCACCGTGAAGTACGGTCATAAAGCCCATTACCTCAGTACGATGCGGCATATGATACGGTGTATAACGCGGTCCTGTTCCTCCGCCCACACAAGTAAGTGCACCACAGATCAAATTGTGGACAAGTGCTACACCCTCTGTTGCAAAACGAAGACTTGCATCGGAAAGCATAATGTTATTATCAATCAATGTCGGGCCATGTCCAACTTCAACAAAGATATCCTGTGACATCATGCCGCCCTTTAATACAGACGCAAACGGCGGACGCTGATTATCATGCAGCAGGTTCTGGCTCAGTCTTGTTCCCTGTGCTTCCCAGTCACACCAAATACCCATTGTACAATGATGAATGTGATTGCGGCGCATTGTCACATCGATTGCAGCATGCATCTTAATTCCAGCAATCTCAGCACCGCCTAACTCCATCATGTTGTTGATATGATGAATATGGTTATCCTCAATAATACTGAACACACCACCCATACGGCCTATGATTCCGCCCTGCTCGCAATGATGAATGTTGTTTCGGCGAATGATATGGCTTCCAACTTTTTCTTTCAGCCAGCCATGATACTGACCACGACATACAGCATCACGCTCCATCTGTGTCGGGCTCTTTACATATTTTGTAGTAAAGTAATGGTCATTCTCTGGATCAAGATATTTGCCAAGCGAAATTCCTGCACACTTGCTGTTTGAAATCTCGCAGTCCTCGATGATCCAACCCTTGCTCCAATGTGGTCCAATCATTCCATCCTGATATGCAGCAGGCGGTGCCCATGTTGTTGCAGCCTTTGTCACAGTAAACCCGCTTACTGTAATATAGCCAACACCTGTCTTTGACGGCATAAAGCACTCACGTCTTACATTGATTTCTACATTTTCCTTGTTCGGGTCTGCTCCCTTAAAATTCGCATAAATAATAGTCTCATCTGTTTCCTGATCCTGTTCTGTATACCACTTGTAAACAGATTCCTCTGGAACCCAGCTGCACTCATAAACTTCGCCCTTAATACAATCCTCAAGCGAAGATGTTTCATACAATGCTCTGTCATTTAAATAAACACATCCAGTATGCTTGTCTGCCTTGGCAAAATACCAATCGCCATATACAAATGTAGTATACGGATTATATGCACCAAAGGTACTGTTTGGCACTCGGCACACCCATACATTGTCCTGATAATGCTTCCAACTGGTGATACGCTCTGCTCCTGTAATAACTGCTGCTAATGGCTCTGTACTCTTATATGTAATGCGTGCATCTGGCTCTCCTGCAAAAATAGGATCCACATACTCACGATATACACCAGGTGCTACAAGCACTGTATCACCTGGTTTTGCGACCTTTGCTGCCTCATTAATACGGCGAAATGGCATTTCCTTGCTTCCGTTTCCATCACGTCCTGCACGGACATCAACATAAATATCCATAGCATTTTCTCCTTTCAATATTAGAGATTCTTATTTTTAGCTGTTGTATATTTTTACTTACACAACAGCTTGACACGGTCTGATTATGTATATTTATTGACTCTAAGAATCAAATTGTGTCTACCGCGATTATACATCATTGCTATTAAAATGTCTCTCTTTTTCTTTATTTTTAGAAAGGTTTTTATAGTAAAACGTTACTCTTTACGCGAGATTTTACTGTATCTTCAACCTCTAAAAAAACGCTTCAATTGTTTTCATTATTTTTCCGCCTTTTCTCTCGTTCATGTAATACTCTAACTGTCTTTATTTTATCCTGTTCTTTCTGCTTTCGTTAAGATAATTTTTCATTCAGTAAAAGATTCCGAAAACACCTGCGTTGCCACAGATATCTCGGAATCTTATCTAGGTTTATAGGGTTATAGTGTTTACAAGTTTAATTATTTTCCAAGAAGTCCTTCTAGTGCACGGTATGCAATGCAGAATGCCTTCTCAGTATCATTTTCAGCACGCACTGCGGCATCCTTTTCAAGACTTCCTAATCCTGCAAAGTTTGCCAGATGCGGTTCAAGACTCAAATAGCCCTTGTAGCCGGACTGGTCAAGTTTGTCAAAGATTGCGGCTAACTGGCCATCTCCTGTTCCTGACGGAACAACCTCACCGTCTGCCATACGTGCATCTTTTACATGAACATACTCAATATATGGCTTTAACATTTCGTAAGCCTCAATTGTATTTTGTCCGCACTGAATGAAATTTGCAAAATCAAAGGTTGCTTTAAAATGATCTCCATAAAATTCTTTCATCAGATCAAGACAGCGTGCTGCATTGTCACCATAAATACCTTTCTCATTTTCATGAAGCAATACAAGACGACTAGCTTTTGCCTCCTGTACCATGCGTTCCATACGTTTCATAACCGCATCACGATAGTCCTTCGGATCAGCATTTTCTGGCAGATAAAAACTAAACATACGAATATATGGTGTCTCAAAGATATCAGCTATGCGCTCAATACGCTGCAGCTTTTTCATATGAGCTTCAAAATCATCCTCAATGCCAATTTTTCCAATTGGAGAACCAACTGCGGATACACGGATTCCAGCAGCGTCAAGACGTTTTTTTGCTTCCTTTGCCTGCTCATCGGTAAAATCTGCTACGCCAGTGCCATCAGCACTTCTAAACTCCACAAATTTAATTCCAAGCTCATTTAATACCTGAATCTGTCTGTCAAGTGATACACTGATCTCATCAGCAAAACAGCTGACTGGACAGTTTGAAAGTATTTTTCTCATGTTTTCTCCTTCTTAGTCACAAAACTTAACTATTCAAAACCACATTCACAGCAAGTAATTTTACATGACTCTGAATAGTTACGAAAATTCCACAACATGATGCTCCCGCGCTGACTCATATGCACCAAGCATCAAACGAATACTATTTTCTAACACTGGAAGCTCCAACGCAAAGTCGGTATTATTTTCCAATGCCTTATAAAAATCACCAATACATGCTGTATGACCGCTTCCCCAGTAACTTTTTCCAATTGGAACAGGGCGCTTCACGTCTGGCTTTGTAATTGTTCCATCCGGATAACGATAAGAAACATCCAAATCCTCAATGCGAACTGTTACCTTCTCGCAGGAAATCTCAATTAACGGCGGAACATCTGCACAATATGCATTCGTTGCATAAAAACATGCAACTTTTTCACCAAATCTAATATATGCCTCCAGCGTATCTTCAACCTCGATAAGCCCTTTTAAATGATGATTTGAAAGTGAAGCATCAATCCAATCTGGCTTTCCTAATAAATCAGAAAGAAGATCTAATGTATGTACAGCCTGATTAATCAATACACCGCCGCCCTCTGTTGCGAGCTTTCCTCTCCACTCACTCTGCGTATAATATGGTGCCGGACGATTCCAAGTGACAAGTCCACGTGCGCCTAACACCTTTCCTGCCGCGCCTGATGCAATAAATTCTTTTGCTGCGCGATAGCTTGGATTGTAGCGATTCTGATAGCATAATCCCAGCTTTGCCTTTGACGCATAAACTGCCTGCTTTAACTGATCCAGCTGCGCCAATGTGATTGCCGGTGGTTTTTCCATAAACACATTTATGCCGCGCTCTAGTGCATACTGTGTCATTGGCACATGAAGATAATGCGGCGTACAAACATGAAGCACATCAGGCTGCTCTTTTTCAATCATTTCCTCTAGTGAGGCATATGGCTTTGTATGAAATCTTTCAGCATAATCCTGGGCTTTCTCAAAATGAATATCTGCCACACCGACAAGCTCTGTATCTTTTTGAGCAGTCAGTACGGCAGCATGGACTGCGGCGATATTGCCGCAGCCAACAATCACTGCACTTTTCATAGAAGCACCTCCTACTTATTCCTTAGTCTTGCTTCCGTAACTTCCTGTTGTATCAAAAGTAATATCCTGTACATTTTCCTTTTTCTTAGAATTTGCACGATGCTCATTCAATTTTTCAAGGAAGAGATCCTCGTCAATTGGCAGACTAACCGGCTTTTCAAGCCATGAAGACAAATGCATTGCATTAGACAGCTCAAGTCCATGAATACCTTCAACGCCATCTGCCACTAATGGCTCACCGCGAAGAATAGCAGCAGCAAACGCATTTAATACGCCAATATGCTGAGGATTCTTTCCGTCAAGCTCTAATGTCGTCTCATGACACGGTGGCTTTGCAAATCCTTCTGTTGCCTGATAGCAGTACTCTCTCTCATTAATTTCAAGCTCATAGAACTTAAGCTCATCTTTTTCTGCAACAAGCTTTCCTTTTTCGAGTGTTACCTCAAGACGGTTTGTTCCAGGTGCATCAGCTGTTGTAGTAACAAATACACCAGTTGCGCCATTTGGGAACTCCAGATATGCAGTTACATCATCCTCAACCTCGATATCATGCCACTTTCCGTTATGACAGAATGCACGTACCTTTGACGGCATTCCGCAGATCCACTGCAGCAAATCCAGATTGTGCGGACACTGGTTTAATAAAACGCCGCCGCCTTCGCCGTCCCATGTTGCTCTCCAGCCGCCTGAATTATAATATGCCTGTGTACGGTACCAGTCTGTGATGATCCAATTCACACGTTTTAATTTTCCGTAATCACCGCTCTGTACCATATCATGCATCTTTTTATAAATACAATTTGTTCTCTGATTGAACATCATACCAAATACGCGGTCGCTCTTCTCTGCGGCCTCGTTCATTTCTCTTACCTGCTTTGTATAAACACCTGCCGGCTTCTCGCACATAACATGAAGTCCATTTTCAAGTGCAAGTATTGTCAGACGCGGATGATCATAATGCGGTACTGCGATCAATACAGCATCACATGTACCTGATTTGATTAAGCTGTCGCCATCCTCGAAAATTGCTGTGCCTTCCGGCATATTTTCCTTTGCCCACTCTCTTCTGCTCTCACGAAGATCTGCCGCTGCCGTAATACGCACTTCCGGCACTTTTCCTGCCATGATATTGGCGGTGTGGCCACTTCCCATGTTACCAACACCAATAATTCCAAGTCTTACCTGTTCCATCTATCTTTTTCTCCTTCTTATATTCACTATCATAAAAAATTAACGATATCCAGCCTTTGCAAGATTATCATAACTTGTCTTCAAACACTCAAATGGGCTGCCCTGTGTGCAGACATCCTGCTCTACCAACATATATTCACAACAACTGTTCTCAAGTTCCTTAAAGATTGCCGGGAAGTTTAAATTACCCTCCATAACTGGTGCCATGATCTGGTTCCAACCCTTAATCTGCATATCTTTTAAATGAACGCACGGAATACGATCCTTTAACAGACGAATCCACTCGCATACATCAGCACCCGCTGCTGCTACCCAATAGGTATCCAGAGTAATTCCCATCTCATCTGGTGCAAATCCTTCCATAAGATACTCAATCATGCGTTTTTTCGAATTTGCATTTGGTAGATTTTCTGCCTCAAATGCCTCAAACTCAGTATTGTGATTGTGGTACATCAAAAGCTTTCCTGATGCAGCAATCTTTTTTGCCGGCTCCTTAAAATCATCCATGAAATGGCTCAGCCACTCCTTTGTACGATAGCGATCTGGCATCATTCCAAGTCCAATATAGCGGCATCCCATGATATCATGCTCCTTAATAAGTGCTTCAGTATCATAGAGGATTCGATTAGGATCACTGTGTGTCAATGCAATCTCAAGACCATTTGCATCACAGATTTCTCTAATCTGCTCTGGCTTAAGATCCTTTCCTACTGCGGAAATCTGGACAGTCTTATAGCCCATTTCTGCAATTTTTTTCATAGAGCATGCGAAATCCTTTACATTCTGAGTATACGATTTAATCGTATAAAGCTGTGCACCTGTTTTCATAATAAATCTCCTTTTTAATTTTATTTTTTGTTGGTTTTTATCAAGTTTGTTTCGTTTTTTCTAGGCTTCTATGTCTACTATACTTCTTTTAATCCAAAAGATCCATTGCAAAAAGGAAACAAAACATTGCATATATAGCGATCATATGGTATCCTGTTTTGCAGAGCACAAAAAAGTAAAGAAAGGTTCTGATCATATGGATTCAACGGCACATATCAATACCGATCTTGTTTCATTTGGCTATTCAGAAAGCACATATGTGATGACAGATTATGCGCTTCACTGCCACAATTTTTATGAAGTTTTTTATTTTCTTTCTGGTGACGCCGACTATCTGGTAGAGGGTGTTAACTATCAGCCGACACCTGGAAGTGTGCTGTTACTATCACCACACGCATTTCACGGTGTGCGTGTTAACAGCACTGCCCCATATAGGCGCTATTCCCTTCATTTTCACCCAGATCTGCTGCTCCCAGAACGGCGTGATTTTTTATTGCGCGCATTTCCTCAAACAGGTGAAAATGCCAGACAGCCTATTTATTTTAAACATACTGAACAATTTCATCTGCTGTCCTATCTGGAAAGTCTTGAATCCTGTTCTCGTAAAAGCAATGAATTTCAGACACAGATGCTTCCAATCTGCGTAGAAGCGCTGCTGATGCAGATTGCAGATATGAGTGATTCGTGCAATGCTTTTTCAAAACAGTCTGACACTCCACAGACGCAGCTTAGTTCCATTCTTTTTTATTTAAATCAGCATTTGAAGGACCCAGTGACACTTGATGAAATTTCAGATCATTTTTTTATCAGCAAGCATCATTTAAATAAAGTTTTCAAAAAAGCAACTGGAACAACTGTAATTGACTACCTTTTAAGAAAACGAATCGCTTATGCACAGATGCTTCTTTTTAATGGCTGCCACGCAAAAGAAGCCGCTGCAGACAGCGGCTTCCTTGACTATTCTTCTTTTTATCGTTCTTATGTGCGCATACTAGGACATCCGCCTGGCGCAGACCGCGGAGTTCTCGCCAAGCCAAATGATTCTGGTATTGGAAATGTGATAGTGCATGGCCACTAGGGACAGGTACGGTGGCCCATTATCTGTCACAGATGGCTCCCACTGTATAGTTGGTTTCATCCGGGCACTTCTTTCCTAGCATAAATTTCTCCTTCAAATTCCGATTGAGTAAAAGCCCAATAGACGTTAATGTTCTGGTAAAATCTGATTTGTACACCGCTTGGGCGTGGAGACTTCATATACATATTCTCACTCTTACTCTAATAGCTTTACTTAATCCGCCTCTGAATATCTTCAACGGACGGCAGTTGCTTTTCCAGATCATCAGGCAGACTACTGGTTATTTTGTATTCGCTTACACCAATTGGCTTCGAAATATCCTTAAGAGAATATTCTGCAACCACATTATTCTTGCTCTTGCACAAAAGCAAACCGATAGAAGGATTGTCCTGCTCTTTTTTTAAAATACCGTCCACTGCCGATAGATAGAAGTTTAGCTGACCAGCGTATTCCGGCTTAAAATCACCTGTTTTCAGTTCAATGACTACATAGCAGCGAAGATTCAAATTGTAAAACAATAAATCAATATAAAAATCATCGCCGCCTACATTAAGGTGATACTGATTTCCTAAAAATGCAAAACCTGTTCCAAGCTCCAGAAGAAGCTTTGTGACATCCCGAACCAGTGCCTGCTCAATATCCCGTTCAAGCATATCTTCCCGAAAAGGAATGAAATCAAAAACATATGGGTCTTTCATGGTTTGTACCGCAAGCTCGCTCTGTGGAGATGGTAGACGGTGTTCAAAATTTGTGACTTTTTTTGTTAAAACCTGACGCTGGTACAATCCGCTTTCAATCTGATGGACAAGAACATTTCGAGACCAACCGTTTTCTGCTGACTTTTTGATATACCATTTGCGTTCATCCATATCAGCTACCTTATCCAGAAGAACAATATTATGCCCCCACGGAATTTGTGCAACAACCTGTTGCACAAATTCCCGATCTGAATAAGTCTCAGCGAATTTTGCCATATACTTCAAATTACGAACAGAGTATCCCTTACTCTCTGGAAAAGCAATCTTAATATCAGTGGCAAGGTTATCAATAAACTTATTTCCCCATGATTTATGTTCATTGATTACACAACCAATGTCATAATAAAGAATCAGCATATCTGCATTTACATGAACTGCTGCACGGTATTGTGCATCCTTGATTTCTTGCTTAATCTTTCCAATAATGGAGAGATACTCCTGAGTATTCATTAGCACACTCATCGCCTCACTTTCACATAATTCTTATCCTTATTTTTCCCTCTTAATATGCAATCCTGAAATAATCCAAGTATGCCTTATATCGATCTTGCGCTGTCAAGCAAGTGTCTGTCAGGTACCCTTTTTCATTGTTCCATTCTTTCAATCCGCGATAATAAAACATTTTCAAATTATCCTCAATAATGAACGGAACAATATTGTATTTTAGGCATTCTTTGAACATAATCAATCGTCCCACCCGACCATTACCATCCTGAAATGGATGGATACATTCAAACTTTACATGAAAATTCAGAATATCTTCAAGTGTCTTTTCTTCCTGATTATTATACTCTGACAGTAATTTCTTCATTCTATCTGCAACTTCTTCTGGAAGTGCAGTCTCCATACCGCCAACTTCATTTGGAAGTTTCTTGTAATTGCCGACAACAAACCAATCCTTTCTGGAATCACTGGTGCCATTTTTCAGAACCAGATGCAGCTTCTTGATAAAATTTTCCGTCAATGTTGCTTTTGCATAGTCAATAATCATATCAATACACCGAAAATGGTTTGCTGTTTCAATCACATCATCTACATTAAGCACTTCTTTTTCTATACCAATAGTATTCGTCTCGAATATATATCGGGTCTGATCGTGGGTCAATCGACTGCCTTCCATATGGTTTGAATTATATGTTAAATCAATCTGTGTCTTATGATAAATACCTCCAGAGTATTTATTTGCCTTCTCATCCAGCAAAATATCCAATAGCGTCGTCTTTTTTTCTTTCTTCTTATTAGAACGCTCTGGCTTTTTTGCATTTTCCGGAATGTTCCATGTCTTTCCGGTAATAAATGCTCCCGGTACACGCCCGTGAGCACAATAATTTCTTACACTACGTTCAGATACATCCCATTTTTTTGCCATTTCAGCAACTGAAAAGTATCGCATCTGCCATCCTCCTTTCACACGATCAAAACCACATTCTATGGGCTTTTCATTGTCATAATTCAAAAATTGCACTTACTATGGTTAGTATACTACATTATCGGCAATAAGTCCACATACTCTTATTTGCTTTTATTATTTTTGCCAATAAAAATATTAATAAAAAGCTGGATACTACTTCCTATAAAGCAATATCCAGTCTCACTTATTTTATTCTTTATTCCTAAACCAACGCATACGCAATACCTTTTTTTTGATTCTGTCCTTTATTACCATGTCAGCACGCGAATCTCTGCATTCTGATCAAGCGGATCGCGGTGCTGATAATCAAATAAAACAAACTGCTTTTCATCTGTAAATGGTGGCACAAAAACTTCAATGTGATAATCACGAATCACATCTTTATAGGAACTCTCTGGAAATGCTTTCAGGCATACTGCACGTATCTCTTCCTTATAAGAATCCTGCTCAAGCGCAAATGATGGACGCTTTCTCGCATAATCACGCAGATAATAGTCAAGCGTAAGAACCTGTCGTACAAGTATATCATCAAGTGTTGTACGCGTTGCAGCGAAGTCGCGAATAAACTGATACTGAGCTTCTCTACTGTGCTTTTTTTCATGCATTTTTCGAGCACGGTATTCATCTGAAAGAGCCTCGAACAACAAAAATGGACGGTCAAATTGTTTGCACAAAACTTTAACGGTGTTGGAAAACTGTCCGCTGTTGTAGTATGTCTCAACCATCTCTTCTAAGCCTTTCAGCCTAATAATGTCATCATAGGAAAGCCATGGTGTTTTTAATACTTCATATGGCGGCTCTGCCTGTGACAATATTCCATACTGGCTTGCCTGTGCCTGCATCGGGGAACCCTTTAATACCTTCAAAAAACCTAACTGCAGCTGGCTTGGCTTCATCTGATACACCACATCAAAGGAATGACCAAAACTCTCATAATCCTCTAATGGCAGACCTGCAATCAGATCAAGATGCTGATGAATGTTATGGAACTGACGAATTGTCTCTGTAACTTGTGCCACACGCTCCAAATCCATTTTTCGGTTGATTGCATGAATTGTGTCGGGATTTGCTGTCTGCACGCCGATCTCAAGCTGCACAAGTCCCGGACGCATTGTCTTTAAAAGTGCAATTTCTTCCTCATCAAGAATATCTGCTGCAATCTCGAAATGAAAGTTAGTTACGCCATTGTCATGGTCGCGAATAAACTGCCAAATTGCCATTGCATGTGATTTTTTACAGTTAAAGGTTCGATCCACAAATTTAACCTGCGGCACGCGCTGCTCCAAAAAGAAAGCAAGCTCCTTTTTTACTGTTTCAAGTGGACGAAAACGCAGTTTCTTATCTATTGATGAAAGACAATAGCTGCAAGAAAACGGACAGCCTCTGCTTGTCTCATAATAAATAATTCTATTCTTAAAACCATCCATCCGTCCTGCCTCATCATAAATAAATGGAAGATCTTCCATCGGTGTGAGCGGCTGCGGACTTGTCTTTTTAAAGATTCCGTTTTCATCCAGCCATGCCGCTCCATCTGGAAATATTTCGGATAATGGATTTGCATCTTTTTCACGCGCTGCATAATACTCTATCAGCGCTGGAAAGCTTTTCTCTCCTTCTCCGTACAAAATTCCATCCACCTGAGGAAGCGAACGTAGGAAACTCTCACAGTCATAAGAAACTTCTGGTCCACCGACCCAGATCTTGACATTAGGACAGAGAGTTTTTAAGTTTCGCACTAGCTGTCTTACATACTCGATATTCCATATATAGCAGGAAAAGCAGATAAGATCGGCATGATGAAGATAGATATCATCAAAAATCTCTGATGCGTGATGGTTTATTGTGTACTCAGCCAGTTCCACCTCTACCCCAAAAATCTGCTTTTGCTTTAGATCGCGCAGTGCGCACTCGCGAAGCAGATAAACTGCTGGGTTGGAATGAATATATTTTGAATTGATGGCCACTAAAAGGCATTTCATGCTTTTTACTCCTTTATATTTTTCTAATCCCAATAAAGCAATTTAAATATGCTAGCGTGTTAAAAGAGCAAATATTTTTCAAGTACGTTCACACAATGTTCCAGTCCACTCTGATCCGTCTCATCAAAGCGAGCCAGATCTGGACTGTCGATATCAAGTACTGCTGCCACTACACCGCTCTTGTTATGAATTGGAATTACAATCTCCGAGCGAGATGCACTATCACATGCTATATGTCCCGGAAACTCATGTACATCCTTTACAAGCTGTGTCTCATCCTTTTTTGCTGCTGTTCCGCATACACCTTTTCCAAATGGAATGCGTATGCAGGCAGGCTTTCCCTGAAATGGTCCTAGTACAAGCATATTTTCCTTCACAAGATAAAATCCAGCCCAGTTAATATTTTCTAGCGCCTCATTTATCGCAGCGGACGCATTCGACAAATTTGCAATCAGATCAGGTTCTCCCTCGATTAATGCCTGAAGCTGCTGTGCAAGAAGTTCATATTTATCGTTACTCATGATACTATATTTTCCTTTCTGCCATTTGCTGGTTATCATTTTTGTTTTTATACTAATACATAATAGCTATGTTTTCCAGCTCCCTGAGCCTTCATTTGTCCTTTTTCGCATAGCTCTTTAATCAATTTAAATGCTTTTGTTGAACCAGAACCAATTAGTTCCTCAACTTGCTTTCTAGTTATTTTTCCATTCTTACTGACAAATTCAAGCACCTTTTGTTGCTGTTTTCCTGAATTTTTTTTCGTCTTCGAAGACTCTGCCTGAGTAAACTCTCTACCCGACTTTTCTGTCTCATTTCGATTTGGAAGCGTTACACGGAAGACACCTTTAGCAGTTTCAAATTCTGGCTGCAGTGGCTCGCTTTTATATGCTCTTTGGATCTTTCCAATTCCTGTTCCATAGCTTTCAATCAATCTCATTCTATAAAAACAAGCTGCCAAATTTGGATTTCTTGACTGCGAAACGCCAAGAAAAATTGATTCTAATTCAAGGCCAGAAACCAATCCTCCTAGCGAAACAAATTCCATCCGATCTTCATAAATGTTGATCAAATTACTTGCACTAAACGAATAATCCCGATGTACAACACTATTTAATAGCGCTTCTCTTACCGCTTCTTCTGGATAATCCCTCTTATCAGTTCGATTAAGTCCTGAAAAACTGGCTTTTGTCCTATTAACAAGATCTATAAATTCATATACATCTCCCAACTGTTTCAAAATTGATCCTGAAAATTCTTTCCGATCTCGAAAAATTTCTTTATCAATTCCTTGAAACAATGCCACTTTTATTGTTGTTTCACACTGATCGGAAAGCAATAATGCCAAATTGGTATATAAACCGTCTTCTCCTATTAATTTTAATGTTTTCATTTGAGCAGAACCTATCGCAATTGATCGTGCCTCCATTTGTGCTGTAAATTCTTTAAATGTTAATTCCTGATTCATACTCCTGCACGATTCAAAAGATCTTCCGCTATTCTCAATAATCATTTCACGAATCCCTTCTTCTGTCATCGGTTGAGTTGAACTTCCTTTGCGCACATATACGCCACTTGGCTTCAAGCCCTTTTCTCTAAGATAATATGGACGGTTTGTTCCTGTTGTTACATGAATTTCAACAACATGTTTCCCTTCCATTTGTTCTGCCTGTACTTTAACAAATGGCATTATATCTGGTGCAATAGAATCTTTTAATGAATTTACAATTTGAAGCATTGCAGAATCAGGATCTTCCATGCCAATTACAACTCCGTCTTTACGGATACCGACATATACAACTCCACCATCTGCATTGGCAAATCCAATTACTTCTTTTCGAATATCCGAAACATATTCCTGCTTAAACTCAATATTTTGGTTTTCAAAAGAAATCATATTTATACCGTCCTTTCTTGTTTTTCCTCTTTCCGCTTCTTTCTCTTATTATATAAAAGTGAGAAAGAAACGTCAAGAGTGAGAAAGAAAGTTCTAATTTCCTTTTATTTACAAAAACTGGGTAGGAAAACCCACACTTTTAACTAAGGGAATACGTCAAACCAGCAAGATTGGATCAATCACAAGGAAGTTATTTCCGCAAGCTTTTTCACGATCAAAATGACTCTCCGGGTCGACTGCCATCCAACCATCTATTACTTTTGATTCTTCCTCTTTTCCTGTAATATTTACGTTGTGACGCGGCTCCTCAAAATACGAAAACAGAACATTTTCATGCAGTGATATATACTGATATTTATCTCCCTTAAGCAATCCTTCCTGAACAATTGCATAATGCCAATAAGTATAAGAAAACAGCTTTTCTGGTTTTAAAAATGCAATACGACCAATGCGGTTCTCATTTGAAGCGCGCTCTTTTACCCACTCAGAAACATCACCTGGAATACTGTGATGATAAATATGATACATAGGTGCCCATGGTGTTAATCCGTTTTCCTCCGGCCACTGTTCCATATAAGGTACAAGTGGTGCGAGAAGTGTCTGCGGACAGATGCCATCCTGTAAGGTTTCCATGTATAAAAACAGCATATTTTTATGCTGATACAGGCATACAGTCAGTACCTTGTTCTGCTCCTTTTGCTCCTGCACAAGTGTCTTTGTCTGGGCGAGTGCGGTCTCCCAGTCTTCCTTTAAAACATTTGCTTTTACACAGCCGCGATATTCATTTCTTGAAATCATAATACTCTGCCTTTCATCTTTAAATTTTTACATTTGCATAATCGAACATTTCTTTGATGATAAGAGCACCTACAATTACATTCACAGGTGTATTTGGTCTTGATTCCTGCTCGCTGTATAATACAGAAAATCGTTTTTCATCGATTGCCGGAAAGAGCTCATCTGCAAAGATTTTAGCCCAAGGCTTTTGACCCCAACATCGTTTAATATAATTATAGCACAAGCATTCTTATACTCAATGGCGCATTAGTTGAGTGCCACTCAACTTATCAAGCAATATATCCTAACTCCAAAACTTCTACTCACATTCTGTACGAATTGTAAACTTCTCCGGCAAATGAAAAATTTCCTTCTTCAAAAACAACGGATAGAAGTATTCTTTTTCAAGACGTTCAAACTCCAACCATTCAAAATCATGTGTATGATTACCTTCTTGCAAAGAAAATTTGTTTCCCCTTGAAAGAATATCTGTTTCAGAAATATCCATCAAAAAATATAAGCATAACTCATGGTAATTCAATTTATCAACATCTTCCGTAAAAAATGCTTGATTCAACCATAATGGTCTTATAACTTTTGTGGTTACACAAAGCTCCTCTTGTACTTCTCTAACCACAGCATGTTCCGCTGTTTCTCCCAATTCAACTCTACCACCTGGCAAATAAAAATAAGGAGAACGTTCATCATGCATAGCTAAAATTTTGTTATCAGATATTATCATCGCACAAACTCTATAATTAAACTTCTCGTTATTAACCTTGAAAGAAATATCCATTTCCGCATTCACCTCTGAATCCTCATTATTTTCTGTTCTCAAACAAATATTGAAATAACACTGGTGTTATATCAGGATATGTTAAATTCTGTGGAAGCTCATCGAATTGCTTTATTTCAGCCATTTCACTTTTCGGAATATCTCCTAACTTACGAATTATAGCATGAAACACCATTCCATTAGCCCAGTCATCAGTACCTTCAACTCCTGCCCAATAATCACACAAAGGTTCTATCTCAAAATCAATCGCACCAGATTCTTCATATAGTTCTCTCTTTGCTGCTTCCAACGGTTCTTCTCCAAATTCAATATGCCCTCCCTGTGTCTCCCATGTTGTCCTCTTTTTATGCCTACTCAGCAAAATATTACCTTCATATTCTGATAAAACAACAACATATTTATATTGTTGTAATGAACCAATTTCATATGTCTTGCTTGTCAATTTTCTCTATCCCTTTTTCTCTACACCACTTTACAACTTTTTTCATAAAAAAGAAATCGTACAGGGCTTTCTGCTGTATAATGAATTTGTACAAAAAAATTACAAAGGAAAGTGACCCTGTACGACAAAGACATTATACAACGAAAACTCATTAATTGGTAGACTTCATAAATATTTTTTAGCATATTTTGAAACTTTTTCTGTTCCTACGGCAGAAACATTATTTTTACTGGTACTTTCAATACTCGCATTGGAGTCAGCTCATTCAATCAGATTCCTGTACCAGCATTTTCTTGCCGGAATAACAGAAATTTTCTGCGTATGGCAGGAAAAAGCACCATTGAACCAGACTGGCAGTGAGTGATTTCAATATATCCCACTTTTTCTTTATTCATGCAGATGGAATATAGAAATAAGTTACTATGAGCAGAAAACATTCTGGTCTTTATGCAGTTACATGGTGCGCAGCCGCAAAGGAATCGAAATGCTGATCAATCTGATAAATATCAGCTATGCCGCAATGAAGCTTTTGCCTTATGTCGATGACAAATTTGCCGGCTACAGGAATAAAAGTGTTCAGGATTTCAGATTTGCCCTAAGCGAAGGAATTCGCAGCCAGGTAGTTTTTGCCACTTTCGTGGAGAAAGTCGAAAACCAGATAAAATCAACCTCTGTGATAAATGCCTTAAAACAGGCATTTTCGCAAAATATGAGTCATCTATAAAGTTGTAAAGTGGTGTCATATTAGTGATATTACCATATATAACACCATTCATTTCAAAATGCAATAGTAAATTCTAATTTTTTAACCCTCTTTACTATTTACATTAATCAAAAAACCATCAGGGATAGGAATAATTTCCGTCCCTGATGGTTCTAAATAATTATAAAATTTTCACCTATATAATAAGCTGATTATGCGAGCTTACGAAGTTCTTCCTCGTTAAGTGCCCATTCACTGCCATCATCAAAAATAAGTGTAATATCCATATTGACTGCGTCTGAGGATGCCTTTACGCCAACAAGATGTTTACACTGCGTACCTGCCTTATGTGGTGTGAGCACTGTTACAATGCGAACTGCATTTGCATTTACTTTTGTATCGACACATGGCACTGCACGATACATACCCTGCTTTGTTCCTGTTGCAATGAAGCCCTGCCACTCTGGTGTTTCCTGGCCTACGATAATTGAAGTCTCTCCATTTGACCATGCAATGTCAGCGTCTGCAAATCTGATATACTCATCTGTCTGCTTTTCCACTTCACTGTCAATATGCCATAAAATATCCCAATTGTGAGTCTTACTGCTACTCTTCGTATCCGACAGACGGTCAACTGTGATTAACAGTGGCTGATTTTTGTCACGATAAAAGTAAATTGCTCTTTCGTGAACAGGTGCCTTATCCTGATCTTCACCATAACCTTCGTCGTAGGCACTCTTTGCATAGTCCCACTTTTTGGAGAAATTCCACTCTAAATTGGACTTCTTTTTAATATCCTCTTCCTTCCATGCATAAGTCTTTCTGCGGTTCTGATCCTGTCCATCTACGCGTACAGTATTGTGAGATCTTGTTGACAGCACATAGTTTCTCATCTCTGACTCATCATAAGCATAATTTCCACCCTCTGTCAGCAAAAACTTTCCATTTGTATAAAGAAGAACAGACAGCTTATCCTCATGCTGATGCGCTCTTCCAAATGGTGCTGCATCCATTAATGCCCAGGTATCATCCTGTTCCCAACCGGTACGAAGTGCTGCAAAACCTGACCATGGCATAGCTGCTGATGTATATTCTGGCTCTCCTGTCTCATCACCTTCAGTAATCCATTTTGCTCTCTTATCATTTGGAATGATTCTCTTTCTTATCTCATAAGAACCCTTTACATCACGTCTGCATCCATCGTTTAGATCTGGTGTTTTGCCATCTGGCATCATCAATTTGATATCAAGCTCACATGCTCTTGACAACTTTTCAAGAAGTGTATCTGGAATTGTTTTTCCAAACTTGTAAGCAACTTCAATAAAACGCTGATAGTTGTTGATAACGACATCATGGTAATTTGTCGTCAGCTCATACTGGAAACCATCCGGATAAATCTGGCGATCAAGCTCCTCCTCGAGACTTTCAAGTGCCTGCTGTAGCCATTTTTCTGACTTTTTAAACTGCGGATATAAAATACCAATCTGACCAAGACCGTTCATCTCCATGATCAGCCAGTTTCCGGTCATATGATTTTTGCTAAGACGCTCACCATGCTCATATACTGACTTATACCAGTCGATCAAAATATCATCAGTAAATGCTGGTGTCTTATAAAACGTAAATAAAATATATGGCCAGTTTGCACCCATACGAATACCACACTCAATAGTTCGCCAGCACTTTGTTTTATATCCAGCACAGTCTGCATCCGGGCAAACTGCCTGTTTCATCCATGAATCCATTAACTCGGCTGCTGCATATGCTAGCTTTTCATTCCTTGTCTTGTTATATTCATGCGCCAAAAGCTTGATATCATTGTGACGGCTCAACTGCCATGTCCATTCTTTATAGCCATTGTATGTAGGATTTGCTTCCCAATCAACTGTATTTTCTTTTCCATACTCACAAGGAACACCAACAGACACAAGCGTATGATTGCAGATTCGCTCTGCTGCCTTTGCATCACTTTCACCCGGAAGCTTATAAATATTCTCCGGAATCTCATATGGAATCTCAAAGAAACGATCTGCATCTAATGTTTTGCGAATATAAGATGCCATTTCCTTTTTTGCAAGACTATAATCTTTGTCGGCAACAGCCTCCTTCACAGCTTCCATTCCCGGATAATCAAGATTCAAACATTCACCAAAGAATTGTTCGTCACTTAAAAGTGGTCCTAATTTTTTTTCATCCATTCCTTTTTCCCTCTTTCTAAAATTCATTAACACATAATTTCGCGCACTTTGTGTTATGTACAGCATACCCGAAATCAGGATATTTTGCAATCAGAAACAGTAGTAGAATGGCGTTCAATCAATCTGTGTCTTCCAGTTTGGCGTGCGTGCTGCCTCAAAGCACATATGAATCTGCTCTATGTTATTCTTTTCTTCTGCTAATTTTAATTTAGAAGTTTCCTCTTCAGAAAAATAACGACTCTCGGATGTTTCAATATTTTCCTCAAAAGATCCACCTACAACACTGCAAAGAGCAAATACCTTGCAGACTTTCCACGCATAGACTGGCTGGTTATGCTTTTCTCGATCCTGAATAGCAATTACAGTATCGACAGTGACATCAAGACCAGATTCTTCTTTGACCTCTTTAATAATATTGTCATGCACAGATACATCCACATCAACCCAGCCGCCTGGAAGAGACCATGTACCATTATTTTCTTTTACAAGAAGAATTTTTCCATCTTGAAATACTGCGGCGCGCGTGTCTAACTTTGGTGTCTGGTATCCTGTCTCACTGCAAAAAAGATCGACAACTTTTTCCTTTGAAATGCCTGAATGCAGACTGATCATCTCTGCGGCAATATCACGAATCTGCTCATAACGCTCTCTGTCATAAACATCTTTTCCGTAGGTAAGACCTGCCTGAGCAATGGCCTGTAATTTTACTGCCCAATCAAGCCAAGGGCTTGTCTTTGATTCTTTTAAAGTTTCATTCTTATTGTTCTCGTTCTGCATATTTGTTTCCTTCCTATCGTTTCGCTATAATTTTCATTATCAAATTTGAATCTGACAGTTTTATTTGCAATGAATCTGCTCTATCAGTCTTTTTATTATAATCCAAAAATTTGCTTGCTGCATCCACAAAAATATCATTTTATATTTATTATTTTTCTTGACTCTACAATGGATATATACTTTATAATAAAGCGAAACATTTTGCAAACCACAAAGGGGGCTTTCTCATGGAAAAAAATCTTACCACAGGCAGCGTCTTAAAAAATATTCTCTTCTTTTCGCTGCCATATTTGTTCTCTTACTTTTTGCAGACGCTCTATGGCATGGCAGATCTTTTCATCATCGGTCAGTTTGAAGGTGTCGCCGCAACCACAGCTGTCTCAATCGGAAGTCAGGTCATGCACATGCTAACCGTCATGATCGTCGGCCTTGCCATGGGCACAACAGTCAGCATTGCACAGGCAATCGGTGCAAATAAAAAGGATGATGCCGCTGCCGCCACCGGAAACACGGTCACTTTATTTTTGATCTTATCTGTCTGCCTGACTGGCGCACTGTTATGCGTAATCCGTCCGATTACCATGATCATGTCCGTACCAGAAGAAGCCGTTTCTGGCACTATCGCTTACCTTACAATCTGCTTTATCGGCATTCCTTTTATCACAGCATACAACATTATCAGTTCCATTTTCCGCGGAATGGGTGACTCAAAAAGTCCAATGTATTTCATCGCTGTTGCCTGTGTGGCAAACATCATTCTTGACTACATTTTCATTGGACTATGCCACTTTGGTCCAGCTGGCGCGGCACTCGGTACAACTGTCTCTCAGGCTATCAGCGTTATCGTTTCTCTTTTTGTAATTGTAAAACGCAAAACTGGAATCTCATTAAAGCCATCCGATTTTCGCCCGAAGCGCAATGTTTGCGGCACAATCTTAAAGATCGGAATCCCAATCGCCTGCCAGGATGGTTTGATTCAGATTGCATTTATTATTATTACCATCATTGCAAACAAGCGTGGTCTGACCGATTCCGCCGCCGTCGGCATTGTTGAGAAGGTAATCAGCTTCTTGTTTTTGGTGCCATCCTCGATGCTCTCTACTGTCTCTGCACTTGGTGCTCAAAACATCGGTGCCGGAAAGCCAGAGCGTGCCAAACTTACACTTCGCTATGCAATCTTTATCACGGCTGGGTTTGGTCTGATTGTGGCTATTATCATCCAATTTATTGCAGAGCCAGTGGTTGGTCTGTTCACTACCGATAATGGTGTAATTCTCGCAGGAGGTCAATATCTTCGCGGCTACATATGGGACTGCATGTTTGCCGGTATTCACTTTAGCTTCAGCGGTTATTTCTGTGCATGCCAGAAGTCGATTCTTTCCTTCATTCACAATATTATCGCCATCTCACTGGTACGTGTTCCTGGTGTATACCTGACGTCAAAGCTGTTCTCGAATACACTATTTCCTATGGGACTCGCAACTGCAACTGGTTCTCTGTTGTCTGTAATCATCTGCGTTATTGCATTTTTGATTCTTACAAGGAAAGAAAAACACATTGCATAACATACAAACAACGATGCAGCAAAATAAAAAATTTAAAGATAAAAAAAATGAGAAAAACGAACAGAGCCATCGAAGACTGCGACATCCTCGATGGCTCTAAATAGTTGCAAAAATTTTATTTTCTATTTTTTAATTTTCTGCTGCATCCTTGATGCTTGCACTTGATTTTTTCTTTGCCATTTTCTGATCTGCATAAACATCAAAGAAGCGTTTTGTCTCTTTTACGACAACACTGCTTAATGCAAAAAGTGCAATCATATTCGGAAGTGCCATAAGACCATTGAAAATATCTGCAATCGTCCATACAGCTGCTACTGTCATGTATGGTCCAATAAATACAGCCAAGATGTACAGCCAGCGATAAATTTTAATCTTCTTTTCATCTTTTCCTGTCAGATATTCAAGGCAACGCTCGCCATAATAATCCCATCCAAGAATCGTTGTAAACGCAAAGAATACAAGACAGATCATCAAAACTGCTGCGCAGAACTGATTGGAAAATGGAAGGCCATTCTGGAATGCATAAGTTGTTACCTGAACACCCTCAAGTCCTTCTACCTGCCATGCGCCTGTGATGACTACTGACAGTCCAGTAAGTGTACAGATCACAATCGTATCAATAAAGGTTCCTGTCATGCTGACAAGTCCCTGACGGACTGGTTCCTTTGTCTGTGCTGCAGCTGCCGCAATCGGTGCACTTCCAAGACCTGCCTCGTTTGAGAAAATTCCTCTTGCAACACCATTTTGCATTGCAACGAGCATACTTCCAACAACACCGCCTGTCACGGCCTTTGGATTAAATGCGGCCTGAACGATCGTAACAATTGCCTGCGGTACTTCCTTAATGTTAAACAAAACAAGTGCCAACGCAAAAATAAAATAAATAATTGCCATAAATGGAACAACAACCTGGCTTACGCTTGCGATTCGCTTTACACCACCGATAATAACAGCAGCAACACAAAATGTCAGAACGAGTGATGCAATGACAACAACCCATGAATATGTACCAAGACCTGGAATTGTTACAGCTAAAGATTTGTCTGGATCAAAAAATCCTACAACTGCACTAGAGATACCATTGACCTGGCTGAATGTTCCGATACCAAAAAGTCCAACACATGCACCAAAGAACGCGAAAATCTTAGCAAGCCACTTCCAGTTTTTTCCCATTCCTTTTTCAATATAATAAAATGGTCCTCCAAGACTATGACCACTCTCATCAACGACACGATATTTTACAGCCAGTAAGCCCTCGGAATATTTTGTTGCCATTCCAAGAAAAGCTGCCATAATCATCCAAAAAAGAGCACCTGGACCTCCGGCACATACAGCCGTTGCTACACCTACAATATTTCCAGTTCCAATAGTTGCACTTAGTGCAGTACAAAGTGCAGCGAAACTGCTGATTTCGCCTTCACCTTCTTCCTCATTTTGAACCATCCATTTTAAAGCAAGCCCTAGTTTTCGCACCTGCAAAAGTCCAAGACGGACAGTTAGTAAAAGTCCACCTGACAAAATCAGTACCATTAGCGGCACACCCCAGACAAAATCATCAATTTGCTTCAGAACACTTTGAATTGCACTCCACATGTTTCCTTCTCCCATCTTTTTCTTTTGGCAGTTTTTCTGGAAACACGGGCTAAAAAAGAATACACGTACTTATTCTCTTTTTCTCTGTCCTTTTGCCTGAGAGATTCCTGCGCTGACGCACAATTGCACCTTCGGCCTCCGATTTTACGGATGTCTCCAGAGATACGATCCATCTGCAGTTTCTCCCTTAAAAGGTACCTGAGAGTGTTACTCCTTCGGTGGGCCGCAGCCTCTTTCCAGCAGACTTCTTCTCGTTATCACTACTGTGCTTTACTATACCGCAGCGAAGTATATTCTGTCAAGTATAAAATTTAGAAACAAAAACCATCAGGACATGTTGATATCAATATCAAGTCTTGATGGTTTTCGCTGTCATTTATGATCTATTTTTTTATTTACCGCAGATCTCGTCGATCTTTGCTCTCTCTTCTTCTGTAAATACAGGAGCATTCAGCATTCCGATGTTGTCTAAAATCTGAGCTGGCTTTGATGCACCAATAAGAACGCTTGTGATATCGCCATCGCGAAGAATCCATGCAAGTGCCATCTGTGCAAGGCTTTCACCACGTTTCTTTGCAATCTCATTTAATGCGTTGATCTTTGCCAATGTCTCCTCGGTGATTGCGTTCTCTTTTAAGAATCTTCCATCAGTACGAATACGGCTGTCCTGCGGAATACCATGCAGATAACGATCAGTCAGAAGACCCTGTGCCAATGGGCAGAAGGTGATAATTCCGATTCCATTCTTTGATGCATAATCCTTTAAACCATCAGTTTCAATAGTACGATCAAACATAGAGTACTTGCGCTGATTGATAATAAATGGAGTACCCATCTCTTTAAAGAGCTTTGCAATCTCAATAGTCTGTTCCTTATTATAATTGGAAATTCCAACATAAAGAGCTTTTCCGCTTCTTACAATGCCATCAAGGGCTCTTGCTGTCTCTTCAAGTGGAGTCTCTGGATCTGGTCTGTGATGATAATAAATGTCCACATAGTCAAGTCCCATTCTCTTTAAGCTCTGATCAAGACTGGCAACTAAATATTTCTTGCTGCCCCAGTTTCCGTAAGGGCCCTCCCACATATCATAACCAGCCTTTGTTGAAATAACTAACTCGTCACGGTATGCACCAAGGCTCTTCTTTAAAATACGTCCGAAATTTTCCTCTGCTGCTCCTGGAACTGGGCCATAATTATTTGCCAAATCAAAATGTGTGATACCATTATCAAATGCAGTCTCACACATAGCCATCATGGTATCAAAATTTCCGTTTGTACCAAAATTGTGCCATAAGCCAAGTGACACTGCCGGAAGCTTTAAACCACTTGCTCCGCAGCGATTATACTTCATGTTTTCATATCTTGTTTTTTCTGCAATATACATAATTCTTCTCCCTTTCTGCATTGATTCTTTTTGAATCTTCTGATACACTTACTTTATCACTTAAAGTTAACTTGAAGTCAAGTGTTTTTATAAATTACTCAGGAGGCATTTTATGGCGCATTCATCAAACTCAAATGATATAATAAATGAAGCAAAAAAGACTGACCTGCCAACTTATACAATCCGACAGATTTCAAATCTATACAAACTTCCTGCTTCGACGCTTCGTTACTACGAAGATCTTGGTCTTCTGACAGATGTTGTCCACACCGCTTCTGGTGCTCGCATTTACAATCAGTCACATATTGACCGTTTGGGCGGAATTATGTGTTTTAAGCGAACTGGCCTTTCAATTGCTAAAATCCGCCAGTTTTACCTCTATGAAGAGCATATGGAAGATCATGCACACGACATCAGTCAGATGATGATTGACCATGAGCAAGATATTTTAAATCAAATTGAGGAACTTCAAAATGATCTTGTTCATATCCGTGAAAAAGTGCGCTATTATGCCGCCGTGGAAGATGCCATCAAAAAAAGTGAGCCAATTCCTGAATGGCACCAATTTTTTGCCAACGAAAAGAATAAAAATGAAAACAATGGCTGCAAAAACTAATAAGTCTTTTCTATTAACACTATTTGATTTCCTCTACTGTCACTCGCTTTTTGTACCATCCATTTTGCCAAATCAGTAAATAAACATGAAAATCAAGGTCATCCTGCGCCATGGTAAACGGTTCTTCACGAAACACCTCTGCGCGGATGCCTTTTTTCTTAAATTCAAGTCTCTTTGCCTCTGCCTTTTTAAGCAGCTGATTCAGATTTTTATCTGCTTCCTTAGAAAAAGTTCGCCGCGGATATTTTTTATTTTCTTCCTTTAAACATTCAGAAATCAGCTGCGTGATTTTTTCATGCTTTTTCTTTTTTAAGAGCTTCGCAATTTGCTTTGCGATCACTGGCTTTGGAAAGCATTCATATAGCCTAAGCAGCTGAATCAATTCGCGGTCTTTGGCCTGCACAGCGAAAGCTTCCATCAGCTTTATCGCCTCTGGTGCAACTTCTTTTAGATCTTCTGATCCCACACGATACTGCTTTGGCACTGCCGGATAGCTACATGCATTCAGCGGTGGAAAATCAGCAAGACTTGCAAGCTGCCTTTCTTTTTCAGTACAGTACTCCTCACCAAGATAATGATATTTATCACGCAGAATTGCAATCTGGTATTCTAATACGCGAAGATCCTCATCGCCTTTCATCCAGAAATGACCGATTCCACTATATTCATAGAGATGAACTTCTAGTTCAAGTTGTTTAAAAAAGAGCGTGACGACACATTCTCCCTGCCAGACAGATAATACATATCCGTCACCGTCTTTCTGCAAGGATGCGTCCAATTCACCCTCATAATCACTTTGATAGCTTCCAGTCATTTTAACCTGATGAAAGACAAGAAAACTTTCCACTGCATCATTCATCAGATATACAAGACGAAGCTTATCCATTAATTTTGCTGTTTCAAAAGCTTCTGGCAGAATCAGTTCAAACTGACCCTGTGCCAGAAGCTCCTGCAGCATTTCAAATGCATCCATCATCAATTGTTAACTCCGCCTACAAGCTTTTCCTGATAGCGCTTTACCATCTCATCATACTCTTCATCAGTCAGCTTCTTCTCGCCCGGGTTCATAGCAAATACGCCGCCCCACTCGTACTGATCCTTATATTTTGGAACAAGATGGAAATGCAGATGATGACCTGTATCACCGTATGCACCATAATTTACCTTGTCTGGATGGAACAGCTCATGCATTGCCTGTGCCACCTTTGCAATATCTTCCATGTAAGCAGCACGCTCCTCTGGTGTCAGTTCAACAATCTCGCTCACATGCTTTTTATGTGCCACGATGACTCTTCCCGGATGACTCTGCTCCTTGAACAGATATACCTTTGAAGTCTCTAACTCACAAATTTTAATTCCGAAAGCGGCAACCAGCTCACCTTCCATGCAATATGCGCAATTCTGATCTTTCATGATCTTTTATCCTCCTGTTTTGCTCCTATCTACACATGCAGATAAATTCTTTTTTCTTTTATTATAGCCAAACAGTCAGTAACGTCAAGTACCGACTTATCACTGCTGATATGTCGATAAGAAATCACGCAAATTGTTTAATGATTCCTCAAGTATCTCAATACGCGGCAGATATACAATACGGAAATGGTCTGGCTGCTTCCAGTTAAAGCCACCTCCATGTACGACCAGAACCTTCTTCTCCTTTAAGAAATCAAGAGCAAATTTCTCATCATCGACGATATTGAAGCGTTTTGTATCAATCTTTGGGAAGGCATAAAAAGCTGCCTTTGGCTTTACAACACTGATGCCAGGAATATCATTTAATACCTTATAGATATACTCTCTTTGCTCATAAATACGGCCGCCTGGTATAATATAATTATTTACGCTCTGATATCCTCCGAGTGCAGTCTGTACGATAGACTGTGCCGGAACGTTGGAGCAAAGTCGCATGTTAGAAAGCATGTTTAAGCCTTCAATATAATCCTTTGCCATCTCCTTCTTTCCGCTTAAAATCATCCAGCCAATACGAAAACCTGCAATCATGTGAGATTTAGAAAGGCCGCTGAATGTTACGCAAAACAGATCTGGTGCCAACGATGCAATTGAGATATGCTCTTCTCCATCCATAACAAGACGATCATAAATCTCATCTGAGAAAATGATTAACTGATGCTCTCTTGCAATTTTTACAATCTCCATCAATACTTCCTTTGGATATAATGCGCCAGTCGGATTGTTTGGATTAATTAAAACAATGGCCTTTGTACGGTCTGTTATCTTCTTTTTAATATCATCCATATCAGGATACCATTCTGCCTGTTCATCACAAATATAGTGAACAACCTTTCCACCGGCAAGTGTAGCTGTTGCTGTCCACAGCGGATAATCAGGTGACGGAATTAAAATCTCATCTCCCTCATCAAGAAGTGCCTGCATAGACAGATTGATAAGCTCACTGACGCCATTTCCTGTATAGATGTCATTGATCGTAACATTCGGAAGATTCTTTAACTGTGCATACTGCATGATTGCCTTTCTTGCTGAGAATAAGCCCTTAGAATCAGAGTATCCCTCACACTCAGTAAGCTGCTGGCGCATATCAAAGATAACCTCTTCTGGTGTACGAAAGCCAAACGGTGCCGGATTTCCGATGTTTAATTTCAGAACATGCATACCTGCATCTTCCATTCTCTTTGCTTCCTCTACAACCGGTCCTCTCACATCATACAATACATTGTCCAGCTTTGATGATTTATTAAATGTTCTCATACCGTCTTCTCCTATACTCCATGAATTTTTACTCTGCTGCTCTTTTGCCGGATGACTGTCTGCTGTCATTGCCACATCATCGCCTTCAAGCCACAGATAATCTACCTCAAGCGCCTGTGCCAAAACCTTTAAAATATCACGCCTTGGCTCTGTCTTGCCACTTACATATTGACTCATATGGCTCTTGCCGATCCGAATGCCGACCGGCTCTCCAAATGGCTGTGCCAGACGAATAACATCTGCCTGTTTTAGCCCCTTTAATTCCATAGCCTCTTTCAATCGCTCTGCAAATGCTGCCATATCCACTCCTTATTATCTTAGTTCAATTTCCTACATGCACACTATAGCACGGCAGCCGTAAAAGTTCAAGTTTTATTTTTGAAGTTCAGTATCTTGAACTTTTCTATTTCTTTCCCCGAAACTGACAACTTGCGATATATTTTTCATTGTTTTTTTGTCCTTTTCGCGCATAGTCCAAAATTACTTTTTGCTTTATAATAATATGTAGTGTATTGTATGTCTTTACACTACTATTTTATTAAGGAGATGTTCTGCAATGACTCTGAAATTGAGACATGATTCTTCTGGTTATCTTACATGCGAACATGTAAGTGTTTTCTATCTTTTAATGCTGAATTCCGGTATTATGGGTGCTTACACATATGTCGTACGCGGCGGTGTTTTCTGTAATGCACAGACGGCAAACTTTTTGATGCTGGGAATTTCACTTGGAGAGGGCAACTTTAAGCACGCACTTTTCTATTTTATTCCAATATCTGCTTATGTTCTTGGTGCGATTGCCTCTGAGATTCTCCCTACACCAATAAAGCACTACGGCCTGTTTCGCTGGGACACTTGGCTTGTTGGATTTGAAGCACTTATTCTTTTTATCATTGGATTTATTCCAACAACAGTACCAGATCCTGTTGTTCAGGTCGCTGTTAACTTTATTGCCTCAATGCAGTATAATACATTCCGTCAAGCTGAGGGTATTCCTATGGCAACAACCTTCTGCACCAACCATATTCGTCAGGTTGGAATTGGCGTTGCAAAGCTATTTAGAAAGCATGATCAGAAAGGTTTTCATCGTGGTATGGAACATCTTGGCATGATTGTCTGCTTCTGTGTTGGTGCTTTCTTACTTTCAGTCTTCTGTAAATTTATGAATGAAAAATCAATCTGGATCGCTCTTGTTCCTCTTTTAATTCTTTTCTACAGACTCGCTCATGCGGATCTGACCTGGGAACACGATCTATTAAACAAGAAACCGGCTGGCCACTAAGGCTCGCCGGTTTTTTTGTTTAAATTGTAACTACTTAGATCTATTTGAAATTGTAGTTACTATAAATTTACATTCCGTACCATTTTTTCTGTCAGACGGCAGATCGCCATGCCACTGTCTGGACGCACAAATTTTCTCTGTGCCAGCTTCATTGTCTCACAAAGCTCCTTACCCTGTATTCTATTCACTGCACGAATCAGCTGACCCTTTGTTTTTTTCACACCTATGCTCATGCCGCATGATTCAAAAAATTCAAGATTTCTTGTTTCACAGCCTGGAATTGCCATTGCATGTATAAATGGTATATTGGCAACTGCAGCCTCTGTACTTGAAAGACCACCAGGCTTTGTAATACACACATCACTTGCCTTCAGATAAAGTGCCATCTGCTTTGTAAATCCAGTCAATATAACACAATCATCATCGCCAACAATTTTTTGCAGTGTCTCATACAGTACCTTATTATTTCCGCATATAATAATTAACTTTGTCTGGCGCTGATTTTCATTCTCGTTCTTACGTTTTTTCCCAAGCTTCTTATTTTGCTTTTTGCACCAACGATACAAAAGCTTAATTGTTTTCACAATTCCGCCCGCTCCCATGCTGCCTGCACTTACAAGCAGATAAAATGTATCCTCCTCTAATCCAAGCTCTTTTCTGGCTTCCTCTTTTGAAACCTTTTTAGCAAACTCCTTTCGAACAGGAATGCCAAGTGATTTTATCTTTTCTTCTGGTATTCCTCTTCTTAAAAAATCATACCTTACATGTCTTGATGGAATTACATACGCATCACAATTAGTTTCTTCTGTAAATGGAGTACATACATAGTCAGTCGCGACAAAAATCGTTGGAGGAAGATTGATCCCTTTTGCCTTCATCTGCGTTACCATCTCCGCCGGAAACAGATGCGGCATTAAAATCGCGTCATATTTATTTTCCTTTAAATACTTATCCATAACAGGAACCATCTGTGCATTTACAAAATAGACTGGTGAACGCCATGGCAGTCTGCGGTAGGCATCACCAATTTTATAAACACAGCCAAATAATGTCGGAGATATCTGCACCAGCCGTACATAGACAACGTCGATAATTTTGGCTAGTTTATTAGTTTTTAATGTATATGGATTCAATACATCTGCACTGTGACCACACGCCTCTAACGCTTCTTTCATCGCACTTGCTGCTGCATTATGACCTCCGCCTGTACCGCACGATAAAATTAATACTCTCATATGGTTCGCCTCCTTCTTTCAATCACTACAATAATGCTACCATATCCATTTCAAAATGTCTACACATAACTTTCTGCTTGCCATTCAGTCTGAATCGTGCTATAAAAAAAGAAAAGCAGCTTTGCTGCAATTATACGGAAAGGCATGGTATTTTTTTATGAAAACAATTCGTTTTTCAATCTGGGAAGATGGTGAATACACCTGGCCTCAGGGCTACGGATTTGTTCCGTTTCTGACTGGCTATCTTCATGAAGACAATAAAGAGCGTCCTTGTGTGCTCGTTGTTCCAGGAGGCGCCTACTATATTGCATCACCAACAGAAGCAGGCATTGTCGCTCTTGATTTCTACCATAAGGGTTATCAGACTTTTGTTCTCACCTACACGACAAATCTGCTTGGAACGATCCCTCTTAAGGATCAGCCAATGCGTGATCTTGCGCGTGCTGTTCGCATTGTCAGAAGCCGCAGCAATGAATACAGCATCAAACCAGACTGCATTGCAACATGTGGTTTTTCTGCCGGCGGTCATCTGACTGCCAGCGAGGGCGTACATTATAATGATATTGAAGAAAAAAATCCGCTCTATAGTAACGTCAGTGCAAGGCCAGATGCAATGCTTCTATGTTACCCTGTTATCACCTCTGGTTCTTATACACATGAAGGCTCCATGCAAAATCTGCTTGGTGCTAACCCAACAGCAGATGAACTAAAATATATGTCTCTTGAGACACAGGTAACTCCACAGACACCTCCTAGCTTTCTATGGCAGACTGTAACTGATGAAATAGTTCCCGTTGAAAACAGTTATCTTTTTGCTGATGCCTGCAAGAAAAATGGTGTTTCATTTGCTCATCATGTTTTCTCACAGGGTCCTCATGGACTTTCTCTGGCAACAGCTTCATGGGCACAGGGAATCTTCGGTGAACTGTATACACTAGATCCATTCAAATATACTGTTGAAGCGATTAAAGCTGGTACTGCTAATGTTGATGTGTCCAAAGAAAAGCTGGCAGATTTAGAGAGAGAATTTCCAAACCATATGCCTGGCAATCCTTGTTCACGTGAGCCAAACGCAGAAGTTTCCATCTGGCCTTGTCTTGCAGATGCATGGCTTCGCACACAGTGGTCACTCTAATATATTGTCTGCATCTTAAATTACAACATATCAGCAGCTAGTCAATTTTCTGTAATATAATAACAGTTATGGCTGCAGTCATTTGCAAACAGCCTGCTTTTCATTTGCTTTTTATAGTCTTTCTCGCAGGTTGACTGTTCTAAAATATTAAGAGCATTTTTTAATTGGCGGATATCTTCTATGGTATCCGCCGTATAATTTCCCCGGCTTACAAGCTTAATATGCGTGATGCCTGCAGCGCGCAGCTGCCAAAGTGCACACAGACCACATCCGCTTTGTCCAAGCACAAAATCCTCTCCTGCATTTTCCTGATCTGGCTGTCTCTTATAATTCAAAATATCTGCTTGTTCTGTTTTTATAAGTCTATAAGGTAGACGGCAGGCTGGTGCTAATTCATCACAATGAAGACTGCTGCAAAATGCACCTGTAAAATGACAAAGCTCATTTAATGCAAAAGCTTCATACTCAAGCGGCTGTTTTGGATACTTCATTTTTTGATAATCAATACAGCTTTTCATCTCCTGCGGTGTTACCTTACGATGAAAAATAATCCGCTTTGCACCAAGACTCCTCATCTCATCAATCATTATATGATTTGATTCCGACATTTCACCACTTACATGAATTTCTGCCGGAACTGTCAGGTTCTTTTTTAAAAAGACAAGCAATGCCATATCTCCAACAATAAATGATGAAAATCCCATATGGAACAAACGTTTAATAAGTGCTTCTATTATCGGATATTGATGAGGTGCATAAAATAGCCCATTTAACGCTACCGTGACTATTTTTTTCTTTTTTCTGACAAGTGCTGCTAAAATCTCCATTTCACTTTCAGATCCGATCTGCACGTTATAATAAAGCACCTCTCTGCGATTTAGCGGATATGTCAATCCTCCGTTTTTCATCCATTCATATGGCACATAGCCGCAAAAAAATTCATCTGCCCCTGCTTCCACATAAGGAAGATAATCATCAACAGATCCTAATCCTGCTGTAATTTTCATAGCTTTGTCCCCTTTACTGAATCATTTTTTAATGGTGTATTTAAAAATCCAGCCACAAGACGAACTCCTTCTTTTTCTATTCTAATCGAATCATTATATCCAAAAATACTGTTATACCGCCCTGTCATGCAAAGAAAATCAGGATACTCAAATGCATATGTCATACATTCACAATGGCAATAATCAACTGCTGTCTGCCTTCCTCTGCTGCCTCTGTAAAGCATTGCCAAAAGCGGACACCATCCAGAAGTATTCATTTGAAAATACGGAAAATGAAGCGTCATGCCAATCATACTGTCCGGCGTAAAAAATGATTGGGCAATGCCACTGTTTTGAAATGACACACGCGTTATATTAAAATGCTTGGCAAGATACTGTCTGTAAAACGGAGCATCCATCTGGCTTTTTTCTTTACTGAACTCACTATCATTTCTATTAACATAGTTCATTCTTGTGTCACGTCTTTGTTTTGACAAAAGGCATCCAAGCGTCAGCAAAAACTGATTCGGATATTTTTCCCTGATCAGACCTGCCATTCCCCAATCATTTATTACAAGTTCAATTTTTACACATTTATTTTGACACCAGTCTGAAAGAAGCTTTAATATTTCTTCTATTTTTATGAGGTCTTTTTCTTCAACAGGTGCAAACACACAAACAGGAAAAATATGATCAACCCATGTCTTTTCAAGCATAGCCTCTAACTGTGCCTTTTTAGGAAACAGATGAAAACAATATGCATTTCCAATATAAAAATATTTTGGTACACGCCATGCAATCTTACATAAATCTATATCAATCCATCCACTGCTTTCCCAATAAAGAGAAATAAAATCCTTAAGAGGCTTTGACAGATATGCCTGATACCAGGCCGGGTTATCTAGCTCAATGCCATCTACTCGCTCTGCCAGTGACTTCTTTGTTTCATCAGGCACTTGTGACCATGCTGCTCGCTGTTTCTTTAACGTATCTGAAAAAGTATGTTCCTTTTCTGCCGGATAGCCAACTAATGCCTGTGACATATCTGCCTCTGTCTCATCCAGCTTTAAATATATATAATTCAGATACTCCTTATTAAAGCGTTCCGTATATATACGGTATTCTTCGTTTTTTACATCAACACGAATCTCAAAGACAAGCCCCTCCATCTGTTTTTGTGGCATCAATTCAATTTTTGCAACGTCCTTTGTACAATCTAGTATCACTTCATGATAGCTTCTTTTCTGAAACTGAAAAAAGGACAGCACTATGTTGCGTTGCTGTCCTGCATCTGATAATTGCTGTACATATTTTTGTGCCTGTTCTTTTAACAGACGAAAGGTAAAATAATCAGGTGACAGCTCCAAAAGGCGAATCTCTTTTTCATCTGTCTTTGTCTTTATTTTGCCTGATAAAATCGCAAATGGTATCATCCTAAACCTGCCTTTGCCATCACACGCCTAATGCATGCTATTTATTTTTGTTTTTAAAATGCTCCCACACTAGATAACCTGCAAGGCCAAGCGCCATGATGTAGCCGAGAAAACCAAGCGCTGGTATTCCAAACAGGTGCGGCTGCATTTGTGTGGTACATAAAATACTTGATGCCAGAAGAAGTGCTGCTATAACAAGTCCCATAACCATCTTTGAGACAAGCTTTTCAAGCATCTGTGACAAATCCTCTGTCGCATGAAGATCAAGCTTAATTCTCGTCTCATTATTTCGATAGCTCTGTAAAAGATCCGCCATTAGTACGGGAATGTCCATTGCCCTGTTAATGGAGCGATACAGCTGGCTTCCCTCATTTTTGAGTTCTTCCTTCCAATTTACATTTTCCCAAAATGATGCCGAAATACGTCCCGACGCTACCTCCACGATATTGACTTGAGGACTTAAATCTGCAATTACACCCTCAATTGTCGTCATTCCTCTTGCGAGAAGTGTCAGCTGTGCCGGCATTGCAAGCTCATTGGCACTCATTATCTCTATCAGTTCTGTTAAAAGTGCAGCAATGTCAATACTGCCGATATCCAGCGTGCCGTAACGCGTCATAAGACCTTCAATATCGGTATACAAGCGGATTCGATTTGGTTTTCCATGAAAAATGCCAAGCGCCAGTATCACATCCACTAACTCAGAATTATTTCCTCTTGCGATTGCTTTTACTGCCTTTGCTATCAGACTTTTGTCTCTTGGCGTGAGGCGCCCCATCATTCCCATATCAAGCCAGACAATTTTTCCACCGCGAATCCTAAGATTTCCCGGATGTGGATCAGCATGGAAAAATCCATCCTGCATAATCTGGCGCACATAATTGTCAGCAAGCTTTTCTCCTATTTCAACTAGGTCATAGCCTTCCTGTTCTAGTGTATGCGTATCTGAAACGCTGTAGCCATCAATATACTCCATGACAAGAACCTGTGCTGTTGTCAGCTCACTGTACAGCTTAGGAGACGCAACAAAAACGACATTCTCATTGTTTTTTGAAAATGTTTTCATATTTGCAGCTTCAAGAAGAAAATCCATTTCCTCTTTAGCTGCTGACCAAAACTCACTTATCACTCGCTCTAAATCAACAAAACCTTTCAGGGCAGGCGGCACAAAACGAAGCATACGCTGCATCATGGCAACATCTCTTTCCATTGTGCCATAAATGCCGCGCCTTTGAACCTTGAGAACCACATGCTCACCACTTTTAAGAAAGGCTTCATGAACCTGCGCAATCGAAGCAGACCCGATTGGAGTCTTTACAATTGATGCAAAAACATCCTCCGGGTCTTTTTTGTATGCTTCGTAAAGTACAGCCCTAACCTCATCATATGGCATTGGGCTGACCTGAGAGCGCAGCTTCTGCAGCTCTTTGCAATACTCAGATGAAATTAAATCTGTTCGTATTGAAAGAATTTGTCCCAGCTTTACATAAGTTGGTCCTAGTTCTTCTAATATCTCACGTACTTTTACCGGCGTTATCCCTTTTGTAATGCGATAACGCCGCAGTACCTGCATGATTTCAGAAAGTCTCGATCTGTCTTCTCTCTCACTCATCCTGTGTATTCTCTTTTTGCTCTGCCTTTTGTTCTTCATCCTGTGGTGCTTCTGCCTTTGCCTCTTTATCCTGTGGCTTAGCTGCCTTATTTAACAGCTCCTTTAAAGCATCAATCTGATCTGGTGTCATCGCTGACAGCAGTTCCTCAACAGAAGCATCCTTTTTTTTCTTATTATCCAAGGTTTCTTTAATGTTGTGTTTAAGTTCCTCGTTTAACACCTTTCCCTGCTCTACGGTCAGGCTTCCCTTTTTTACGAGTTCATCCGCAACATCCTTTGCCTTCTCGGTTGTCACTGCTGCTGCACCAATACCTGCCAAAACTACATTCTTTACAAGATCTGTTACCTTAAAATCCATACTGTTACCTGCCTTTCTGCTTGTGTTAAATTTATAATCCAAAAAGCTGTGCCAATTTAGGGAAGAAAATTAATCCGCCTACAATGGCTGCCGTGATGGCTGCTACAAGCACAGCACCTGCCGCTGTATCTTTCGCTAAACGTGCCAGCTCTTTGTGTTCCTCTGTCACCAGATCAACTACTGCTTCTATTGCAGTATTGACCTGCTCAAGTGCAATGACCATTCCACATAATATAAGGCAAATGCCCCATTCGGTCACTGTCAGTTTTAATGTGACACCAAAAACTACAACTAATACAACTACTGAATAATGTATCATCATATTTCGTTCATTTTTGATGCCGTCAAATATACCTCGAAATGCATAGGCAAAACTTAAAACAAGCTCTTGCTTTACATCTAAATGATGATGTGCCGCATCTAATGCCTCTGCTGCAAAGTAATGACTAATAACCTCAGTATATAAAATCAGATACATTACTGAAACGCAAAATCCACCAATAACGTCAGTTGCATAATGCACGCCAAGATAAATTCGGCTGCAGCCAACTAAAAATACAATCAGCGCATTAAGCACTGTAAACGCATATCTTTGACTTTTTTTCAAGTCTGCCTGCTTAAGCATATATGCAAGAAATCCATAAAATGACGCTGCCACCATGGCATGTCCACTCGGAAAGCTATAACCACTCTCCATAACAAGATGCATCTCCTGCGGCGGACGTATTCTCATAAAACTACCCTTGATTGCTACATTCAAAAGGACTGTCAAAATCAAATTTCCAAGCAAAGCTATAAAATATTTACGCTGCTTTAAAATATGAATCATCGAAAGACTTATTACTAAAAGTACTACTGGATGAACCATGTTAGTCATTATTTTGAAAAATCCTGTCGCTGCGCTGCTCTCAAATGACCTTAAAATATGATACGCTGCAACATCAATCGGTGCAGTCACATATGATCCACTGATATCAGCCGCCAATAGTCCAAATAAAACAGCACATACGACAAGCGTTGGAATCTTCCACAATTTTCCTTTTTTATATTTCACTACATCACCTGCCTGTCTTTTCTTTTGTCGTCATTATAGTACAGCACGACAAAAATGGCAAGACCATATTCTTCCAAAAAGTATATCATTTAAGTAAAATCCTACATGGAAAAACATATTAAACCATGATATACTAGCGCTGCTTCTGCATTTTATTATTGTTTTTGAGGAGGTTTTTCTTATGAAGCAGAAAAAATTTGACTGGGGGTACTTTCTAAAGCACATTGCAATTATTGCGATACCAGTAGCCCTCCAGAATCTGCTCACCACCACAGGCAGTATGGTTGACACCATTATGCTGGCTTCTATCGGAGAAAAAGCGGTCGGTGCTGTCGGATTATGTGCTCAATTTTCCAGTTTGATGTTCTCTGGATACTGGGGTTTTATTGGCGGAGGCATGCTGTTTTTCGCTCAATACTGGGGAGCAAAGGATCATGATGGAATTACTCGCTCTTATGGAATGACGCTTCTTTTTATGATGACCGTTGCTCTTGTTTTTGCAGGTCTTGCAATCGGAGTACCTTCTTTTATCATGGGAGTCTACACCGACAAGCCAGAAATTCAGGCGATTGGTATTTCTTACCTTAGGATTGTTGGCTTTGCGTACCCGCTCCAGGTTTTGTCAATGGCAATGAGTGCACTGCTTCGTTCCATCGAACGCGTGAAAATTCCGCTTTATGGCGGCATCGCCTCTGTTATCGCCAATTGCTTTTTTAACTATCTTTTCATTTTTGGAAAATTTGGACTTCCAGAAATGGGTGCCGCTGGTGCTGCTATCGGAACTGTTCTTGCCGGTGTTGTGAATCTTTTAATTTTGATTGGATTTATCCTTCATCAAAGGATTCCATTTGTCTTGGAATTTTCCAAACATTTTCGCTGGACAAAGGAATCTCTGCAAAATTACCTGATCAAGTGCTTCCCAATCATCTGCAACGAAGTTCTGATTGGTGTTGGAAATATGATGATTAACGTTGTTCTGGGACGTCAAAGTGAACAGGCAATCGCTGCCGTTGCTGTCTTTCGTACTATGGAAGGTCTCGTCATTGCATTCTTCAGTGGTTTCTCCAATGCAGCCTCAATTCTCGTTGGAAAAGAAGTTGGTGCCGGCAATCACGAGCTTGCCTTTGAGCGCGCTAAACGTCTGGTTTATCTGTGCAGCGCCATTATAAGCATTGCCTGTCTGACACTTTTGCTCGTTCACAATCCACTTCTTCATACGCTTGGACTTTCAGGAAAATCCTATGAAATTGGTACTGGCATGCTTATCATTTACAGTATTGCTGCCATCATCCGTATGGGAAACTGGGCACAAAACGACACCTACCGTTCTGCCGGAGATGCCGCTTTTGGTTCCATTATGGAGATTACATTCATGTATCTTATGGTGCTTCCGTTTGTATATCTTTCTAATTTTTATTTTCATGCACCATTTCTTCTCGTGTTTGCGTTCTGCTATATTGATGAACCGATACGCTATATTATCATGCAGTGTCATCTCTACTCTGGAAAGTGGATTCGTCCTGTATCAGATGCCGGACTTGCCACCATTTATGAGTTTAGAAAGCAACACCACATTGAAGTTAAAAGTCAGAATCAATCACACAATAAAAGTTAATTTCATTTGTGATTGACTTAACTGCTAGTCTAATTATGTGATTTACTATATTTTTTCGATTTATCATGATTCGTTGTCATTACGCTTTTTCAAACGCTGGTTCAGCTTTTGTGCCTCTCGATTTCCCTTCGTCCACGAATACAAGGAAATAATGAAAAAGATAATGGCAACGGATAATGCCATCATAGCAACCTGCAGCGGCTCATGAATATCAAACCAGCCAAACAAGCTGCCACCACCAAGCACAATCCCATTCATAATCAGATAGTGAATGGCAATGCGAATCACAAACTCTTTTCTTGTCATGCTGCGATCCCAAGGATAAATCAGAGAAGAAAGTGCTCCTAAAAATGACAATAATGGAATCTGCCACAAAAGAGAGGCTGGAACCGTGTCATAGTCTCCGTTTAATACTGTCATAGCAACCGCCGCAAACAGCGACCACGCTGTAATTTCATAAAATTTATTCAAAACGAACTCGAATTTTGTCATGTTCCTTCTCCCTTCTAATTTTTTAGTCCTAATCGAACCTTTAAAAGTGAAACGTATTGTCTGGATATTACGACATGCTCTTTGTTTGTCATGCAGGCATCCATGCGTCCTTGAAACATTGGACTAAAATGATCGACCTTTGATAAATTTACGATGACTGATTTTGAGACTCTGAAAAAATCTGCATTTCCATACTGCTGCTCTAACTCATACAACTTTGAATGAATTTCAAACACTTTTGTATCCAGATAGGCAAACACACGATTGTCAACTGCCTCAAAATAGCAGATATCGCGAAGCTGTACTTGATGCATTTTTTCTCCGTCAAATACCGTCAATTTTTCCTGATCGGATTGGAGTGCCTTAAGAAGTCGACTGATTCTTTCATCTATTCCACGGCATCGGATGATGACTTCCTCTTCCTCCTCTGCCGAACACTCCTGTATTGTTACTTTCATAAATTCCCCTCTCTCAGACCTTTAGCGATCTTTTAATTTTCTTCTTTTTGCGATTGCAGCTGCAATTGCGATGACAACCACTGCCCAAGCAATCAATAGTAAAATCTGTCCCAATATACTGATTGTCTGTGCGCCATTTTTTAGTGTGACACCCATCTGTTCGAAAAATACAGTCTGTACGGTATCTGACATTCCTGCAAAAACTGTTTTAGATGCACTTTGCATACAAAATCTTCGCATCAGAGCAGTTCCATGAATCACTGGAAGAAGTTTTACCACATTTTGAAGCCATTCAGACATGGACGCCACTGGAATGTAAGTACCACCCAAGAAACCTACAAGTGTACCAGCCACAGTCAACATACCACTCCATGCACTTCCTGTGCGTATAAACAATGCTGCCAAATAGCCAATTGCTGAAAATACAAACGTATTTAATGCCATCACACCAACAAGTGATACCAGATCAACAATTCCAAGTACTGGATGTCCTTTTAATGCAAAGAACCCTTCTCCCACTGCCAATGTCGTAAGGCAAATCACCATACCACTAACCCAAGCTGACAAAATATAACCCAGTGACAGATAAAAACGACTTGCTGGTGTCACATAAAATGAACGTAACCGTCCTCTTTCTTCATCCTCTACCATTGCACCAATCGCAGTTAGCGATACTGTTACGCTGTTAATACCCAGAATACCACCCATGATCCACAATTGAACCAGCCACGAGGCATTTTTTGCATTTTCCTCTGCTGTGCCAGTTCCATATTGGTTCAATGCGTCAAGCAAACCCTCTGATGACGACTCTCCAAGAAAGACAACCATAATTGCAAGCAAAATCAGTGCTGATAATATCGAAAAAAAGACAGCACTTTTGTTTCGAAAATAAATTAACAGATTTCTCTTTGTCATTGCTTTGATCTCGCTCATATGTTGCCTCCTTTCAAGCTCTTTCCAGTAACTGCCAGAAACACGTCATCCATGGTACCCTGCTGCAACTCAAAGCCTTCAAGCTGATCTGATAACTGATTTAAAATTGGGATTGCTTCCATGCTGTTTTCTAATACACGGATCTCTGATTTTGCTGTTATCGGTATTGTATCATATATTTTTTCATTATCAGAAGTAAGTGTGTGTTTCTCTTGTTTATAATACAACGTCAGTGTATCCTTTGCGTAGCGCATTTTTAATTCCTGTGGTGTTCCAAACTCACAAAGTTTTCCTTTGTCGATAATGGCGATATGACCTGCCGCTGCTGCCTCTTCCATGTAATGGGTTGTCAGAAAAACCGTCACCTGATCCTCGCACTGAAGTGATTCTACGCTGTTCCAAACTTGCTTTCTCGTAGCCGGATCAAGACCAGTTGTTGGCTCATCCAAGAACAAAACCTCTGGATCGTTTAGCAGTGCTGCCGCAATCTCACATCGCCTCTTTTGTCCACCGGAAAGTTTTGCATAACGCCTCGTGTAGATATCCTCCAAATGAAGCTTTTCGCAAACTGTCTGAATGCGTTCCTTTTGCCATGCACGCTTTGTCTGATACATTGCTGCGCGTACCTGCAAATTTTCCTTAACCGTCAGTCGATCGTCTAACACATTCTCCTGCCAAACCACACCTATTTTCTGACGAATCTCTTCATCATGTACTCCAACCTGCTGTCCTCCAATCCAAATCTCTCCATCTGTCGGAGAAAACAGCGTGCACATCATGCGAATCGTTGTTGATTTTCCAGCTCCATTTACACCGAGAAAACCAAACAATTCCCCTTTTTGCACGGTAAAACTGATGTCATCGACGGCTTTGATTTCAGCGAAGTACTTTTTTAGATTTTTTATGGTGATCTCTGATTGCATATGCGTTCCTCCCTTATATGTTCACGGGCTATCTAAGTTACGAAAGGCTTCGAACGAGGAATCCGGCTGCGAAGCAGACGATTGCCTCAGTAAAGCACAATCGTCGAAACCTCTGCCAAGTTTTTCAAAAGTCTGCTTTGGTTACGGCGTCGCCTGAGTACTGATATCTCATAAATATCATTCACTAATATAAGGATAGCGAAATTAGGAATATACGACAAGCAATTCACGGCAAGATGCGCAAAGGCAGCGGTAAGATGCAAATTGCGCACCTTATCGCTGCCGAAAGGTTTTCTATCTATTATTTAAGGTGTACCTCCGCTCCCTCTCTCCAGATCTGCACTGCCATATACGGCTTTGCCGGAAGTGTCACCTTAAACTTGCCAGTAAAGGTGCCTCTGTCATCAATTGTCATATTCCATGTATCAAGTACGCGAACATGCCATTTTGATTGATCATCAAAATGAAACTCACGGAATGTCGGGCGCATAAAACTGTAATAAATCAAGTAATATTCCTTGCAGCCACACTCGGCCTCTCCAGGCGTAATCTCCTGCGGCACCGCACACACTTCATCCCACGTGCGCGAATACGGCATCAGACCAAGACCTGGTGTTTCCTTTAAACGATCTAATAAAAAGCCAAAACGCTTGTGACTCTCGCCATGAAGAATGCCGCCATGTGACCACCACAAAATATTTTTCTTATTTAAATAGGTCTCTCCGTGACCTGGATAGCCGCCCCTGCAGGCTGCCTCCCAGAATCGGCGAAGCATCTCTTCTCCTGTCAGATTTCCCCATCCATGCTGTATATCACCCTCATAAGCAATTTCGTCAAGCACAACAGGCTTATGATAACGCTCACGGAGTTCATTTGTAATTTCAGAACTCTTATATAAATCAGTGCGCTGTACGCTGCAATGTGTAATCCATGGTCTTGAAAAATCGTACAATGACACACAGTTATGTATGGAACGCATATGATGATATGGATCCTTTTCACACAGAATTGATGCATATCGCTCCCAATCCTGAATTGCTTTATGTGGCATCAGATCATACTCATTTGCCAGTGACCACCATACATTTGCAAAAGCACTAAAGCGAGCAACTGCATAGTTCCAGTAAAGATCGTCCTGCTCTTTTGTCATCTGCGAAAAGCCCCAGCGGTCATACGGATGCATCATAATCAGGTCTGCCTCTATTCCAAGCTCACCAAGACGATGAATACAATTTTCAATATGTTGAAAATGCTTTGGATTAAAGCGTGTGAAATCCCAGTGATTTCCTTTTGTCTTCCCGGTATAATCACCAAAATTTTCTGTTGTTAATATGCTAGAATCCATTGGTGTTCCCTCATATGGATATGAACGTGGCTCACGCAGGTTATAATCATAGTGCTTTGGAAAAATGCAAAAACGGATTTTATTGAAAGCATTATTTTTAAGTGTATCAAATGTTTGCTCAATCAGTTCGTCGCTTTGAAGCTCCCAGACATAACAGGTTGTTCCAATTGAATAATATGGCGTGCCATCCTCGTAAGCCATATGATAAGTATTTGCAACGCGCACTGGCCCATGAGCACCTTTCTTTGGCTTTGTCACCATAAAATGTCCATCACAATTTTTGCCAAATGTGGTCTGAATCTGATAGGTATACTCTCCCTCAAAGGATGGCATAAAACGAATACGGTAAATGCCATCTCCATCATAAAATCCATCACATGATACGGTCTCATTTATGCTGTGAAATGTTCCCGTCACACGCTGCTCGGTAAACGGATTGCCCTCCTTTGGGCCATCAAGTGCTACCTCATAAATTCCCCATCGGTTGCAGGTGTCCATACCAGACTTCTGCATTTTTTCTTTAAAATTCTCCATTCTACATCTTTTCCTCCTGTTTTTTTTATTTTATGTTCTTAGTAGATTTTCTATATTAAAATACTGACTCTTTATTGGTTTATTTTTCACTTTATCTGACTTAATCTCGTGATCTCTGTCGTCAGCATTTCAATTTCTCTCGTATATTTTTCTTTTCTTTCCGTAAGCAAGCCAATTTTTTCAAAACTTCCCATGGTATCCGCATCTTCGATCTTTAAAAAGCCTTTTGCCACTGTATCTGGAAGCACAAACTTCTTTGTACCGGCTGAAAATTCCACGGTGAGATATTTGCCACTTTGCTCTGCTACTGTTCCTGCCCCATAGCGAATGTTTTTTACGGTCATGCCAGTAAGATCTGGCAGTGAATTTTCTTTTAACTGAGCGTCCACCTGCTCAATCTGTTCCTTTGCCTCATCACGCTGTGATGCTAGTTCCTGTATCCGAATTTGTCTGTCCTGCTTTTTCTGCTCGATGCTGCTTAATTTTGTTTTTTTACGAACTGGAATATCGCCATACAAATTATAGGCATGCGCGCAATAAATGATATCATACGCATAGATATTGTAGCGGCCAGCAACCTCTGTGATTGAGTTTGTTTCATTCTCATCGACATTTGCTTCGGCTTGCAGTTTATCCTCTAAAAGCGCACACAGTTTCTCATTCTTCTTAATTTCTTCTGCCAGTTCTCTGCACATTCGATAATACACATCAAGTCTAAACGTCTGACCGCTTCCGATATCTTCCCCAAATTCACAGCCATTTGCAAAGGCTCTTGCCTCAGTTGATTTAAACATGAAATTGTCATCTGGAGAAATAAAACTCAAATACATAATAACAGATCTTCTATCCTGATCATACTTCCATTTGCCAGGTGCAGAATTCTGTAACTTTTCATTAATTGCTGCAGCAAATGTATCAATCCGATCCTGTCTCGCTCTGATATCACCACCATCTGGTGCGAGCAGTTTTCTAAATTCTTCCCGTACTTCCTCTTCTGTTTTCTTATCTTGCTTACACAGAAAAACAATTCCGTTTGCCGGCTGCACAATACTGTTATTTACAATATTAAAGGACTGCTCCATCGCCTGTTTAAACATCTCACCAAATTCATCGGCTTCAAGATTCCAATGCTTCTGAAAATGATTTACCGCTCTCCACTTATAAAGCTCATCGTGTTCCGCATCTGTCAATACATTGTAGCTTTCAATGTAATTATGAAACAATTTAGCTAAGTTTGCCTGATTCATTTTGGTACCTCCATTTTATTTTTCCTTGTACAATTAGTTGCTGATTTTATTATAAACAGGCAGGGTGCAAGCTGCAATGTATTTTTTTGAAAAACATGAGGAGTTTTTTATTTTAAAATCACAAAAGCCTTACTGATCTCCATTTAAGGAAACCAGTAAGACTCTTTAAGCAAAACTTTTCTTATTACCCTTCCGTGTCGCAGTGACTGCACTCCCCATGTCCGCTGCACTTATCACATTTAAGCATCTCTTCCATGGTATGCCATCCGAGCACTGCACACTTTACACGTGCCGGCATATGCGCGATATCCTCAAGCGCAGATGCCTCTTCAAGACTTTCAATTTCTTCTTCTGTAGCTGTTCCCTTGATCATCTTTAAGAAGTTATCTGCCAATTTCTCGGCATCCTCTACCTTCTGTCCGATAATCAGATCGAGCATCATATCAGCAGATGCCTGAGAAACTGCACAGCCCTCGCCTACGAAGGAGCCATCTACGATCACGCCATCTTCAACCTTGAGCTTAAGCCAAATATGATCGCCGCATGTTGGATTTAAGCCTTCCATCACCATATTTGCATCGTCTAAATCATGCTTGTGACCCGGATGCATGTTGTGATCTATTAAAATTTCATTATAAAAGGTTTTGTTAGTCAACGTAACCCATCCTCCTTCTTACCTGAGCGAGGCTCTCTGCCAGAGCATCAACCTCTTCCATTGTATTATAAAATGCAAAACTTGCACGTGTGGTTGCTGACGTATTTAAATGCTGCAGAAGCGGCTGTGCACAATGATGACCTGCGCGTACTGCAATGTGATCCATATCAAGAATAGATGCAACATCATGCGGATGCACATTGTCAACAAGGAATGTCACAATGCTGTGATGCTCACTTGGATCCTGTGAACCAAGAATATGCACGCCAGGAATTGCCAAAAGGCGCTTTACTGCATACTGCGTTAATTCTGCCTCACGTCTTTCAATAGTATCAAATCCAATCTCTTTTAAGTAACGGATCGCTGCCATAAGTCCAACTGCACCTGCTGCATTAACAGTGCCTGCCTCAAACTTATGCGGAACTGGTGCATACACGGCACCCTCTCTTGTGACAGTATCAATCATCTCTCCGCCAAATAAAAACGGCGGCATTGATTCCAACAATTCCTTCTTTCCATACAGCGCACCAATACCCATTGGTCCCATCATCTTATGACCGGAAAATGCCAGAAAATCAACATCAAGTGCCTTGACATCGACATCAATATGAGGAACGCTCTGCGCGCCATCTGCTACAATCAGACAGCCTTTTCTATGACAGATCTCTGCAAATGATTTAATATCATTTTTCCATCCTAGTACATTTGAAATCTGAGTCACAGCGAAGATTTTTGTTTTATCAGTAATAGCAGCCTCTACCATCTCGGCGGTAATCTTTCCATCCTGTGTGCAGTCAAGATAACGAAGCGTTGCTCCAGTGCGCTTTGCTGCCTGCTGCCATACAAGCAGATTGCTGTGATGTTCCATAATGCTGACAAGAACCTCATCTCCAGGACGAAGCACAAGATTTCCTAAACTGTATGCAATCAAATTCAGACTCTCTGATGCATTTCTGGTAAAAACAATCTCATCTGTATTTGCATGAAGAAGCTCTGCAACAGCTGCTCTAGCCTCCTCATAATGCTCTGTAGCAAACTCGGCCAGCTCATAAACACCACGAAATGGGTTAGCATTATATTTTTCATAAAATGCTGATTCTGCCTGAATGACGCATGATGGCTTTTGCGTGGTCGCTGCGTTATCCAGATAAATCAGCTCTGGATACTGTGCAAACAGTGGATATTCCTGGCGAAAGCGTGCATCTTCTGCCTTTCTTTCTTCTGTCGTCATTTTACTGCTCCTCTCCAACCGGCTCCTCGCCATCTAACATTTCGTTAAGTTCTGCGCGAAGACCTTCAACCGGAATCTTCTTGCAGACAGCCTTTAATCTTGCCTTTGCCATCAGCTCATATGCAGCCTCTTCACTGATTCCTCTTGATTCCAAATAGAAAATCAGCTCATCATCAAGGCTTCCGATGGATGCGCCATGATTTCCTTCTACATCCTCCTCTGCACAAAGAATCAACGGGATTGTCTGATTCTGAACGCCATCATCCAGAAGAAGTACATCCTCTAACTCATCACCCTTTGCACCTTTTGCACCCTTCTTAAAATCAATGGTACCGCGAAACAGCTTCTTTGCATGATCGCGAAGCACACCATTTGCTGTCATGCTGCTCGTTGTCTTCTTGCCCTCATGAACAGCATTGTAATTCATATCAAGACGATTTTCGCCTGTCACCTGATAGCCTATTGCTGCTGTAAAATCAGATTCCTTTCCAGCAAGTGTTGTCTCTGCACCCATATAGACATTTTTTCCACCGATGATCAGCTGTACGAGTTCAACTCCTGCACCATCTTCGCAGTAGGCACCGATATCATTCATGCAGTCAAAGCCTTCTCCAAGACGCTCAATCTGAATCAGCTTTAACTTTGCATTCTTCTCTGCGTGAATCTTTGTCTGAATTGCTGCAGTGCCAGTACCCTCGCTGCTGTGGTAATCCATTACAACTGTCATCTCACTATTTTCTTTCAAATACAGATCAATTATGTTTCCCTTGCGGTCAGTATCCTGATAGCCAAATGAAAGTGTTACTGGAGCTGCCTCCTTTACACCTTCCTCTGCTGTAAAACAGATTGCCTGTGTTTTAGACTCCTGCAGCAGCTTTGTCATATCTTCGCCCATACCTGTACGAATTTGATTAAGCTGTTCCTCTGATGTTTCTGTCTTCACAATCGCATCTGGACATTGAATCGCAACCTGACATAACGCCAGATCTGCTTCCTGCTCAATGCGAGCATTATTCATATGCAGCCATCTCCATGTTCCGGCCGGCAATTTATTTATCTTCATCTCCAAAACGTGTTCACCTCTCTCCATTATCCGATGCTGCCCTTCATCTCCAGGCGAATCAGATTGTTCATCTCCATTGCATACTCAAGCGGCAGTTCCTTTGATACTTCATCTGCAAATCCGCTGACGATCATCGCTCTTGCATCTTCCTCTGAAATACCTCTTGACATCAGATAGAATACAGCCTCATCGCTGATTCGTCCGATTCTTGCCTCATGACCGATATTGGCATCCTTTGTGCGGATATCCATAGCCGGAATTGTATCAGAACGTGAAATATCATCAAGCATCAGAGACTGACAAGAGACAGCTGACTTGCTGTGCTTTGCCTTGCTGTTTACAACAACGCTGCTTCTAAAGGTACTTACACCGCCATCCTTGGAAATAGACTTTGTATTTACATAGGAGGACGTATTAGGTGCATTGTGAACTACCTTTGTACCAGTATCCAGGTTCTGACCCTTTCCGGCAAAGGTAATTCCTGTAAACTCAGCGCTTGCACCCTCACCGTTTAAGATACTCATCGGGTACAAATAAGATACATGAGAACCAAATGAACCAGATACCCACTCAATCTTTCCGCCTTCTTCAACTTTTGCACGCTTTGTATTTAAGTTGTACATGTTCTTGGACCAGTTCTCGATAGTGGAATAGCGAAGTGTCGCATTCTTTCCAACAAACAGCTCCACGCAGCCTGCATGAAGGTTAGCCACGTTATACTTTGGTGCTGAACATCCCTCAATAAAGTGCAGATATGCACCCTCATCAACGATGATAAGTGTATGCTCAAACTGACCTGCACCTGGTGCATTCAGTCTGAAATAAGACTGTAATGGAATGGTAACGGATACACCCTTTGGAACATAGACGAAGGAACCGCCAGACCATACAGCACCATGAAGTGCAGCAAATTTATGATCAGTCGGAGGAACAAGCTTCATAAAGTGCTTGTGTACCATATCTGCATACTCGCCATTTAATGCGCTCTCCATATCAGTATAGATAACGCCCTGTGCTGCTACCTCTTCCTTTACATTGTGATAAACAAGCTCAGAGTCGTACTGAGCCCCAACACCAGCCAGAGACTCACGCTCTGCCTTCGGGATACCAAGCTTTTCAAAAGTATCCTTAATTTCTTCCGGAACCTCTGACCACTTTGCTGCCATATGAGTGTTTGGACGAACATAAGTTACAATGTTATCCATATCAAGTCCCTCAATGGATGGACCCCATTCATCCGGCATCGTACTATTATTGAAAATCTCAAGAGATTTCATACGAAATTCTTTCATCCACTCTGGATCATGCTTCTCGCTTGAAATCTGCTCTACAATTTCAGGATTCAAACCTTCCTTTACTTTATAAGCATCTTTGTCTTCATTTCTAAAGTCATACATGCTTCTATCGACATCTTCTACATAAGTCTTTTCTTTCATAATCGCTTTGCGTCTCCTTCTATCCTATTACAGAAAACGCTCAAAACCGTTTTCGTTGATCTCATCTACTAAAGATCCATCTCCTGATGCCACAATACGTCCATCTACAAGAACGTGAGTAGCATCTACGTGAAGAGACTCTAAGATTCTTGTGCTGTGTGTGATAATTAAAAGACCGCCGTGAATGCTCTTTTGATATTCTTCTACACCGCTTGATACAGTTCTTACTGCATCAACATCCAAACCAGAGTCTGTCTCATCAAGAATTGCAAAAGATGGCTTTAACATTAACATCTGTAAAATCTCAGCCTTCTTTTTCTCACCACCTGAAAAACCTACATTTAAATCTCTCTCTGCATAGGACGGATCCATCTGAAGAACCTTCATCATTTCCTCAAGCTCCTTCTTATATGCAAAGAAACGGATTCTCTTTCCAGTGCGCTGTTCTACGCCGCTGCGGATAAAGTTTGTTAAAGATACACCTGGAATCTCAATCGGATTCTGGAAAGATAAGAACATTCCATCTTTTGCTCTCTTATCCGGTGTTTCTTCAGAAATATCCTTACCCTCAAACAGGATCTTTCCTCCAGTAATCTGATACTTAGGATTTCCCATAAGTGCATAACCAAGTGTAGACTTTCCAGCTCCGTTTGGTCCCATCAAAACATGGGTTTCTCCTTTTTTAATCTGCAGATCAATTCCGTGCAGAATCTCTTTATCCTCTACGCGAACTGATAATCCTTCTATCTGTAATAATGGTGCTGACATCGCAGTGCCTCCTCAAAATAATAATAATGAATATTATGGCGAACCAATAAAGTTTTAAAACCTATTCAAACCTATTTCCTACGGTTTTTATAGGTTGATACTGGCTTATTATACAACATTGTTAAAAAAAAGGCAAGCACAGAAGTGCCTACCTTTTTTGTTTTTTTGCTTATTTTTCCTTATTTTGCACTGTTTTTCCGGATTTATCCTTCGCTTTGCAAGTTTGTTTCCACTAACCCGTGTGTTTCGAGGCGATAAACCTTCTCGCACACCTCTATGATGTATTTTCGGTCATGGGAAATGCTGATGATCGCCCCTGGAAATGCGGCAAGCATCTGACGGATGACAGGACCGGACAATGGCGAAAAGTTTCTTGTCGGCTCATCAAGAATTAGGACATTTGCATTTGACAAACTCATCTTTAAAAGAAGAACCTTTGCCTTCTGTCCACCAGACAATTCCCGGATAGGATGATCCATCTCATCTGCCGTATATTTGAGTGCGCCAAGATACGTGCGAATCCGCGTCATCTCCTCCTTGTCGCCAGTTGTGTTTAAATATTCAACTGGCGTGAGCGACAAGTCAAGCTGATCTTCGTAATTTTGCGGCATATATTCAGCACGAATATCCGATCGTTCCATGAGGTCTTTTGCAATCTTTTTTAGAAGCGTTGTTTTTCCAGCTCCATTCTTTCCAATGATGCAAATCTTCTCGCTGCCGCGAATGCGAAGCGAAATATGCTCTGCCAACACACGGCTGCCATCCGGCGAGGTCAGCTGATCAAGCGAGTAGTCAAGTACCGTTTTTCCCGCCGGAATTTGCGAGTCCTTCGTTCCAAGCTCAAAGTAGATCGCGGTCTCCTCCTCTGGCATGGCGGTCATGTTCTCGTCCTCCCGCTCAAAACGACGTCCCATTGACTTGACAGCGTGCATCTTTTTCTTTAGGAGACGTCCACCGGACGGATTTTGACGCGTAATTACCGCTTGTGCATGTTCGACGCTCTGATAGATTCTTTGAAATTTCTCATCGCGGATCTGTTTCTGGCGGCGCTCATCTGCCGCCTGGCGTGCCTGATTCTCCATCTTACTGCTGCGATTTTTGAGATATTCTGTGTAGCTTGTGTTTGCGATGCAAAAGCGGCTCTTTGTCTTGCGGCGAATCTGCTCGATGTGGATAATCTTGTTCGCCGTGCGTTCAATTAAGGTTTCATCATGCGAAATATAGATGACGATCTTGTCCCACGATAAAATCAGCTCTTCAAGTGTCTCTAATGTCTCAATGTCAATGTCGTTTGATGGCTCATCGAGCAACAGGACAGTTGGTTCTGCGAAAAGGATTCGCATCAGCTGTGCCTTTACCTTCTCTCCACCAGAAAGCGTGCTCATTTGCTGCTCCCTGTAAAAAAAGTTAGGAGCTATGTGAAATTTTACTGCTTTTTGGTTCAGTTCTTTTGGTGTCTGATTCCAGAAGCTTTCTTGTTCCGAAAAAAATTCATAGACGCTTTTTTGCTGGTCTTCTTTGGGCAATTCCTGCGCAAGATACCCGAGTACTTCACCTGATATAAGGCGCTCCCCCTCTGCCTCACAGTATTCCTCGACCATGAACGGATCATACAGCCATTTTAGAAGAGTTGATTTTCCGTTTCCCTCCTCGCCAATGATTACGGCTTTGTCGCCGTTATTGAATACGCAGGAAAAGTCACTTAAAATTTCACGCAAATCTTTTTTGTGTGTCAGTGTTAAATTTTTTATTTGCAGCATATACGTTGTACCTGTGCCTTTCTTGCACACCGAAACAGTAGTTGATTTTTCGCGAATCTTCTAAATATTATGCGCTAAAATAGACTTGGGTTTGTGTTAGCCAAAACAAGAAAGCCAAGAAGCCATGGGGCAGGTACAGTGGCTTCTAAAAGGGCATAAAAATAGAGAGAATGATTCCCGATAAACTGATTCGGCGCACACAAACAAGACCTTTACGGTCTTACCATTTTGTTACTCCAAATCAACTTATCGAATAATCATTCCCTCACCGTACATGCAGTTACCCTTTTTTAGAGTATCACATGCCTTTCTTTTTTCTGTTTTTCAGTATATCAGATTTTTACTGATTGTCAATGACGAATATGCATAACATGCAAATAATTAGAAGAACTCCAACTCCAATAAAACACCATCCGATTCCTACTGCCGTCAGCACTGCCGATGCAAATAATGCTAGTATCTCCATAATGCTGACCCCCATGTTCAGAATGGATAACGCCGCCGCTCGCTGTGTTTTCACACCAAGCAAATCTACCAGAATATTTTCCTGTTCCATGACAAAATACTCTGGCAGTTTTAAGAGAAGCGGAAGTATTAGCATTAGCGGCAATATAAGGGTACGCTTTGAGACAAAGCCGAATGTCAGAAAACCCACACCGCAGAGAATGCCAAATCGACGCGCCCATTTTTTTGAAAAGGATGTTCCAAGCTTTCTGATGATCGGCTCTGCAAGCATCTCCATTGCGGAATAGCCCAAAATCACAGCGGACATCCACTCTGGTGAAATCCCGCACTCTCCCAATTTCTCGACATAAAAGAAATTGATTAACAGCCATGATACCTGAAAGATGGAAAGAGCTGACGCAAACAAAAATGCTTTTGGATGCTTCATGACCGAAAGCAGCTTTCTGATTGGATGATCTTCCTGCTTTTCCATTTCTTCTATTTTTACTTTTACTGTTTCTTCTATATTAAATGCACATGTTTCCTTCTTAGCAAAGTTCTTGTTTTCTGTTTCGTTTTCTTCTGCATAGCAGATCTGTTTATTTTTTGATGGCTCTGCTTTCAGTTTTACAGAAAAGACTGCCGCGGCTATACCTGCTGCAATCGTAGAGATGAGAAGTCCTTCTATACCACATAGATGATAGATGATTACATAACTAAGCGTACTGATCAGAAAGCCTGCTGTGCCACAATTGGATGCATGTGCTGTTTTGGAAAGATACGCTTCGTTACCGTACATCTCATACAAATAGGCACTGTCTGTACCAGAAGAAAAGCAATAAGATACTCCTTCGACTGCTGCTTCTATTGCAAACAACACAGGGCTTTTACAAAGAAAGCTGATAAATAAAAGGCAGCGTGCTAGAAGAAGCAGACTCTGTGAAAACACAAGGGAACGCTTATATCCGATTCGATCTGTCAAAAAGCCAGTTGGAATCTCTCCCAAAAAGATAATTGTAGAAAGAAGCGCCTGCAGCAAAAAAAACATGCTCTGTGATACCCCTGCCTGTGTGCGCACCAAAAGCGATACAGGCGCAAAAAAGACAAGTCCGTTGAAGAATGATACTGCATCGTAGCTGTCCATTAAGCTTGGCATGTGAATGCCACACTTAATACTTTTAATGCTCTTAATTTTATTCAATTTTGATTTTTTCATTCTAATATTAATTCTCCTGTTATCGAACGTATTGTACATCTGAAATCAATTTTTTGTACACAAAAAAGCGTCACTACAAACCCAGAGCGTTTCCCCTAGGTTTATGACGCTTTTATTTAGTTGCCGTTTGATAACAGTTAATGCGGCATGATTCTTCTCCTTGTTTTTTCATTTGGTGTTTGAAGGCCACCGTACCTGTCCCCGTGGCTCAGTTCAATCCTCGGAAGCCCTTTCCGATGATTTCACTTGAATTTACAATGGCAATAAATGCGCCTGGCTGATAGCGCTTTACAAAGTTTCTAAGCTGAACTGCCTGTCCACGCTTCATAACTGACATAATAATCATCTTCTGATTGTGCGTAAAAGCGCCATGTGCTTTATAAACAGTTGCGCTGCGCTTAAGATCCTGGTAAATAAATTCACAAATCGGATCTGGATCATCGCAGACAATCAAAAATACCTTGCAGCGATTAATACTCTCAATTACATTATCAATGACAAGTGACTTTGCCAAAAGACCTGTCAGTGAGAACAGACCTGTCTGAATATCAAATACAAAGCAAGACGATATAACAATAACGCAATCCACTAAAAATAGTGCTGTGCCAATCGGCACGCTGGTGTACTTTTTTAAGATCATCGCGATAATATCCGTACCACCGCCGGATGCGCCAATGTTAAATAAAATGGCTGCGCTTAGCGCAGGAAGAAAGATTGCAAAAATCAGTTCCAGCACTGGCTCGGCCGTTAATGGTGCGCTCATTGGAAACCATTTTTCCAGTGCAGACAAGCCAACGGATGTCAAAACACTGACATAGACTGTCTTCGCGCCAAAGCTTTTTCCTAAGAATAAAAAGCCTAACACCAGAAGCGCCATATTGATGATAAATGTGTAGGAACTTGCTGATGCTTTGCTCATTGCTGAAAGCACAACAGCAATACCAGTTACTCCTCCAAATGAAAAATTATTTGGAAACTTAAAAAAATACACGCCAACTACTAAAAGCAGTGTCGCTACTGTGATCACGCCATATTCAAATGCCGTTCTCGCAAGCTTCGCCTTCATTTTAAAACTCCCCTATTCTCTTTTGTTATCATTTTTCTCTGCCTGCTATTATAGCATAGGAATTTTGTTTGTCAATTTTTATTCTGCATTCAAAATATTATACAAGACTTTTCTTACCTTTTTCATATCTATCGGCTTTGATATATGTCCATTCATTCCCAAATCCAATGCAAGTTTACGATCTTCTGCAAATACATTTGCCGTCATCGCAACAATTGGAATTTGAGCTTTCTTATCATTTTCCATCTGCCTTATTTTTACAGTTGCTTCGTAGCCATTTACATTAGGCATCTGAATGTCCATAAGAATCAGATCATAATAGCCTTCTTCTGCCTGATCAAGCATATCAAAACATTCTTGACCGTCAGTGGCAAGCTCCACGAAAAAGCCTTCTTCATGCAATAACTCTATTGCAATTTCAGCATTCAGCTCATTGTCCTCTGCAAGCAAAATCCTCTTGCCTCTGATATCATCCGTATTAGGCTGTTTTTCTTGTTCTTTATATACATCTTCCTTCGATACTGTTTCCAGCGAAATTGTTACCGTAAACTTTGTACCCACTTCTTGACTGCTCTCTGCCTTAATGTTTCCGCCCATTAGCTCAATAAGTGATTTCACAATCGGAAGGCCAAGTCCTGTACCTACGACTTTATTCTCCGTTGATGTATGCTCTCTGGAAAATTCTTCAAATATATGAGGCAGATATTCTTCGCTCATTCCTATTCCTGTATCTTCACAAATAAAACAATATTGTGCCATTTTATCATCTGATGCAATCTCTTTGACTATCACATGAATAGATTTTCCGCTCGGCGTATATTTAACTGCATTACCTACGATATTCAAATAAATTTCCTGAAGCTTTGTTTTGTCACAGATGGCATACTTATGGCAGACATTAGCATCGATTGAATACTGCAGATTCTTTTTTCTTATATCTGATTCAAATACGCTGCTAACATCGTGAAAAATGGCGCTTAAATCTTCTGCCTTTAGCCTTAACGTGGCCGTTCCGCTTTCAATGCGCGCCATCTCCAAAACCTGATTTATAATCGTCATCATAAGCGTACTAGAAGATTGAATTTTTTTCAGATATTCTTTAGCCTTCTCTTCATTTTGAAGATTTTTCTCCAAAAGACCTGAAAATCCAATTATTGCATTCATCGGTGTGCGAATATCATGACTCATATTAAATAAAAATCTTGTCTTAGCTTCATTTGCATTTTTTGCCAGTTTCGCTGATCGCTGCATCTGCTCTGCATACTGCTTCTCTTGATTGTTTTTACTAAGAACCTGATAAAAAATAGCAGCAACTAACATAGACAAAACCAATACTGTGAGGATAACTGAAAACCAATAAGATATTGTTATCCATCCAGCAGACGGCTCTATATCAAAGTACCATACTTCATTTGGAATATTGCACTCTAGCGTCAGGCAATCTTTTGAAAGCTTTTCTTTATTTTGAGCCAACACAACCTGTTCACCTGTACTGTCATCTTTTGTCCAGATTTTATAATAAAATGAAGCTTCACTCAACTTCTCGAGCTTTAATTCATTTACAAAACGATCCCAGTCAATTACTGTAATCACAAACCCCCAAAATATACTGTCTTCGCCATCAGTTGGCTGATAGACTGGATTGAAAAGCAATGCACCCATTCCGCCCTGCCTCAATTCATAGGGACCGCCAAGTGTATATTCTTTTGTTTCTTTAGCCAAATTAGCGTCAATGCTTCGCTCATGTTCTGTCAGCAAATCAAGTCCAAACGCTTTATCGTTGTCCTCTCTGGGATAAATATATGTAATTATCCCATCTGGTGCCAGCTCAAATGCTTTTACTATACCATTTTCATTCGGAATAATACTTGCCAGCGCAGAGAATGCTTCTTCATCTAATTTATAGCCTGCATGAATAATATTTTCCACTAAATCTGAACTCACAACATATTGCTCTAGCTGTGCTTTAATTCTCCTTACAGTACTTTGCGCCATATAGGCTGCTCCTGCTTTCTCTTCTTTTTCCATATAGCCAAGGATCATGCGTCCAACAAGAAACAAAAGCATAAAAGAAATTAGTCCAACAACACAGCTATATTTTATTATTCTTTTTTTGGCAGTACTGTATTTTTCCATTGCTGTTACTCCCTTTGATTTTATTGTACAATTATATCACGTCTGCCACTCTAAAAACAAGGTTTTATTGCAAAGAAAAAACCACCGGAGATGATTGAGTTACAGTTCATGCGTCATGCCATAATATTGGCTTATTCATGAACTGTAAAAACTCAATCATCTCCGATGGCTTCGATTCCTCATTCGCCCCAGATTTTTTTTACTGTAAAAATCTGGTGACTATGATAAACTAATCATCCATTTACGCTTTTTAAATATAATCAGTGATATAACAAGCCTGAATATTTCTTCCGTGGTGAGCAGCGTGTATACACCTACGATTCCCCAATTAAAAACATACGCTGCAAGCATACAAAGAGGTATTCCAATGCACCATGTACCAACAATATCAATCACCATGATTATTTTTGTATTGCCGCCGCTTCTGATAATTCCTCCTCCAAGAATCATATTTTCAACCTTAACAGGTGCATATAAAGCAAATATCACAAGCAATATTTTTCCAAGCTCTTTTACGCTATAATCCACACGATAAAAGCTTGTATAGACTCCTGCAAAAATAATGAGTAATGACGATACAGCTATTGCACCAGCTAAACCTGCATACATAATCTTCTTAGATTCTATATAGGCCTCATCATATTCTTTCTTGCCAAGTCTCTTGCCGACCATTACGCCCGCAGCTGCTGACAATCCACTCAATGCACCTACAATCAGTCCTTGAATTGGACAGGTAAGTGTATAAGCCGCAAGATTTGATGTGCCAAGATGACCATATACTGCAGACTCCACATTCTGTCCGAGGCTCCATAGAAACTCACTTATCAAAATTGGCATAATCATTATCAGATAATCTTTTATTGTAATCTTCTTAAAATGAAGTGACAATACTGGTTTATCTTTATCTTTTCTGATACTTAAGATAAATCCAATAATAATAAATGCCAGATTAAACAACTGAGAAATAAGTGTGGCTATTGCTGCTCCTTTTATTCCCATACATGGAAATCCAAATTTTCCAAATATCAGCAAATAATTAAGTCCTGTGTTTACAGCTACTGCACCAAAGCTTGCCCAAAATGGTATTGCTGCATGCTCTTTACAGCGCATCCATGAGGATAAAATATTACTTACGGCCATTGGAATATAGGAAAATGCTACAATTTTAAAATAAATTGCACCTGCATTTATAATACCTGTATCTTTAGTATAAAGTCCAAGGATCTGTGTTGAAAAACCGCCTGCTGCAAGTAAAAACATTGCTGATACTATAATTCCGCAAACAATGCTCACATCAAAGCTACACCATGCTTCTTTTGTATCTTCAGCTCCAATAAACTGTGAGATTAATATCCCGGCAACTGTGCCGACTGCACCAATTACTACAGAAAAAATCAAAGAGAAATTGCCGCATAATCCAACTGCCGATATGTTAGTCTCTCCCAGCTGCCCAATCATAATCTGGTCAACAATTGAAAATGATGCCTGCAGCATACTTTGCAATGTAACGGGAATCGCTATTTTACATAATGATTTCATGAACTTTGACATTATAACACCCCCGTACTTTCTCTTTTTACCAGTTCAACTGGAAGCACAATTTCAGTCTCACAATTTAATCCATCTCGCATAGCTTCAAGACAATGGATTGCAGTTTTTACCCTTAAAGATGCATCCTGATGAATCGTCGTAAGTAAAGGATTGCTTTCCCTGCTTGCCGTGTTATCATCAAATCCTATAATCTGGATATCCTTTGGTATTTGCATTCCTTTTCCCTGTAAAAAGCGCATAAACTCCAGTGCATAAAAATCCGACACTGCAAAAACAGCCGTGACATTACTCTTTAACAATTCTTGAAAATTATCTTGATAAAAGCACTTTCTTTCCCTTTGTGTCTTTGGAATCTGCCATCTTAATGTCTCTCCCGGCTCAAATGCTTTACGAAAACCTTCGATGCGTTCCTTATCCATGCAAATAAAATTATCTGCTATGCATAATGCTTTTTTATGACCAAGCTCCTTGAAATATTTTCCAGCCTGATAACCGCCATCATAATGATTTATGACCAGATTAACTACCTTAGAGCATTTCTCAAAGTAGCCATCATACACTACAAATGATATCCTCATCTGATTTCGAAGTTTCTCATAATCTGCTTCGCAAAATCCCATTAAAATCAGTCCATCCATATTCCACATGGAAGCAAACACCGGAATTTCACTGATATCAGCTGTCGTTTTTATCATCAAGAAATATCCTTTTTCATTTACCTCACGTGAAAGAGCATTTAATGATGACATCACAAAACCATCTTCTAAAACTCTGCCCTCATACTTTTCATGGTCATTGACCACTGCTCCAATAATTCTTGAATTATTTCTTGCAAGCAAAATACCTGCCATATTCGGTATGTATCCCGATCTTTCAAGTTCTTGCTGAACACGTTTTATTGTTTCATCAGAAATTTTTTCTGTTTTACCATGAATTACTTTTGAAACAGTCGCTGTGCTAAGACCTAACGCATCTGCAACATCCACAATTCGAACCCTATCCTGTTCCATGCTAATTCCCTCTTTTCCTAATCTTGTAATTACATGGTACAACAGAAATATTATTTTTTCAAAGGTTAAACGCGTAACCCGTAACAAAATCTGCAGCTATTTTTTGTGATATTTTACTGCAGTTGACATGTCATGTTATGAAAGCACTTTATTGCAATGTTTTCGTTGTTTGCATAAATCCAGACATCATGCAGCAACCTGCAGCTCCCGCGTCTATGACAAGAGGCAGCCTTTGCAGATTCATTCCGCCTATAGCGTATACCGGAAGCGGACACTTTTGACATATTTCTCTGACAAACTCTACACCCTTGCCTAGAACACCTTTTTTACACTCTGTCTCAAAAATAGTTCCCAGAATAATCTGTGTAGCACCTCCTGCCATTGCAATTTCCACATCTTCCATGCTGTGGCAGGAAATACTGATTTCACAAAAATCTTCTGTTAAAACTTTCTTTTCTGTCTCTGATAATCCTTTTAGCACAGGAATAGACAGATGAATGTTTTGACATCCTATTTTTCGGGCAATTTCAATCTTTGTATGTAAAAAGAAAGTTATATCTTCTCTCTTGCATAAATCAAAAACTTTTTTTGCCAGACTTTCATAAGCATCATCTGTAAGATCTTTTTCTCTCAGAATCAATGCATGGGGATGCAGCTTTGTTACTTTTTCGAGCTGCTTCAGGAAATCCCCCTGCACAAGATGACGGTTAGTAATTACAATAGTATGTTCGTAGCTGTTACACATAGAGGTAATCATTCAACACAGGCTGCAGACCTTCCTGTTCCATGTCCTGATACATGGATTCAAAAGAGCGGGAATCGTTAATTTCAAACTGCTCGTCTCCTACATCTGCATCTTTTGTTCCTTCATATTTTTCTTCATGATCACCTATACCTGTTGATACTCCTGCTGATACTTTTGTTGCACAAATTTTTGCAATACCATTTCTGAAATCAGCACTTTCACGACTAGATACTGTAATTCCAACAAAAGGAAGGAACATACGATATGCACATAATACCTGGCAGAGTTCTTTTTCGCCTACATCACGGGGATTGATCTTATCATTATTTACAATAGGACGCAGTCTTGGACAGCTTAGAGAAAGCTCTGCATGAGGATATTTACGGTTTATATAATAAACATGAAGCGCAGTCGCCAGTGCATCCTTCCTGAAATCATCAAGCCCCAGAAGGGCAGAAAATCCAGCGCCTCTCATGCCTCCCATCAATGCACGTTCCTGAGAATCAAAACGATACGGCCATACACGCTTATGTCCGAGCAAATGCAGTGTCTCATACTTATCTGCATTATAGGTTTCCTGAAAAACAGTTACATAATCTACGCCGCATTCATGAAGATACTTATACTCATCTACGTTTACCGGATAAATTTCAATTCCGATGTTTTTGAAATATTTCCGAGCAATTTTTACTGCCTCACCAATATATTCCACATCAGAATATTTCCGGCTTTCTCCGGTAAGCAGCAGTATCTCTTCCATTCCAGTTTTGGCTATAACCTGCATTTCATGCTCTATTTCTTGGAAATTTAATTTCTTTCTGCGAATATTGTTATAACAATTGAATCCACAGTAAATGCAGTAATTCTGACAATAATTGGCTATATAAAGTGGTGTAAAAATATAAACAGTATTTCCAAAATGATTTTTTGTTATCTCTTCTGCTTTTCTTGCCATCTGCTCCAGATACGGTGCTGCAGCAGGTGACAAAAAGGCTTTAAAGTCTTCTATTGAACATGTCTCGTGAGAAAGTGCTCTCTCAACATCAGCTGCAGTGTAGGAATTGTAATCATACTCTCCCATGGCTTTTAACACTTTATCTTTAATGTCTGATTCGATTACCTGCATTCCATCCATGTATTTCATATGGTCAGCACGAAAAGAGGGATCCTGCTCCAAGCGATGTTTTCTTTCCAATGCGGAAGGCGGCAGTTGATCACTGTCAATAAAATATACCTGATTTTCTTCATTCATGACTACAACCTCCTACCGTAAAAATCCTGTTAACGGATCTGATGCGCTTCCACCTCTTGCAAGAACTCTTCCCATTCCAGTAAGATATGCTTTTCTGCCAGCCTGAATTGCAAGCTTAAAAGCCTCTGCCATATCAGGTATATTCCCTGCTGTTGCAATTGCCGTATTTGCCATAATTGCTGCTGCTCCCATTTCCATTGCTTCACAAGCCTGAGATGGTTTTCCAATTCCTGCATCCACAATAACTGGCAGATCGATCTCATCAATAATTACCTGAATCATGGCTTTTGTTGCCAGACCTTTATTGCTTCCAATAGGAGCAGCCAGCGGCATTACAGCAGCAGCACCGGCGTTTTGCAGATCTCTTGCAACATTTAAATCAGGATTCATATACGGCAGAACTACAAATCCTTCCTTTGCCAAAATTTCTGTTGCTTTTATTGTTTCCTGATTGTCTGGGAAAAGATATTTGGCATCTCGCATTATCTCTATCTTTACAAAATCACCACAGCCCATTGCACGGCTCAGTCTCGCAATACGAACTGCCTCCTCTGCATTTCGTGCACCAGAAGTATTTGGAAGCAGTGTGACACCCTTTGGAATATAATCCAAAATATTTTCACTTTCCTTGGTATTTGCACGTCTAAGAGCAAGTGTTATGATTTCTGCACCACCCTGCTCTACTGCTGCGTTAATCAGATTCAAATTATATTTTCCTGATCCCAGAATAAAACGACTTTTGAATTCTTTTCCACCTAATATCAGTTTATCTTCCATGTTTGTCTCCTCATTAAACTTTTATTTTTAAGTTTTTATTTCATGCTTCCATAATAAGCTGTATCACTTTATTGGCTTCATGTGCAGCGCAAGCTGCTACTCTCGGAGCCATAAGACCAATTCCCTCACCTACATCTGTATGCTGATCTCCGCACACATAAAGGTGTCTCATTTTTCTGCTCGTCTGTATTTCATTGATATCTCCATATCCAGCCATTCCATTTCCCGATACAACTGTAGTATTGGGACACTGAGTAAGTACTTCCCTTACCAGCATTGCTTTCTGATCTGGTGCGTCAAAAGCTTCACATACAATTGGATATTGCGAAAACAACTCGTGTACATTTCGCTCTGTTACTTTCACAGAACATGACTGATAATTACTATATGGATTAATCTGATATAATATTTCAGGCAGTGCCTGAGCTTTTGGTTTTCCAATATGCTGAATATAGTACATCTGTCTATTCAGATTTGTCACATCTACCACATCATAATCTACAAGTAAAAGCTGACCTACCCCACTTCTTGCAAGCATGACTGCAATATTGGAGCCAAGTCCACCAAGTCCTGCTATGGCAACCTTTGCATTATGCAGCTTTACCTGCATCTCTTTTGGAAACCTTGCATCAAAAGCTTTATCCAATTCGTCTTTTGAAATAAGTTTCTGCATCTCTTTCTGCATTTCAGTCATTATATCAGCCTCCACCAACAAAACTCAGTACTTCAATGGAATCGTTTTCCTGAATCACCACATTTTCTAACTGATCTCGCGGAATGATTTCCAGATTTCGTTCTACCACAATCTTTTCCAGTTGGTATCCAGCATCTTTTAAGTATTCCAAGAGATTGATTCCTGCAAGTGCCTTATCTTCTCCATTTATCCTTACCATATGGCTTATCTCCTTTCTTATATTCGGCACCTTTATTAGCAAATTAAAAACAAAAAAAGCGCCGAATGATACAATACAAGTATCATCCGGCGCCTAGTCTGTTCTGCGAAAAGTGGTGCCCCCAGTTCACACAAAAAAACAGAGAGCAAAACACACAACATTATTGTGCAAGACATGTATTTCCCTACGTTGGCATTATCCAAATCAGGTTTCAGGTCAAGACTACCAAGTCTACTCTCAGCCCATCTATTTGAGCTCCCTATTTAGGCATATCATATCGCATTTATTTTGTTTTGTAAAGTATTTCTTCTTCTGTATATTCCTCTATTTCTGTCTTTGTCACCTGCTTGATATCCAGAAGTCCATGGGGACAGGTACAGTGGCACTTTAAACGCCGTAGTCAGGTTCATGCCAAGTTCAGTAAACAGTGCGTCCGCTTGCGCTTTCAAATCTGCATCCATGCAAATACTTATATTTGTAGTATTTCCAGTAAGAACAATACTTTGCACGAATATTTAACAATAAATTTATTCAAGGAGGTTACCTGCTTTGTAAAAGTATTCCAATTGAAGATGATGATGCCCATGTGACATTTTATATTGCCTCACGAATTTAACACAGCTTACTTCCATTTGCAACCAATTTAAAGCGCCAGCCAAGCACCTCTGCTGCACGTCTGCACATCATCATGCGCTCTAAGAATATGCCAAAGTAATCCATAACCGTACACATCGAATCATCCAGTTCCAAATTCATCTGAATGATTTTCTTTTCTGTCTTAAACTCTAGAGATGAGGACAATGCTGCATAGTTTACGCGGTCATGAATATCAAAATTTGCAATGACTGGGTTTTGTACACGATTTCTTCGCACATCGGTCTTATCAGCAAGAATGAGTGCAGCCGAAACTGGATCTAGAGCTGTTCCTGTCTTCTCATCATGATGACCAATTGCTGTTACGATTGTCAATCGATCTGAAATCGGCATATCCAACTCTTTCAAAATGGAATAGGTCAAAATAGCTCCACTGTGCGCATGATCCTGTCGATTGATACAATTTCCAATATCGTGCATGTAACCTGCAATTTGTGCCAGCTCAATCTGATGTGCGTCTGCTCCAGTGATTTTTAAAATCTCAGCTGCATGCTCTGCCACCTTGATTGCATGTTTCTTCGAATGCTCCGTATAACCAAGTGTCTTTAATACTTGGTTGCCCTGCTCAATCATTGCATTGATTTCTTTATTTTTCTGGATGTCTTTATAGGTAATCATCTTTATTTGTGCCTCTTTTCTGTATTAGCGAACTAGCTAATCTATCATCTAGTATTATTTCTGTTTCTAATACACAATAGCACCAAACTATGTTGCTTTTCTATCCTGTTTGAGTAAAAAAAATGTAAATTTATTCATGCATACAGCAAACTACTAAATCGTGATTTAGTAGTTAAAATTTTATTTCAAATTTTTCTTAATAAACTCTATCGACTGTTCTCTCGCAAACTGACTATCCTTTCCATCAAATCCATGCCCTGCGCTTGAAATTCGAATCAGTTTGACATTGTCATATACTTTTTCTGCGTGCTCGGAATAAGAAATCGGCACGCAATTATCGCTTTCTCCATGAATGATCACCACTGGTCCCTTATATCCTGTGATGACATTGAAAATATCGATATCCTTTGCTACTTTATTGTAATCTGGACTTAACTGCTGTCCAAAACAGGTATTGTCATTTTCTTCAAAACGGCGCTTGGCATCATCTGGAATCACAAATGCAGGATACCACAAAATTAATCCCTTTATTTTTTCTGGAATCTGCGCTGCTACATAAGCACCGACAAATCCTCCCTGACTTTCTCCCTGAATAAATAATTGTTCTGAATCTACATTCTCCATCTGCTGCACTTGACTAATTACCTCGGTTAAATCCTCTGCCTCTGTGAGAACTGTCATCTGCGTCATCTTGCCATCACTAAGAGACTTTAATCCACCTCCACAAAAATCAAAAAAAATGCAGTTAATTCCACTTTCTGCAAATCCAGCTCCGTGATGTTCTAGGTCACGGTAATTGGAACCGAATCCGTGGGCAAAAATCACCGTCGGATATTTTTTATCTACGCCTGCAAAGTATGCCTTTCCTGCAATTTTTTGTCCATTTTTCTTCTGAAATGCTAATCTCTCACCCATCATCTGTTTTTACCTTCCTTTCTCGAAAACAAAAATCTTGCTTCCACTATTACATATTCTGACTTAACCCAGCGGCAAGCCACTGGGGTTCCATTGACGGAGTTCTAGTGCCTGCGTACATCGCAAGGACTTTGGCAGACACATCTGTTCCGGAGCAACAAAACTCGCGAACAAGCAGTCCTACGACCACATTTGTGTCGATTCGATGGAACTGAATCTTCACATTCGCGTTCTCTGGGCCACAAGATCTCCCAGATGGATACTAAGTCAAATACCCGGGGCTATGAAATTAAACGGTACGAATACCGGAATTCATAATCTTTTTTCCTGAACGAATGATTTCTTCAATCATGTTCTTTTCTTTTTGATACATAGTGGCAAAATTAGATCGACATTTTAGTTTGTTGATCTGTGTATAAGTTTTATTGATACAATACAGTAAATAAGAGGAATACCAGTCTCTTTGAACTTTTGTCCCATCTGTCAGATGATACATTCGCTGTGACAATTTCTTTGGAATGTAAGTATCTGATGTGTGATCGTACTGACTGGCACGATATAAAATCGGTACCTCAACATACATCCCACCTGTTGATTCAAAAAGCTGCTTTGCTTTTGCCTGTAAATAGCCGGGGCAACGATTTTTTATGGATCTTCCGAAGCGCTTTTTTCGCTTCATTCGTCCATTCTTATCGACCGGATTCTCTGGATTTGCTCTTTTTTGTAGTTTCTTTGCATTTGGCGGTTCTGTGATAAAGCAGTCTCCCAAAGACCGAAGATGATTGACCTGCTCACGGATTGCCAGCGCTCGATTTTCTGCTGCAATCCGACACAGTTCCTGATGTCTTTGTTTCAATTTCTGGTATCGTTTTGAAAAGTTCCATTGCTTGTGACCTTTCTTAACGGTACCATTTTCGTTGTAATGATTCGGATTCATCGCCCTTCGGGATCGTTCCATTGCTCGCAGGATCAAAGCCTCCTGTCTTTCCACATGCTGAATTGAATTTCCTCTTTCTGCCAGATTTTCAAGTCCCACTTCGGTATTGGAAGTGTAGGCGATTGTCTGCGTTCCGATATCACATCCAATATTTCCTTTTCCATAGTAATGTCTTGGTGTGCTGTCTTTTCTTCTTTTTGAGATTGCTTTTCCTTCAACTGTTATATGTACATAGACGCGAAGCCGTCCGCGAATCTTTTTACAGACGAGGGAAGCAAAACACGGTCTGTAGGTATCCGTAATAATTCCTTTTGACATCTGATCCACCGCATGAGCATCCTGTAGTTCTGGTTCTGCCAAATATGCAAGAATTGCTTTTTCTTCATCCCAAAGCCACAAATCCTTTGCTTTATATTTACAGGGAATTGTAACTTTTCCGTACTTCACAATCAGCCCTGACTGAGAAGAATCAATGACAAGCCCGCGTGTGGATTGTTTTGCCCGAATCTCCGGAAGATCGCCGCGCTTTTTGAAATGTAACTTTCTTCCGCTCGAATACAATATCGTTTCAATTGCAGCCCAAATATCTTCTGCACGGGAAAGAGCAAAAATGCTTTGAAGATGATACGTTTCTTTTAATTCCATCATTTTGGTCCGGCAAAAATCCCATGTCACCTGATAAGACTCTCTCATCTGATTCATTGAATTGGTAATTTCAGCGCGTTCCTTTTTCAGGTGATTCAGCTTTTGTGTTTCCTCATCTGATAGAACTTCTTTCTTTTCCAGTGCATGGATTGGATCCGATACTTTTCCATACAGTTTCTGCAAGGCACGATATCTCTTTGTGCGCAAAAGCTGCTCCAGATTTCGTTCCAT